>Ga0315338_1000388_pt1 | contig 112462 bp, 74 predicted proteins | sample ASW8metaG_FD_204518 | JGI IMG/M metagenome (GOLD analysis project Ga0315338, IMG submission 204518) | Ammonia-oxidizing marine archaeal communities from Monterey Bay, California, United States - ASW #8 | ecosystem: Environmental > Aquatic > Marine > Coastal | place: USA: California | collected...
CCCGGTGTGGGAGGACTGCATCGTGGCAATGGGCGAGATGCGAAAGGCGTGGGAACGGGTGGGCGTGAACTCGGCAGGGTGACTGGCGGCCGGTGCTTTGCTCCCCGGGTCCCTGCTGCTCTTTGAAGAGATTCGAGGTCATGCAGGGAAACTTGCCAAGTCGGGAGGTGGAGGCGAAGATCGCCCGGTGTCGACGCGTGGGGACAAGGAGGTGAGAGTGACCCGCATCGGGCAACCCGATGGCCAGGAGGCCGACCGGGTTGCCTTGGAGGAGCCTCTGCAGCTCGTGGTGGATGGTCATCCGGTGGCAGTGCTGATGCGCACTCCGGGAAATGATGCAGAGCTGGCAACGGGATTCCTCTGGACCGAGGGAATCATCAGTTCGCAGGGAGAGATTGCCCGGATCGATCTCGAGGCGAAGGAGAATCATGTTCTCGTCTTCCTGGCCGACGGGGTGGAAGTCGACTTTGGTCGCTTGACGCGCCATCTCTTCAGCGCGTCCTCCTGTGGACTCTGTGGCAAGGCGACCATCGAGGCCATCACCTCCCTTCACGAACCCGTGGCCATGGGACCGGTCATTTCCGAGTCGGCCCTGATGGAGGCGCCGATCATGATGCGGGCAGTCCAGGCAACCTTTGAGGAAACCGGCGGGTTGCACGCCTCGGCGATTTTCGACCGGCAGGGGCGGCTCCTTACCCTGCGCGAAGACGTGGGTCGGCACAACGCGCTGGACAAGGCGCTGGGCTGGGCTCTCATGAACAGTGTCGACCTCTCGAACAGTTTTGTCCTGATGTCGGGACGTCTCTCGTTTGAGTTGATGCAGAAGGCGCTGGCAGGTCGCATTCCCGTTGTGGCAGGGATCTCGGCTCCCTCCTCCCTGGCGGTGGAGTTTGCCCGGGAATCGAATCAAACCCTGGTGGGCTTCCTGCGCCCGCCGCGCTTCAATATTTATGCGGGTTCAGAGCGGGTAGGGGAGCAGCAGGACGGTCACGAGTAACTGCCTCTTCCTGGTCATGGAATCCGTGATGCCGTGGTTGCCAGCTTGAAGGTTGCGTGGTCAGGCCAGGCGGTTACGTCAGGTCGGCCGATGCCATACGGTTGAGATTGTCCCCGATAGGCCGCCTGGGAGTGGTTTGCCAACAATCGGAATGCACTGGACGGGCATTTCATCCCGGCCTTGTGCCATAAGTGATTGTCCAAGTGCAGGGTGCGGGGTGCAGGGGGCCAGCGCGGCGGGATGCTGGCGGATTTCCGGTATTGCGAGCCAGGAACAGCAAAGCGATTGAAAAATGAATGTTCATCATCATGATCATCCCGTGATGAAGATGACGCTATCCATCGCCCTCACCCTGATTTGCCCCCTGTTGGCTTATGCCCATCCGGGGGGGCACTATCAGAAGGACCCCTTCCGTCAACTTGATGAGGCCCTGCCCGATCCCAATGAGGTGCGAGCTGCCAATGGAGCACCGGGTCCGGAATACTGGCAGCAGCGCGCGGACTACAAGATCAGCGTGGTGCTCGACGACGGGAACCAGCGTCTCAAGGGGTCGGAGACGATCACCTACACCAACAATTCGCCAATGGACCTGACTTACCTCTGGGTGCAGCTGGATCAGAATCGCTTCGAGCAGCAGGCCCTCGGTCACCAGGCCATGGAGGCACCTGACTTCGGAGACGTTGGTTTCCGGACCCTGCGCAACGAGTTGGCGCGTGAGGGCTTTGAAGGGGGCTATCGGATCAAGTCCGTGCGCGATGAGAGCGGGAATCCACTCAGTCATTCCATTGTCGATACCATGATGCGCGTGCAGGTGCCAGTAGCGGCGGGGGCGACAGTGGGGGTGGCCATCGACTGGGAGCACAACATTGTCAATGCGAAGGCCATCCGGGCCCGGGGTGGCTACGAGTACTTCAAGGAGGATGACAACTACATTTACACCATCGCGCAGTGGTATCCCCGGGTGGCGGCCTTTACCGATGTGAACGGGTGGCAGCATAAGCAGTTCCTGGGGCGCGGGGAGTTTGCCCTCGAGTTCGGTGATTACGAAGTGGCCCTGACCGTTCCCGAGGATCACATCGTGGCGGCTACCGGGACGCTGCAGAATCCCGGGCAGGTGCTCACGGTGGCCCAGCGGGAGCGCCTGCAGCGGGCCGAGGGCGGGGATGAACCTGCCTTTATCGTGACTCCGGAGGAGGCGAGGAAGAACGAGAAGGAGAAGGCCGGGGGGAACAAGACCTGGGTTTTCCGGGCGGAGAATGTTCGCGATTTCGCCTGGGCCTCCTCCCGCAAGTTCATCTGGGATGCCGCCCACGTGAAGGTGGGCGAGAAGAAGGAGCGGGTCTGGGCCATGTCGGTCTATCCCAAGGAGGGGGAACCGCTCTGGAGCAAGTATTCCACCCACTCCGTCATTCACGCCCTGCAGGTGTTTTCCAAGCACACCTTTGATTACCCCTACCCGGTGGCGATCTCCGTGCACGGACCGGTCTTCGGAATGGAGTATCCCATGATCTGCTTCAATGGGCCCCGTCCGGAGGAGGATGGCACCTACTCGCGTCGGACCAAGTATGCCCTCATTTCGGTGGTCATCCACGAGGTGGGGCACAACTGGTTTCCCATGATCGTGAATTCGGATGAGCGGCAGTGGACCTGGATGGACGAGGGGTTGACCACTTTCTGCCAGTTCCTGGCCGAGCGGGAGTGGGAGGAGAAGTATCCCTCGCGCAGGGGGATGCCCCCCAGCATCGCCAGTTACATGAAGCGCGATGACGAGATGCCCATCATGACCAATTCAGAATCGCTCCGCTACTTCGGGAGCAACGCCTATGCCAAGCCGGCGGTGGCCCTCAACATTCTGCGGGAATCGATCCTCGGGAGGGAGAATTTTGACTTTGCCTTCAAGGAATACGCCAACCGGTGGAAGTTCAAGCGGCCCACTCCCGCTGACTTTTTCCGCACGATGGAGGATGCCTCGGGCGTGGATCTTGACTGGTTCTGGACCGGCTGGTTCTACACCACGCACCACGTTGACCTGGGCATCAGGGGAGTGAAACTCTACCAGTTGGATACAAGGGATCCGGACATTGAGAAACCGAAGAAGAAGGACAAGGAGGACAAGGAGGACGCCAAGCTCCTGACGAACAAGCGTAACACGGGAATCAAGAGATATACTGACCGCTTCCCGGATCTGCTCGATTTCTATAATGAGCATGATGAAGATGATGTGACCAGGAAGGACCGTGACGAGTTTCAGGAATTTCTTGAGAAACTGGAAGATCACGAACGAGAAGTTCTGGAGGCCAATCGCTACTTTTACCACATCAACCTGAGCAACGAAGGAGGGTTGGTCATGCCGGTGGTCCTCAGGGTGGAATACGAAGACGGAGAGGAAAAATTCATGCGCCTGCCCGCCGAACTCTGGAAGAAGAAATCGAAGGAAGTGTCCAAGCTCCTGGTTTCCAGAAAGAAGGTGGTGAGCATCGAACTTGATCCCAATCTTGAGATTGCCGATGCCGACCGTACCAACAATGACTGGCCCGCCAAACCGGAGGAACTCACCTTCACGCTGGACAAGGAGGAGAAGAAGAACCTGATGAAGCAATTGAAGGAAGAGAGGGAAAAGAAGGCAGAGAAGGAGCAGAAGGAGCAGAAGGAGCAGAAGGAAGAGTGAGGCTTCGTTTTCCCGTTGTGCCGGATTCATGAGCGTTACCCGGTGAAGTCGGGGTTGACCCTTGAAAAGCCCGGCCACGGATTCATGCTGAGCAGGTGATTGCCGAAACAGGGGAATTCAGGGTGGAAACCCAGGGGAAGGGGACCTGCGAAATTACCGATGAGGTGGCGGCCATCGTGCACCGGTCGGGTGTTTCGCGGGGCACGGTGACGGTGTTCGTGAAACACACCAGCGCCAGCCTTGTGATCATGGAAAATGCCGATCCCAGTGCGCGGCGGGATCTGGAGGAATTCTTCGAACGGTTGGTGCCGGAGGACACGCCCTACTTTGTCCACACCATGGAAGGTTCCGACGACATGCCTTCTCACATCCGGATGGCCCTCACACGGACCAGCGAGGTGATCCCCGTGGTGGAGGGGCGGATGGCGTTGGGAACATGGCAGGGAATCTTCCTCTTTGAACACCGTCGCGCCCGACACACCCGCCGGATCGTGGTGAGCGTGGTGGGCCAGTGAGAGTCAGGGGGCCGCATTTGGGCGGGAGATGCCGGCTGTTCTTCCTGACCCTTGTCTACAGGAAGGAAACTTGCGGGTTGCGTGAGGGAAGGCAACGGAACTAGGCTGTGGTGTGGACGACAGGGTCTCGCAGTTGATAGATCTGGCCTTGGCGGAGGATATCGGTCCGGGGGACGTGACATCGGAATACTTCGTGCCGGCTGATCGCGAGGGGCGGGCCTTCCTGGTAGCCAAGTCGGACGGGGTGGTGGCCGGGGTGGAACTCGGGGCTGAAGTGTTCAGGCGGATCGATGCCGGGATCGAGATCAACATCATGTTGCAGGACGGATCCGCCATTGCGCCGGGGGCCTATGTCATGGAGGTCGCGGGGAAGGCCCGCTCGCTGCTGACCGCGGAACGCACCGTGCTCAATTTCGTGCAACGCCTCTCAGGGGTGGCCACCAAGACAGCCTTCTTTGTGGAGGCGGTCAAGGGGACGGGTGCGACCATCATTGATACCCGCAAGACCACCCCCGGCTGGCGCTCGCTGGAGAAGGCCGCGGTGGTGGCCGGGGGCGGGCAGAATCACCGCATGGGTCTCTACGACCGCGCCATGGTGAAGGATAATCACCTGGTGGTGGAAGGGGGGGTGGAGGCGTTGCGTGAGTCCGCGCTCCGTCTGAAGGAAGCGCATCCAGGGGTGGGAGTGGAGGTAGAGGCCGAGACTCTGGAACAGGTGGAAGTGTTTCTGGAGATCGAAGAAGTTGATTATCTCCTGCTCGACAACATGGAGAACGAGCAGATGAAGAAGGCGGTTGAATTGCGGGGTGATCGCGAGCGCCCTCTTATGGAGGCCAGCGGAGGAATAAACCTGGATACCGTCCGGGGCATTGCGGAAACCGGAGTGGAACTCATCTCGGTGGGAGCCCTGACTCACTCCGCCACCGCTCTGGATCTTTCCCTCGAATTCGTTTCATCTGAAGAGCGGGGCTGACCCTGGTTCCCAGGACCGATGGCAGCCAACCGGAAGAATTTTGAGCTCATGGGGGGTCACATCGAGTGGTACGATTCGATTGGTTCGACCAATGACCGTGCCTGCGAAATTGTCCGCACGGAGGGGGCACAGGCCCACGGTTGGATCGTGGGAGCGGAGGAACAGACCGAAGGGCGGGGTCGCAAGGGGGCGAGCTGGATCAGCGAGCCGGGAAAGGGGCTGACTTTCTCGCTGGTGCTCTCCCCGCTGTGGGAGCGTGAACACTGGGGCTGGCTCAGCCTGGCAGCGGCCCTGGCCGTGTGTGAAGGAGGGTTGCTTCCCTGCGGTCTGGCTCCTCTCATCAAGTGGCCCAACGACGTGCTTGTTGAAGGGCGCAAGATCTGCGGAATCCTGATCGAGACGATTGCTGATTGTGCCGTGATTGGGATCGGGCTGAATGTGAATGAACGCGGGTTTCCCCCGGAACTTGAAGCGGTGTCGATGTTTCAACTCCTCGGAGTGGAGACCGGACGCGAGCCCCTCATGGGGGCGATCCGGGACAAGCTGATGAATCTTATTCACCTGGAGGAGCCGTTGATTGCAGAGCACGCGTGGGATCTTCTGGCGTGGAAGGACAGGGAGGTGGAGACTGCCTCCGGCGAGCGGGGAAGGATTCGGGGATTTGGTGAAAATGCCGAACTCAAGGTGGAGACCCCCGGGCGCCTGATCACCTTGTCTGATCCGGAGGGAATCCGGCTGGTCCCGCCTGCCCGGTAGCATGATTGTCGGGGGATGGTATCGGGAACCGGGATTATTCCGGAACAGGACCGGCCAGGAGGGAATCATCACACCCTCCTGCCGATTGCCGGCATCACTGGCACGCAGTCGCCGTTGCCGGAGGGGCTGCGGGTCGCCGAATGTCTTGAAATGATGCGCCGCGTGGGGTTCCCTCCGTCCGCTATGGCGGAGCTGAGCAAGGCATACGAACCCGGTGAAGTTGAAGGGAGTTGGTACCGGCGCTGGGTCGAGGCCGGCTGCTTCCGGGGTGACGAGACCTCAGGCAAGCCGGCCTATTCGATTGTGATTCCGCCGCCCAATGTGACGGGGATCCTGCACATGGGTCACGTGCTCAACAATGCTCTGCAGGACATCCTATGCCGCCGGGCCCGCCAGGAGGGAAAGGAGGTGCTGTGGCTGCCAGGTACGGACCACGCCGGCATTGCGACCCAGACCAAGGTGGAGCAGAAGCTGCGCGACGAGGGCAGGACCAAGCATGATGTGGGACGTGAGAAATTCCTCGAGATGGTGTGGGACTGGAAGGAGCACCATGGAGGAATAATCATCGATCAGCTCAAGCGTCTCGGGTGTTCGTGCGACTGGAGCCGCGAGCGCTTCACGATGGACGGGGACTACTCGCGCGAGGTGCAGCGGGTGTTCGTCCATCTTTTCGAGAAGGGGTTCATTTATCGTGGCAAGCGCATGGTGAACTGGTGCCCGGTATCACTCACCGCCCTTTCGGACGAGGAGGTCGAGATGACCCCGCAGAAGTCCAAGCTCTACTACATGAGGTACGAGCTGGTGGATGAAGAGGATGCCTGTCTGCAGATCGCGACCACGCGACCGGAAACCCTGATGGGTGACACCGGGGTGGCCGTCAACCCGAAGGATCCCCGCTATGGTCACCTGGTAGGGAAGCGCGTCCGGCGGCCATTCCCGGAAGCCGAGATTCCCATCGTGGCGGATGAGCATATCGACATCGAATTCGGGACGGGTGTGCTCAAGGTCACCCCGGCCCACGATAAGGCCGACTTTGAGATCGGGATGCGCCACGGCCTGGAGATCGTGGACGTTCTTCATCCGGACGGTACCGTCAATTGCCCGGCGTGTCCGGACCTGCATGGCAAGGACCGATTCGAGGCCCGCGATCTGGCGGCGGCCCGGCTCGAAGAGATGGGTCTGCTGGACAAGGTTGAGGATTACGAGAACAAGGTGGGCTTTTCGCAGCGTGCCGGGGTGCCCATCGAGCCGCGCATCTCGATGCAGTGGTTTCTCAGGTATCCCCAGGTGGAGCGGGCGACGCGGGTGGTGGCCGAGGGCGAGATCGTTTTCCGGCCCGAACGCTGGCAGAAGACCTACCTCCACTGGCTGGAGAACATCCAGGACTGGTGTATCAGTCGTCAGCTCTGGTGGGGGCACCGTGTGCCGGTGTGGTACCGGAAGGAAAAGGTCAAGGCACTGAAGGAGGCGGAGAATCTGGACCTTTCCCACCTGGAAAGCGGAGATATTTTCGTCGGTGTTGATCCGCCCCCGGATGACGGGGAGTGGGTGCAGGATGATGACGTAATGGACACCTGGTTCAGTTCCTGGCTGTGGCCCTACGCCACCATGGACGAGGCCACGCAGGCCAAGTTTTATCCGACGGTGGACCTTTGTACCGGACCGGACATCATCTTCTTCTGGGTCGCCCGCATGATCATGGCGGGTCTGGAGTTCAAGGACGAGATTCCGTTCAGTAACGTCTACTTCAACAGCATCGTGCGGGATGTCGAGGGGAAGAAGATGTCCAAGACCCTTGGCAATTCACCTGATCCGCTCGATCTGATCGCGAAGTACGGAGCCGACGCACTGCGCTACGGATTGATGCGGATTGCACCCACCGGCCTTGATGTAAAGTTTGACGAGAAACAGATCGAGGAAGGGCGTAACTTCGCCAACAAGCTCTGGAATGCCTGCCGTTACCGGCAGATGCAGGGAGCGGTTGAAGGGGAGGCGGCGAGCCCCAATATCTACGCGGTGGACATTCTGGGAAAGCTTGCCTCGCTTGAGGAGGGGGTGGAGCGGGCTCTGGGCACCTATTCCTTCAACGATGCAGCTCAACAACTCTACCAGTTCTTCTGGTCGGAATTCTGCGACTGGTATCTCGAAGCGGTGAAGGGGGACTTTCGCGAGGATGCTGAGGCAGGGCGCAAGGCGTCCACCCTGCAGGTCATGGATCTCGTCTTCGAGCGTTATTTGCAGCTGATGCATCCTTACATGCCCCATCTCACCGAGGAGTTATGGGAGAAACTGGGCTTTGGTGAAGAGGGAGCTCTCCTCATGCAGCAGGCCCTTCCGGCGCAGTCCGCTCTGGCAAGTTACGGGATCGCGGAGGAGGCTCGCGGCGAAGCGGGGGAACGGGTGGGGGCAGTCTACGATTCCGTTTCCCGGGTGCGTAATCTGAAGGCGGAATACAATCTCGCAGCCAATCGGAAGGTGCGCCTCATCGTGAAGGCTGCTGGCGACTGGGTTGAGGGTGAGGGCGCTACCATAGCGCTTCTCTGCGGAGCAAAAGAGGTTGAATTCCCAACGGACTACGAAGCTCCCAGAGGAACTCCGGTGGCGGTCACGGCGATCGGAGAAGTCTATCTTCCCCTGGAGGGACTGGTTGATCTGGAGGCCGAAAAGAAGCGCATCGAGGCCGAGATCGCCAAGGTGAAAAAGGAACTGGTCCGGAGCGAGGGGATGCTGGGCAATCCGAAGTTTGTGGAAAACGCCAAGCCGGAGGTCGTGCAGCAGGAGCAGGAACGGCTTGAGGAGTGGCGGGAGAAGATGAGCCAGCTTGAGGAGCTTCTTGGGGCTCTGTCATAGCTCTTGATTAGTTCCGCCCATAAGGCACGTTTTGAGGAGGCACGACTGCGATGGGGGATATCTCTGAAGTTCCAGGCATTACAGATTCTGTCCTCCCGCTTCTTCGCGAGGCGGAGCTGAATACCGTAGAGCTGCTGACCTCCCTGGAGGCTGAAGAAATCATGACACGGCTCGATCAAGCCGGGAGGCGTCTTGCGGTGCCCGGGCAGGGCCCGTCGGCGGAACTGGTGAAGGCCTGGCAGAGCACTGGTCGTGATCTTTTGCGCAAGCAGGCCGTGGTTCCTGCCCCGGAGGCGAAGGAGGTTTCGCTGGACAGCCTGCAGGGAGCTGGAATCGAGCTTGCCTCGGTGCCGGTCGCCAAGGTGCTGGAAGAGTCCCCTCCCGGGGACCGTGCGGTCGAGGTCGTCAGGAAAACCGGGCTGGAAGGCCGGGAAAATCTCAGGGAATTTTCCCCCCGGGATAGCGAAACCGTGGAATCCAAGGAGCCAGACATTGCCTTTCAGAACCTGGAGGAGCGGCGGGATGTCAGCTTGCGGGGAGAGCGGCGCAACCGGGGCATGTCGCACCCCGACGCGGGGTTGGTGAGATGGGCTGCCCTGGTGACGGTAGTGGTCATGTTACTGACTATCATGGCGGTCCTGGCCCTGGTGACGATTGGAATCATGGTGCTCTTTCTCAAGGTCCAGTTTCACTGGAGCATCACGTTGCTTTTTCTCGTCTTCCCCTTTTGCCTCATCCTCTATCTCGCACAGGGCACGAAGGCGCGTTGCCGGCTCTGTGGCCAGAGGTTGTTCGTGCCCAAGAAGTGCCGTAAGCACGCGCGGGCCGGGAGATCCATCCTTGGTCACACCTTTGCGGTGGCTCGCAATGCGGTCATCTTTGCCAACTATCGCTGCATGCTCTGTGGAACCAAGACCCGGCTGAAGGACTAGGGTGATCAGCGGAAATCGTGGATTATTCGCGGACCCGCGAGTCGATCACGATGGTGACTGGTCCGTCATTGGTGAGGGTGACCTCCATCATGGCCCCGAAGCGTCCGCGCCCCACCTCCTTGTCCAGGCACCCGGAGAGAAATTCGCAGAACTGTCGGTAGAGTGGTTCGGAATGTTCCGGTGGGGCGGCCCTGATAAAGGAGGGGCGATTGCCTTTTTTCGTGCTGGCATGCAGGGTGAACTGGCTCACCACGATCGCTTCGCCCCCGGTGTCGAGGAGGGAGCGATTCATCCGGCCTTCCCCGTCTTCGAAAATGCGCATGCCGGTGATCTTGCGTGCGAGCCACTCGACATCCTCTTCCCCGTCAACTTCTTCGATTCCAAGGAGGATCAGGAGGCCTGAGCCGATGGCGGAGACGGGTGCTTCCTCAACGGTGACGGAGGCTCTGGAAACGCGTTGAATGACGGCACGCATGCCCGGAGTTTCAGTCCCAGGTTGCAGGGTTCAAGCTCTCTGAACGGGAAACTCGAAAGAGGGGGCTGAGCGGTCCGGGCAGAAAGAGGTGCCCGACGCCCCGGATGAAGAGGCTCCCCGGGAGGGCGAGGAGTTCAGATGGGCGGGGAGCGGAGGGTCATGCATGAAGGAGAATTCCGGAGCCTCGCAATCCAATCGAAGTCGCGGAAGTATTGATTGAACTGATGATCAAAGGTGCTACCCATCGGGACGGAATGAACATCCACCATCTTGAGCTGTTCTACTTCGTTGCCAAATACGAGGGGATCACGGCGGCCGTCCGGAAAATGCCCTACGGCATCCAGCAGCCGGCGGTGAGTGGACAGATCCTGCAGTTGGAGCGGGATCTGGGTGTGAAACTGTTCAATCGCAGGCCCTTCGCGCTCACGCCGGCGGGGAATGAACTCTATGATTTCCTCTATCCGTTCTTTTCCCGTCTTGGGGACATGGAGGCCTGCCTGAAGGGTGAGGAGAGTCTTCATCTGCGGATTGCCGCCTCGGCATCAGCGATACGTAATCATTTTCCTGATCTTCTGGGCGAGATGCGGAGGGAGGAACCGGATGTCCGTTTTACTCTGCGGGAGGTGCAGCCCTCGGATATTCACGGCCTTCTCCTCAATCAACAGATCGATCTTGCGATCAGCATCATTTACGGTCGTCACATGGAGGGCTTGCAGTCGGTGGAACTGCTCAAGGTCCCTCTCGTGCTGTTGGTGCCGGAGAAAGGTAAGATCCGGCGCTTGAGAGACATGCTGGAGGATGATCCGTATTCAAAGGGCAAGATCTCGAAATATCCGCTGGTGGGGCTGCCTCCCCACGAGATCCTGGGCAAGATCTTCACGGAGGCGTTTAATGAGCGCGGCATTGACATGGTTCCCAGCATGGAGGTGGATTCCCTGGAACTGATCGGGGATTACGTGGTGCGGGGCTTCGGGGTGGGAATGGGAGTGGACATTCCGGAGAAGGAACCGCCGGAAGGGCTGCGCAAGATCCGGCTTACCGGCTTTCCTCCGGTGGTGGTGGGAGCGATTTACCAGGAGGGTCTGAAACCCATTGCCAGGGATTTCCTCGCCTTGGCCCGCAAGCGCGCCCGAACTCTGATTAGAGGCAAGTAATCTCATGACCAGAGAGGGACTGATTCTGAAGATTGACTGTCCGGACCGCCCCGGGTTGGTGGCGCGGATTGCGGGATACGTATCAGATCACGAGGGCAACCTGGTGGAGTTCAACCAGTTTACGGATACGGCGAACCAGAAATTCTTTGCCCGTCTTGAAGTCGATACCTCCGGACTGGATGTGGAGACGGACGACTTTGTGAGTGGTTTCGGGACACTGGGACGCGCGCTGGAGGCCCGCTGGCACTTTCGACGACTTCCCTATCGCATGCGCACCGCAGTGCTGGTGACGCGCACCGATCACTGCCTCAACGAGATTCTCTGGCGGGCGCAACTCGGGGAAGTCCCCGTGGATATCACCTCCATCATTGGAAACCGTGAAGACTGCCGGCCGATTGCGGAAAAGGCGGGCATTCCCTTTCATTTCGTCGAAATTGGAGAGGACAAGGAGCCCGGGTTCCGAAAGATCGAGAAACTGCTGCAGGAGCAGTCGGTCGAACTGGTCGTTCTCGCGCGGTTCATGCAGGTCGTTCCCGGGTGGTTGTGCGGATCCTACGAAGGCCGCATGATCAACATCCATCATAGCTTCCTGCCGGCTTTCGCGGGGGCCAATCCCTACCGCAAGGCCTTTGAGCGCGGGGTGAAGTTGATCGGGGCGACCTGTCACTACGTGACGGAGGACCTGGATGCAGGTCCCATCATCGACCAGGAAGTGGAGCGGGTGCAACATTACCACTCCGTGCACGACCTCATCCGACTAGGCCGGGATTGCGAGCGGTCAGCCCTCGCCAGAGGCATTCGCTATCACGTGCACGACCGCATCATCCTGGATGGACATCGTGCTATTGTGTTCCCGGACTGAGGATGTCCGGGGACTCCTCGAGAGGGGGAATGTCCGGGATGTCTCCGAGGGTTTGATTTGTCGAAAGGCCGCCCGGTAACCGGATTGAAGGGCGAGAGAGGGCGGGAACAGGGAGCAGGCCCGGACAACGACGGGGAGGCCGGCCCTGCTGGAAGGTTTCAGCAGGGAATAGTGGTTTGCAGCAGGGAGGTTGCGGAGGAGGATTCCAGTTGATCCGCCCCACGGGGGAGCAGGAGACAGTTTCCCGCTGTGAAGGAGCGGTCATCGCGGTCGTGCAAGGCACCCTTCACCACCGTGATGATTGAAAAGCGATCGGAATCAGGATTGCCGACGGCCGCTCCAGCAGGGAGGTCCAGTTGATCGACCGTAAAGTGATCACAATTTGCCAGGGTGCTGCCGTCGGGTGTGTCCATCCCGGGTTCCTGGTCATGAAAGTCGATGCAGTCCAGCGACTCCGGGATGTGCAAGTCACGCGGATTGCCGTCCAGACCGATCCGGTTCCAGTCGAAGACACGATAGGTGGTGTCGGAGTTCTGCTGAATCTCGTAGATCAGGAACCCGGCCCCGATGGAATGGAGGCGACCGGAGGGAATGAAGATGGACTGTCCGGTCCGGGGTTCCACGGCGTGCACAACCTGGTCGACCGTCCCTTCCGTGAGCGCGGTTTCAAACTGCTGGCGCGTCACCCCGTTCCTGAGGCCGAGATAGAGTCTGGCACCGGGAAGGGCATCGGCAATGTACCACATCTCCGTTTTCGGTTCGCCACCCAGACGGGGAGCGACTTTTGCGGGAGGATGAACCTGGATGGAGAGGTCATGGCGGGCATCGAGAATCTTGATGAGGAGGGGGAACCGTTCGCCTTGCAGTCCCTCGCCAAAGATTTCCTCGCGTCGCTGTGTCCAGAGATCGTGCAGGGTGAGTCCTGCCATTTCCCCGGTGGTCACCACGGATTGTTCATTGCTGCGATCCGTGATTTCCCATGATTCGCCGTAGGGTTGGGAATCGGGCAGGTCCCTGGAATAAACTTCCTCCAGCGTCCGGCCACCCCACACCCGGGTCATGTAGAGTGGTTGAAAGGTGATCGGCTGCACACCAATGGATTGAACACGGTGGGCGGTAATTGCCAAGAGGCAAGCGGTGACAATGAGAACGGACCGGGAGAGGATCAGTGCCGTCGATCGCTCCGCAGGGAGAGTCTGCCGGGTCGAATCCAGCCTTCAGTCCGGGCTCCGGGGGAAAACTGGCGGGGGGCACCGGACTGATTGTGATTGAAGGGGAGGGGGATTTCCCGGTCGTATTGTCGCTGCCCAAGGGGGCAACCTCTCAAGACTTCTTTCCCAGGCTCTCCACGATCTTTTGCAAGCGGGGCCCCAACGGGCCGACCAGGGTGGATTTGTAGTCCTCTTCGGTATCGATGTCGGGCAGGGAGGGGAGCGTATAGAGGGAAATACCCTCTTCGGCCGCCCGCTCGGTAGTGATCTGGCAGGTGACCGGGGTGCTCCACGGAATTCTGTCGAAGAGAGCGGGCAGGTAACGCTGCATGCCAAGAAGGTGGTATCCTCCATCCGGGGTCGGTCCGATGACCGCGTCGTGGGTGTCGTTGAGCTGGGCAAAGGCCGCCTGAATCCACCGGCTGGAAATTTCAATGCAGTCACTGCCGATGAAGGCGACCTTCTGGTAGCCTTCCTGGAAGGCCTGCCGGGCGGCGCGGGTGAGGCGAGCTCCCAGGTCCCCTTCGCCCTGGGCTCGGAAGTCAATGTGCTCCAGGTTCAGTTTAATCTCCGGCGTGTCCATGATCTCGGGCAGGATCCAGAATTGGATGGCATCGTGGGCGTCGTCGGGTGTGTAGCAGAAGCGCAGGTGGCACTGTTCCAGTCCGCTTAACTGCATGAGGAGAAGGCGCACCATTGCACGGTAGACGGTCGCCGCCTGTTCCGCACCCACGGTGGCGGCCAACCGGGTTTTGACCTCGCCAGGGAGGGGTTCTTTCAGGAAGAGGAGGAGGAGGCGCATCAGGTCGGGAAGAAAGAGGCGGGGAAAGGGAGCGAAGAGGGCAATATCCTTAAGGTTTCTTGAAAATAAAAAAAACTGTCATTCAATCTTGTTCACCCTTTGATTTTAGGGGATTCTATGCATGAAGCGGAATCCTTTTCGCGGCTCCGTGTAAAAATTTATGGCGAGATCCAGGAACAAGTCGAAGCGGAAGGGCGCCGACGAGTCTCGTTGGTCGAGTGAGGGGATGGGCATCTTGCTTGCAGGAACGGGCGTGCTCCTGCTCCTGTCGCTCATTTCGTACACCCCGGGGGATCTGCCGATCAAGTTTCCGTTCACCGATTGGACGCTTCTGGGGGACTTCGCCCTGGGGATGGAAGCAAATCATCCCCGGGAGAACTGGATTGGGCCGGTAGGGAGCCTGATCGGCTTCGGCCAGATTCAGCTCTTTGGGGTGGCGGCCTATCTGCTTCCGCTGGGATTGATCTGGCTGGGCGTGGCGCGTCTCTTTCTGGATGCGTCCTTCAGCATGCGAACCTGGATTGGATTTGCGGTCTGCCTGGTCAGTGGTGCGAGCCTGGTGGCGGTGCAGGACAGCTTCTTTACGAGTTGGCAGACGACATACCTGATTGCCGGGACGGGTGGAGTGATTGGAGAGGGACTGGGCATAGTGGTATTCAAGGGACTGCTCAACAGTCTGGGCTCGATCATCCTGCTCGGGATGATCTACTGGTTGAGTTTTTTCACCCTGCTGGGAGCGCACCCCATCAAGTTCGTCAAGGAACTGTGCCGCTGGATTGTCGAAAAGAGTGGTGAGATCCGTGAAGCCTGGGCTGCACGGGTGGAGGAGAAGAGCAGATCGGACAGGTCGCGGTCGGCCTCGAAGGAGAAGTCGGCGTCCCGGAAAAAGAAGGTGAAGGACCGGAAACCTCTGGTGGAAGCAGACGAGGAGGAGCAGTGGGAGAGTGAGGCGGAAGCCGATTTCGAAGAGGACGAGGAAGGGCAGTCCCACTTGCCCCTGCAGGAACTTCCCGAACCGCAGATCATTGATGCCACCCAGCGCATCAGGCCCACCATTGAGGCTGGAGCCAAACCCTTCGAGCGCAAGAAACCCAAACAGCATGCCGCCCTCAGCACGGAAGGTTTCGAGGATTACGAACTGCCCGGGTTCGATCTGCTGGAATATGAGGAGGAGGATTCCCCAACCGAAGACAACACTGATGTCCTCATTGCGCAGCAAACCAAGATCGTGGAGACTCTCAAGGCGTTCGGAGTGGATGTGACCGCTGGCGACATCACCCGTGGCCCGACCATCACCCGCTACGAGGTTTACCCGAGCGTTGGCCTGCGGGTGAGCCGGATCGCACAGTTGGAACCGGACCTGGCGCGGGCGACCAAGGCGGAGCGGATCAACATTCTCGCCCCTATTCCCGGCAAGGATACGGTGGGAATCGAGATTGCCAATGACTCGCGGATGCCCGTGGCCCTGCGGGAACTGCTGCAGGACGACGAGTTCCGCAGCTCCAAGCGCAAGATCCCTCTCGCTCTGGGCAAGGATGTCTATGGCAAGGCGGTCATCGGCGATCTCGCGGCCATGCCGCACCTTCTGGTGGCGGGCGCCACCGGATCCGGCAAGTCGGTCTGCATCAACTCAATCATCTCAAGTATTCTCTTCAAGTTCGGTCCAGACGAGCTGCGGTTCATCATGATTGACCCGAAAGTGGTTGAAATGCAGATCTATTCAGCTCTTCCGCACCTCGTGGTGCCGGTCGTTACTGATCCGCGTAAGGTGGTGGGTGCGCTCAAGTGGTGCGTCAATGAAATGGAGCGGCGCTACAAGATCTTCGCCAAAGAAGGTGTTCGGAACTTTGATTCCTTCAACAACCGGGTGCGCGACGATGGGGAATACGGACTTGATGCAGCGGAGGAGGACTGTGAAGAGGAAGAGGAAGAGGAAATGGTCGATGAGGAGCAGGTTGAGTCGATTGCAGCGGCGCTGGAGGATGGGGAACTGGGGCCGGTGGATGGAGACTGGGAAGAGGAAGAAGAGATCCCCGACCGTTTCCCCTACATTGTGGTGATTATCGATGAACTGGCTGATCTCATGCAGACCGCTCCGGCTGATGTGGAGATGTGTATCGCCCGGATTGCACAGAAGGCTCGGGCGGCAGGAATCCATCTGATAGTAGCCACTCAGACGCCGCGGGCCGATGTGGTGACCGGGATCATCAAGGCGAACATCCCGAGTCGTATCGCCTTTCAGGTGTCCTCGGCCCTGGACAGTCGCGTCATTCTCGACGGCAAGGGTGCGGAGAAACTGGTGGGCAAGGGTGACCTGCTCTTCCTGCCGCCCGGTTCGGCCAAGCTCGACCGGGCCCAGGGCGCCTGGATTTCCGACGAGGAGGTGGAATCCCTGGTGGAGTTCTGCTCCGACCAGAGCGAGCAGCGTTTCGAGGAAAGTGTGCAGGCCAGCATCGAGGGTGGAGGAGGAGGGGAAGATGGTAATGAGGATGAGGTTTCCGATGCCGATGAGGAGATTCTCCAGAAGTGTCTTGAGGTCATCATGCAAGAACAGAAGGCGAGCACTTCGCTTCTGCAGCGGCGGCTGCGTCTGGGCTATACCCGTGCCGCCCGCATGGTAGATATCCTTGAGCAGCGCGGGATCGTGGGTCCGGCAGACGGAGCGAAACCTCGCGAGGTGTATTTCAAGGAGGAACCCGCGGGGATAGAGTAGCAGGAATCCGGGCCGTCCTATCGGGAAGGGGACTGGAGCAGGTCCTGGACCGCGGCCATGATGGCTCCGTGGATCTCCTCGATGGCTTGATCCGCATCGATCACACGCAGGAAATCGTCCTGCACGGAATGGAAAATCTGACTGCAAAGCTGCAGGGATTCCCGCTGTTCGAATTCGTTGCCCCGCCCGTCGCGGACACCGATCCGTTCAAGAGCCGTGTCGAGGGAGAGGTCGAGAAGGAGAAGCAGGTCGGGGCGGGGTGCAAATTCCTCATTGATCCTGCGGATCTCCCCGGGATCGAAGCCGCGGACCCCCTGATAGGCCATGGTGGAAAAGTAATAGCGGTCGAGGATGACGATCTCGCCATCCTGCAGGGCAGGGTCGATGACCTTTTCCACGTGCTCACGCCGGTCCTGGTGAAAGAGTTGAAGTTCCTCCTCGGGAGAGAGCCGCCCGCTGGTGGCTGACTCCCGGAGCCTGCGGCCGAATGGTCCGTCGGTGGGTTCGCGGGAGAGAATCACGCGGCGTCCCTCCTGGCGCAGGGCCTTGGCAAGGAGTCCGGCCTGGGTCGACTTGCCCGTGCCGTCGATGCCTTCCAGGACGATGAGGAGACCGGGGTGATTTCGGGGTGTGCTCAGAGGAAAGTTTCAGTGCTCAGAGGATTGCCTCCCATGGCCAGCATGCTGCACGTGGCAGACTATGAATGGACGAGAGCACTCCCGGCAGGATTTGAACCTGCGACCTACGGATTAGAAATCCGTTGCTCTATCCAACTGAGCTACGGGAGCGTGGGTGGGATTCTACGTCATCGGAGAGAGTTGGCAAGGCAACCGGTGGGGTGGGGGGTGCCCTGATGCTGCCCTTATGGCGCGAGATTGCAGGTTGGGAAGCAGTAGCAGGGTCTCTCTTGCAGGGGCGGTGCTCCATGCCGCGGCTGGTAGTAATCAAGGGTCCTGCTGCTGCCGGGAAGACGGCACAGTTCTCCGGCGAGGGAATCCTTGGCAAGGGCGCGGACGCACGATCGTCATCAGCATCACCCCGTATTGCGAGCGACAGGCGACAGAGTGATCCTTACTGATTCCTGCCAGGAATTCCCTTTTTGGGGCGGTCCATGCGCCGGGGTTGGAGGGGGTTCAGAGAGGAGGCAGATGGAAAGTGCCATGGCAGGATGGAGAGACGAGTCCTTGCCAGGTTCATGAATGGATGCCGAGCATGCGGTCGAGCGAATCGGCGGTTTGATGAATGAGGGCCTCGGGGTAATGAGGGTAGGGGTGGAAATATTCGAAGGTCAGGTAGCCATCGTAGCCTGTTGCGTCGAAGGCCTCGATCACTGCGGGCCAGTCCGTGGTGCCGTCGAGGAGGGGGCGAAAGGACTCCAGGGAGTAGTCGGTGCCTTTCTTGGAAAATTCCTTGAGGTGGACGTTGCTGATACGTTTGCCGAGTTGGCGGATCCAATGCTCCGGAAACTGGAAGATCATGATGTTGCCGGTGTCGAAATGCACATTTACGTACTCGCTGTCGAAGGGGTCGACGAAGTTGTTCATTTCCTCGGGCGATAGCAGGAAACCATTGAAGAAGATGTTCTCCATGTTGAGTTTCACCTTCAGCTTTTCAGCGGTCGGAAGAAGTTTGCCAATGGCCTCGCGGGCCCGCCTGTCGCAGAGGTCGTTGGGGGTGGGGTCATGGTCTTCGCGCCACGGCATGTGGACTGCACCGGGGACGACGAGCAGGTTTTCCACACCGAGATCGTGGGCAGCTTTGGTCATGAGGCCCGCCAATTCCATCCCCCGTTTTCTCTCCTCTGGGTCATTGCTGGTCAACGGATAGGGCCAGAAGAGGAAGGAGCAGAGTCCGCTTATGGCGATCCCGATCTCATCGGCCATTTTACGGATGGCATGGTACTCCTTGGTTCCGCTTTTAGGGGAAAGATCATTATCGAGGTCGTAGTTCAGTTCGATGCCGTCGAATCCCGCGTCCTTGGCCAGTTGCAGGCATTCTCGCAGGTTCATCCTCTCGGGGTAAGGGAAGGCCCACTGGTTGATGGACTTCTTCATCCGGTAGCGTTTCGGTGAACTGCGCCGGGCGTCGGCTTTGCGAGGAGCAGCGGTAGCCGGGGTCGTAGTGGTTGCCGTTGTCACTGCGCCGACCGCCGCCGCGGTCGCCCACTTAAACGTGGAACGCCGAGACAGGCCGTTGGAAGGCGTTCCCCAGGGAGCGGAAAGCTTTGGTAAATCACTCATCGCCTTTATTCTCCGGTTATCTGCCCTAGAGCTTCGGTGGTTGCCAAATCGGGGTTGCCGACCTCGCCGGCCGCCGTGGCGTAAGTTAGGTCGCTGTCATCGGCTGCGTAGAGGGGGAGGGCTGATAAGGCGCATGCAGCAAGAAGGGCCTGGAGCGTTTTCATGCTTTCCGAGGCCTACCACAGGTCCGGAAGCAGGGGAAGCAAAGTAACACCCGAACCCCGCACCAGGGATCCGTTTGCCGGGCAGGGCAGTTCAGTAGAGGGTCTTGCGGATCCTGGGTTTCTCGGCTTTCTCCGCTTTCTCAATGGAATCGAAGTCACCCTCCTCGCAGCAGCGGACGAAGCCCTCCGCATAGCACTTGAGCTTGTCCCAGCTGTCCCGGATGGATTGCGCTTCATCGGAGGTGATGGAATGGTCGAGAGCGGATTCAGAGATGTGGCGGAGCAGCCTGGAGAACTGATCAACAATTTCGCTGGTGGCGGGGAGGACGTCGACCCCGTCCCCGGAAGGGCTGTCGGGATTGTGCACGAAGTAGCCATCACATTTCTGGCAAAGCCACTCCACGATGCGGGTGTCCCCGGTGAGACGGATGATTTCGAGGAGGCGGTCGAGGGGATTACGGCTCCCGCTACCGGTATCTGACTGCTTCTGGGCCCACTTGTATACGAGGGACAGGGACACCCCCAGTTCGGCCGCAACCGCCTTCGGGCTTACGTTATCAAAGGATTGCTTGAGGACTTCGTGAGATTCCATAACTGCATACTAGGCGATCGTGGCGAGCACGAGAACTACCCCGTGTGGGGCAAGCGCCGCCAAATTGCCTGAAAGAGATTCAATGATGATGCTACAGGGCAGAATTTAACGGTGCTCTCCTCCTGCACCATTACAAAAGGAAAGGCAATTTGGAGCGACCAGCGATTCAGGAACTTCCCCGGGTGAGCCCTTTCTCCCACATCGCGGCCCAGCGATTCGTTGTCATTGCCTTGCAGGAGGAGGATTGCTGGCAAGGGGTGGAGGAAGGAAGCGGGGTGGTCTGCCGAGGGTGGGGTGCCGTCAGATTGTTGCTGGTTTGCCGGAACCCGTGTGGAGGTGTTTCATATGTTCGGCTGCAACTTCCTCGATTTCCATGAGGGAGGCAATGGTTGAAAGGCGGCGGCGGAGAGGTTTGGCTCCCGGGAAGCCCTTGCAGTAGGTCATGAGGCGGGAGCGCATGGCCAGTATGGACTGGCGTTCGTTGCCGTAGCGGTTGCTGGCGATGGCGAGGCGGCAGTGATTCACGATGAGTTGCCAGCGCTCTGCGATGGGTGCGGGGGGCAATTGCTCGCCGGTTTGAAGATAGTGCCTGGCCTCCCGGAAGATCCACGGGTTCTGCATGGCGGAGCGACCGATCATGACACCGGAGACTCCGGTGGACTCACGACGTTTCTTGATATCCTGGCCGGAGTGGAGGTCACCATTGCCGATCACGGGAATGGTGACACTGCGGGAGCATTCGTCGATGACTTCCCAGTTGGCCTCACCACCGTAACCCTGGGATCGTGTGCGCCCATGGACGGAGATGGCCTGCATTCCGCAGTTCTCAAGGATGGCGCAGACTTCCGGGGCGTTGATGGACTGGTCGTCCCAACCGATGCGGATCTTGGCGGTGACGGGGACCTGCTTTCCCACCGCCCGGGCGACTTCGCTGGCCACCGAGGCAAGCACGGAGCAGTCTTTCAGGAGAGAGGAGCCGCCGTTCCGGGACACCACTTTTTTAACGGGGCAGCCGAAGTTGATATCGATGAAATCGGGTTGCTTCCAGTCTATGATCTTGCGGGCGGCCTCTCCCATGCGTTTCCCGTCGGCGCCGAAGAGTTGGACGCCTACCGGGCGTTGATCATCGGTGAACTCGGTGTATTTCCGGGTGCGCTCGTCCTGGCGGATAATGCCCTCGCTGGAGACAAATTCGGTCACCATCACGTCCGCTCCAAGGCTCTTGCAGATGCTGCGGAAGACCACATCGGTCACTCCCGCCATCGGTGCGAGATAGAGGGGAAAGGCGTCATTCTGGAACCACGGAAGCACAGGGGCAGGTTAAGCGGGAACCAGGATGGTCGAAACGATTATTTCAGAAGCGGGCAGTCGGGACGGCAATCCGGAGAGGAGCCTGCTCCGGATCTCTTCGTCTGCAGTGGCTGTCCCGGAAATAACGGGCGGGCGGCAATTACTCGAAGGGCTGGGATTTCCAGCCGATCTCTTCGAGGAGGTCCTCCACGCGGTTCCCATATTCCACGTAGCTCTTGTAGCACTGCTCCCAATCGGGGGACTTGCCATCCTCCACGTGGAAGACGGTGGCCACGTGGGGTTCGATGGCAAAGCCGCCATCGTAGCGCCGGGCCTTGAGGTCACGCAGGATGTGCTGGAGGTGACAGTCGCCCTCCCCCGGCATGGTGTAATCGGGTTGATCCTCTCCCACGCTGGGGTAACGGCAGTCCTTGATATGAATATGGATCACGTGATCCTTCACATCGTTGTAGAAACCGAGGGCGTCCTGGAACGGGTGAGGTTCGGACTTGGAGCGGTCGCGCTGGAAGATGGGGTTACCGGTATCGAATATAAGTTTGAGACCGGGAACTTCCTCGATCAGGCGCAGGGAGTGCCAGGCGGAAAATCCTCCCCAGTTACCACAGTTTTCATGTGCCACAATGAGACCCTCATCGGAGAAGCGCTGCTGGATGACGCGAAGGCGCTTGAAGCGTTCTTCCTCGTGCTGCTCCTCTCCCCAGCGTTCCTGGGCGTAGGACATGATGCGGATGATTTTCGTTCCCAGGTGCTTCATCCGGGGAATGGCGCGCTCGATTTCGCCAAGGGTGACATCGAAATCATCGGTGATCTTCTTTCCCCAGTTGCCAATAAGGGAACCAATCTCGGGGATGCGGATCTCCTCCTTTTCGAGTAGCTTAAGCGCCTTGTTGAAATCCTTCTCGGAGAGGTCGTGGATGCTGGTCCCATCGATTGAGCGGGCAGAGATGGCATTCCATCCGATCTCCTTGGTGGCTTTGATCTGGGTGGCGAGGTCCTGGGCTGCTTCGTCGGCGAAACCGGTCAGATACATGTTGGGAAAGGAAAGAGCAATTGTTGCAGGCTGGCAAGAGTGAGATTCGGTCTACTATACAGTTTGTTCGTATGGCCCGGGGGACTGCCCCCCCTTGGAATCAGTCGAGGCTGGAGCTTTGGTCAGAATGAGGCCAGAATGGCCCTGTGAAAATACCTCTGCCCGGGGTTCTTATCCTTCTCGCCTGCGCTTTTCCCGTCTCGGCGGTGGAGTTCGACAAGGACGTCCTGCCGATCCTGAAAAGCAACTGTCTCAAATGTCATAAGGAGGGGAAGGAGAAGGGAGATCTCAATCTTGAACCGCACAGGATCAAGAAGCACATCGGCTCTGGACTGCAGATCGTGCCAGGCAGGCCCAACAGCGGACTTCTCATGAAGATGATCAAGTCGGACGATCCGGATAACCGCATGCCGCCCAAGGGGTCGCGCTTGAGTGAGAAGGAGGTGAATATCCTCAAACTGTGGATCACCCAGGGCGCCGAACTCGGTGACCGTGAACCGGTTCCAGCTGGCAAGGAACCCCTGGAAGGCGTGTGGACGAACCAGGCCGGGAAGAAGATCAAGGCGGCCCTGCTCCGGGTGGAAGGCGACAAGGCCGTCCTCAAGTTGGCCAACGGGAAGATCTACAAGTACCCCATCGAAAATCTCGATGCGGAGAGCCAGAAGAAGGTGAGGGAGTTCGCAGAGGAGGCGAAGTAGCAGGGCCGGAATGGCGAAGCGTGCGGTCAGGTGAGGGTGACTTTTTTTCCGTCATCCTGTGCGCTTTCGTAGATGGCGCAGATGAGGGAGACAGCCTTACGGGCCTCGAGGGCGTTGACGCTGGATTCGCGTCCCTCGGCAATGGCAGTGACCACTTCCTCGAAGTTCTTCCGGTGGCCGTCGAAGTTGATGGCCTTGGGGTCGTTGGCCCCGAGGCCGGCCTCCGAGCCTTTCATCATGGTTTGATGTATTTCGGCGTCGCCTGGTTGCTCGTCCTGAAAATCCCAGATCTCGAAGGCTTCATCAGCCAAAAAGACGCTGCCGCGGTCACCGCACAGTTGGACGCGGGCAGGGTGGCCGTCCCGGGACCAGTTTGAGGTGGAACCCTCGATCACACCCCGGGCTCCATTGGCGAATTCCACAATGGCGACCGCGGTGTCCTCGACCTCAATATCGGTGTGGGTCAGGCAGGCGGTGTTGGCCTGGACGCTCACCGCTGGTCCGGCGAGGTAGAGGAGGGCGTCGATGGTATGGATCGACTGGTTCATGAGGGCTCCCCCGCCGTCGAGTTTCCAGGTGCCGCGCCAGGCGGCGGAATCGTAATAGGCCTGGTCACGGTGCCACTTCACGTAGGCCGAGGCGGAGGTGAGGGTGCCGAACCGTCCCGCATCGGCAGCGGCCTTGAAGGCATCCATGGCGGGGTGGAAGCGGCGGTTGAGGACCGCGGCGAGGGTGACCTGGTTTTCCGCAGCCGCCTCCGTCATGAGGTCGATGCGCTCGGGAGTGACTTCGAGGGGTTTTTCGCAGATGACGTGCTTGCCGGCCTGCAGCGCGGCCATGGACGGATCGAGGTGGGCGCCGGAGGGTGTGCCCACCGTGACGACCTGCAGTTCCTCGTCGGCAAGGAACTGTGCGAGGTCGCTGAAAGCCTTCGCGCCGAATTGTTCCGCGAGGGTTTCCGCGGCTTCGGCTCGGAGGTCGAAGACGGAGTGCAGTTCGCCACCTTCCATGGCCTCGATGGCCTTTCCATGAAACTGGCCGATCATGCCGGCTCCGATAATTCCGAATTTCATGAGGGGAGTTCCTGTTGGATGAAAGGTCTTCAGTTGGATTCGGATGCCTTGCCTTCCTTGACGATGAAGCTGATGATTCCGACGAGGAACAGGACCACGAGGAAAATCAAACCTCCGGTCGCGGCCTGGCCTGCAAAACCGTCAGTCTTGGATTTCCCATTGAGGACCCAGACGGATCCGAAGGTTGCGATGCCAGTCGCGCCGATCATAAAGACATTCCAGATCACGCGCTTGCGACCAGTGGGAAGTTTGTCACCCAGCACCCTTCGGGAATTCATCATCAGGAGGAAGGTAAAGTAGGCAATTGGAATCAGGGAGCCCCCGATGACCGAGGTGGGAACTGCAAGGGCAGCCTTGGCCTGGCCATCTCCCCAGATAAATGGTCCGAGTATTCCCGCCGATCCCGAGACTGCACATCCAATGAAATAGAGAGTTTTGCTGCCGGGTTGATTGAACAGCTCCTGGAAGGCAAAGCCGTTGATCAGCATGAGGATGATGATGGTAGAGAGGGCCATGCCAAGGACGCCGACCCCGAAGACAATCTGGGCAACGGCATCCCCGGTCAGGGGGGCAAGACTGGTTGCCAGGGCGGCATTGTCCCGCTTGACAAGCATGGCGGCGATACTCCGGTCGCTATCGTTAATGGAGTCCTTGGCGCTGGCTATAAGCGGAGCCATCTGGTCCGGGTCCTCCTGGTTGACCTCATTCTTTTTCGCCTCGGCTGCAGCCTTCTTGCCGGCGAGTCCGTCAAGAGATCCCTGATAGGCTTTCGCCACCTTCGCAACAGGGGCTCCGCTCTCGTCGAAAATATCGTCAGTCTCGGAGTGAAACTGCGAGGCAGAGGCGATGACGACACACCCGGTGGCGATGACGAAGGGGACGAAGAGTCCGATGGAGAGGTCGAAGATCGCGAGCCCGCGATGTTTCCGGCCCCACTTCTTGCGGAGCATGGAGTAGGGGAGGAGGAAGGTCATGTTAATACCAACCGCCGTTCCGAAGGCCGCAATGATGATGTCGCGTTGTTTTTCAGAAATGATATCTTTCCAGATCTCCGGTGCGCTGGATGAGCCAATGAGTTCGGCGTAGGCAGGTGCGGGATTAAAGAGATACGAGAAGTTGGGAATGAGTCCGCTGAAAATGTCTCCCCAGGGGATTGCTCCTTTCGTGGTGAGAGTGACAACGACAAGAAAGAAGGAGCCGACAATGACGGCCACCATCAACTTCAGGATTCGTTCGAACCATTTGATTCCCCTTTTCCCGCCCTCGTAGGAAGCGTTGACAGCGAAGGCCAGGATGAAAAGGACCCAGCAGATGCCAGCAGTGGAAAAGGCACTTTCTCCCAGGCTTGGCAGGAGGTTTTGCTGGACCGCAGCCCGGCCGAGATTGAATTGCGGCAGGCACCACACGATATTGGCCAGAATGACGGCGATGAGCCACGACCACCCCAGCAGGGGCGAGAGTCCCTTGTTGATGGCGCCAAAGGGTCGCTGTCCCGTGGAGAGGGTCACGTAGGCGATTGCGCTCAGCATGATGATCCCGCAGATCATCGCCAGAGGCTGAAGCCACATGAGCTTGTAGCCGGAAATCGTTCCCAGGTAGAGAGCACCGGCCAGGGAGCCGCCCCCGAGGGTGATGGCGCCCTGCAGCCAACCCGGTCCGGAAAGTCTGGTGTAGACCCTGGCCTTTTGGAGGGGGCCCTTGTCGGCCACCGACTCGAGGATTTCGATCTCGCGGTTGAGTTGATCTTCGTTGCTGCTCATGGTGTTGCGGAGAAGCCTAACCGGGAAGCGACAGGGGCGGCAAAGAGGAAATTCAGCCCACGGGCAGGACGAAGTGCCGTTCGCGGTCCTCCGGAGGGTCAGCTGCCCGGGAGATACACCCTTTGCAGGTATTCCATGCTTTGCCGGGCGATTTCATCGGGAGAAGGCTCGTATTTGAACACCTCCACCGAGATCCAGCCCTGATAGGCAATCTCGTGCAGGGCCAGGGCCGCGGGGGCGTGGTCGACTTCACCCATGCCCGGGCCGAGGAGGTTGGGATCGTTGGCGTGGTAATGGGCGATCCGGGAGGCATTGTCGCGGACGAGCTCACCCAGCCCCTTTGTTTCGGAGCTCATGGCCTTGACGTCGAGATGGAGCTGGAGATTGGGATGGTCGACGATGTCGAGCAGCCCCACCGTTTCCTCGGCGGTGTTGAGAAAGTTGGTTTCGGTGGGGGCGAGGGGCTCCATCGCGATGGTGATTCCGTGGCTGGCACAGTATTCGGCCGCCGGTTGGAGGATCTCCACCGCCCGCTCCACGCACTCCCCGTAGTCCCACCCGTCCTCCAGCGAGCGTTGCTGCGGGCTGCCCCAGACCATGATTTTACCTCCGAGGGCGGCGCAGAGGTCGGCGAGTTGTCGGGCGTAGTCGATGGTGGCGACCCGGACGGAATCGTCGGGACTGGTGAGGTGGTAGCCTTCAGTCTTGGCCAGGAGCCAGTGAAGTCCCACGATCTCAAGGCCGTGATCAGATGCGGCTGTCCGGTAGTCGGCTATGTCCTGCTCAGAAATGAGGGAGATGTCATCGGCCAGAGTGAAGGGGGCGATCTCCATCCCGGTGTAGCCAGCGGCCTCCGCTGACTGGCATTGCTCGAAAAAGCTGCGGTCCTGAAAGGTCTCGTTGCAAATCGCGAACTTCATGGAGCGGATGTAAGCTGGAGGGGGAGGGAATTGGCAGGATATTCTGGGAGATCTTTCGCCCCCCGGGATTGCGGAGGGAAGCTGTTGGGGTCATACTCAAGAAGCGTGACAGACGAAGTGGGCGATTCGGAATCCAATGCTGCCGGGGCTAGCCCGAGTCTGCGGGAGGATCTCGCCACCCTGATCAAGCTACGCCTCAACACGTTTGTGTTGTTGACGACCTTTTTCGGGTTTCTGGTCGCGACCCTCAGCGGGGCAGGGGACTGGGATGGGAGCCGGTTCCTGCTCCTCTTCCATACCCTGCTGGGAACGGCCTCCGCGGCCTTTGGATCGGCGGTGTTCAACCAGTTGATGGAGATCAAAGAGGATGCCCGGATGCGGCGGACTGCGGATCGGCCCCTGCCCTCGGAGCGTGTTGTTCCGACGGGGGCCTTCCTGCTCGGATGGGTTCTCAGCGGCTTTGGAATTATCCATCTGGAAGTGATGGTCGGCCGTGGGGCTGCCCTGCTGGTGGCAATCACCATTGCAACCTATGTATTCATTTACACCCCCCTGAAGAGACGCAGTTCGATCAACACCCTGGTTGGGGCGGTGCCCGGGGCCCTGCCTCCACTGATCGGCTGGGTCGGGGGCGGGGGAGGGATGGAGGATCCCCGCGGGTGGTTTCTCTTTGCGCTTCTGTTCCTGTGGCAGCTTCCGCACTTTGTCTCGATCAACTGGCTTTGTCGCGAACAGTATGAGGAGGCGGGTTTCCGGATGTGGTCTGACGGGGATGAGTCCGGCAGGCGCTCCGGGTTGTTGGCGGGGGTCTTTTCCGTGGTGCTGGGAGGGTTGGCCCTGGCCGGATTCCTGGTCGGATTCACAGGTTGGATTTTTGGAGTGGTGGGGCTGGCAGCCGGCCTCCTGCTGGCCTGGTTGGCAGTGAGATTTGCCCTGTCCGGGGAACGACCGGCCTTCCGGAAATTCTTCCTGCTGACCCTGCTCTACCTGCCGGTGGTTCTTACCGTGCTTGCGATCGATTGGAAGTGAGATTACAGGGGAATCGGGCGCTCACGCTGGCCCGGGATCCCAAAAAAGGTTCCGGGAGTTTCCCCTTCCAATCTCCCTTTCCTGTCCTACGTTCCCACCGCAGTGGCAAGAAACATCGGTCACCTGGAACCCGCCGAGCGGGACCCTGTGCAATTGCGAAAGACCGGGTTGGCGATTACGGTTATCATGCTGATTGGCGGCATCCTCGTAACGGTTGCATACAGGATCAAGTACCGGGCAGATGAACAGGACACCCGGCCGCACGTGGTGCAGCGTTTGACCGAGGTTTTTTTTGGGCGGGACCAGAACAACAGGGCCTTCACCACCGAACAACTGAAGGGCAAGCTTACCGTTTTCACCCCGCTTTCCCTCAGGGAGGAGGACCGGATGGAGCAGGCGCTCGAGATGATGAAGGAGATGGCGCAGAAATTTCCCGATGACGAGAGGCTCCGCTTCCTTGGAATCACGATTGATCCCGGGAACGACGACCTGGAGAAACTGAAGGCCGTTCTCGAGAAGCTTGACGTCGCCAATGATGAGCGCTGGTTCTTCGTGCAGGCTGAAGAAGAGGCCGCGCGGGGTTACATTCGCCATAAGATCCGCGTGGAATTCCAGGAGTCCATTCCATCCCCGGGCGGTCCCAGGCAGCGCTTTCGTTCCACCCTGGTCTTTATTGATGAGAACCTCCACGTGCTGAACCCGGCATTTGATCTGAATCGTGCGCGGGAAGTTGAGGAGGATGCAAGGCAGATGCTCGAGAATGATCCTGAGAAAGCGGAGAAGCTCAAGGCCCGGGAACGAACTAATGATCTGGAGAAGGCGGTTGAGCGGTTCTATGAAGTGCTGCAATATATCCGCGACGGAGATTTGAAGGAAGGTTAGCAGGCATTATGACGGACCGGGGAAAAATCATCACCATTTACACCGTGGTTGGTATTCTGAGTGTGGGTGTGCTGGCCACCTCGTTCTGGATCCGGGGATCACGGAAGAGCAGGTTCGTTTCTCCGATTGCCGACAAGATCGGGGGGGCCGTGGTGGAGGACTTTGGCAGTCTGGAGAAGGACCTCACCCTTACCAACCAGGATGGAGAGGAGGTGAAACTGTCGGAATTGAAGGACAAGGTCTGGGTTGCATCCAATTTTTTTGCGACTTGTCCGTATTGCCTGGAAACGGCCTCGGAGGATCTAAAGAGCCTCTACCAGGAGTTCTCTCCCGATTCGAAATTCCATGTCGTGTCTATTTCGATTGATCCTGAGACAGACAAACTGCAACAGCTTGAGGCCTACGCCCAGGTGATGGGAGCGGAGAGCAGGAACTGGTGGTTTTTGCGCGGAGAGGAGAAGGCGGTTCATGAATATCTGGAGAAGGAAATGGGCTTCATGAAGGTGGTGAAGAATGAAGTGCCCCCGGCCAAGAACCGTTATTCCCACGACCGGGGTCTCCTGGTTTTCAACGGATGGAAGTGTGTGAAGAAACGGGACCTCCAGTTTGCCCGGACCCAGGGAGAAAGGGTGAAGGACTACTACTTCCAGGACGTGAGGAAATCCATCCTGAAAAGCCTCGCGAGTCGCAGTTCGCCGCCGGTTGAGAGCCCATGAGTCAACTGGAATCCTACCGCAGTCGGGAGGCCAGCATGGCCCTGGCCGGGAAGCTCAAGATCGCGGTATGGGTCATCACCGCGCTGGTCCTGTTCCTCGTGGGATTGATGCGTCAGGTCAAGATTGGTCTGCCGGAGGGGGTGAGCCTGCACTTTCTTCCCCCGTTGCATGCCTTGCTGAATAGTGGAGCGGCGGTGGCCCTGATCCTTGCCCTGCTCTGTATCAGGAAGGGCAGGGTGGTCCTGCACCAGCGGTGGATCTATGTCGCGATGGGATGTTCGCTGCTCTTTCTCCTCTCCTATGTGACGTACCACTTCACGACCCCCGAGACCATCTACGGGGACCTTGACGGGAATGGAGAGCTGAGTGAGGCGGAAAGGACGGAGGCGGGGCCCATGCGGATGGGGTATCTCGTTGTTCTGTTGTCCCATATAGCCCTGGCGGCCTTGAGCCTCCCCTTCATTCTGCTCACCTTCGTCTACGGCTACACCAATCAGTTCGCCAGGCACCGGGCTCTCGCGGTGCGGGTGTATCCGGTCTGGCTCTATGTAGCAGTGACTGGTCCGGTGGTCTACCTCATGCTGCGACCGTATTATTGAAGCGAGCGAGGCGACCGGGAATCTACCTGCTGAGGCCTTCGACGTATTCCTGACGAGTGCGCTGCTTTCCCACGGCGCCGCCATTTCCATCACTATTCTTTGAAGATACACAGAAAGATGCGCAGAATTGGCGCGTGTTTCTTATTCGGAACGACGTATCCGGCGGGTGGGGTAACCCCGGGCGGCAGAAAACTAATTGGCGTTATTGCCATCTTCAAGCCTACGGAAGCAAGAGCCACGCTGGGGATCCAACCCCAGAGAACATGAATATTCATGATAAAGGTGACTATCTGGGAGAGAACTCCGAGGACAACAGCAACAGCTATAAGAACCACACCCCAACGCTGTTTACCAAAGCCCTTTTCCTGCCAGACCTCGATGTTTGCGATGATCATCTTGTCCTCAGGGGAGAAGAACTGCGAGGTCTGGGCCTCAATTGGGGGTGGATTGGGAGTGTTCTCTGCAACCCCTGCAACCGGTATGACGCCCGCCGCCTCGAGCCCCGAACGGTATTTCTGGACCTGGGCCTTGATATTGGCGTTGTCCGGATCCAGCAGGAGAGCCTGTTCCGCAAGGGTGAGGGCGTGCTCACGCTCCTCCACAAACTGATAGAGGGTGAAAAGCTTGCCGAGAAGTTCCACATCCTCAGGTCTCTGCGCTCGCTCGACCCTCAGGGCAGCGATCCTGGCCATGACCTTCGGTTTCATCCTTTCTTTAGAGAGCATGCCGATCTTCACCAACATCCCGAGGAGCGCGAAGAATCCCAGAATTGCCAGCGGTCCTAACAGCCCGTCCTCAAATGCTTCTGAATGGAAGGGGTAAAAGAGGAGCAGGACTATGAAATACGCGGGAATACTGAGGATCATCCACATACCAGAGCTGGTCGCGTTTTTCCCGCAGGAGTTGCACCGGTTTGGTTGGAGGGGCCTGCCGCCCGGCGCGGCATGAAACACATCCCCGCAGTGCGGACAGATGCTGGTGTCGGAACTCCACGAGCTGGACGGGTCAAACGAGACAGCAGGGCCGTGCTGCAGATCTGACGGAAGATACTTCGCTCTTCTGCCGGAGGGTTGTTGATTACTCATCGGTCATGTCGATCGGTTCGGCCATTTTCTCCGAGAGATACTCCGGGTTGCGGAGGCATCGTATTGCTTGACGGACGGAAAGGCGCTCGACCCGGATCTTTAATTCAGTCGCCTCAATCTGGGTATTCAGGCTTTCGTTTTTGCCATCGAGACAACGGGCCTGCCGATAAAGCGAGAGGCACGATTTCCACTCCCGGAGGAACCAGTGGAAGGTGGCAATTCTGCGGATGAGTTCGAGGTTGTCCGGGTCCCGGGCCCGTTCAGATTCCGCGGAGGCGATCTGTTCCCTGATTTTCCGGGTCACGGTTTTCCACCAGAAGAAGGTGTGCAGATACCACAGGAAGAAGAGCAGGAATAAGCCTCCTGCCCATGTCATATACTGGGCAAAACCGTATTCGGCAGCGAAATCAGGATCTCTGACCGCGAGAATGCAGAGAAATGCCACGGATGAGACAAGATACAGGATGAACACGAGGCACCACTTGGCCTCCAGAGAGGTGGGGTTTTTCCCGCAAGCCGGACAGGTCTTGTCCGTCAGGAGACCAGAATCTGGAAGGGTTGACCAGGAACCCGCATCATTTTGTTTTTTTTTGGCGGAGTCTACCAGCCTCCGCTTGACTTCAGAGGGTCTTGCCCGGTTTGCTGGAACTTGCCTGCCGTAGAGGTAGGGTTCCCCACAATGTTGACAGGGGCTGATTCCCGGGCCCCCGGCCGTTGCAAGCCCTGTCCACTCGATGCTGGTGGTCGTTTTCTTCTCTGGTGGAGGGAGATGCTTCGCCTTCCTTCGGGATGACTTGGAGTTATCCATTTATGCCCCTCACTTTTTTCCTGCTCGGTACCTGTTGCCGGGTCTTATTGTGTCTGTAGGGGAAGGTTCCATGTGGTCGGAGGAATGCTCAGGCGGAGACTCAGCTCAGGGTAAGGGGGAGTGCGGTGCGGCGCGACCTCATTATGGAGTGATTTGTGAGGCTCCTGGACCCTGCAACGGAAAGCAATCAGGGGTTGGCGCTTGAAAAGGACGGGTAGCGAGGTAAGTCACCTCCCATGCGCGTCCTTTCATACCGAGACCGGGGATACCGGAAATTCGTAGACTCCCTCGATCGCCGGGCGGAGCCATCCCGGGAGCTGGAGGAGACGGTGGCGGGAATCGTGGATGAGGTGCGCGTGCGGGGAGACCGCGCCCTCATCGAGCTGACCAGGAAGTTCGACCGGGCGAAGCTGACGGCCGGGAGCCTTTTTGTCTCGGAGGAGGAATTCGCAGAAGCGGAGGCCGCTGTGCGACCTTCCACCAAGCGGGCGATCCGGGCCTCCCGCCGTAATATCCACGCCTTTGCGAAGGAGAGTATGCGCAAGGACTGGAAGCGAAAGAACGCGGAAGGAGCGGTGGTGGGGGAGCGCTTCGTTCCCTTTGACCGGGTGGGGATCTACGTGCCGGGGGGCAAGGCGCCCCTAGTCTCCACTGCGCTGATGACGGGGGCTTTTGCCCAGGCCGCCAGGGTTCCTGAGATCGTGGCGGCCACTCCGGTGGGACCGACTGGCAGGGTCAACGCGGAATTGCTCTATGCCCTCAGGCAGGCGGGAGCCACCGAGGTGCTCAAGGTGGGCGGGGCGCAGGCGGTGGCAGCCCTTGCGCTGGGAACGAAAAGCGTGGGACGGGTGGACAAGATTTTCGGTCCGGGCAATGCCTTCGTGGTGGAGGCCAAGCGGCAACTGGTGGGAGCGGTCTCGATCGATCTGCTCCCGGGACCGAGTGAGGTCCTGGTGGTGAGTGACACGAGTGGCGATCCGGTCTGCATTGCTGCCGACCTGCTGGCGCAGGCCGAACACGGTGGCGACAGCGTGGCAGGCTTTGTGACGAATTCATCGCGTCTGCTCAAGCGGGTTGAGAAGGAAATTGATCGGCAGCTACAGCTCCTTTCGCGGTCGAATTACATCGAGGAATCGTTGAAGAAGGGGGGATTTGCCCTGCTGGTTCCCTCCATGGATGAGGCAGTCAGGATCTGTAACGTGTTCGCCCCCGAGCACCTTTCGCTGGTGGTCAGGGACGAACGCAGGCGCCTGGCGCAGATCAAGACGGCGGGGGCGATTTATCTCGGTAATGCATCTGCCATCGCGGTGGGGGATTTCCTGGCAGGGCCCAGTCACACCCTGCCCACCGGTGGGGCCGGGAAGTCGTTCTCGGGTCTGCGGGCGGACCAGTTCCAACGGCGGACCAGTATCGTGAAGATGGACGCCGCCTCGGTGAAGAAGTCGCTTCCGGTAGTGCAGGAATTTGCCCGCATGGAAGGACTGGATGCACACGGTGAATCCGTGCGCCTGCGGGTGGAACGGTGAAATGAGAGGGATCGCGGAAGTGCAGTGTCCGAGTTGCTTCGAGGTGTTTTCGGTAGCGGTTCCTCCTGGCGCCGAGTGTCCGGTGGAACTGGACTATGACTGTGAGATCTGCTGTCGGCCCATGATGATCGCGGTGGACGAAGGAGGCGGAATGCTGGCTCGTGGATTGGATGATTTCCTTTCAGGATGAGTGACCCCCTGGTTTCCATCGTGCTCCCGGTCTTCAACGCCGAGGAGACCATCGCGGAGGCGATTGAGAGTTGCCTCCGGCAGAGCATGGGCTCATTCGAGTTGATCGTGGTTCTCGATGGCTGTGCGGACCGTACGGGGGAGATCGTGCGGAGCTACAATGATCCCCGGATCCGGGTCTTCGAGATGGAGCGCCAGGGGGTCGCACCGGCAGCAACGGAGGCAATCCGGGCCTCCAGGACGGACTTCATTGCCCGCATGGATGCGGATGACATTTCTCACCCGGAGCGACTTTCTTCGCAGTACCGCTTCCTTTCGGAGTCATCCGTTTTTTCAGCGGTGAGCGGCCAGGTGCATTTGTTGAATCCCCTCGGGGACGGGATGCAACGCTATGTCGACTGGGTGAATGGATTGGAGACGGCGGAGGATATTGCCCGGGAGAGATTCGTGGAGTGCCCGGTGATTCAGCCATCCCTGATGATGAGGAGATCTTCCTTCCAGGAGGTCAAGGGCTACCGGGAGGTGGAATGGGCCGAGGATCACGATTTGTTTCTGCGCATGCTGGAAAAGGAGATGCGGATCGGCAAAGTGGATGAGATCGTGCTTTCCTGGAGGGATAGTGCGGGCCGGTTGACCCGGACTCACCCCGCCTATGCCGGGGAACAGGTGTGGCGGATGAAGGCGCATCACCTGGCGCGTGAATCAACGGTGTCCTCCCGGGGGGTGGCGATCTGCGGGGCGGGTCCCCTCGGGAAGCGTCTGGCGCGGTTGTTGCGGGAAGAAGGCGTTGCGGTGCACGGATTCTTCGAGGTGAACCCCCGTCGGGTGGGAGAGAGAATCGGGGGGGTGCCAGTGGCGGGGCAGGAGGAGTTCGGGAAGCGCTGGCGGGACGCAATTCTTCTCAGTGCGGTAGGAGTCGGGGGAGGCCGGGAACGCGTGCGCGAACTTGCACTGGGGGAAGGTTACATCGAGGGGGTGGACTTCTGGTGTTGTTGTTAGATTGCGGAACATCCGCTCCGGTCGGGGGAGGCGGGCACCTCCAGAGGTCCGGTGAGGGAGGCATGTGCTCTCTAGGCAAGCACCTCCTTGACCACCTTGCCGTGAACATCGGTAAGCCGGTAATCACGCCCCTGGAAGCGATAGCTGAGCTTTTCGTGGTCAAAGCCAAGCAGGTGCATCCAGGTTGCCTGCAGGTCATGAACATGCACCTTGTCGCGTGCTACCGAGAAACCGAGTTCGTCGGTCTCACCGTGTGAGTAGCCTCCCCGCACGCCGCCGCCGGCGATCACCATGCTGTAGGCGTTGGGAAAGTGGTCACGACCGAGGACTTTGCCCTTCGAGGTGCGCCCTTCGCGGAAAGGGGTGCGCCCAAACTCCCCGCCGATGACGATCAGGGTCTCGTCGAACAGGCCCCGCTCTTTCAAGTCACGAATCAGTGCTGCTATCGGCTTGTCCATGGTCGCGCATTTAGTGGTCAGTCCGCCGCGGATGTCCTCCTTGGGATTGGTGCCATGAAAGTCCCAGCCCCAGTCGAAGAGTTGCACAAAGCGCACGCCCTGTTCAGTCAGTCGTCGTGCCAGCAGGCAGTTGTTGGCGAGGCTGGCCCCACCCGGCTTGGCGCCGTAGGCCTCGAGGGTTTTCGCGTTTTCCTTGGAGATGTCCATCACCTCGGGAACTGCCATCTGCATCCGGAAGGCGAGTTCATACTGGGCGATGCGGGTCAGGGTCTCCGGGTGGCCGAAGTCCTTTGCCGCCCGCTCATTAAGGTCCCGGAGCGCGTCCAGGGAACTGCGGCGCATGTTGCGGTCCATGCCTTTCGGGTCGGACAAATACAGCACAGGATCGCCTTTTGAGCGGCATTGCACACCCTGGTAGACCGAGGGAATAAAGCCGGCGCCGAAGGAGTTCTTGCCGCCGTTGGGTTGCACGCCGCTGGAGATCAGGACAACGTAGCCAGGCAGGTTCTCATTCTCAGTGCCGAGACCATAGGTGACCCAGGATCCAAAGGAGGGTCTGCCTGGCCTCGGCGAGCCGGTGTGCACGAAGAGTTCCGCCGGTGCGTGGTTGAACTGCTCGGTCGTCATCGACTTGATGACACACAGATCATCTGCCAGTCCGTGGAAATTGGGGATAGCGTCCGACATCCATGTCCCGCCCTTGCCGAACTGCTTGAACGTACGGGGCGTTCCCATCAGTTTCGGCCGGCCGCTGGTGAACGCAAAGCGCTTGCCCTTGTAGAACTCGTCCGGGCAGTCCTCATTGTTGCGCTTGACCAGTTCCGGCTTGTAGTCCCACAGGTCGAGGTGTGGGGGCGAACCGGTGAGGTGGATATAGATGACCCGCTTCGCGTTGCCTTTGAAGTGTGACTTTTTCGGTGAGAGCGGGTTGACAGGAGCTTGAGCGGCGACGGCGGTTCCTCCAAGCATTTGTCCGAGGGCGATGCTGCCCAGGCTGATGCCGCTGCCTGTCAGGAAATGGCGGCGCGTCTGGTGTTGGAGGTGTTGCTGGTAGAGGTTCATCGCTTCATTAAGAACTCATCAAGATTAAGCAAAACATTACCCACCACCGCAAGTGCCGCAAGTTGGGCATGGTCGGCATCTGCGGGGGCGGCTCCGATTGGCTGGGTGGCCATCATGGTTGCCGCTGCCGGGTTCTGCTTGTAGTGGGAGTGGGCATTGTTAAAAAGTTTCACGAGTCGTTTCAGTTCTGACTCGCTGGCAGGACGCGAGAGGCAAAGCCTGAAGCCCTGCCCGATACCTGAAGTTGCGCTTTTCGCTGAAATCGCTGCTGCATGCATGCGGCGGCCGAGCGTCTGTGCGGCCTCAATGTAGACCGGGTCGTTAAGGGTCACCAGTGCCTGCAACGGGGTGTTGGTCCGGCTGCGACTGACGGTGCAGGTTTCGCGGTTAGGCGCATCGAAGGTGGCCATCGAGGGATAGGGGTTGGAGCGTCGCCAGGTGGTGTAGAGGCCACGGCGGTATTTGTCTTCACCTTGTGAGGTTGTCCAGTCGATGCCGCCGCCAAAGGCTGCATTGATGCCGAAACTCGGTTGTGGAGGACGCACCGGTGCACCGTACATTTTTGAACTTAACAGGCCGGAAACAGCCAGTGCCTGGTCACGTATCATTTCTGCGGAGAGCCGGAAACGCGGTCCGCGGGCAAGCAGGCGGTTGTCGGGATCGGTTTCAATGGAATTCCCGTTGATCCTCGAGTCCTGGCGGTAGGCGGCAGAAGTGACCAGCAGCTTGAGGAAGGCCTTCATGTCCCATCCGCTTTCCATGAACTCAACTGCCAGCCAGTCGAGCAGCTGAGGGTGGGTGGGCAACTCTCCCTGTGAGCCGAACTCTTCGCTGGTGGGCACGATGCCGATGCCGAAAATCATCTCCCAGAGGCGGTTGGCCATCACGCGCGCGGTTAGCGGGTTGTCCTCATCGGTCAACCATTTGGCCAGGGTCAGCCGGTCCATTTTCCTGGTGTCTTCTGGCGGATGGAATACGGCAGGCAAGCCGGGACTTACCTCTTTGCCCTTGTCCAGGTAGTTGCCGCGCATCTGGATGTTGGTTTTCCGTTCCTTGCCTGCGGCGAGCTCGCGCATGACGGGAACGGTGGTGGCGGGCTTGAGGCCGGCGAGTTGCTTCCTGAGCTGGGTGAGCTCCGCACTGGTCTTGACGGTCTGGGGATTGAGTCCGGAAAAATGGTGGAGTAATTCAGCAGCTTGTGTCTCACTGCGTTTTTTGACAGGTATTGCGATGATTTCAGCGAGTTTGTGAGGCAGGGCACGGTGCGCTTGAGGAGAGCTGCTGACTGATATCCTGAAGCGGCCGATGGCGTGTTCGCCGTAGGTTTGCCTGAGGATGAATTGCAGTTTCCCCCCGGGCAACGGGCTCGCCAGCTCGAAGACAGCGTGGTGATCCTTTCCCGCCTGCGGTGCAACTGCCCATCCGGATTGCCCGTCGGCATTTCCATCGACTGCCAGGGCAACACCAAACTTCTCCTGGTCGAAACTTGAAGTGGCATGGGAGAACACTGCCCGTTGTCCGCCGCCAAGGGATATTTCCTTTTCACGCTGCGGCGCTTTCTTGTAAGTCTCGCTCCAGACTGTCCCGCGCTTGTCGTCGAGCAGAGAGAGTCTGAAGCCATCAAGCCTTGGCCCAACCCCGGCATCCGTGCGGTTCCAGACCACGATGCGTGAAATGTCGTGCGGTTCACCGAGATCGACTTCCCAGAACAGGTTTTCCCTGTCGAGGGCGGTGTGTGCAACGCTTCCCGCCTGGTATTTTCCGTTGGTGTTGCCGTCGATCGCCCGTCCGGCCACCGCGTCAGCATAATTGCCCGCCTGGCTTGCCGTGCCTTTCAGCGCCACATTCTCGGTGCCGCTGAATACCTGCACCTCGGCGATGTTAAGGATCTTGCCTTTGCCGGGCAGGTCGATGCGCACAAAGCGGCCACGCTTGGATGGTGAATCCGCCGCGCTAACCAGTTCGATCTCATTGAGCACAAAGTTGCCCTTCTTCCGGCCGGGACCCTTTCCGTGACTGAGGCTCTCATGGCTCAAGACATCGAGCCGGACAGCGGTGATGGCCGTGTTTTTTGCGATGCCCTCAATGGTGTAGGTGTCCGTTGGTGCCGACTTGCCGCCCACCAGGTAGGAATCGTCATCCAGGCGCGTGAAGGTTGCTCCCGAATTGGCTGTTGCCGATATTTCGCCGAGAGGTATCCACTGTTTTTTTTCGCCAACCAGTCCCGCTTCCCATTTTGCCAGGGCTTCAAGGTTTTGCGCGTCTGGAATAACGAGCAGTTTTTCCAGTTCGGCGATTTGTGTCTCGATTTCCTCCTGTTGCTGTTTTTGTGCGCCGCTCAAGACCGGGATAGTGGGGCTTTCATCACGACGGTCAGCGTCCTGGGTCTGGTTGAGGATGGCGAACATCCTGAAATACTCCTCCTGCGAAATAGGGTCGTATTTATGGGTGTGGCACTGCGCACAGGCCATGGTGGTCCCCATCCAGGTGGCCATGGTGGTGTTGACACGGTCGACGATCGCGACGTTGCGGTATTCCTCGTCATTTGTGCCACCTTCGTTATTGGTTTGAGTATTGCGGTGAAAGGCGGTTGCCACCAGTTGAGCATTGGTTGGTTTTTCCAGAAGATCTCCAGCTATTTGTTCAATGGTGAACTGATTAAAAGGTTTGTTTTGATTGAAGGCGCTTATCACATAGTCGCGATAGGCCCAGATGGTGCGTGCCGGGTCGTCAGCGTAGCCTGAGGAGTCCGCATATCTCGCCAGGTCAAGCCACATGCGCGCCCAGTGCTCACCGAAGGCGGTCTTTGCCAGCAGTCGGTCGACAAGTTCAGGGTAGGAGTCCGGGCTGTTATCGGCAATGAACCTGTCAACCTCTTCAATTGTCGGCGGCAACCCGGTAAGGTCGAGCGAGAGCCTGCGGATCAGTGTATGCTTATCGGCTTCCGGGGACGCACTGAGGCCTTTCCGTTTGCGCTGGATTTCGAGAAAAGCATCAATGGCATTGCCGTCTTTTACATCTCCGTTAGCAAGGGTTGGCACTGCGGGGCGTGAGGGCTTTACATATGACCAGTGCGTTTCATAGTTCGCCCCTTCTTTAATCCATTGCTTGAAGATGGCGACCTGCCCGGCAGTTAAGTGTTTGCCGTGCTTTGGCGGAGGCATCAACTCATCAGGGTCATCGGTGGTGATACGGTAGATGAGTTCGCTGGCGTCGATGTTTCCCGCGACGACTGCCCGGATGCCATCGTTGTCGGCAGTCGCCCCGTCGCGGGTGTCGAGCCGTAGCTTGGCTTTTCGCTCCTTTTCGTCCGGCCCATGGCAGACAAGGCAGTTGTTTGAGAGGATGGGTCGGATGTCGTGATTGAAATCGATCGCGGCGCCCATGGCCTGACCATGAAGAGCGTTCAGGCTTAGCAGGAGCAGGAGGGATCGAATTCGCGAATTCATGCCATTGACGGGATTCTAAGGTGCGAAGTTTTTGGAGGCTATCGCATCTTCCGGTGCGTGGGGAGCGGATTTGGGCTGAATTGCTGAGAATATTGGGCAAGCTGCGCGCCGGAAGGCAGAGACGGGAATCGCTTTGCAGGGGCCGTGTTTTCCGCAATCGTGAGTTCCGTCTTGATCGGGACTGTGGAATCGGGGACCGTCCGCTCATCCCGGCGGGGAGTAGCTCAGCTTGGTAGAGCGCCGGCTTTGGGAGCCGGAAGTCGCAGGTTCGAATCCTGTCTCCCCGACCACTGATCCCGCTCCCGGGGTCAGGCGAGCCTTATTCCGGGATCGAATAGTAGAGCTGTTCGAGAGTAAGGACGACATAGGAGCTGACCAGGATGTCGTCATTCTCCCACCAGCGGGAGTTCTCGTTTATCCAGGAACCGTCCTTGCCCTGATTGCTCACGAGGAGGCGCCCGAGATCCTTGCGCCAGTCGATCTTGGTGCCATCCGATCCTTCGAGCAGGTCGATGCCAGCGGCCACGAGGCTCTTGGTCATGGCGTGATAGTAGTAGTAGAGTCCCTGCTGGCCGAGGCCGGGGTTCTCCTTGAGGGTGTAGTTGTTGCCCAGCCACTTGAGGACGGACTTGAGCCGCTTGTCGCCCGGTTCGAGGTCGGCATAGATGAGGGAGAGCAGACCGGCGTAGGACATTGAACCATAGGAGCGCAGGGCCATCCGGCCGTCGGGAAGTTTGCGTTCGCCCGCCTTGCTGTCACCAGGGAAATAGACAAATCCCCCTTCGTCCTCCTTGGCCACTGCGGTGACCTGGTCGTTGGTTGATTCGAGGTTCTGGCAGCGTGAGATGAAATTGAGGGCGGCCTTCCAGTCGAGTTCAGGTTGTTTCCCGCTCTTGTTGTCCTTGGCAATCTGGCGGGAGTGATAGAGGGCCTCCAGGGCGAGGTAGGTGTTGGACATGTCGGAGTGGGCGTAGGTGCCACCGTAACCGACTCCGCCGTCATACTTGTTGTCGGCGGTGCCCTTGTTGCCCCAGTCTGTCTGCTGGTTGACGAGAAATTCCCGGGCCTTCAGGATGACCGGTTCATCCTCCTTCCTGCCACGGGCCAGGAGAGCCATGATCGAGGAGGAGGTGTTGTAGGTGGCCAGACCCTTGACGTAGATGCCCCCGTCGTCCTTCTGCTGCTTGAGCAACCAGCTGAAGCCGTGTTCGATGTGCTGGGGGTGGGTCTTGGTGTAATCGAGACCGGGGTCGCGCATCATGGCCGCGAGAACAAGGGAGGTGAGGGCGGGCGTTTCCTTTTCTCCCCAGAATCCCTCCTTTTCCTGCTGGCTCTTGAGAAAGGCGTTTCCCTTTCGGATGGCGCGTTCCATTTCGAGGCGCAGCGAAAGGTATTCACTCTGGTTCTGGGCCTCGAGGGTGGAGCAAAGTGTCGCGGCAGCGAGGGTGCAGGTGATAATGACATTCATGATGGGTGGCGAATGTGATGAAGTTCGACTATTCTATGTTCCTTGAGAGGAGGAGGGTGCGGCTGCCGGGATCCCGGCAGGGTTATCAGGAAGAGCCTTCTGTTCCCGGGGACGGGACTTCCCTGTTTCAAGGGCGCTGACAGGCAGTCTTTCCTGTCTCCCTGATTGCCTGATTCTGTTCTTCCTGAGTTGTCCGGTTGCCTTTTCTTCACCATCCCCCTTGCCCCGCAGGAAGGGTTTGATGGTTACCTTGATCGAGGTGCCTACCTCAGGAACACGGGCGGTGGTGGGAATCCAGACATCATCGAGATTACCGTCCTGGCCGGGCCAGTTGAAGAGGGAGGCATTATTGGTGAAGAGGGCCACGATGTCGCCGGTGACCTCAGCCTGGAATGAATTGTCGTGGATATAGGATCCGCCGTAAACCCAGGGCTTGGGAGGCAGGGGTTTCTTCGTGACTGTGTGGGTGATCCAGTCATTGAGGGTGGCGGTCCGCACCTTGCCCTCCTTGTCCTTCCACTCTAGATGGATCTCGGCCCGTGCGGCGTTCCTGATCTTCTCGGCGACATCCGGGAACTTGCCGGTAGGACGAAAGTCCTCCCCCAGGATGGGGAAGAGTTCCTTGGATTCCTTGTAGCCGAGGATCTTCAAGGCGATGTTGACGTGGAAGGGGCGCGCTTTGGTGATGAGAATCGCTTCGTGAATCTTGCCGTTCTGATGGACGACGGCATATTCCAGGGCGCCTTCCTTCATGTTGACCTCTGCGGGGAAGTTGATCTCACGAGTCTTCTGGTGGAAGGTGACTATTCCCACCTCGAACTTGCCATTGCCGAGGCTTCGTACCGAAGGGGGTTCTTTGGCGGACTTCTCACCGGCAGGCGCCTTTTCGTCCCCGGCAAGGGCAAGGCAGCCGAGGAGCGGGAGCACGGAGGTGAGAACCAGTCTGAACATGTCTGTAGTGTGGGGTGTATCTCCTTGCCTGTCAAAGGAGCACCGGGTGCGGGAGGGGCGGAAAAGGCAAACAGGCCAATTATTGGTCACTCCCTGCCCAGTCGCTGTGCAGAACAGCGGGATGGGTGCCGGTTCCTTCTCCCCGGCTCTGGTCAGTTTCCGGCGGGGGCGGAGCGATTGAGGGACTCGGCGAAGCGGAGCCAGTGCAACCGGGTGACCTGTCGCTGGAAATCGAGTCTGGGATTGCCCGGGTGGTTGCTGGTCAGCGGGGGGACAATCCCATCGACATTGGCGAGTTCCTGCCGGACCAGTTGATAAGAGTTGGAAAGGATGAGGAGTCGATAGTGCTCGACCTCGTCGTTGCCGGGCATCATGGAGCGTGGTTGTGGCTCACTCTTTCCGGATCCGGATCCGGAGAAGGAGACGGAGATGGGGGAGCCCGCCGCGGTGTTGCGGGATGGGGATGTTGTTATGCGCGCTTCGATCAAAAGGGTATGATCAGAGTCACCTCGCAGAAAATCCGCTGCCTCCTGGGCGGACTGCTTGAAGTTGTCGGAGGCCCGCCGGGGATTGCCGAGTTGCAGGAGGAGGGGAATATCGCCGCCGGGATCGATATTCCAATGGGTCAGAGTAGGGCGGATACGCACGATGGCGTTCTCCGCTGTCTTGCGCTCCTGCGGGGAGGGATGGCAGGAGTCGAGGACCCGCTCCCAGGCCAGGAGAGAGCGGTCCCAGTGGCCCTGGAGTTCCAGTTCGGTGGCGAGGCTCACCAGGTAACCGGCGCCCTTGGCGGCATACTCGGAATACTCTGCCAGCCCAGGGGAGCTCTCGAGGTCCCCGAGATCGAGATCGGACTTGTTGGGGGCTGGAGAGGGAGCGGGTGTGCCTGACAAGGCAAACTCTGCGCCAAGGACGGGTTCGGAGGAAGCAGGGTTGCCTGCCGGGTCGGTCATGAAATCGGGAAGGGGCTTAATCACACCGTTGGGGGTGAGGAAGTCCATGTTCCTGGTACGGAGGCCCCAGAATGAGGCCACGGCCAGGAGGGAAATACCGACGACTATCGGAATGGGAATTCGCACGTTGAGGCAGAATCCCTCATGTCCGCCGGATTTCAAGCTCCGGGAGGGAGGGAAGGGCAAAAGTCCCAGGTGAGCTGCTGCCTTGCGGGCTGCGGGAACCCGTTATCGCTGGTCACTGTTTTTCACCTGGAGGGCACGTTTGCCCACCCGGCTCCGCAGGTAGTGAAGCTTGGCACGGCGCACCTTGCCGCGATTGGTCACCTCGATCTTGGAAATGCGGGGCGAGTGGAGCTGAAAAACCCGCTCGACTCCTTCACCGTAGGAGATTTTACGGACCGTGAAGGCCGCGTTGACGGAGCTGCCCCGTCTGGCGATGACCAGACCCGCGAAAATCTGGATCCGCTCCTTGCCACCCTCCCGGACGAGGGTGTGCACTTTCACACTGTCTCCCACGTTGAAATCCGTGACGTCTTCCTTGAGTTGCTCCTGTTCGATTTTCTCGATGACGTTCATGGTTCTGAGGCGTGATGCGGCTGGGGTTGCAGGGCGCTATCGGGAGGGAGCGCCGGAGGGCCGGGAGGGCTACACGATGCCCCCTGCAGATGCAATCGTTTTTTCCTGCCCGGGCCGCCTCGATCACTGCGGATAGAGGATTCTCCCGCAATTCTCGCAGTTCACGAGCTCCTTGCCAGTCTGCACCTGGACCATGGTGGTCGGGGTGGCCTTCACGTGGCAACCCAGGCACTGGCGCTCGCCCGTGATCTGGACCACTACCGGTGCCCCCCGCAACTTGAGGAGGCGCTCATAGATGGATATCATGCTGTCGTCCATCCCCACCAGAAGCTGCTTTCGTTCATCCTCCAGAGAATTCGTTTCCCGGGAGAAATTGTCGGCTCGTTTCTGCAGGGTAGCGACCTCTTCGTCCACGCCCCCTTTGGTGGTGGAGTAGTTCGTCTCCGCCTCCGTCAGGCTGCTCCGCAGCTGATCTCCCCGCTCCATGAGCTCCAGTTCGCGCGTCTCCAGCCCGTCGATCTCGTCTGAATAGTGGCTCACCTTTACTCCCAGGGCCTTGTATTCCTCGTTCTTGCGGGTTTCAAATTGCTGTTTCCTGAGCCGGGTAATGGACTCCCTGCGGGTGCCCACGTCGAGCTCCACGCCCTTGATGGCCACCTCATTTTCCTGCATGACGGCCTTGGCCTCATCGACCGCCTGCCGGTGTGTGGCCAGTCGCTCCCGGGCCAGGTCCTGTTCCCGGGGGATGCGCTCCAGCTCCTTGCGGAGCTCCTGGAGGCGCTGATCACGTTCCTGCAGAGTCAGAAGTCCTACGATGTCGGGTGGCATTGACCTTTCCTAGCCTACCGAGTCGGTGGGTCAAGAGTCTGTCTTGCTCCAGTGGGGATCTCCCCCTTTTGGGAAGGAAAGTTCGAACGGATTGTATTGAAACTGGGTCTTATTATGGGGAACCTGTCTCCGTTCCCGGCCGGTAATCCCTCCCTATGACTCTCCGCATCCAATGTCCAGCCTGTCAGCGGCAGTTCACGGTCGATGAGGAATTGAAGAGCCGGACCGTTGAGTGTGGCTCCTGCGAGAAGCAATTTGTGGTCGATGAGGATGCCATTGTGTCTGAGCGAGACCGCTACTTCCCAGGCGATATGAAGAAGTCTGGCCTCAAGCGTTACGGGGCTGGGCGATCGCCGGCGGACCCCATCCCAGAGGTGGAGTTTGCCACCGCAACCTACAGTGGAAGCGCGACTGCGGCCGATGTCATTCCGCCTACACCCGGGCGCACGGTTGCATGGGTGACCGGGACTCTCATTCTCGTCGGTTATCTCGTTATTCTCGTCTTTGGTTCGATGGGAAATGGTGTCTTTAGCGATGTGGAGATCGAAAAGAGGATCCTGCTGAGTGGATTCGTTGTCATGGTAGGATCGGCCCTGATCTTCAGTGGGGGATTCCGTCGGAACAAGCAGGTGTCCCTGACCGGGGTGGCGCTGGCGGTCATGGTGATGGCGTTCACCGTGATCCTTCGGCCAAAGGGTAATCCTGAGGGGTATCAGGACACCGGAACCCCGATGCTGTCACCGCTGGACAGGGCTGGGGACACCCCCGCCAAGATGTCCGGGGACGAGGTGCGGAAGGCCATGGCCTACGACCCCGTCCAGCGCGCCATCGACTCCTTCGGACAGGAATCGGTGTGGGCGCTCTGGGCGCCGGAAATGAGGCAGCACTTCCGCTACCAGATTCAGCGCTACCTGCAACGGAAGACCGGAGCGGCTGATCGACCGGCCTTTTATCCGCGGGGAGAAGGAGGGTTGCTCATTGTTGAGGGCATCAGCATCAAGATGCCCGAACTGGTCGAACTGGTGGAGCACTTTGCCGATGTGGAAAATGTCTATGAGAACCTGCGTGTCCTGCACATCGGGGTGAAGGGAGAAAACCTGGTGGAACCCAGCACTGAACTTGAGGGTAAACTCAACAACAGGACGCACGAGTCCTTCATTGTCCTGAACAAGAAGGAACTTGAACACATCGACATCGACCGGGTGAAGGATGCCGCCCAGCGACTCTCCACCGTTGAGCCTTCCCGTTTCCGGTCCGAGATTGCCAGACGTCTGGTTGGATTGCTGGACGAAGATGCCGACACCGAATTCCGCTCGGTCATCTGCAAGGCCATCATGGTCTGGTCCGTGCCTGAGGATGGGGCCGAACCTGTAGTGATCCACCTTGTGGAGGATCTCATTGGCAAGGGTGAGGAGGTGCCCAAGAGCATGATCGAGCTTCTCATTGAGCGCCGGACACCCGGAGGCATCCCCTTGCTCAAGACCCTGTGGAAGGGGAAGCCGCTTGACTGGGAGAGCGAGGTGATTTCCATGGGGAGTCAAATGGAGACCGTGATCCTGCCCCACATCAATGATGAGAATCCGGCTGCGCAACGATCTGCCCTTCTGATCCTCCGGCGGGTGGGGACCGAAGCCAGCCTTCCCGTGCTTCGCAAGGCCCTGGAAACTACTGGGAAAAACCCTGACATGAAACTTCTCATTGAACGTGCCATGGAAGGGATTGAGAACCCTGCTTCGGTTTCCCTGCCAGCTCCCGAGCCGGAGGTTGAATCTCTTTCTGAATCGGAACTAGCGCCAGCTCCCGAGCCGGAGGTTGATCCTCTTTCCGAGCCGGAACCAACGCCAGCGCCAACCCCGAGTAACAACTGACAGGCACATGCCGCCGTGGCCGAACTGGTAGACGCCGCGAACTTAAAAGCTGTTTTTAGAGCGCTCTAAGTCTAAACATACTAAGGATTTACCCATGGCCTCCACACCTAGCAAAGACTACAAGCGCCGCGAGCGCGAGCAGAGGAAGTTTGATAAACGCATGGCTCGCGAGGCTGCGAAAGCCGAAAAGCTTGCGGCCCAGTATGCCGCCGAGGATGCCGCCGAGAAGGCCGCCGCCGAGGAGGCTGCAAAGAAGAGCGAGGCAGAGCTTAAAGCCAAGGAGGAGGCGGAATTTGAGGCCGAGCTCGAGGCCGAGCGCAAGGCTCAGGAGTCGAGTGAAAGCTAGGAGAGCCCTGACCTAGAGGGGAGGGGGGCTGGTGCGTTATTTGAGGTTGAGGCTTTCCAAGAAATCAAGCTCTTTGCCCTCGGCGGTTTAAAAGGAATTACGAATGCGGCTAAAACCGCGTCGCGATTTACTCACCCAACCCTCCGCTCACCTAATCTTCAAGAGGTGGCACGGGCTTTCCCTAATCCACTTTACAGGCCTCCCCCCAAGTGTCGCCCCAGCCTTTTGCTTCGGGTTTGCGGTAGATGGTGGGGGTGGAGTTTTTGAGAACGCCTCTCACAACCTTGGGATTACAGTTTCGGCTTGGGCAGGGAGGGATGGATCGTTGGACATATTTGTCCGTGGCCCCATGCCCTTTTGCGCAAGCGAAGGGTCAAGAATTGCCTTTTGGAGTAGTATCTGTAGGGTCGTCTTTGCCACAGCCGCCGTGGCGGAATTGGTAGACGCTGCGGACTTAAAATCCGCTTCCCGCAAGGGAGTGGGGGTTCGAGTCCCTCCGGCGGCACGGCCTGGTCATCAACGGGTTATGAATAGTGAGGCCGCCTTCAGTTCCTGTTAGAGCCCTTATGCTGCCCTTATTGCGCGAGATTCTTGTCCACGGGCGATATTGGGACAACCCTTCCGCTTGATTGGGTGCTCCGCACGCCACCGGTGGGGTCGGCACTTTTTGCACGCGCTGGTGCATAGATATATCAGCCCGCAGGAAAATTCTTTAGAGGGTAGGGGAGTCACCCCATCACGGTGCAGGAAACAGGGTGCCGGGTGGACTGCTTCCTTCGTTTCGCTTTGCGGGGCACCTTTCTCCCGCTCACCTCTCGCCACTCCGGAAGCCCCTCAGGGAATCAAATAGATGTTCAACCTGTCTCCTGCCCTGGCCAATTTGGTCCTTCCTTGGCCGTCGAACGTCGATTCTAGCCTTGGCACCGTCCTCCAACGGCATTAGGTAGTCTTCGGAGCAATCTATTTTTTCATGGGAGAATTCAAATCACCAGAAACCGTTGAAGCGGAAACGATGCTTGCGAAAGCGGTTGGCATCATGAAGGCGGACGGAAAAATCGATGAGAGCGAACTCTCTGTCCTGCGGGATATCGCCTCCAGGCTCGGAATCGGGGAGGGTGACATCGAGGCGATCGTCAATGACCCGGATTCAGCGGAGAACTCCTTGCCCACGGACCCTTTCAAACGCGCTCTCTTCCTCGTGTTCATGGCATCTGCCGTCTGGGCCGATGGTAACGCTGACGACGCCGAGAAAGAACTTCTTACGGAGATCGGTCTTGCCCTTGACTACAGCACGGAGCAGATCGAAGCAGCGGCGAGCGCCGTATCTTCGGCATGGCAGGCCAAGGGGAGCGACCTCGACCCTTCCCTCATCGCGGTGCAGATCGCATCGGATTTCGGTTGATCCGAGCGCCAGGGAAACAATCACTCCCCGTCTCTGGTCTCTGGTGAAGACCGGGCCCACTGACCACGATCTCCCCGGTTGAAGTCAGTAAATCCGAAAACTCGTCGGCACCCGGACAAGGCCCGCTCGGAGGCTTCTTTCACCCCTTACGCACCGAACATTCTGACGATTACTGCTGGCAAATCGCTTTTTCAGGCCGGGTTCGCAGGGAGGCCCAGGGCCCGGGGAAGGAGGGGGTGCAGGGAGTCGCAACCGGGACAGGAATAGCCGGTCGCCACATGAAAGGTGCACTTGGGAAAAAACGCATGCTTCGCAGGATCGAAGAAAAACAGCGCCACCGCGCCGGCAATGAGAATCAGTGCGATGCCGGCAAGGAGGGTGACTTTCTTGTGGGCCATCAGCAATAGGGCAGGGTGATTACAACAGCGAGTCGATCGCAATCATCACGCCGACGACGATGGAGAGAATCATGAAAAACGCACCAAGGTCTCGCGGGTGCATCGGTTTTGAGCGATCCCCTGTTGCAACTCCACTGTGCTGCCCGACCCCTAATCGGCCCCGTCCGTTCCCTTGATTTTGTATTGCTGGCTCATGCACTCTCGCTACTTCCGGTATTTTTCCTTTTTTCCAACCACGGGGCGGGGAGGCGCCCCGGGAGGTTTGACCCCGGCGGAGCGCATCACCTCGGAGAGGGCCGCGATGGTGACGTTGGATGGTTTGAAGTTTCCATTTCGGAATCCCTGCGCGATCAGAAGCGGGGTCCGGCCCTGCTTGTTCATTTGATTCCAGACCTTGATGTCGGCGCCCTCCTGTGCAAGCAAGCGCACAAGCTTGGGTGACTGTTTGTAGGCTGCGGCGTGCATGACCGTGTCTCCGTTCTTGTCGGTGATGTTGATGTTTGCTCCCATCTCCAGGAGGTAGGTGACCGCCAGGATCGCCTCGTCCTCGCTGGCCGCCTCGTCGGCTTCCGGTCCGAGCATGACCCCGGCCGCGGCCAGGAGCGGTGTGCGGCCATGGTCGTTTGGCCTGCGGGGGTCCGCGCCGTGCTCGATCAGTAACTTCATCAACGGCAGATCGGCCGTCCTCGACGCGAGCAGGAAAGGTGTCGCTCCTGCTCGACCCACCCCGTCGCCACCACGGATGTTTCGCCCCAGTTTGGCATCTGCCTCCGCACCCTTCTTCACGAGGAGTTCCGCAAACTCCAGGCTGGTCACGTCGCCGGACCCCCGCGGTGGGGGGGCGCCATCGATCCCGTCTCCGCGCCGTGGCTTGCGGACCCAGGTCAGGACGTGCAGGGGGGAGTATCCCGATCTCATGTCATTGGCATCGGCCCCGGCCTCCAGGAGCCGTGCCGCCAGCTCAAAGTGCCCATTCTCGACCGCAAGGATCAGGGCACTCGTCCCCTTCCTGGGTGCTCGGCCCCCGCCTCCTCTGTTCACCATGGCAGCATTCACGTCCGCACCATCGGCAAGCAGGATCTCGAGTACTGCCAGATGCCCCTGGCGGGCGGCAAAGAACCAAGGATTGAATCCGGACTTCAGCTTTGCTGTGTGATCCGCCCCTGCCGCGAGTAGAATCTTCACCGCTTCGGCATGACCTTCCACCGCCGCCCACATCAGAGCGGTCTGCCCCTTCCGGTCGCAGGCATTGACCTTTGCTCCGGTCGCGAGGAGTTTCTCCACCACTGCCCCAGTTCCGGTGCGGGCCGCGATCATCAGGGGAACCTCGCCGCCGTTGCCCTCGCGGTTGGCATCTGCCCCGGCATCAAGCAGGGCCGTCACCAACTCTGCATTGCCATTCGCACAGGCCAGGATCAGCGGGGTCACACCATAGCGATTGGCTGCCCTCGCATCGGCGCCCTTTGCCAGCAGCACTTTCGCCTCCGCGACCCGTTCTTCGTAAACCGCCAGATGCAGGGCGATCCTGTCGTCCGTCGACGCCACCACCAGCCCCGGCAGAACAAGGCCGGCGAGCACCAGCAGGCTATACCGCCAACTCTTCGATGAAACCATCACTGTCGCCGAATTTCTCAAGATGTACCCCGACGCGCTCGAGTAAGGTGAGGTGGACGTTTGCCAACGGCGTCACCTCCTTGAAATGAATGTGCCGGTTGCCCCTGATGCCCGATGCGCCGCCGCCCGCCACCAGGGTCGGGAGATTGACGTGGTCGTGCTTGTTCGGGTTTCCCATCCCACTTCCGTACAGGTAAAGCGAGTTGTCGAGCAGTGAGCCCTCGCCCTCGCGGGTCGCATCGAGTTTCTTGAGAAACTCCGCGAAGAGCGACACGTGAAAGGTATTGATCTTCGCCATCCGGGCGATCTTGGCAGGATCATTGCCGTGGTGAGTCAACGGGTGATGCGGATCGGGAACTCCCAGCTCGGGATAGGTTCGATTGCTGGTCTCGCGGGCCAGTTGAAAAGTGATGACGCGCGTTACGTCTCCCTGAAGAGCGAGCACCTGCAGATCGAACATCAGGCGGGCGTGGTCGGCATAGGAGGCGGGAACTCCAACCGGCCGGTCGAGATCCGGCAGCGGATTCTCGGAGACGTCTGCCTCCGCTTTCTGGATCCGGCGTTCGACTTCGCGCACCGTGTCGAGGTAGCCGTCCACCTTGGTGCGGTCTTCCGGACCGAGGTCGCGTTTCAGGGCCGCCATGTCCTCCTTGACGAAATCAAGCAGGCTTGCGCGACGCTTCAGCGCGGCCTGCCGTTCGGCTTTGCTCCCCCCGGCACCAAAAAGATTCTCGAACACGAGTCGTGGGTGTGCCTCCGCCGGCAGCGGAGTAGTGGGCGTCGACCACGAAAGGTTGTTCTGGTAGACACAGGCGTAACCGTTGTCGCACTGCCCGACGGTCTCCATCATATCCATCGCCAATTCCAGCGAGGGCAACTGTGTGGCCTGCCCGATCTCCTTCGCGGCAATCTGGTCGGCGGTCGTCCCGAGATAGTAGTCGGAACTCTCGGTGAGCTTGGCCCGTGCCGCGCTGAGGAAGGCCGAGTTCGAGGTCGCATGTGACCCGGGATAGGCGGGACGCAGTTCGAGGTTGGTCAGAACGTTCACCTTGTCCTTCACCGGGAAGAGGGACTTCAGGATGGGCGAGAGGTTGTCCAGCGTTGCCCCCTCCGGTGTCCAGCGGCTGAGGTCGGCCCCCATCGGCATGAAGACGTATCCCAGGCGACGCACCGGCTTGGCCGGAGTCGCTGCTGCCGCCGTCGCAGCCGGGATCATGGCGTCGAGCAGGGGCAGGCCCATCGTGGCGCCGAAGCCCCGCAGGACGGTGCGCCGCGGAAGAGCTTTTCTGGTGAGGAAGTTCACGGGATGTTCTGGGACTTGGTCATCCGCATGATAAACGGATCGCTCGCGACAATCTGTAAGATAATCGCCGAAAAGCGGTAGTTTTCCTCCGCCGCTCCGCGCACGATTTTCCGCACCGCTGGGGCATCGGAGGGCTCGATCCCGCGGCCGAGGGCGAAAACGAGCAGTCTCTCGGTCAGGGTGCGCACAAAGAGCTCGGGGCGCTTCAAGAGCCCTTCCTCAAGCCCGGCAACACCATCGAATCGTGTCCCATCCGGCAGCAGGCCGGTCGCATCGACGGGTTGCCCGCTCTCACGCGTTCGCCATTGCCCCACGGCGTCGAAGTTCTCGAAGGCGAATCCAATCGGATCCATCAGGTTGTGGCACCTTGCGCAGGCCCGGTTCTCGCGATGCACCGCGAGTCGTTGTCGCACCGGTAGTGAAGCATCGACGGTATTCTCCTCCAGCGACGGCACATCCGGGGGCGGAGGTGGTGGGGGCGTTCCGAGAAGATTCTTGAGGACCCAGTGCCCCCGCAGGACCGGCGAAGTGCGATGGGCATACGACGTGACAGTCAGGATGCTTCCATGACGCAAAATTCCTCCCCGCTGGCTGTCAGCACCGAGCTCAATCCGCCGGAAACGTTCCCCGTAGACATGCGGAATGCCGTAGTGTTTCGCAAGCCGCTCGTTCAGGTAGGTGTGATCGGAGTTCAGTAGATCCAGCACACTCCGGTCGTCGCGCAGAACGCTTTCGAAGAGCAGCTCGGTCTCGCGTCGCATGGCCTGGCGCAGGTTGTCATCGAAGTCCGGGAAGAGCCGCCCGTCGGGAGTGATTGAGTCCAGATTGCGCAAGTAAAGCCACTGGCTGGCAAAGTTCTCGATCAACGAACGCGAGCGAGGATCCATAAGCAAACGCCGCACCTCTTTCGCCATTCCTTCCGGCTTGCGCAACTCCCCGCCCGCCGCCGAATCGAGCAGGGCGTCATCCGGAATGCTGCTCCACAGAAAGAACGAAAGGCGCGAGGCAATTTCGAAGTCGTCCAGGGCGTAGGGCGATCCGGGCCTGGCTCCCTCCGGATCACGCTCCACCCGGAACAGGAATTTCGGGCTCACGAGAATCGCCGCGAGGGCGGACTCGATTCCAGCCTCAAATCCCCCGGATTCGCTACCCTCGCGATAAAACTGCAGGGTGCGGACCAGATCCCCGTCATCGGCAAGGCCGCGATACGCCCGGCGCAGGAGCGTTCGCAACAACTTCCTGGCACCAGCCTCGTCTTGCGCGGTGAGTCCTTCAAGAATCCGCTCCCGGCTAGCCGTTTCCCCTGCTTCCCCCACTTCGAACGGTCCGGTGATCGTAACCTGGTAAACTGCCGGAGAACGGCGCGGATGGCGATGCGTGTTGAATGCCGCCTCGTAGGGCTGACGCAGGGTTTCGATAAGATCCGAGGGCGTCTTCACAAAGGTCACGCCGAGTTCACGGGACCCGGCCTGCACCCTGATTCGGGCCAACAGATGAGCATCGACCTTGGTGTGGTCGCTCCGGTTCCTGGGTGGCCCTACCTCGAATGAGGTCGCCACTTCTCCATCAAGCAGAACCTGAAGTTCATGAACGCCGTTAATTCCCTCCACCTTCTCATCGCGATCGCGCATCAGGTTGAGGCGGATGATGTACTCGCCACTTCGCGGAAAGGTGTGCCGGATCAACGTGCCACCACGCGTCCCGAAGGGCAGGCCCTTGACATGGCCTTCCTGGGTGAAGTCCGGGCGGAGCCGCACCGTCCTCCCGTCCGGCGAGCTTCCCACCCGGCCCAGCGCCAGGCGGCTTATTGTTTGCGCCGCACTGATGTAGCGCTCGAGCAGGGCCGGAGATAAATCGCCCACCGTCACATTGTCGAAGCCGTGACTCGCCTGATCCGGCGGCAGGAGCGAGGTTGCGTCGATCTCAAGTGCGAGCAGGTCGCGGATCACCCGCTGGTACTCGTTGCGTGTCAGGCGCCGCAACGACTCGCTCCGTCCGGGATCCGGGTGTCGGGAGGAGTGGACATCAAGCGCGTTCTCGAGCGACTCGACCAATTGGGAATACTCGGTCTCCGAGGGGCGGTCCTTGTCAACCGGTGGCATCAGGCGAGTCTGGAGCTGCCGAACCGCCTTCTCCCAGATTCCCGTCCTCTCTCCGAGGGGCTGCTCAAGGGCGGTCTCCAGATCGATGCCGCCTCTCTCACTGGCGGCGTCGTGACAGTCGAAGCAGTAGTCGGACAGGAGAGGTTTCCATTTTGCGGGCACGGCAAGGAGAGAAACGCTCATGCTCGTGAACACAGTGACGCTGAGAAGAATGCTCTGTCCGGGTGTTCTCATGGAAGGCCCCACTATTCGGTTCTCAAGGCCCACAGACTACTCCGGTTCATACACCACCACGAGCTCCGGGGGTGTCTTGCTCTCCCGGGAACCGAAGCGAATTCCATCCGTCGAAGTCGGCTGCAACAGGAGGGAAAGTTTATCGGCTCCGTCACGGGTGAAGATCAACCGCTTCTCCAGGCGGGCTTTTTCCCCCACTTTGCCGATCTGCCCGATTCTCACACCACGCCGGGGTTGTTTGTTGAAGGTGATCCCACTCTCCTCCCAGTCGCTTTCGGTCTGGTAAATGTCGCCCACCTTCCTGCTTCCCGGTCCGAGGCACTTGAGACGCAACTTCGTGGCGATCGGTTGGCCTGGTACTTCGCTCAGGTCGAACTTCAGGTAGAGCATTGAATAGGCACTGTCATTCATGGAGTCCGCTCCGCCATCGATGGTGAGGTTTTCGCTGCGGGCTTCATTCCGGTCCTTCTCCTTCAGGGAAACACGACTGTCGGCAATGGCCTTGAGCACGATCTCGGGTTTGCCCTTGGGCCACTCCGGAGGATATCGATAGGAAACGGGCTTTGGTTTGGACAGATCCCCGGTTCGGATGATCTGCAACCCTGCCAGGGTGGGGGACCGCGCTGAATCCGCGTGGGGAGTGAGGCCGATCTCCAGCCATTCGAAGATTTCCACATCCTTGAACTCCCGGACAATCGCCTTTCTTGGGCTTCCTGCCGCCGTGCGCAGTTCCAGGTCCTTTTCCAAAACCTTGCCCTGGAGGGAGATGTCGAACTCTCTCAACTCTTTCTCGCTTTGCTCCAGTTCCGCAAAGTGCAGACGCACGGTGTAGAGCCCCGCCTTGTGGTCAGGACCAATCACGGCGACTCCCAGTTTCTCAATACCTTCGTAACCCGATGAATAAACCCACGACTTGTCCGTCCCCTTGATGGTTCTCGTTTCGGCGGTGCGCATGTAGGTGGTGGTTGACTCGCTTCCATTGACTTCGAGATCCAGATTGAGCTCCAGGGGAGCGATTCGGCTGTCCGACCGGGGCCTCGGGTAGGAAAGCCACAGGTTGCCGTCATGATCTCGCCTGTCTCCCGGTGCACCGAAGTTCAGGTGCAGATGCTTCACGGGGAGAACCGGGCCGGGGGTGGCAAAAATTCCCCAGGCACGATCGCGTTCCTCTCCCACAGGTTCCAGCGTCACTGTCGATTGGATAGCGAAGAGACATTGGCAACCCGCACTGGCTTCGGGAATGTGCAGGAGACCGTTTGCCGGGATCATGTTGATGGTGCACCCGGTGCGCATGCCGCTGAAATGACTGACTCCCGCATCACTTTGCAGATCGTAATAGGCTGTCGAGCCGCTCCGGAAAAACAGAAGATTTTCGGTGGCAGAGACATGTCCACAGTGGTGCCCCATGCGGAGAAACTCCCAAGGGCTTTCCTCTCCGGTGGTGGGATGCTTGCGTGTCTTCTGCTTGCCCGTGCGCAAGTTATAGGCCCATGGTTCCGCCACAATGGTCTCACCCATCACCAGTGGGCGGATACGGTAATTTGCGTCCTTGTGCCATAGTTCCCTGCCGGTGGAAGCATCCACCACCGCGAGCTTGCGTTGCTTGAATTCACCCGCGAGGAACTGCTTCCAGTAATGTCCGTTTCCGCTGGCTCCCGCGAAGATCAGGGCCTGATCATGGTACATCATCATGAGTTCGCCAGCTCCCTTGCTCAGTCCCGTGCAGTTGGTGAAATCGAGCACCTTGGACCAGATTTCATTGCCTGTTTTCAGATCGAGAGCGACCGCAAGCTTGCGGTCCGCGGACTTGATTCGCTTCTCCGCCTCCTCCCTCGCCTTTCCGGTCAGTCTGGCCAGGTGAGAGCGATCCTGCTTCAGGCGTTCTTCCAATTGTTCGGTAGTCATTCTGGCATCCACGAGAAAGACCCGGTCATCTCCCACCGCGATCGTCATCTGTGAAATCGAGTCCCCCTTGTAAGTCCAGAGATGCTTTCCGCTGCCGGCTTCGTAGGCAAAGAGCGCCTTCGAATAGCGACTGCGGCCGGATCCCGGAATCAGGGATGCCGACATGCTTCCGATCACGATCCCGTCATGAACTCCCAGATAGCTCCAGGTGCTGCTCGCTTTCCTGATCTCCTCCGGGATCTCGAAGCGATTGAGAACTTCGCCGGTTTCCGGATGAAAGCGGTAACACACGTTCTTGGTGGCCAGAAAGGCGCCATTCCTGTCTGCGGCGATGTTTCCCGGGACCGACTGGGTCCGATAGCGGGACTGTCCCTCATAAGAGGTCTCCCAGAGCTTGGACCCATTATAAGCGTCGTAGGCCAGGAGGACATTCTCTCCCACAATGAACATGCGTCCGTCCAGCGAGACCGGAGGGGTCCCCTGCGAGTGGCGGTTGATCATCTCGGTCGGACCGGGCGCGCCATACCAGAGCACTCCCAATGGTGCGGTCAACCGTTTCTCGTTGCTGAATCCGGTATTCCCGGAAGTCCCATACTGATGAGTCCAGCTCCCGGCCCCGTTCAGCGCACCGCGCGAAACACTGCCCCACGGGACGCCTTCGCCCAGTTCAGCCGGGGTTCCCAGTTTTAACCGGTTCAGCCACATCTTCACGTCATCAGCACTCATGGCAACCCTGGGATCACTTTCCGGGGGCTGCCCGATTAGGACAGTGCCTCCGAGCGGTCGCACCTTGCTTGCAATTTCTTCCGGTTCGTAGGGAACCTTGCCCGAGAAAAGCGCGCTTTCAGAGACTACCACGTTGGCGAAATAGTTCGGCAATTGTTCGGTCGCACCGTGCAGGACATGAATGCTGGAACCGTAGACTCCGGTCGAAGCGAGAGCCTTTCTCACTTTCGCCACCACCTGGGCATCAGGGTCAATGGCAATGACTTTCAGTCCCGCCTTTTGCATCAACTCCCAGGCCAGTTCCCCCGTCTCCAGGCCTGCCACGAGAGCATATCCGCCACCGCGGGGAAGGACCTTCGTCACTTCGCGAAGAACACCTGCGATCCCCGCTCGCTGGGAATCGGTGCCACCTGCAAACCTGGAAGGGGCCTGGGGAACAGCCGCATCTTCCGGCGCTTCTCCCGTGCCAAAGCAATAAATGCGCCCCGAGTCGGAGGACACGAGCAACTTGCCACCCGCCACGGCCAGTCCGGCGGCCTTCCCATGAATGGGCGCCCGCCACAACTCCTTGCCGTTCTCGGCGGACAGGCCGGCAACAAATTCCTGGCCGCCTGCAAAGACAACATCACGGGTGGCGATCAGGGAGGAATATGCTTCGATGGGGGTCTTCCAGTGTACCGCATCAAGGCTCGCCTCGTGCGCCTCTTCCTCCGCAAGCATCGCCTTCAAGGCCCTGGACTGCTTCAGGATCTCCTTCTTCAGATTCGCGATATTCTTCTCGTTGCGTTCCTTGGGATCCTTGCTCTCCTCCGCGCGCAGCAGATGACGGGCCTTCGCTTCCAGCACGACAGGATCATCCCCCCCCCGACCGTCATGGCGCTGGCGCATCTTGTGCAACTTGATCGAACCAGCGGCATATTTCTTCCGGTCTACGGCTGCGATCCACTCAGTGGTTGCAAAATAGGCGGTTTCGCCGCGAACCACGATTCTCCGACCATGGAACCATCCCTCCCCGCTCTTGCCGCTCTCGGCATCAAAGACCACGTTCTGGTTCGCACCCGTGATCAGTTGATCCTCGACAAGAACCCCATAAGTTCCCCCGACGATGCCATCCGCGCGCCAACTCGCTTTCGCGTGAAAGCGCTTCTTTCCATCTTTCCGGTAGAAGGCAGCTGGTAAATCCCGGCCGGAGGGGACGTAAAGATACTTCTCGTTCGCAAGGAGATACCCTTGTGGGGCCAGCCGGCTCCGATTGTTGTCCTGCTCGCCGAGGGTGTCATTCATCCAGATCACTTCTCCGCTCTCTGCCTCCAGTGCGCAGAGAATGATTCCCTCATGCGGGAAAACCCCGGCTCCGCAGTAGGCAATCCCGTCACGAACGAGAATCCCGGAACGAACCGGCCAACGGGAAATCAGACGACCGTTGCCGAGGTGGCGTGTCCGGTCGAATCCGAGCAACCGTTTCCAGATTACCGAACCGCTTTCGGCATCGAGACAGTAAACGAACCCGTCGTCCGATCCGAAGTAGAGCCTGCCCGTATCAAGGGAAGGACCGAGTCTCACCGGTCCGTCGGCAAAGAAGCTCCAACGCACCTTTCCACTCCTTGAATCGAGGCAGCGGACCTGGTCATCAGAGGAAGAACCAAAGTAGACGGCCTCGTCACTGGCAGCGACCTGGAAGGCGAGATCAAAATCAAGTCGGTTTATCTCGAGGTTGCCCTCGACGGCATGAGGAATGGGTGGAGCCCACGCTGCCTCGGGGGCGCTGGCGGACACATGAAGCCAATGTTGAGACAGTGGCAATTCGATCAGAGTGTCCGAGAATCCGCTCCTCTCCGCATCATGAAGGTGCATGGGCCAGTCATCCGCGCCCCACACCGTGCCGATTGCTGCTATCAAGGTAGCGAGCACCCCTCTTGAAGTTCTTGTTGTTTTCATAAGTGTTTCTCCGGAGGTTTCCGCGGGCTCCTTCATCAGGCCATTACGGCATTTTGTCAGTAAAGGATGTGTGGCAAACCTTTTCCAGGACTCCTTATAAGACGAGGGAATAATGGAGAACTGCAACCAGGGCAAAAATCAAGGGTCAATATGCTGCTGATTGGACGGACGCGTTCACCTCTGCACCATCGAATTCTCAGCAACCCGAATAGAGTGGTCCGCATTCCGAACCGGCCACCGGTTGTTATATGATGCTGACAACGACCTTCTTGAGGAGGGGCTGAAACCCAAAAGCCCTGAGCCCGTGAACCCGGGCACGTGAGAGAGGCTCCGGCGACACAATGTACCCGCTCGTCTTCCGCCTTGCCACCGATCCCCGGATCGACGTATCCCGGTTTCATGGAAAAGTCGCTGATTGTTCCCGGCAGGGGATGACTGCCGCGCGCCGTCCTTCGGTCATTCCCCGCCTTCAATGGTGTAATCGGCTCCCCGTTCCTTCACCACGCGACGTCGCCACGACTCCGGGTAACCAACGGCTTTGGGCAGTTCCCCCGGATTCTTCAACCAGCCGTCATTATGCTTTACCAGAATTTGCCCGCCCAGTTCCTTCCAGTTTCGAAACACTGTCTGCCCGCAGGAGTTCGAGTAATCGGTCAGGAAAGCGTGCAAGGCGGCCTTGTCGCTCTTGGCCAGTCGGAGTGCCGTTTCCTCAATTGCAGACTGCATGGTGAGGAATTTCTTTTCGGTCCCGCCCTGGACGGCCTGAATATCCGGAAACACCTGTGACCAGCGATCGTAGGCGTAGTTGGCAACCAGACTGCAGGCCCACCATGCAGAATCCCATGAAAACAGATCGAGTTTGCCGTTGCCGTAGCATTCCGGCACGGAATTGATTCCGCAGTAAAACGGCGCAAAACACGACGTATACGCGTCGTCGGGAGCAAACCAGAAAACACCGCCAATTGGATCGGGAAGCCAGGATCGACACTGGGCCAACCAGACACAGGAAGCTTGCTGCGTGGAGATCGGACGCTCCCATCCAAATTGTGTGTCATCTACCTCCCATGTCAAATCGCGGTAGCGGTAAGGGCTGCTGAACGGACCGGCATCAATGCCTTTGGTCATGTCGTAGGGGGTTTCCTCAAAATGATCGCGCATCAGCTGCATGACATCGTGCAGTGAAAGTTTCTGATCGGGCTTGATGAAAACCGGATAGTCCTCCGCGCTGTCGACACCGCGAAAAAAATCGTCGCTGAAATTCCGGGTGGGTGCGGCACGTCGATAGACGCTCCATACGCGACCCGCGCAGGCACGGACGTAGTAGTCGTTAATTCCCGGGTGATAAGCGTCACGGAAACTGAACGGTCGACCGGACTTCGGATCATAAAATCCCTTATTCACGGCAAAATCGACAACGTCCTCGCTGAACAGCCAGTTTTCGGGATCGTCCATGGGGAATGCCGTGATTCGTCCCATGTTCGCGCACACGGTGATACAATCATCCGGCACGCGCGCGGCGACCCACACCGCTCCCTTTGTATCAGGTCCCCTGCCGATCATATCCATGATCCAGGCCTCGTTCTTGTCTGCCACACAGAGAGTCTCACCGGTGCTCGAATAACCGTAGGTGCGGGTCAATCGGTCAATTTCAGCAATGGCAGAACGGGCCGTTTTGCAGCGGCGCAATGCCAGAAACATCAATCGCGAATAGGACAGGCCGTCCTTGCTTTTCAGTTCAGGGCGGCCGTCCCAGGTTGTTTCCGCTATCGCAAGTTGATGTTCGTTCAAGTAGCCGACCACACGGAAGGTTGGACCTTTCCAGTCGGCTTCGACAGCATCCTCCACCTCCGGATCCGGGGCCTCCCGCCCGGCGATGACATGCAGGTTCCCGATGCCAACGCCATCGACTGAATACGTGAGCATCACCGAGCCATCGGCAGACGCGTCACGACCAACGATAATATTGGTGCAGGCCCGCGGAGAGTCGCTTGCCCAGAGAATGCTCAGCAGGCTGAGGATTAAGAGGTGTCGATGGCAGGCAGGAGACAGGTAGGTCATCATGAAATCTTCCTCAGATCAGTTTAAACAGTAGACACTCTCGCGCATTGTTGCTTTCAGGAAATTGGGGGGTGGACAACTGTTCTTTGTGGTTCCGGTGTGCCATGGAGCATGCTCTCTTCATTCAGGATTTCCCGGTTACCTCTCTCCATTGGCAACCCAGTCCTTCAGGTATTGCTGATCCTCTTCGCTCAGCGAATCAACCGGGACAATGAACTCCTTTTTGTCATCACGGACGAAGTGCACCTTGTTTCCCGAAACGGAAACCGTCCTGGCCTTGATCTTGGTGCCGGACTTGTTGGTGAAGACCCTGAGGGGTCCGGCATTTTCCAGTCCCTGCTCGCACCAGCAGGGCAGCGCCTGGAGGGGAGTGTCAGGCCCCTTGTACTGAACGCTCAGGGCTTCCTGGCCACTGCCTTCGAAGAAGAGGACCTCGATCTTTCTCCATCCCTTGCGAAGCTGAAGTTCGCCAGACTTCGTGACGGGCGGATGAATTCCATTGTTATCAACCACCAGTTCTCCATCCACGAGCAACGCGCTTCCGTCATCGCTGGTGGTCTGGAAGGTATAGAGTCCCGGTTCCCTGACATCGAGATATCCGGTAAAGGCCAGGGCGTAACCATCCGCTCGGTCAGCCATCGTCAGGTTGAAGTCATCGGCAACACCCGTCTTGACGGCTTCGATCGTGTCGAAATCGGGTAAAGCGGCCCAGGATCCCTCATAATACCTGTAGCGGACTCCCAGGTTGAGCGTCTTGGTCCCATGCTTGCGTGGTTCAGCACTGCTGAAGGTTGCCTCGGCAACACTGCTCATGATGCCATCGCCCCGGTAGAATCTGGCGCGGATGGCAGTGGTCTTGCTGATCTCAATGGGGTTGGTGTAGACGGGTGATGTTTTGTCGGGCAGGGAACCATCGAGTGAATAGTGGATGTTTCCGTCGCCTTCCATTGCCTTCAGTGTGATAGTGGAGGACTTCTTGAAGAGCCTCTTTCCGCTGATTTCCGGGGCACTGCTGCCGGTCCGGAACGGAAAGGCCGGGAGTCCGGCCCTGTTCTGCAGGTTGGTGTTGGACAAATGGTGCCAGCCGAGACGGACCAGAGAAGGCTTGGGAACCTTCTTGCTTGCCACCAGCACGGTCTCGCCATTGATCAAGGCCTTGGCCGGGAAAAACTTTCCATCTCCGGCGATCTCGAAGCCACTGATCGGCTCATTGTTTCGCGTTCTCAAACCGGAACCGACATTGTCAAAGCTCACCCTGATCATGTGTCCCTCGACCTTCATCGACTTAAAGGTCGGGCCGCTGAAAGCGATCTTCCGCCCGTAGTCCTTGGCGAGGGCCCAGCGGGCCAGGCGCTCGCCGACTCCGCGTTTGTCACGGGGGTGAACCGGGTCTCCGCCGATATCGTTGGTGGAAACAATTCCCGTATTCCTGACGCTGAGGGTGCGGGCCTGCGCTTCCCAGAACAGCGGCAGAGGGTCTCCCAGCCCGGGAGCCAATTGCACGAGGTAGAAGGGGAAATCACCCTGTTTCCAGATCTGTCGCCAGGAATCGATCAGGGTCTTCTGTTTATCGAAGTAATTCGCCCGGTCTCCTGCCCAGAAATTCGTCTCGCCCTGGTACCAGATTGCCCCCCGAATCCCATAGGGTATGACCGGGGCGATCATCCCGTTATACCAGAAGGCCTGCCCCGAATGCGGTGAAAACTGTTCAATGGGCATTCCCCCCACCGCCGCCGCGATCAACCCGACGGTGACATCGAGATCCTTGACGAGTTTCCGGCCAAAGAAGAACCCGGTGCCGGAAAAGCCGGCAGCCGCCGTGGGAGAGGACACCGCCCATGTCCCGTTGACATCCGGTATCGGAGCCCGCTGCCAGGTGGTGGCGACCTTGAACAGACGCAGCTTTGGGTTGCTGGCGGAGGCCAGTTCCTGCTGGTAGTCAAGAACACCTTTCCACCATGCTGCTCCGTTCATCAGGCCAACAGGAACCTCCATGTTCGATTGCCCCGAGCACAACCAGACCTCTCCTGCCATCACGTTGTTGAAGGTGATCGCATTGTTGCCGGTCACGGCCATCACGTAGGGGCCGCCGGCCTTGAGCACAGGCAATTCCAACCTCCATTTTCCGCCACCGTCAGCGGTGGTGTCGACCTTGATGTTGAGGCTCCCGCCTTTCAAGGTGAGGGTGAGTTTCTCTCCCGCATCAGCCCAGCCCCAGACCGGCAACTTTATTCCACGCTGAAGAACCATGTGATCCCCGAATATTCGCGGCAGGCGGACATCGGCATCGGCCGGGATGCTCACCATGGTCATGGCGACAAGAATAAAGAGAGCCTTCAGGGAACTGGAGTGAGAGAAAATTCCTATCCGGGAGCTTTCGGGAAAAGTCCGGAGCCGAATACCAGGAAGTTTCCAATGGATGATGAATGAATTGGTCATGGCCTCTACGAACAAAGATGAAGACAGGCCCATTGGGCAACAAGATTCAGAGGAAATGGCGTCCCTTGGTTGATCTTACGATGACGATGCGCGGTCTTCTGGATGACTCACAAACTCTTTCCCCAGGTTTCAGTCAGCTATCTGGCCTTGGCCTCCTCTGTCGGAGACCGGGGAATTCCTGCCGGGCACTTCAAGCAACCGAGTCAGTTTGGCGACCAGGTGAGGGAGGGGTGCCCGGGTAGAAACGGGGGTCCTGCGGGATCACTTCCGCGCCCTTGCCATCTTCACGGCCTCAAAGGCATTGATCAGGCCGTGGCCGGTCTGGAAATCGAATCCTTCATCAGCCACATCAGTGGCGGTCCTGATGATGATTTCGCGGGTCTCCCAGGGTTTCAGTTCGGGATTGGCGGAGAGCATGAGGGCGATGGTGCCGCAGAACATGGGACCGGCAAAAGAGTTGCCACTGCAGGTGGTGGTGGGTCGTCCTCCCAAAGGGGGGAGAAGGGGAACCCGGAAGTTGAAGGCGCAGACTTCCGGCTTGTTGACCCGTCCCTCGCGGTAGTGCTCGGTCTTCCATTCGACCGGACCCTGGCTGGAAAAGGGGGTCCGGCTCAGGTCGCGCTGCACGCCCGCCGCCGCGAAGACGGCGTGAGGAATGTCCTCGGGGACTCGCATCTGAACCGGGACGGGCTGGTCCCGGGCGAAGTTGCCCGCCCCGGAGACGAAATGCACTCCGCAGAAGGCTCCGTGCTCCATCAGCTTGCGCCAGTGTGAGCGGTAGTTGCCCAGGTTGGGGCGGGAGAAGCTCATGCTGTAGGTGTCGGCCCCCTGCTCGATGGCCCACTGTACGGCCTGCTCGATGTTGCTCATGGCGATGACCCCGGCCCACCTTGCATCCGGGGCCAGGCCCGGTTGCACCGGATAGCCCTCCGAACCGCGGCCGCAGATGATGGAGACGCACTGATGTCCGTGCAGGACTGAGGGGTGGGGGCGGCCGGGCGGCAGGGTGCGGCGGGTCAGGTTGCCGGTGTCACGGGTGAAATCGTAGCCATGGAGATCGTCCACCAGTCCATTACCATCATCATCCCGTCCGTTCTCTTTTTCGCCGGGGTTGCGATGGAGAGTCCCGTCGATCCAGGGGGAGTGGATGAAATTGCCATCGTGGATTACGTTGAGGGTGCCTTTCCCGGTGATCCCGAGCTCCTTCCAGACCCGTTCGACCTTCAGTTTCCCGATGTACCAGAGAGGATTGTTCTGAGCGGGATCGAAGGGATCCAGCTTGAGGGTGGCGGGAGCCCTGGCCTTGCCCTCTTCCGGTCCGTTCTCCTGCGCCGGAGGGGAATTGAACCGGCGGACCGGTCCCCCGTGAAAGATCTTCTTCACCCCGGGGACGGCTTTCAGTTTTTCCACGCCCCTGCTGGTAGTGGTGCAGGTAAAACCGTTGACGATCCAGATATACTGCGGGGATGAAATGGTCCCGGCTTCGACCAGAATGCTGAGTTGTTCCTGTGCGGCCTTCTGGGAGGATTCGCTGGCGGCTTTCAGGGCGGCGAGCACCTTGGCACGCAGCTTTGTCCGGCCGGTTCCGTCGAACTCCTTCGCTCGGCGGAGGAAGGTGGTGCCGTCTCCCAGGAACTGCTTCTCAAACCAGACCACGGCCCGGATTCGGTTTTCCGGGTTGGTTTTTTCGAATCGCGGATCGACCCATACCCCGTCCCCGGGAAGGGATTCCATTTTCAGTTGGGCCTGGCAATTGAGCGCGCAGGCGAGGAATGCAAAGACTCCGAGACGGTTCATTGCGCAAGGCAATCAGATCCGAAATCACATTTCCAGAGCGCAGGGAGGGATTCTTCAGGATGAGGCCAAGGGGGAGGGGATCAGAATGTCCGAAATCAGGAGTGCCCACTCGACGGTCCGGGTGATGGCTGCTAGGAGTGCGGTGGTGAACAGAGGCGTCCCCATTTCACGACGGCCTCGGGTTGCTTTCGCGGCCATCCTTCATGCCTGCTTCTGCATGGTGCAGGCCAGGGCGCAGGATCTTCCCGACGATATCGACATCGGTGCGGCCCCGGAAGGGATCGTGGCCATGCCCAAGGGGCTTCCGAGGGCATTCCGGCGGTTCAACCGCTACACGAAGATCATCACCGCCAACGGGAAGGCGATTCATATCATCGCCCAGTCGCGGATCAGCGAGGGCCAGATCGTGCGGGCCCGGGAGGTCCTGAGAATGTTCCTCACCGATGTGCCGGGTTCCGAGTTTGGTGTTGCCAAGGCCGCGCTGGGGAACCGGATGGCTGCCAATGAAGCCATGCTGATGCTGGTCAACGGAACCCACTCGGAGGGCAACGAACCCAACCTTCCGGCCCAGCCGCTCTACCAGAACGAGATGCAGGTCGAGGGACACCGGTGGTACATCGAACAGGACTACGACCACCGGGATGCAACCTTCGAGGAGATCCTGCACCTCGTGCATGACACCGGGATCGGGGTGGACGGACGAAATACCCAGCCCGGGGTGCTGCCTGCCTATCAGGCGGAGATCCGCCGGGCCACCAATAATGCGATGGCGGACAATTTTCAGATCTGGCCGCTGGGAGCGCGCCGGGATCGCGAGTGGTATGACGACCTCGCGGCTGAGAACAGTCTCACACAGGAGTATCTGGCCAGTTTGATAGACAGCTACTACGGCTTGTGGGGCGCGTGGACAGAGAGTGCATCCCTCGGGATGTGGGGGGAATACATTGCCAAGACTCGGGACGAGATCAGGAGGGAGGATCCCATGGGCTGGTCCCTGCTGGGGAAGTTCTTTCCCGAGCATCTGACCTACGAGGCCCGGATCGACCCGGACTTCACGGGCACCTTCAGGATGACCTTTGACCGGGCCAGGGCCTATACCCACCACTCGCAGTATCTCCTGAAGGCGAGACTGGTTGGAACCCGCGACTCGAACCTGACCGGGAATGCCCGGGACAACACCCTGACCGGCAACGAGGGCAACAACATTCTCGATGGCGCGGCGGGGGAGGACACCGCGGTCTTTCGTGGCAAGCGGGCCGACTATGCTGCCACGAGGGGCGCGGGGGGACGGATTGCTCTCGTTGACAGCGTCCCCGGACGGGACGGTTCCGATACCTTGGTTGGGGTCGAGTTGGTGAAGTTCTCGGACCGCACGGTGCCGGCAGCTCAATTGTCCGACGGTTCGACCTCCCAGCTTGAGGCCTGGCGGGAAGAGTATTTCGCGGTCGAGACCGGCGATCCCACCCTGGAGGCGACGGTGTGGGGTAACCTTGCCGACCCGGACGGTGATGGCGTGAGAAACCTGGTCGAGTTCGCCTTCGGAAGCGATCCCCGTCGGGCCAGCGGCGGTCCTCCGATCTCCAATCTCCGGAGCGATGGAACATCCATCAGGCTGACGCTCAAAGGGATCACCAGCGATCCAGTCACCACCGTGGCGGCGCAGATGTCGACGGATCTGGAGACCTGGAATGAGGTCGTCGGTACGGTCGAGAACGATATCCAGGATGCGGAGGGACGCCGCACGCTCGACCTGGGCTACCCTCTTCCCGGCAATACGACCACCGGGTTCGTCCGGTTCGTGATCAGGCGGGACTGATAGCGTCAAGCAGCAGAATCCTAGCAGTAGCGGCACTGAATAATCCTCAGAGGATTTGCCAACGGCACAAATCCCTGTTTGCAATAAGGAGAACTTGGAAAGAGGGGGATCCTCGGGCCGGGACCAGAGCTTAACCAACAGGACACATGCGAGTATCGCCTCTCATTCTTCTAGCCCTCTTCCTGCTCAGGACGACGTCCCCTTGTGAGCAGACGACATGGATCTTCGATGATGAGGGAAACCGCTTTGCCCGGAAATCAGGATCGTCCTCCCTTGAGTATTATGATCCGACCGCAAGCGGGTGGGGGGATCTGGAAACGGCATATGGGTCTGCCTCCACCTTTGGATTGCCTCTCGCCATGGGGCAGGACATGCAGGTGATGGCGTTTCCAGCCTGTAGCGGTGCACAGGGATACAAGATTGAGACGAATTTCGCTCCCAACGGGCCCTACGGGGAAGATCTTGGCTATGTCTCAAACTACACCGTTGTGATGGACGTTCTGTTTCCGTCGGCGTCATCGAACGTCTGGCGGTCTCTCCTGCAGACGAACCTTTTGAACAGCGACGACGGCGACTTTTTTGTAAGTCCGGGGAATGGGATCGGAATCAGTGGTAATTATCGTGGAGAGATCAAACCCGACACCTGGCACCGGATCGTCTGGTCGGTAAGGGCCGCCCCGGGGGAAGGGCAGGCCATGCGATACGTTGACGGACAGCTGGTCGGGGCCCTGGGGACGACGGGAAGCGGGTTGGGTGAGAGATGGGCGATCGCATCGGATCTCCTGATGTTTGCTGACGAAAACGACGATACGGCGGCTGGCTATGTCGCCAGCGTATCCATCAGCGACCGGAAATTACCCTATGAGGAGGTCGTGGCCCTGGGAGGGGTGAACCCCTTGGGAGCGGATGTGCCGGGTCCGGCAGCACCTGTTTACGAGAGACGCATGTCCCGTTCGGTCAGTGCGCTGGGGCATCGAGGGTCTTCAGCGTGTGCTCCCGAAAACACCCTGCCTGCAATCGAGCAGGCCTTCCTTGACGGGGCTGTCGGGACTGAGATCGACACGCGCATGACTAGTGACGGAGTCGTTGTTGTATTTCATGATGCGACCGTGGACCGGACTACGGACGGGACTGGTGACATTGCCTCCCTGACCCTGGCCCAGGTAAAGGAATTGGACGCCGGGTCGTGGTTCTCCCCTGATTTTGCAGGCACCAGGGTTCCAACCCTTGAGGAAGTTCTGATTTCGTCCAAGGGGAAGGGAATCATTTACCTGGATATCAAGACGGGCGGCCAGGCCCGGGGATTCGCCGACGCGGTCAACGCCAGTGGTTTCCCGATCGAAGATCTATGGTTCTGGACCCCGGGGGACGCGAATTATGCAACCCAGATTCGAGCCGTGCTGCCCGAGGCCAAGATTCTCTGGGGGGCACCGGATGCAACCTGGCGCACGGACCCTGACTATTTTGACGATCTCCGGGAATTAGGGGTCATCGGATTTTCCTATGGCTACGGAGGTGCCAGTCTTGAGTTCTCCGCAGCAGCCAAGGGGGAGGGGATGATTGTTGAGGTTTACACGGTTCTGGACCCCGACACCATGGTCGAACTGGCCAATGCGGGGGTTGACTACATCGAAACGGATATTCCCTTGATCATGAGTATGATCCAGCCGCAGCAGGTAGCGGCTGCGAGCAATCCCGGCCCGGAGGACGGGGTTTCGAACCTGGGCAGGAGTCCGGTGCTCTCGTGGACCCTGGCGGAGGGGCAGATCATGGGCCACGAACTTTACCTGGGCACTACGAACCCGCCGGGGTTTCTGGCTGATACGAATGCCAGCGTTTATCAGGTTGAAGGCCTTGAACCCGAGACAACCTATTATTGGAGGGTGGACTCAATCACCGGTAACGGAACTGTCACGGGAGTGGTCTGGGAATTCACCACCGCCCCGGCCCCGACGGGGGACGCCATGACGGAATGGCACATGAACGGGACCCTGGATGCGATCTCCGGTGATTCCGTTCTGACGTTTGCCGGCAACAGCGAGTCCCTTGTTTCCTGGGAGACCTCGGACAACAGCCTGGTTCCCCACATGAGCGGGGGACCGGTTTCCTATCTCAGGGTGCCTGCCTTCGGGGCCCCTACCGAGGGAATAGATCTTTCGTTTTTTGCGGTCGGGCCGAATGGAGGGGGGCAATATCTCAATCAGTTCACCTTTGTCTTTGATGTCCTCGTTCCTTCACCCCTGGACTGGACCCCGTTCTTCAATACGAATCCCGGGAATGCCAATGATTCGGACTTCTTTGTGCGTTCGGACTCTGCTCTCGGCATTGGAGCCCTCGGGTATTCACCCGCCGGGACGTTCATCGCGGACGCATGGCAAAGAGTGATCTTCACGGCAGATCTCGGGGCCGGGCTCGTCAAGTATTTCGTGGACGGGGTGCTGGTTCACCAACACAGCGGAGCCGGGCTCCTGGATGGGAGGTTCTCTCTTTACACGGGTCAGGATTTCGAGGCTGTCCAGGTTAAACTGTTCAGTGACGATAATGGGGAAACTCATGAGATTCTGGTGAGCGCCATCGCGTTTCTTGATCAGACCATTGACGAAACGACCGCGTCAGAACTGGGCGCGGCGCATTCAGGTGGAATCTATTTCAAATCGTCCGGACTTGATGCTCTCGGATTGGCGGTTGGTTCTGCGCCCGGCGGTGGCCTTGAGCTCTCCTGGAAGAGTGCCTCGGGAAAACTCTATGACATCCTGGTCAGCCCTGATCTCTCCTCTCCCAGGGAGTCATGGGCCGGATTGGCCGATGCGCAGGATATTGAAGCCGACCCTTCCGGTAGGAATACCCTGGTCATCGCCCTGCCCTTCCCGGGGGAGGGATTCGTGGCGGTCCGTGAGAAGAATCCGCCACCGCTCTTTTTTGATGACCTGGAAAGCGGAGCAGTGGGTTGGACCGCCCTTGTGAATGATGGTCTCGGAAATACCCGGTGGGAACTGGGATCCCCGGATGGCTCAACCGGGCCTCTCACCGGGGCCGATGGTTCAGCCAACGCCTGGTGCACCAACCTCGGCGACTACGGGACTGATTCCAATATCTCCCTTCGCTCACCTGCCATCGACCTGACTGGCGTGAGCGAAGCGGAACTTTCCTTCGCTGTCTTCCGGGACGCGGATGGCTTCGGGGACACCGCGGTGGTGCGCTTTCTCCGTGCAGGGGACCTGGTTGCTCTCGGTCAGGATTTCATTCTCGATATGTCGGTCTTTGACAGTGATTATGAATCTATCGAGGTATTGGTTCCTGAGGCAGCAATTGGAGAATCGGCCATCATAGAGTTCCGGTTTTCCAGCGATAGCAGTGCGGATGTCTTCAGCGGGCTTTCTCTGGACAATATCAAGGTGCAGATCCCGTAGGGCCGGGATCTGACTCCGGGGAAATCGGCAGAAGCAGTAATCCTTCCACCGGGATCCCGGGACGAACTGTTCTGGTTGTCATCACGAAGCAAAGGATCTACCGTGATTGTTCCTCATCATGAATTGTGCAAGGATCATTGTCTTTTTCATTGGGACGGCAGGTCTGGGACTTGCCCAGACGACCTTCACTCTCGATCGGGCGGTCTATGCCCCGGGCCAGGATATTGTTTCCTCGTGGACGGGTGGTCCAGGCAGTGCGACCGACTGGGTGGGAATCTATCCCCGCGGGACGGTCCCTGATGGCGACCCCGGTTCCACTATCTGGTTCTATGTCAACGGCACCCGGACTGCCACCAGCGGCCTTGCGAACGGCTCTCTGACCTTTGCTTCTCCCGGACTTTCCGCGGGTGAGTGGAGCGCCCACTTTCTCGCCAACAACGGCTACACTCCCATCACCACCGAGGTCGATTTCGAGGTTGCGGACGTGACAATCATTCAGAGCTTCGGTGCGGATCACCAGTTCATCGATGAGGGCCTGCCCATCACCCTCAACTGGTCCGTGACCGGTGTTGACCCGCCTGTCACCAGCCTGACTCTCGACGATGGAAGCGGCCCGATCGATGTCCTGGGACAATTCTCCATGGAAGTGTCTCCGGTCTCCAACCGCGAGTATGTCCTTGAACTCAACAATGCCCAGAGGGCCGTCGCGAAGATCTTCAAAGACGCGGGGAACACCGCGGCGTTCTCCTTGAACGAGATTGAATTGGAGAGCGGTGAACCACTGACCGCGACCTGGGTCGGCGCAACTGCCAACCCGGACAGTTGGGTGGGCGTCTATCGTGCCGGCGACACCCCCGCGATCGGATCCTCGTCCGCCTGGAACTACCTCAATGGATCGCAGACCGCAGGGGGCAACGTGCCTGACGGAGAGATGAGCTTCAACCTCACTGACGGCTCCTACTACGCCTGTCTCTTCCTCGACAATGATCACATCATCGAGCAGGGTCCGATCCGCTTCATGGTGGGAGATGGCAGCCCGGCGACGGGGGACGCCCTGACGGAATGGCACATGAACGGGACCCTGGATGCGATCTCCGGTGATTCCGTTCTGACGTTTGCCGGCAACAGCGAGTCCCTTGTTTCCTGGGAGACCTCGGACAACAGCCTGGTTCCCCACATGAGCGGGGGACCGGTTTCCTATCTCAGGGTACCTGCCTTCGGGGCTCCCACCGAGGGAATAGATCTTTCGTTTCTTTCGGTCGGACCGAATGGAGGGGGCCAATATCTCAATCAGTTCACCTTTGTTTTTGATGTCCTCGTTCCCTCACCCCTGAGCTGGACTCCGTTCTTCAATACAAATCCCGGGAATGCCAATGATGCGGACTTCTTTGTCAGTTCGAGCGCTGCTCTCGGCATTGGAGACCTTGGGTATGCACCCGACGGGGCGTTCACCGCGGACGCATGGCAAAGAGTGATTTTCACGGCAGATCTCGAGGCCGGGATCGTCAAGTATTTCGTGGACGGGGCGCTGGTCCACCAGCACAGCGGAGCCGGGCTCCTGGATGGGAGGTTCTCTCTCTACACGGTTCAGGATTCGGCCCCCCAGGTCAAACTGTTCGGTGACGATAGTGGTGATACTCATGAGATTCTGGTGAGCGCCATCGCGTTTCTTGATCAGATCATAGACGAAACGACCGCGTCAGAACTGGGCGCGGCGCATTCAGGAGGAATCTATTTTAAATCGTCCGGACTTGATCCTCTCGGATTGGCGGTTGGTTCTGCGCCCGGTGGTGGCCTTGAGCTTTCCTGGAAGAGTGCCTCGGGAAAACTCTATGACATTCTGGTCAGCCCTGATCTCTCCTCTCCCAGGGAGTCATGGGCCGGATTGGCCGGGGCGCAGGACATTGAAGCCGATCCCTCCGGTAGGAATACCCTGGTCATCGACCCGCCCTTCCAGGGAGAGGGTTTCGTGGCGGTCCGTGAGAAGAATCCGCCGCCGCTCTTCTATGATGACCTGGAAAGCGGAGCAGCGGGTTGGACCACCCAGGTGAATGGTGGTCTCGGAAACACGCGGTGGGAACTGGGATCCCCGAATGGCTCAACCGGGCCTCTCACCGGGGCCGGTGGTTCAGCCAACGCCTGGTGCACCAATCTGGGGGACTATGGTCCTGACGCCGATATTTCCCTGCGCTCTCCGCCCATCGACTTTTCGGGGGTGGCTGCAGCTGAGTTGATCTTTGAAGCATTCCGCGATGCTGACGGAATATCCGATACTGCGGGTGTTCGCTTCCTGCGGGCTTCCGACGAAGTTCTTCTCGGAGAGGAAGTGGTCATCGATATGACGATCCTGGATATTGATTACACATCTATCGAGGTATTGGTTCCTGAGGCAGTAATTGGAGAATCGGTCATCATAGAGTTCCAGTTTTCCAGCGACAGTAGTGCTGATATCTTCAGCGGACTTTCTCTGGATAATATGAGGGTGCAGATTCCCTAGGGACGGGATTTGATCCGGGAAGGAATTCGGCAGAAGCAGCAATCAGCCCATCGGGATCCCGGGAGGGACTGTTCTGGTTGTCATCACGAAGCAAAGTATCTACCGTGATCAACCCTTGCCGTGAATTTCGTTAAAACCATTGTCTTTTTCATTGGGACGGCAGGTCTGGGACTTGCCCAGACGACCTTCACTCTCGATCGGGCGGTTTATGCCCCGGGCCAGGATATTGTATCCTCGTGGACGGGTGGTCCAGGCAGTGCGACCGACTGGGTGGGAATCTATCCCCGCGGGACGGTCCCTGATGGCGACCCCGGCTCCACTCTCTGGTTCTATGTCAACGGCACCCGGACTGCCACCAGCGGCCTTGCGAACGGCTCTCTGACCTTTGCTTCTCCCGGACTTTCCGCGGGCGAGTGGAGCGCCCACTTTCTCGCCAACAACGGCTACACTCCCATCACCACCAAGGTCGATTTCGAGGTTGCGGACGTGACAATCATTCAGAGCTTCGGTGCGGAGTACCAGTTCATCGATGAGGGCCTGCCCATCACCCTCAACTGGTCCGTGACCGGTGTTGATCCACCTGTCACCAGCCTGACTCTCGACGATGGAAGCGGCCCGATCGATGTCCTGGGACAATTCTCCATCGAAGTGTCTCCGGTCTCCAACCGCGAGTATGTCCTTGAGCTCAACAATGCCCAGAGGGCCGTCGCGAAGATCTTCAAAGACGCGGGGAACACCGCGGCGTTCTCCTTGAACGAGATTGAATTGCAGAGCGGGGAATCACTGACCGCGACCTGGGCGGACGCAACTGCCAACCCGGACAGTTGGGTGGGCGTCTATCGTGTCGGCGACACTCCCGCGATCGGATCCTCGACCGCCTGGAACTACCTCAACGGATTGCAGACCGCAGGGGGCAACGTGCCTGACGGAGAGATGAGCTTCAACCTCGCTGACGGCTCCTACTACGCCTGTCTCTTCCTCGACAATGGTCACATCATTGAGCAGGGCCCGATTCGCTTCACGGTGGGAGATGGCAGCCCGGCACCGCGTTTTGTCATCGACCCCATTCGGCGAATTCATGCCGTGACCGGTCAGTCATACTCTGGAAAACTGGGAGCCTACGTCCGATCCGGGGTTGTGGGGGGGGTGACTTTCTCCAAGAAGGCGGGGCCCGACTGGCTCACGATCGCTTCCGACGGATCCCTCGGCGGTAGGCCCGGGTCGGGCGACGCCGGGGCCAATCAGTTTGTGATCGAAGTCTCGGACGTCACTGCGGCAACGACCAGTGCCACTCTCAAGATCGAGGTCTTCACCCCGGGCACGATTCACCTGCCGAGACTCAAAGCCCTCTCTTTCAACATCTGGGTTGGCACCGGAAATGTCAGTGACGGCTACTACAAGGGACTCGACTCCATCCTGATCTCCGACGCCGATATCGTAGCGGTATCCGAGAACAATGGCCGCGCCACCCAGTGGGCCAACGACCTCGGCTGGTCCGTCTACCAGTCGGGCAGCGACAATGCCGTGCTCAGCCGCTACCCGGTGGTGCGCACCTTCACAGCCAGCAATTCGGTAGGGGCTCGCCTGCGAATCTCGGGCTCCCCGCGGCGCGAAGTGAACTTCTGGGCCTGCCACTTCACCGCCTATCCCTATGGTCCCTATGATGCCCGTGACGCTTCAGGCGGGGACGCCGCGAAGGTCGCTGCTGCCTTGGCTTCCGAGCGCAATTCAGGCCGAGTCGCCCAGGTGAACAGCTTTCTTTCCGCTGCGTCCCGCCAGCTCGCCGCGGCCGATGCCACGCCCGTCCTGCTCCTCGGCGACTTCAATTGTCCTTCCCACCTCGACTGGACTCCCGCCACCGCCGCGGCTGGACGGCACTTCGGACTGGTGGTCGACTGGCCTGTCACCCGCGCCACGGCAGGTGCCGGCATGCTGGACGCCTACCGGGTGAGGTATCCCGATCCTGTCGCGATGCCGGGCACCACTTGGACTCCCATCGACCCGGGTGACGTGCAGGACCGCATTGACATGGTGCAGTTCAAAGGCGCGCCGCTTTCGGTGGTGAGCTGCCAGGTCTTCACCACCATTGCGCAAGGGCGGTGGCCATCTGATCACGCCGGTGTCCTGGCCGAGTTTTCCGTTGCCCCGGTCGATTTCGATTCGGACGGCCTCAGTGACGCCTGGGAAGTCGCGAAGTTCGGCAACATCTCGAGCCAGGGTGCTTCCGACAACCCGGATGGGGATCGCCTCAACAACTTCGGGGAGCAGGGATTCGGAACCAACCCCAACGCCCCGGATGATCCCGCTCTCCTCAAGGTGCGATCCGAGAGGGGAGAATTCCGCCTTGCCTATCGCCGCCTTCCGGGGGGGACTGCCAATGGCAGCTCCTACACCTCACATGCCATTCGCTACCTCATCGAGCTTTCCAACGACTTGGAGACCTGGGCGCCTGCGAGCGCGCGCGCCGTTCCCATTGGATCACCGCTCGAGATTGCGCATGGAATTGAGGAAGCCCTCTACCGCCTTGATCCTCCCTCCGGAGGAGAAACCCCCGACCGCCAGTTTGTCCGAGTTCGACTGGAGCCCGTTGGTCCCTGACCGGGCGTTATCAGGGCCCCCGGCACGACAAATTTCACCCACCCTCACTATGAAAGCACATGGATTCCTCATCATCGCCGCGATCGGCGCAGTCCTGACCTGGCCCATGGCGTGGGCAGTCCCGAAAGTTCTCCTTGTGGGAATCGATGGCGTGCGGCCCGACCAGATCACGCTGGCGGCTACTCCCAACTATGATGCCCTGGTGGCAGCTGGCGCATATCGGGACGATGCCTTGACGGTTTCGTTTCCAACCTCAAGCGGTCCCGGATGGTCCGACATCCTCACCGGGGTCGGCAATGCCAAGCATGGAGTGACAGGCAACTCCTTCCCGCCGCCCCTCCATTTCGACACCTATCCCGATGTTCTGACTCGACTCGAGCAGCAACAACCGGCGCTTGAAACTGTAGCGGTCACCGACTGGCTTCCCTTCAATACCATGATCTCAAACCAGGTCGACGATCGGATCACCCTGGACGGAGATACCATCGGCTACGGCCCGGGGGATGCACAAGTGACGCAGCAAGCGGTACAGATCCTGACCAACGATGATCCGGATGCGATCTTCGTCTATTATGGCAACCCCGATATTCTCGGTCACAGTTACGGCACCCTGGCGCCCCAGACCATCGCGGGAGTTGAAACCGTCGACGGCTACATGGCCGAATTGATCGCTGCGATCCAAAACCGCCCCACCATCTCCAATGAAGAGTGGCTGGTGCTGCTGGCGACCGATCACGGACGGACCGATAGCGGTAGTCACGGCGGGTCGTCCGCCGAGGAAATGAACGTCTTCTTTCTGCTCAGTCGACTGGACGGCACGCCGGTCTCGATCGAGTTCCAGCCATCCAATGTTGATTTCGCGCCCACCATTCTCCACCACATGCTCGGAGCAGTCGACGCTTCCTGGGACCTGGACGGACGCCCGGTCAATCAGCCGATCCTCCAGGCCACGGCCCCGGAACCGGCCGATGGCGTTGTCAACGTTCCCCTGGAGACAGTCTTGAGTTGGACGCCCGGCGCCAACATGCTCGGCAACGAGGTGTTCTTCGGAACCACTCCCAATCCGGGCGCCGCCGAGTTTCGTGGTGCTCAACCCGGCACTGTTTTCGATCCCGGTCCGCTCGACCTGAACGTGACCTACTACTGGCGGATCGACACCGTGACCGCAGTGGAAACGATCGAGGGGGAAATCTGGAGTTTCACCGCCGACTCCGGAGTTGCCGCCGTGGGACTCTGGAATTTCGACGAGGGGGAGGGGACCACCACCGCAGATGCCCTGGGCGGTGGGCTGGACGGCACCTTCGTCAACGGACTGGATGCCACGAACTGGATTAATACGGAAATTCTCGGCAAGGGGCTGAGCCTTTCCAGTGCAGACGGATGGGTGTCGTTCGGAAACGACATTCGTTTCATGCCCAACTCTGCGCTCACGGTCAGCGCTTGGGTCAAACCAGCCCTCTTTACAGACTACGGGGGCATTACAGGGATCGCATACGACACCGGAGCTACCGAGTCCGGCTACTATCTGCATACCAGGTCCAATGGACGATTTGGATGGGCCGTCACGACCCAAAACAATGCCATGCTCTATGTGGCCAGTCCAGCCGGGCTCTTCCAGCCGGGCGTCTGGCATCACCTCGCCGGAGTCTATGACGGATCGGTGGTACGGCTCTATGTTGACGGAGCTGAAGTCGCAAGCGCACCTGCATCAGGGCTCATTACCTACGATCCGATTCCATTCAATGGCTTCATGGTGGGAACCTTCGCCGACGACAATGAGGACATTCGCTTCAATGGAGAGATCACCCAGGCCGCGCTCTGGCGGGGGGGCCTCAGCGAGCAGGAAATCAGTGATCTGGTCGATTCGGTCGGCCCCTCGCAGTGCCTCTCGAGCTTTGCACTTCTTCCCAACAGTCCGGCCGGGACGGTGACCCTTAGCTGGGATCCAGAGGGGGCTCCGACTGCTGCCCAAATCGAAATTCTGCGCGATGGCATCGTGATCGCCACCGTCCCGATTGAGACCGCGAGCTACCTCGACGCCCCACCCGCAATCAGTGTCCCTGGTCATATCGAATTCAACTACACCATCCGGATGGTCACTCTCGACCCCAATAACTGTCCTTCCCGGTCGCAGTCGGTGCAGATTTACAACGGGACCCTTCGCGACGACCTTGTTCTCTACCTGCCCTTCGATGGCGACCCCGAAGATCATTCAGCCAACGGCCTCTCCACGGCTTTGTCCGGAGCGCCGGATCTGACGACCGGACAGATCGGTGAGGCCTACGAGTTCGACGATACCGCCCTGCCGCACCAGTATGTGAATGCCCACAACCCGGCCGAGCTCCAGTTCGGAACGTCCGTCGACTTTTCCGTGTCGCTCTGGATGAATTCGACCTCTTTATTCGACGACAACCGTGGAAACGGTGGGACGAATTACGACCCCGCCATCATCTCCAACAAAGACTGGTACTCGGGGCTCAATGCCGGGTGGGTCATCGCCGGCAATGCCTCCAATGCCGGTTTTAACGGGATGGGAAATCTCGAATGGAACATTGGGGATGGTTTAAACCGAGTGGATTTCGATGCCACCAATGTCCCTATCAACGATGGCTTCTGGCATCACATCGTGGTGACTCATGACCGCGACGGGGACGCCGAATTCTTCCTCGACGGCCGGAAAGTCGGAGCCGCCACCATTTCCCACCTTGGAAACATCGACTCCGGGCTTCCCACCTGCGTGGCCACCGACGGCACCCTGGGAACGGTCTGGGAAAACCGGTTCCCCGGCGCGATCGACGACGTCGCGATCTGGCGTCGCCTTCTCACCACCGAGGAAGTGACCTCCCTCTACACCCGGGGATTGAGGGGCGAGAGTGCGATTGGGAATACCAATCACCGTCTGGTGATTACCGGTATCGATCGCTCTCCACTCGACCCCTCCATGCTTCGCCTCACCTGGCCCAGCACCCCGGGGAAGGTCTATGATATTCTCATCAATCCCGACCTTTCCCTGACGGTTCCCGACTGGGCCGGACTGGACGGATCACAGGACATTCCCGCCGACCTCTCAGGCACCAACACCCTGGATATCGCCCTCCCCTTCCCCGGCAGGGGATTCGTGGCCCTGCGGGAGAAAAACGCTCCCCCGCTCTTCTTTGACGATCTCGAGTCGGGCGTGGGGGACTGGACCACGGTGGTCAACGATGACAACGGCAACACCCGGTGGGAATTCGGCACTCCTGTCGGCAGCACCGGACCGCTTGGAGGGGCCGATGATTCCGCCAATGCCTGGTGCACCAACCTCGGCGACTACGGGGCTGATTCCAATATCTCCCTTCGCTCACCTGCCATCGACCTGACTGGCGTGAGCGAAGCGGAACTTTCCTTCGCGGCCTTCCGGGACGCGGATGGCTTCGGGGACACCACGGTGGTGCGCTTCCTGCGTGCTGCCGACCAGGTGCAACTCGGAGCGGACACGCACCTCGATATGAGCGTCCTCAACACCGACTATGCCACCATCACCATCCCCGTCGTTGCCGAAGCCCTCGCCGAGACGATCCTCGTGGAATGGAACTTCGTCAGTGACAGTAGTGCGGACGCCTTCAGTGGCTTGTCGATCGACAACATCGGCGTGAGCATCACGGAATAAGACCGGCAACTGACTCTCAAGGGGTGGAGGAAAGCCTCACAAATGGCAGGCCATCTCATATTGACGAGGAGTCTTACCCGTGGTTGTTTAATGATGTTCCCATGAAGTTCCCTCTCCCCCTTTTTCTTTTCCCGCTGCTCTTTTCCTATTTCACCTCCCCCGCCAACGCTGAAGGAACTTCGGCCGGGGCCTTCGGCAACCGCCGCGTGCTTCTCATCGGCATCGACGGCGTGCGCTCGGATGCCATGCAGGCGGCAGACACGCCACACATGGACGCACTGATCGCAGTCGGTGCAGTCAGCTATGACGCCTTTGCCGGCGGCATTCCCGGCACCGCCACCCAGCAGGTGACCTCCTCAGGCCCGGGCTGGTCGAGCATCCTGACAGGCACCTGGACCAACAAACACGGCGTCACCAGCAACAGCTTCAGTGGAGACAACTATGAGGATTACCCGCATTTTTTCAGGCGGATCAAGGAGGTGAATTCCACCGCCTGCACCGCTTCCATTGTGCAGTGGTCACCAATCGACACCTATATCGTCGGGGCGGTCGACGCCTACACTGACCACCGGGCCACCGCCGGGGGCGGGCAGTCGGTCGCCAATCAGGCCAGCGCCTATCTTGCCGACAACAACCCCGACGTGATGATGCTCCACTTTGATGATGTCGATCATGCCGGCCACAGCTCAGGCTTCAGAGCGACCAGCCCCGCCTACCTCGCAGCCATTGCCAAAGTCGACACCCAGATCGGCGAGGTGATAGACGCCATTGAAGCGCGACCGAACTTTGCCGCCGAGGATTGGCTCATCATCATCACCACCGACCACGGCGGCCTCGGCACAAGCCATGGTGGCCAGTCTGCCGATGAGCGCACGATTTTCTTCATCGCCAGTGGTGGTGCCATAGCGAATCGCATCATCTCCCCGGGTCCCGGCATGACTGCCCCGCCGCCAACCGCCTTCAGGCACCTCGGCGTTGCCATTGATTCCGCCTGGGGCTGGGAGAGCGAACCCTTCGGCTTCCCCCCTTTCTGCCTTGACGGACTGACCTGCACGACCGATCCCGATGATCAAACAGTCACCCTCGGCTGGAATGCGCCGGAAGAAATCGATGCAGCGGGAATCAGGATTGAGCGTAATGGAACACCAATCGCCACCCTGCCGCTGGACGCGACAACCTACCTTGACTCACCACCGGCAGTCGGTGCCGGGCTCAACAGTTTCGAATACACCGTTCATACCTACGGCGGTGCCGAGGGTGATTCCTGCCCGGTTCGCTCCTGCACTGCCGAGTTCTTCGACGGTGATCTCACCACCGATCTCATCGTACATCTCAGGCTTGACGGAGACGTGACCGATTCCTCAGGCCAGGCCAACAACGCAACCGCCAGCGGAGCGGTCACCTATCCCTCCGGCGGAGTCAACCAGTACGCGCAATTCAACGCCGCCAACGAACATGTCTCGCTGGATTCCCCGGCAGCTCTCGACTTCGGCAGCAGTAATGACTTCAGCGTTTCACTCCTGCTGCGCTCTTCAAACAGCTTCACCACGGACAATGCCGTTGCCTCCAACAAAAACTGGGCCAGTGGCAACAACCCCGGATGGGTGATCGCGGTCAATACCAACGGCAGCTGGCAATGGAATATTGGTGATGGCAGCAACCGACTCGACTACGACAGTCCCGGGGGGCTGCTTTACGACGGCTCCTGGCATCACGTTACCGCCGTGCATGACCGGGATGGATCCGCACAACTCTACTTCGATGGAGTGCTTGTCAGTGAGCTCGGCATGGCGGCAATCGGCAACATCAATGGACTCGCGACAGCCCTCGCGACCGACGGCACTCTTGCCTACCCGAGTTTTCCGGGCTGTGTTGATGAATTCCGCATTTGGCGCAGGAAACTTCTTCCCGCTGAGGTAGCTGAGCTTCATTCAGAATTTTCCATCAAGCGCTGCCCGGCAAATCTCACCTGTGTCATCAACCTGCCCGGGGAAGTCACGCTCAGCTGGAACTCCGCAAACAACCTCGCCGCGACCGGTTTTGAAATCCTGCGTGATGGCACCAGCATCGCCACCCTGCCGATCACTGCCACAACCTTCACCGACCCCCAGGCGGGCGGCGACAACCACACCTACACGCTGCGTGTCCTCGGTGAGGACGCCGCTGATTGTCCCGACCTGACCTGCGTCAGCAACACCGGGGTCTCCCCTGATGGCTTGATTGCCTATTATGACTTCAACTCGGACACCGTCGCTGACACCTCGGATGCGCTCGGTGGCAGCGCCTCGACCAACGACGGCTCGTGGACCGGAACCGCTGTCTACAAGGACGGCGCCTTCGGCCGCGCGGTAGAGGTCGGTGATGGGTCCGGATCCAACTTTATCACCACAAGCGGGGCAGAATATGAGTTCGGAACGGCCACCAGCTTCACCGTGGTCTACTGGCTCAACACCGAGGATGCCATCCCCGGCGACCCGGCACTCATTGCCGGCGGCGGCAAGAACTGGTCGGTAACCGGCGGTTCGCTCGGCTGGGTCTCGGCGATTGCCGGCGATGACCTCGACGCCAACATCGGCGACGGCTCGAACCGCGGCGACGCGGCGACGATCGACATCGACCACGACACCTACTGGGCCAACCGGGGAGAGCCGGGGGATCACTGGAACTTCGTTGCCATGGTCATCGACCGCGACGCGCAGACCCTCACCAACTACGCTGCTGATGAATGGGTCACCGTGTCCGGCACCTCCTGGGCATCGGGAGTCACGGGCCAGGACTTTGGACAGGATTCCTCCTCCCCGACCACTGATTCAGATATCTCCAATGTTGGTGATCTCACGGCAGGCAATCTCGACATCGTCATGGGACAGGACGGCGACGGGGCCGGCTACAGCCTGCCCGCCTCCGGCCTTGATGACGTCTCGATCTGGAACCGTGCTCTCACCCGGGCCGAGCTGTGGGAAATTTACGCCGAGGGACGCTCCAATGCCAGGTCGCTTGGGGACATCATTGCGGCCAGGACTCCCGAACTCGAACTTGAGATCACTGCCATCGCATTCACCGCACCCGACCAAATAACACTGACTTTCAACGGCAAACCCGGAGGAACCCTTGCCCTGTTTGCCTCAAATGATCTCAAGGACTGGACGGAGATTGACGACAACGTAATCGCAACAGGACTGGAATCCATCCATGCGTTTTCAGATCCAGAGGCCCCCTTACAGGCTCTCCGCTTCTACCGATTGCAGGAAATCGATTAGAGCCGGCCGCTTAACGTTGGCCCGATTTTCCACCATAAAGACACAATGAATCCACGTGCATTCATCAGCGCGAAGCCAAGTTCACGCCCGTTGCTTCTCGCGCTGGTTCTCCTCGCCCTGGCAGTTCCCCCGGCAAGTGCCTTTGAGACAATCACTTTTCCCTCATCCGACGGACTGGAAATCACGGCAGACCGGTATTTGCTCGACGATGATCCCCAACGGCCGTGTATTGTCCTCTTTCACCAGTCCAGGTGGAGCCGGGGTGAATATCGGGAAACCGCCCCCCGACTCAATAAGCTCGGGTTCAATTGCCTTGCCATTGACCAGCGTTCCGGCAACACCATCAACGGTGTGGTTAACGAGACTGCACAACGCGCCGCCGATGCCGGGCTGGGAACTGAGTGGCTTGACGCCATCCCGGACATGGAATCCGCCATTGCGTGGGCCAGGGAGCATCACCCGCAAGCGTCCATAATCGGGTGGGGAAGCTCGTATTCCTCATCGCTGATCATCAAGCTGGCCGGTGAACAGGACGATCTGGTCGACGGGATCCTGTCATTCTCGCCGGGCGAATATTTTTCACCCTCCAACCTCATCCGCATCGCCGCGCCCGGGGTCAAGGTACCGGTATTCGTCACCTCGGCGCGCAGTGAACAGGACAGGTGGAGGGAAATCTTCAATGCCATTGAATCGCCGGACAAGGTATCATTTATCCCCGGGAGCGCAGGCAACCACGGTTCACGTTCCCTGTGGTCACAATTTTCCGACAGTGACTCCTATTGGACCGCGGTTGAGGAGTTTCTTGTGCGCTGGATGGACGATAATTCTTTTCCCGTCATTCCTCTGGAGGTAAGCGTCACCCGCCTGCCTTCCGGTGCCATCGATCAACTCACCCTGAGCTTCCCGGCAAAGAGCGGCAAGTCCTACAGGATTGAGGGATCCAGGAACCTGCAGGATTGGGAAGCACTTGAATCAGGCATCCATGGCAACGGTGCACACGTCGAGCGCAGCTTTACGGCAGGTGGTGCAGCCTGGTTCCTGCGCGTTAGCGAGGAGTAACTAAAACCGATGTTACAGAATCCAAAGCCATCGTTCATAATGGAAAGGAATTTTCCGATGCTCATCACCTTCCCGCGCAGGACATCGTCAATATCAGTGATCGCCACCTTGGCCTTCCTCCGGGGAAGTTTCTTAATCCATCAAGGATTTTTTCTTTAGTTATATCGTTCACTGAACTCATGGGGATTCCCATGACGTTGCTTGTTGTTTAATGTCATCATTGACGCGGAATCTGGAGGACCTTTGTCTGCGTAGAACAAAACTAGGCCATGAGCATGATCAAGGCTGTGACGACATCGAGAAGACGGCGGGCGCGGTGGCAGGAGTCCTTGGCTGGGACGAGGAGCGAAGTCGAAAATTACCGGGACACCATCCGGCGAATCTTTCCGAATTCCCAGAACGACTGACCCGCCGGTTCAACTCGTCAGGCGTTTCCGTTCCGGATCGTAGACGCACTGATCATGATGTGTGGCTGAGACGACTTCGCCAAAGGACTCGACTTCAAAATCAGTGTGTTCGCACGCCCCAAGCGGCAGGTAGCCAAAGACGATGGGCTTGCCGATGGTGTGACCGAAGTTCGCGCTGATTGTGTATCCACCGGCACTACCAGGAAATCTCCCGGCCCGGGAATCTGGCAGGCGTGCCCAACAAAGAGCCACTGCCGGCGCCAAATGGCATTCATCTCGGCACGGTAGACATCATCCTCCCGATAGAACTCTCCCGGCAGCGACCAACCATCGCGGCGAGAGGAAATCAGGGCTTGGAGTTGTTCGGGAGAATGCATCAGGTTCGGACTACTTCTGGTTTGGCAGGAGCTAGCACCTTTGCCGTGGAGCGCAATGCTAATCCCGCTGACGTCAAGCTGCTGGAAGGCTGGAAAACTGGATCGCAATTCATTCGGTGGGCGCGTCCTCAGGCTTAGAATTCCCGATCGCCTCGGCAAGCAATTCCGCGACGTCAATCGTTTTGATTTCCGGCGCGCTGGCGGCCAGGCCATCGCCGACCATCGTGAGACAAAACGGACAGGAGACCGCGACCGTCTGCGCCCCGGTCTCGACCGCTTCACGGACCCGTCCGATCCCAATCCGTTCGTCCACCGCGTCGTCAAACCACATCCGGCCCCCACCGGCCCCGCAGCACGCGGTCCTGCAACGGTTGCGCTCCATTTCGACCAGCGACTCAGGCCCCGCCGCGGCCTCGATCAACCTCCGCGGCTCCTCGCTGATCCCGTTGGCGCGGGCAAGGTAACACGGATCGTGAAAGGTGATGCTCCCCTTCTTTCCTTCCCGCAGTTTCGCCCACGAATCCACCACCAGGCTGCCGTCGAGAACCAACTGGGAGAGCAGTTGGGTATGGTGCATCACTTCGTAATCGCCTCCAAACTGAGGGTAGTCCTTCTTGAAGCTGTTGAGACAATGCGGACAGTGCGTGACGATCTTGCGGACCTTGTACTTCACGAGAGTCTTCACGTTCTCCCCGGCGAGTTCCTGGAAGAGAAACTCGTCTCCCATGCGGCGGGCCGACTCGCCATTACAACGCTCTTCCGGGCCGAGCGTCGCGTAATTGACCCCCGCGATCTCAAGCAACTTCACCACCGCCCGCGCCACCTTTTGCGCCCGGCGGTCGTAGGAAGCCGCACAACCGATCCAGTAGAGCACTTCGAACTCCGGGTTGGTAAGGACGGTAGCTACCTCCAGCCCTTCCGCCCAATCGAAGCGGTCCTGCTTTGGCAATCCCCACGGATTTCCAGAGCGCTGCACCTTCTGCAGGGCGGCCGCGGGCGGACCGCTGAGCGCTCCCTCCCCGATCAAAAAGCGACGCATATCGGTGATCAACCCGACCGGATCGACAGCCAAGGGACAGACGTCAGTACACGCCTGGCAGGTCGTGCAGGACCAGAGGCTCTCGGGCTTGATTACCTCGCCGTGAAGACCCGGGCCCTCAGGTTCTCCATGGCTCATCCTCGGGCCGACCGCATTCAGGGACCGCCACAAATCCTGTACCACATCCCGCGGCGAAAGCGGCTTGCCAGCTTCGAACGCGGGACAGGCGTCCTCGCACCGGCCGCAGGAGACGCAGGCATCAAGCGACAGAAGTTGCCGGCGCGTCAGGTCCTGCAACCGCTCCACGCCGACCTTCCCGGTTTCTTCAAGCTCTTCAAGGGTGACCGGCTCCAGGCGGCCCAGGTTTTTCTCGGCGGTGGCGAGGTTGAGCCCGCCCGCGATGACGTGCAGCAGGCGGGTATATGGGAAGGCGGCAATGATTCCGAACACCAGGATGGCGTGCACCCACCAGAGCACGAGATGGATCGGGTCGGCATTCGCCTCGCTCACTCCTGCCGCAATAAAGAGCTTTGACACTCCAAATCCGACGAAGGACAACTCGGGATGGGGTGTGGATTCCCGGATGATGCGGAGAGCCTCGACGAAGTAACCGGTCAGCCCGATCGCGAGGAACGAAACAATCACAACCCAGTCGAGAACGTTGTGGCCAATGCTGGTTTTGGCAGCACGGAGGCGGCGCCGGATGAACCACACACAACCAGCCAGGAAAAAGAGTCCAAAGAAATCGAGGGCGACCTCGTAGATCGCGAAGTAGAGCCCCTTGTGGAAGAGCGGGTCGCGTGCCCCGCGGCCGAGGATCAGCGAGGCATATTCCTCGATTCCAACCAGGATGGTACCCACGAAGAGCACCGAGAACCCCCAGAACATCAGTGCGTGCATGGCTCCGGCTCGACGCTTGGTGCGGCGCACCGTGCGCTGCGTCATCACCTTGGCCCAGAACCCGCGCACTCCAGCTCTCCAGTCGACCTTGGACTTGGAAGGGCGGCCCATCCGCCAGAGCCGAATCCGGCGCCAGACTCCCCAGGCAAAGATGCCCAGCGACAGGAACGCCAGGCCGTAAAAGATCAGTTTGGAAACGGAATTGACGTTTCCAAAAATCTCGCGCGTCAACTGCTCGTCGCTGGCGACCAGCCCGAGTACGGACGCAAGTTGCTCAAAGTTCGCCGCCAAGGGTCTCGATCAGTTCCGGGACAACTTCATAGGCATCGCCAACCAATCCATAGTCGGTAAATTCAAAGATCGGAGCCTCAGGATCACTGTTGATGGCCGCCACTACTTTCGAGTTCTTCATCCCGGCCAGGTGCTGCACCGCACCGGAAATCCCGATCGCGAGGTAGAGATCGGGCGCCACGATCTTTCCGGTCTGCCCAACTTGCAACTCGTTCGGCGTGATCCCGGCGTCGACCAGCGCACGGGAACTCCCGGTCCCGGCTCCCACCCGATCCGCGAGGCCTCCGATCAGGCGTTCGAAATCGGCACTGTCCCGGATGGCGCGGCCGCCCGAGATCACAATGGCGGCTTCGGTCACATCCGGACGTCCCCCCGACTTGGTGCCCACCGATTCGAATCGAATCTGGTTCGGCAGGGAGGCTTCCTCGACTTGCAGCAGGGTGACCTTGCCAGGATCTCTCCCGGGTTCGGCGGGGTCAAAGGCGGACGGAAGGGCGGTCACAATCAGGGGATCACCTTCCAGCGCAATCCAGGCGTCCACCCCCCCGGCGAACATGGCGCGTCTCCACGCCAGGACTCCGTCCCTCATCTCGCAGTCCGAAACATCGGCAGCCATCGCACCTCCCAGCAATCCGGCCGCACGTCCCACGCAATCCTTCCCCCACGAGGTGGAAGCGCCAACCACCAGTCCGGCTCCGCTGTCGCGAGCCGCACGAACAATGACCGCCGCGGCACGGTCGGCGGTGCAATGCTCCAATCCCAGCGAGTCCGCGCATTGCACCGGGGCGTAGGCGCGCGCCTCCTGTGCGACGGAATCGATTTCGTGCCCCATCACGAGCAGTTCGATTTCCCCATCCGTGCATGCCGCCGCCTCACGTGCGAGTGTCAGGGCACTGCGGCTGGCAAGACGCAAGCCGCGTTCGTCATGTTCGAGAACTACGAGTATTCGCATGGCTGCTTGTTAGAGGACGCCGGCTTCGTCGCGCAGCTTGGCCACCAGTTCCGCCGTGCTGGAAACCTGAACGCAATTTCGCTTCGAGACCAGAGGCTCCATTTCGAGAATCCGGACCCGCGGCTCGATCACGACTCCGAGTTCCGCACAAGGCACGCGGTCGACCGGTTTGCGCTTGGCCTTCATGATGGCCGGGAGCGACGCGTAGCGCGGCTCGTTCAGCCGCAGGTCGGCCGTGATGACAGCGGGCAGCTCCATGGAGACCGTCTCGATTCCCATGTCCGTCTCACGGGTCACGTGCACCCGGCCAGCGTCAAACCCGATTTTCGAAGCGAAGGTCGCCTGGGGCCAATCGAGGAGGGCCGCGAGAAACTGTCCGGCCTGGTTGCTGTCATCATCCACCGCCTGCTTGCCCATCAGGATCAATTCGCATTGCTCGCGCTCTACCACGGCCAGAAGAATCCGCGCCACGTTCCACGGATCGGGCGCGGTGTCGCATTCGACCAGGAGGGCCCGATCGGCGCCCATGGCCATCGCGGTGCGCAATTCCTTTTCGTAAGCCTCCCCACCGATTCCCACCGCCACGACCTCCACCTTGTCGGCCCCGGCGCGGTTCTCGTCGCGGATGCGCAGGGCCTCTTCGATCGCAATGGCGTCGAAGGGGTTGACCACGAAAGGCAGCTCATCTTCTTCGATGGCCTGCCCCGACGCCGCGATTCGAATGCGCTGGTCGGGGTCCGGGACTCGCTTGGTTGGAACAAGGATCTTCATCGGAAATTGTCAGGAGAGAATGCGCTCCCGCTTGGGATCGTAGAGACACTGGTCGTGCCGGGTGACCTGGATTTCGCGTCCGAAGGCCTCAATGACATAGTCGGAGTGGACGGCCTCCGCGGGTGGCAAGTAGGCAAAGGCGATTGTCTTGCCGATGGTATGGCCGAATCCGCCGCTCGTGACAATCCCCAGCACCTCCCCCTCGCGGGAAATCGGCTCCGAACCGTAGAGTTCGACTTCTTCTTCGAGAGTGAAGAAGCACATGCGCCAGGCGGGCCCCTCTTTCACAATCTTCGCCAGGGCACTGCGCCCGATGAAGTCCTTCTTCTTCAGGTGGACGTTGAACCCCAACCCGGCGTCGTAAGGCGTGTAGTCGGTGGTGAGGTCGCCGCTCCAATAGAAGTAACCCTTCTCGAGACGACAGGACTCGAGGGCGCGGTAGCCGGCATCGGCAATCCCGAATTCCTCCCCGGCTTTCCAGAGCTTCTCGTAGACATAGGCGGTGTACTCGACCGGAATGTGCAGTTCCCATCCGAGTTCGCCATGATAACTGACCCGCAGCGCGAGGGCCGGTGCCGAACCGATGTAAATTTCCCGGCCGGTGCCGAACGCGAAGCCCTCGTTACTGACATCCTCCCTGGTGACCTTCTCCAACACCTGCCGTGCCCTGGGGCCGCAGAGATTCAGGACCCCGCGGGACGAGGTCACGTCGTAGGCAACAACCGCCTGGCCTGGTTCGATGTGGTTCACAATCCAGCTCAGGTCGTGGGCGGCAAAGGTCGTCCCGGTCACGAGATAGAACTCTTCCTCCCCGGTGCGCGAGATGGTCAGGTCACACTCGATGCCACCTTTCCCATTGCACATCTGGGTGTAGGCGAGGCTACCGGGCGGGCGGTCGATGTTCCGTGTTGCAAGTCGTTGCAGGAGGGCGAGCGCATCCGGCCCCCGCACCTCGATCTTGCCAAAGGAAGTCTGGTCGATGAGGGCGACCTTCTCGCGGATCGTCTTCACCTCCCGCCCGACGTGCTCGTGCCAGTTTGGACGGCCCCACGCCATGAGTTCCTCGGGCTCGATTCCCTCCGGAGCGAACCACTGGGCCCGTTCCCAGCCGCTTTTCTCACCAAAGGCGGCCCGCTTTTGCTCAAGCACGTGGTAGAGCGGACTGCGTCGCAGCGAGCGCTCGTTCTGGTTGTGATAGTGCGGCCACGAAATCTTGTAGTGCTTCGAGTAGTGCTCCCGGCTTCGCTCTGCCACGAAATGGGAACTCCGATTGTGGCGGCTTCCAAAGCGCCGAATATCGAGGGCGTAGATATCGAGGCTTGGTTCACCGTCGAGGACCCACTCCGCGATCATCCGGCCGCTCCCGCCCGCCCCCGCAATCCCGAAACAGTTCATGCCGGTCGCGACGAAAAAATTGGGAATCTCCACCGACGGCCCGAGCAGGAAATTCCCATCCGGGGTGTAGGCATCCGGTCCGTTGATAAGCTGCTTCACGCCCGCCGTTTCGAGGCATGGTGTGCGCTTCAATGCCGGGTTGAATAGAAACTCGAACTGGTCGAAGTCCGGTTCCAGCAGTTGCGTCACGAAATCCCACGGGATGTCGTCCACCTTCCACAGGATCGGATCGGTTTCGAATCCCCCCATGATCAATCCCCCGACTTCGCTCCGGTAGTAGACGAAATTATCCGGGTCGCGCGTGACGGGAAGATCGCGAGCCACCCCCTTGATTTCCTCGGTGACCATGTACTGGTGCTCGAAGGAAGCTACCGGCACGTTCGCTCCGGCCATCTTCCCCATCCGTCGGGCCCACATCCCGGTGCAGTTCACCACCGTCTCGCAGGCGATGTTCCCCTTTTCGGTCTGGACTTCCGTGACGCGTCCCTTGCTCACGGTAAATCCGGTCACCCGGGTGTTGCGGATGATTCGTCCTCCGTTCGTCCGGCCTCCCTTGGCCAGCGCCTGGGTGAGCATGGAGGGATCCGCGTAGCCGTCGGTCGGCAGGAAGACCCCGCCATGCACACCGGCAGGATCCATGATGGGAAACAAATCCGCGCACTCCTTGGTGCTCAGGGTGTGAATATCCAATCCAAAGCCCAATCCCATGGTGGCCGATTTTCGGAGCTCCTCCATGCGCGCCTCCGAGGAAGCCAGGCGCAGGCCGCCCACTCCACTCCAACCGGTCGATTGTCCCGTCTCCGCTTCCAGCCCCTGGTAGAGTTCGACGCTGTACTGGATCATGCGGGTCAGATTGCGCGACGGTCGCAGTTGCCCGACCAATCCCGCGGCATGCCAGGTCGCGCCGCTCGTCAGTTCGTTCTTGTCCAGCAGGATGACGTCCTTGCATCCCATTTTGGTCAGGTGGTAGAGGACGCTGCAGCCTACCACTCCCCCACCCACGATCACCACTTGGGCCGAGGACGGAAAGCTGTCCTTACTGCCGGAGGACTCGGAACTTGATGTGCGGTTCGCTGCGTCAGCCTCTGCCATTCATCTGATCCTAACGGGTTCGCCGCAGTCTTGCAGGTTGCCAATCACCCCGCCAAGGTATTTATGCAATGATGCCCTCGTTAGTTTCCACGCCGTTGACACCCCCACCCTCAAGGCGGATGTCACCCCACCGGTGGCGTCTCGGGACAACACCCGAACCGGTGGATCTCAAGTATTCTGACTTCTCTCCCCACCCTGCAATCCCTCGCCATAAGGGCACCCCCTGCCCCACCAGCTGTCTTGCCAAGTCTCTCTCATCGCGTAGAATCCCTCCTACCCTCCTATAGCTCAGTTGGATAGAGCAACGAATTTCTAATCCGGGAAACCTGCACACCCCGCCCCACTGCCCAAAAGAGTGAAACGCCGCCGCTTTATTCAAACCACCACCGCCGCTTCGGGAGCAGGCCTGTCCACATCCTCGAATTCCCGCGCCGAGGCTGGCCGCAGACCCCGTAAACCCAATCTTGTCATCATCCACTGTGATGAGCTGAACTTCCGCACCCTCGGATGTTACCGCGCCACCCTGCCCCCCGAGCAGGCCTTCATGTGGGGCAGAGCGAAGGGGGCAATCTGTGAAACGCCGCATATCGATCGCATTGCCGCAGAAGGGGTGCTCTGCACCAAATTCTACGCCGCCACCCCCGTCTGCTCCCCTTCGCGTTCGTCCTTCATCAGCGGGCAGTATCCGCAGAACACACCGGTCACCAACAACAATCTTCACCTCAGCGACGAGGTGGTCTCCTTTGCAGAACTGCTCAAAGGAGCCGGATACGCTACTGGCTACGCCGGCAAGTGGCATCTCGATGGCCAGGCCAAACCGCAGTGGGCGCCCAGACGCAAGTTCGGCTTCGAAGACAACCGCTACATGTTCAACCGCGGACACTGGAAGCAGTTTGAGGACACCCCGCAGGGGCCGCGGGTGAAAGCCCGCAAGAACGGGAAGCCGGACTATGCGGTGAAAGGCGCCGACGAAAATTCCTTTGCCACCGACTTCCTCTCCGCCAAGGCGATGAGATTCATCGACGAGCACAAGGACAAGCCGTTCTGCTACATGTTGAGCATCCCCGATCCCCACGGACCGGACACCGTCCGGGCCCCCTATGACACCATGTTCGACGACACCGTGGTAGAGAAGCCACGCACCTTCGAGAAGAATGGCAAGCAGGCTCCCAACTGGGCCAAGCCCACCCCCAAGTGCCACTACAAGATGGCGCAGTACCACGGGATGATGAAGTGCATTGATGACAATGTGGGCCGGATCACCAGGCACCTCGAAAAACTCGGGCTGTTGGACGACACCATTCTCATCTTCACCGCTGACCACGGCGACATGCGTGGCGAGCACCACCGTCAGAACAAGGGCGTACCCCTGGAAGCCTCCGCCAAGGTGCCTTTCATGATCCGTTACCCCAAATCCATTCCTGCCGACCGCCGGGTCGATCACGTCCTCAACACGGTCGACTTTCTTCCCACCCTGCTTGCCCTGATCGAAGTGGATACGGCCGGTCGCGAGGAAGGACGCGACTGCTCCAGCATCCTGACCACCGGGCAACCTCCCAGAGGATGGAGCGATGTCACCTTCCTGCGCTCCACCGGACAACCCAAGGGCGACCGTGTGGGCTGGGTTGCGGCGGTCACTCCGCGCTACAAGCTCATTCTCTCCAGCGAGGAAGAACCGTGGCTCCTGGATCTGAAGGAGGATCCCGACGAACTGACCAACTTCATCCGTGGTCCGCACCACCGCAACGTGGCGAAATCTCTCGCCCAGGACCTTGTCGCCTACGGGAAAAAGTTCAAGGACCCCTACTGCTCCCACCCCACCGTAGAGGCCCAGCTCAAGGCTCTGGCAGCATAGCCCCGTGGGCCCCGGTTCCCGGGAGAAGCCCCCTTGAAAATAATAAACAAACTCAGGCCCCGTGAGCGCTAGAGCCCATCTTATTCAAAAGACCTGATTTTTTTCACCTGCGGCCATCTTTTTCCTTCCTAAGGATCATTTAGACGCGTATCTAGCGTCGCCCATCTCACCTGCCCCATGAGTTCAGTAGGCGCCTCTCCCCAGGCAACGCAAGACGACGCTCTGCAGAATGTTGTGATCCGCTTGGCTGGAAATTCCCAGGACGGAATCCAGAGCATTGGAGGAATGCTCGGTCGTCTGGCCGGGCGGACCGCTCGGGAGGTCATGACCCACATGACCATCCCCTCCACCATCTCGGGTGGCCCCTCCATCTACCAGGTCCACCTGGGTTCCGGAGAGGTTCTCCACGCAGGTGATGTTGCAGATGTGCTGGTCGCCTTCTACCAGCACAGCTACGACGATCATCTTGACTCCCTCAAGGAGGGTGGGATCTGCCTCTATGACTCCGAAAAGGTGGAGGAGACCAGAGACGAGCGTGGAATTCACCACATTGGGGTGCCCTTCACCTCAGCCACCGTGGAAGCCATCGGCGGAACCGCCAAGGATCGCGGCAAGAACATTTTCGTGCTGGGACTCCTCTGCGCCATGTTCCATCTCGACAGGGAAAAGCTCGTCGGCATCATCGAGCGTCAATTTGGCCGCAAGGGTGAGGACATCCTGCGTAACTGCATGAATGCCTTCGATGCAGGCTACGCCTTCCAGACCACCGACCTCCGCCAGTTCCGCTTTGCGCCTGGGGAAGCGACCCACTCCAAGCGCATCTCTTCCGATGGCAACACCATGCTTGGACTGGGATTGATCGCCTCTGGAGTGCGCTACGGAGCAGGCTATCCCATCACTCCATGGTCGAGTATCATGGAACTGCTGCGCCGCGAACTTCCAAAGTATGGCGGCATCTTCGTCCAGGCCGAAGATGAACTTGCCGCGGTCTCCATTGCCATCGGGGCTTCCTATGCCGGCCATCTTGCCGTGACCGGCAGTTCCGGACCCGGCCTTGCCCTCAAGGCGGAGGCTATTGGATACGCCTGCATGGCGGAACTGCCTCTTCTTGTCATCAACGTCCAACGAGGTGGCCCCTCCACCGGCCTGCCAACTTCAGTCGAACAAAGCGACCTCCTGCAGGCCATCTACGGCTCCCACGGCGACAGCCCGCGGATCGTGGTGGCACCCAAGGATGTGGAAGATTGCTTCTACATCGCGCTGGAAGCGGCTCAACTGGCCAGGCGTTACAGTTGCCCGGTCATCATCCTCAGTGACCAGGCTCTTGCCACCCGCATCGAAGCCTTCAATGAGCCCAACCTCGACGAACACTGGATCGAACCCGAACTCGACCTGAGCGAAAGGGGCGAAGACTTCAAGCCCTACCCTCTCGACGGGCTAACCCGGCATGCCCCTCCCGGATCCCCCATGCCGGAAGGAACCTACCCCAAGGTCACCGGCTTGGAGCACGACGAGATGGGCCACCCTTCCGGTAATCCGGTTAATCACCAGAAAATGACCGAGAAGCGCCGCCGCAAGCTGGTCAGTCTGGCCGCCGACCTGCCGCTCCCGGAAGTCTACCGCGAAGAGGACGGAGAGATCCTTCTGATGGGATGGGGTTCCACCTATGGCCCGGTCCGTGAAGCCTGTGACCGCCTGCGGGACAAAGGCCTCTGTGCCAGCGCCACCCACATCCGCCATCTCCATCCCCTCCCCGCCGGCCTCGACGAACTGTTCGCCAGATTTGAGCACGTCTTTGTGATCGAAATGAACGATTCCGGCGTCTACGGCCACGGCCAGCTTGCCACCATCCTGCGGACCGCCAGCTGCAACCCCGCCATCCACTCCATCTGCAAGACCGATGGCCTGGCTTACCGGGTCAGCGAAATTGTGGATGGGGTCGACAACTTCCTCGCCTGACCAACCTGCACCTCCCCCGGCCTCCATTCCTCACCGTTCCCAACCTCCAAAAGCGATGTCTGACTCCCAGTCCGCCCACCCGGAAGAGAAGCTTACCAAGAAGCAGCTCAAGGCCGACCATCCCACCTGGTGTCCTGCCTGCGGTGACTTCGCCGTCCTCGCCTCTTTCTTCAACGTTATCCAGGAACTCAGACTGACCCAGACCGAATTCACCTGTGTGGCCGGGATCGGGTGCTCGAGCCGTATCCCCTACTTCGTCAATTCACACGGTATCCACTTCATTCACGGGCGAGCCCTCCCCCTTGCAACGGGAATCTCCCTGAGCCGCCCGGACCAGCACGTATTCGTCTTCGGAGGCGACGGTGATGGATTCTCCATCGGGGGCAACCACCTCAACCACGCCGCACGAAAGAACATCAACCTCACCTACGTCATCATGGACAACTTTGTCTATGGATTGACCAAGAATCAGACGAGTCCAACCACACCCATCGGCCGCCGCTCCAAGACCGATCCCCAGGGCTCGGTGGACCGTCCCATCAACCCCATGATGCAGCTTCTCGGCAGTGGAGCCACCTTCATCGCCCGCTCGCATGCCACTCACGTCAAGCACATGAATGAGATGTTCGAACGAGCGGTGAAGCACAATGGATTCTCCGTGGTAGAAGTGCTTTCCGAATGCACGATGTTTTATCCAGGCGCCTTTGATTCCGCCATCCCGCGAAAGGGCGGCCAGTTTGACCTCATCGACGAAGAGGAGCACAACCTCACCAGTATCAAAGACGCTTTTGAACTGGCCCAACTCGAGTTCCCTGGGAAATTCGGGGTCTTCTACCAGAACGAACGGCCCAGCAAGAACGACCTTGAGCAAAAGTGGATCAACGAGATCCATGACAAGCAGGGCGATCTCGCTCCCCAGGATCTCATGCGGCAAAAATTCGCCGCCATGCAATAGGACGAAACCGCGCGCGGGTTTTGGCCCAATATGTGCCCGCTCGGGGCCAATTCCAGTCCGGGACGGACAGGAGCCGGTCCTGAGACCCATCAGGATCTGGAATCTCTCCCTCTCCCGTCTCACACTCTTGCGACCGGGCGAAACAGCCCATAGCGTCGGCTCGATGATTCGGACCACGGTCACTCTGCTCTCTCTCTGCGCCGGCCTCGCCCAGCCACTCGCGGCCCAGGACCGGGCGCACGCCCTTCTTCCCTCACCCTTTGGCTCTTACGGAGAGAACGGCCTGCCGTTCTTCGGTCAGACCCTGGATGCCCGCCATCTCGGTGACCCATGGCCGACAGACAATCTCACTCCCCGCGGCATCATCCTGAATCTCGGACACGGGATCCACGCCTGCTTTGATCCAGACCTGCTTCGCATCGCCCTGATCTGGCAGGAACACGCTCCCGGCGATTACCTGACCATGAGCGGCATGGCTCCGGGTTCCTACCGTCAGCCCCACCGCAAAGCCGCCGCAGGACAGGCGGCCCTGCCGAGACCTGTTGGCACCCCTCTCTTTGCCACCGGCATGCATCCGGGGATGCTTGCAGGATCCCCACCCGCCCTGGAAGATCCCCGCTCTCCGTCAATCGACGGGGAAGAGAAGGGACTTGGCCCCCTTCCCCCGCATATCGGTCTCTGGATCGGACTCGGCATGGATCGACGAGGTCCGGTCCTCGCATATGAAATCCAGGGAGTCCCCATCGAAGAACAATGGGAAATCTCCCTCGACACCGACAAGACCCCGATTCGATTTCAGCGGATCCTGAGAGTCGGACCCGGCAACCAACGACTCACCATTTACCTCCCTCCCGCTCCTCCGGTCAGCCTGATGCCCTCCGATATGGCCCGGAAGTGGATCATCACCTACAACCTTTCCAGGCGATCCGCAGACCCGACCCGGCAAAGCAGCAAGGAACCTCACGTTTTCGACCCCCACCCGCGCATCTGGGAAAAGACGGTCCCCACGAAACTGAATCCTGGGCAGAAGCCTGGCGACGAAGCCTTTGTCCGCGAGGAAATCCCACTCCCTCTTCCCAATCCGTGGAAACGCAACGTCCGGCCCTCAGATTTCGATTTCTTTCCCGACGGCAGACTCGCGCTCCTTACCTTCGACGGGGACGTCTGGATTGCGGACGATGTGACCGGCAGGCGGAAGCACATCACCTGGCAACGCTTTGCGGGTGGTCTGCATGAACCGATGGGGATCCGCATCGTGGACGGTCAGGTCGTGGTCTTTGATCGTAATGGTCTCGTGACCCTGCGCGACCGTGACCGGAACGGTGAAGCCGACTTTTACGCGAATCTCTGCAGCCTGCCGGCTCAGACCGCGGAGACCCGTGAGTTCGCGATGGGTTTCGAACTCAAGCCCGGGGGCGGATTCTTTCTCTCCAAGGGAGGACAGGTCCACGGACCACGTGGCAAACTCAACGGGACCATCCTGGAGGTCTCCGCCGAGGGAAAAACTATGAAGGTGATTGCCACGGGCCTGCGTCAACCCTTCCTCGGCGTGGACCCGGTCAGCGGCACCCTGACGGCCAGCGACCAGCAGGGCCACTGGGTACCTTCTACTCCGCTTCATGTCATCAAGCCCGGTTCATACTACGGATTCCAACCCGTCCGACTCGGTCCCAAGGCCAACGAGGGCAGAACCATCAATGAACCTCCCCTCTGGATTCCACACTTCGTCAACCAGTCCGGCGCCCGTCAGGTCTGGCTCCGAAACGCCAGGATGGCCACCCTCAATGACAGCCTCATACACGTCGGGTACAATCAGCCCGCCCTTTTCAGGATCTACCTTGATGCCCACGGCCAACAGGGCGCGGTCGCACCGCTGCTCACCGATTTTCCGACCGGCCTGCTGAGCGGCCGTGTCAATCCCGTCGATGGACGACTCTACGTGGGAGGGTTCAATCTCTGGGGAACGACCGGCAAGGAAATCCAGGGACTTTACCGGGTCCGTCCCACGGGAAAACCCTCTTCCCTGCCCTCCACCGTCCGTGCCTTCAAGGAAGGTGTGGTCCTCAGGTTTGATCATCCCCTCGATCACGATCACGCGACCAGCATGTCTCGCTACAGTGTTGATCGCTGGAACTATCAACGCACCCCTAACTACGGATCGGGCCATTTCCGACCCGACGGAAGTCCCGGACAGGAGCCTCTCGCCATCTCCTGCATCTACCTTTCCGAGGACCATCAGTCGGTGTTTCTCGGCATCCCGGGAATGAAACCCATCCACAGCCTGCGGGTCACCTGCCGGTTAGAGCCCCGCTCGGCACAGGCGGTCTACCTGAGCATCAAGGCTCTCACCCCGATCAACCTGACAGAACTGGGCTTTGAGGAGACGAAAGTCCATCTCGCCTCCCCGACGATTGCAGCCGGCGCACCCCGCGAAAACCCCACCGCGGAAAGAGGAAGCCTAATCGCCACCAGATACGGTTGCCTGGCCTGCCACAGCACCGACGGCACGAAAAAGGTGACCGAGGAACCCAGCCTGGTGGTTGGGCCCACCTGGAAGGGCCTTTTCCAATCGGAGCGCACCCTCGTCGACGATTCCACCCTGCAGGCGGACGAGTCCTATCTCCGCGAATCCATCCTCCATCCGGCCAAGCGGGTGGCCAGGGGATTCGAGACACAGAAAACCGGGGTGGGCATGCCTTCCTACCTCGGCGTCCTCAACGAAGACCAGCTCACCTCCCTCATCCTCTATCTCAAATCGCTGCGCTAAACTGGCTCGACCCTGCCAGTGGCAGTCGCTTACATCGCCCCTGCCCACTCCGCCGAGCCTCCCCGCGCCTCTCCCATGTCGAAACCCCAGGTCTTCCAGCTCCACGCGGACGACAATGTCGTGGTAGCGGGCGGAATCCTGGAGGCCGACGAAGCAGTGGAGGACTCCGCCATCCGCCCAGCTACCCGGATCCCGAGCGGACACAAGATGGCTGTGAAGTCCATCGCCGCCGGTCAGAGCGTTTTCAAGTTCGGGCAGATCATCGGACAGGCCACCTGTGACATTTCTCCGGGCGAGCACGTCCACGAACACAACCTCGCCATGTCGGATCATGGTGGCGACTACGCCTACGCCAGGGACGCTCGCGAGACGGAACTGGTCGCGGAAGACCAACGCGCAACCTTTCAAGGATATCGCCGGGGCGACGGAAAGGTCGGCACCCGTAACTACGTGGGCATCCTCACCTCGGTCAACTGCTCCGCCACCGTGGCCTCCCTCATCGCACGGGAGGTGGAAAAGCGGGCCGTCCTGGACGACTTCCCCAACGTCGATGGCATTGTGGCCCTCACCCATGGCACGGGCTGTGCGGTGAGCACCATGAACGAGGGCTTTCGCATGCTGCAACGCACCATCTGGGGACATGTCCGCCACCCCAACTTCGGGGCGGTCATGATGGTCGGGCTTGGCTGCGAAGCCAACCAGATCCCCCTCATGGTCGAGCACTTTGGCAAGCCCCCCGAGGGCAGCTTTCATCTGGAGACCATCCAGCATAACGGTGGCACTCGCAAGACGATCGAGTCCTGCCTCGACCGCCTGTATAGCGAGATTCTTCCCCGGGCCAACGAAGCCCGGCGTGAATCGGTCCCCGTGAGTGAGCTCCGCGTGGCCCTGCAGTGCGGTGGTTCCGATGGCCTCTCCGGAATCACCGCCAATCCTGCCCTCGGCCTCGCCGTCGACCAGCTCATCGCCCAGGGCGGCTCCGCCATCCTGGCTGAGACCCCGGAAGTCTACGGCGCGGAACATCTCCTCACCCGACGAGCCGCCACCCGGGAAGTCGGCGAGAAGCTCATCTCCCTTATCCGCTGGTGGGAAGACTACGTTGCCAAGCTCGACGGCGATATCAGCAATAATCCGGCTCCCGGCAACAAGCTCGGGGGCCTCACCACCATCCTGGAGAAATCGCTGGGGGCCATCAGCAAGGGAGGCACCACCACCCTGCAATCGGTACTGCGATATGCCGAACCCGTAAAGGGACCGGGTCTCCACTTCATGGACAGCCCCGGCTACGATCCCATGTCGATCACGGGGGAAGTAGCCTCCGGCGCCAACCTGATCTGCTTCACTACCGGGCGTGGGTCAGTCTACGGCAACAAACCCTGCCCCTCCCTCAAGATCGCGAGCAACTCCGACATGTTCCAGCGCATGGAAGAAGACATGGACCTCAATGCCGGGACCATTGCAGACGGCACCGAGAGCCACGAGGAAGTGGCCGCTCGTATCCTCGCGCGCATGATCGAAGTGGCCGGTGGCTCCCCCACGAAATCGGAGGCCCAGGGCTTCGGCGATCACGAGTTCGTGCCCTGGAGCATCTCGGCCATCACCTGAGACCACCTCTACCGAACGGGACATTCGGGCTTTCAGACCCTGCCGGTTTGCCTACCCTCCTCGCCATGTCGAACTACTCCCTCACCGGCCACGTCGCCCTCGTCACCGGCAGCAGCAAGGGTCTCGGGGCCTCCATCGTGCGCAACCTTGCCACCGCTGGAGCCTCTGTGGTGGTCAACGCCTTCAACAACGTCGAACGAGCCCAGGAAATTGCCGATGAAATTACCGAGGGAGGAGGCAAGGCCATCGCAGTCGGAGCGGATGTGACCAAATCGGACGAAATCACCGCCCTGGTGGAGGAAACGGCCAGCAAACTGGGGCCTATCGACATCGTCGTCCCCAACGCCACCGGACCGCAACCCCTCAAGCCGATCGAGGAATACGACGAAGCTCTTTACCAGGAAATGTACGAATTCTTCGTCAAGAGCCCCTTCCTCCTCGCCCAAGCCACCCTCCCCGGCATGAAGGAACAGAAGTGGGGACGAATCGTGAACATCATCAGCGAAGTCTTCTCCAGCTCCGTCCCCAATTTCTCCGCCTATGTGGCGGCCAAGGGCGGGCAGATCGGCTGGTCGCGCTCCATGGCGCGCGAACTCGCTTCCTTCGGCATCACCGTCAACATGGTAGGACCCGGCTGGATCCCGGTGGAACGCCATGCCGACGATCCCCAGGAGGACAAGGATGCCTACCTGGCCCAGATTCCCACGGGCCGCTGGGGCGTGCCCGAGGACGTTGCCCACGCCGTCCGCTTCTTCGCTTCGGAAGAGGCCTCTTTCATCACGGGCCAGACTCTCTATGTGAACGGCGGAATGACGCCGTGGTAAGCCAGCATCCGCTTGAGATTGCTAATCGGGAAACGGACGACTCGCCGCTACGATTCATTGACGGCCGAATCCAAGGGATCCCCCCCGGAACCGGAACTTCCCCCTCCCGCCCCCCGGTTCTCGGTCCATCGTCGGAACAATTCGTCGGCCACCACTCCAACCAGGATAAAGATCCCGATCACGGTAAACTTGGACTTCTCCTCCACCCCAAGGAAGAAAACCGCCTTCTCGGCCACTTGGACTAACGCTGCTCCGCAGATCACTCCGAAGATGGCTCCCTCCCCACCCCGCAGGCTGCACCCGCCCAGGACCGCCCCGGCAATGGCGTAGAGTTCATAAAAGTTCCCGAAGGAGGAAGGCGTAGCTCCATTGGTGTCGAGAACGAAGAGCATTCCGGCAAAGCCCCCGAGAAGCGAACAGATCATGTAGGCCGCGATCTTGACCCGATCGGTCTTGATCCCGCTGAACTTCGCCGCTTCCTCGTTGTGCCCGATCGCAAGGAGATAACGTCCGAAGACGGTCTTGTTGAGCACGATGGCGGCAACAACACCGATGATGATCAGGACCACGAACGACATCGGGATGAAATCAAAGAGCTTGTATTTCACGAGGGCATCCTTGAGGCCGCTGAATTCGCCTCCGAATCCCTGGGTCTGATCGTTGCCGGCAGCCCGTGCCAGCCCGCGGTAAATGAACAGCCCACAGAGCGTCACCAGAAAAGGCTGGAGCCCGAGCTTGGTCACCATGAGGCCGTGGAAGAGACCTATTCCAAGGGAAATCAGAAGGACCAGTCCGAAGGCGAGGGGGACGGACACTGGCTCGGAGAAGAAGATTTTCCCCTTCAATAACATCGGAAGCATGACCCCGGAAAGTGCGATCAGGGAACCGATCGAGAGGTCAATCCCCCCGGTGATGATAACGAAGGCGACTCCGATCGAGATGATCCCAAAGAGCCCAATCCAGCGCATGGTGTTGGTCAGGGTCGCTGGATCCCGGAAGGATGGCTGCAGGAGACTGGTGGTAACGAAAAGCAATACGAGTAATCCGAAGATCACGAGGAGCTTGGGGTTTTCCCTTATGATTTTCTTCAATGACTCCATCCTATTCTCCTCCGGTGGCAAGTTGCATGATTCCCTCTTCTGAAAACTCCGGGTCATCCCGGGAAACCTCTCCGGCGACCCGGCCCTCGTGCATCACGATCACCCGGTCCGAGATACGGAGAACTTCCTCCAGTTCACTCGAAATAGCGAGGACGGCCGCACCCTCGGACGTCATTTGATCGATCACCTCGTAAATTTCGCTCTTGGAACCCACGTCGATGCCCCGGGTCGGCTCGTCGAGGAGAAAAATACGCGGCCGGAGCGGCATCCACTTTGCCAGAACGACCTTCTGCTGGTTGCCTCCCGAAAGCATGGCAACCTGCTGCCTGATACTGGGGGTCTGGATGCGCAGGGACTCCCGGGCCTCCTCTGCCCGCTTGTCGATCTGGCGATCCTTGACAAACCCGGCCTGCTGCCAGCGATTCATTCCTACCATCGCAACGTTATCCCGAATGGCAAGGTTGAGGATGACTCCCTGTGCCTTGCGATCCTCGGGCACGAGGGCCAGCCCCGCCCGGATGGCGTCCTGCGGATGCTTGATTGAAACCGGTTGCCCATTCACCCGGACCGCGCCGCCCAGCGAACGGTCGATTCCGAAAATGGCCCGTACTGCCTCCGTCCGGCCCGCCCCTACCAGTCCGGCCATCCCTACCACCTCTCCGGACCGCAACTCGAAACTCACCGGCACATCCGGAAACCGTGCCACCCTCAGGTCTCGCACTTCCAGCAGGACTTCCCCAGTCTCCCCGCCGGCCTTTTCGTGCACCACCAGTTTCCGTCCCACCATGAGAGATACGATGCGATCGCGGCTGATCTCCTCCCGGCCCAGTTCTCCGCTGTTCCTGCCATCCCTGAGCACAATAACCCGGTCTGCAATCTCCTCCACCTCGGCCATCCGGTGAGAGATGAACACGATGCACATCCCCTCATCGCGGAGCTTCTTCACAAGACGGAAGAGCACGCGGGTCTCGTGGAGAGACAACGAGCTGGTGGGTTCATCCATGATGAGAATGCGCGCCTTCTGGGAAAGCGCCTTCGCGATCTCAACCATCTGGCGATGCCCGATGGAGAGGTCCCGCACCAGCGTGTCCGGAGCGATGTCGAGCTCAAGGTCTCCCAGTAGTTTCCGGGTGTGAGCCCGGATTTCGCGTTGATTGAAGAATGGTCCCAGGATTCGCGGCTCACGCCCTAGGTAGACGTTGGCCCCGATATTGAGATTTTCCGCGAGGTTCAGTTCCTGATGGATGAAGGCGATCCCCAGGTTCTCGGCAGCCCGCACGTCGGGGATCTGGGTCAACTCCCCATCGATCACGACTTTGCCCTCGTTCGGCTGGTGAACACCGGCCAGACACTTCATCAAGGTACTCTTGCCCGCCCCGTTCTCCCCCATGACAGCCACGATTTCCCCTGCATGAAAAGAGGCACTCACCCCTTCAAGAGCACGCACTCCCCCGAAGCGCTTGCTGATCGCGCGGGCCTCTAGCAGTGGCTGAGAGTCCAGGTCCGCAGCCACCTGTTACTTGGCGGGCTTGCCCGCGAGTTCATCGAGCAACCCGTCGCGGCGCTGGATCGAGTTGAGCTGGTCGATCTTGCCCACATAAAGCATGATCTTTCCTCCCTCGGGCATGGATTTCTTGATCAGCTTCCCAAGCTCGCGACCGGCCTGGTAGTTCTCCGTCCCAAGGAAAAAGAGGCGCTTGGAATCCGGAGCGTCGCTGTCGTGCGTGATGAGCGGCAGCTGGTCAGCCGCGTTGTTAATCATCTCGGTCTGGTTGGCGGGATTCAGAACGCTGATTGCAATCCCCTTGCACTCTCCCTTGTTGAGGATGTTCTCCACGATCTTCTTCTGCCCGGCGATATCGCCCGCGCTGTTCATCTGGAATTCCACGGCAACTCCAAACTCCTTGGCGGCAACATAACATCCGGCCTCGGCATGACTCCAGAAGGGGTCCGCCACGTTTGTGATGAAGGCGAACTTGGGCGCATCCGCAGGGGCTTCGGCGCCCTTGGCTGCTTCGCCGTCTGCCAGCCGATCCACCACCCCCTTGCGGAATTCCTCCACGTTATCCTTCACGATCGTCCGGATCGGCACCGGAATATTCTTCCCTTCGTTGAGCTTGGGCATCTCGTCATCCACTACGATGCCCTTGAGGTATCTGATGGAGTCGTATCCAAATAGATAAGGATCCTGCACGATCGTGCCCTCGCAGTACCCCTCCTTGATAGCGTCCAGGGCCACCTCGTCCTCATCAAAGGAGAAGACCTTCACGGCACCCAGTTTGCCAGCATCCTTGAGAGCCTCGAGACACTGGGGCGCATTGTAGGCCCAGAGGCCAACCATGGCATCGACCTCGGGATACTTGCCGAGGGTATTCTCCGCGTTCTTCTTGGCTAGGGAACGGTCTCCGTTATCGGTCTGGACCTCGTCAAGGATGGTGAATTTGCCAAAGGTTTTTCCCTTGAGCGAATTCTCGTCATCCTTGCCTTTCCCCCCACAACCGGTCATCACCACGCACCCCGCACTGAGAATTCCAAGAGCCAGTCCTTTTGCTACTTTCATGGGAGCCATGCAAGAAAAGCCCCGGGGGACTGTCCAGCAGAATTGCTCTCCCGGGAGGGTCTTTAAGCCTTCCCTCATCTTGGAATCATCAAAAACACCCGGAATCGAACAGCAGGCCTGGCGCTCAACTCTTAAGCGTCATGGATTCTCACAGGACCCGAAACACCTCTTCGCCATGGCCGACGGGGGATTTGCCGCCCACGCTTCTTTCTCTCCAGAAAAGGGAGGAGATCCCGCCGGCACCGCTACGCATGACGCTGTCCCAGCCACACCCCACCCAGCAATCCGGCCAGATGAGCCTCCCACGAAATGTGATCTCCCTCCGGGAAAATTCCCCCGATCATTCCCCCGTAAACCACCGCCACCACGATACCGACCACCGCCCAGACGAGTCGCCGTCCCCAGATCGCCCGGGCAAGAATGTAGCCGAAGTAGGCATAAATCAGTCCGCTGGCCCCGATGTGGACACCCTTGGCAGCATGGCCCAGGTCAGCAATAGCCCAGGTCCCGAATCCGCTGATCAGGACGAGAATGAGGGTGGTGGTCGCAAACCGCCTCCCTTCCGCCAGGATCACGATCACCCCCAGCCCAAGCAGGGCGACGGTATTATTCAGCAGATGATCCCAGCCACTGTGCAGCCAAGGCATGAAAATGACCCCTGTCAGCCCGACAATGGTACGCGGTATTACTCCGTATAGGTCTAGATCCGGAGCAATGTTCTGGTCAATGAGTTCGACAATCCACGCCATGACGATCAGGCCAGCGAGGAGCCCTAGACCGGGATGTCCCCTCCTTCCCCGGCCACCCGTCCGGACCTCAATTGTTCGTGCGCTCATCGGGGAATCTGAAGGTTCACGTGGCAGGTTGCACATGATCACACCTGTCACAACCATTATGCCCGGACAAAGCACAACTTGAAACCTCCAACTTGAACCCCGAGACTTTTCCCATGCTCACCCGCTTTGCACCCAGCCCCACCGGCCGGTTGCACCTTGGCCACGCCTATGCCGCCCTGGTGGCCCGTGAGCTGGCGGATCGCAAAGGCGGATCGTCCCTCCTGCGTTTTGAGGACATCGATCACTCCCGGATCCGGACGGAGTTCTATGCGCTTATCGAAGAGGACCTCCAGTGGCTGGGCCTCACATGGGAGGGAGCAGCACTCCGCCAGTCCGACCGGCTGGAGAACTACAACCGCGCCCTTGACCGCCTCCGCGACCATAAGGTGATTTATCCCTGCTTCTGCACCCGACGCACCATCGAAGACGAGATCACCCGCATGGCCACCGCGCCCCACGGACCGGAAGGACCACTCTATCCCGGAACCTGCCGCGTTCTCAGCACCGACGAGCGGGCCGGTCGCATCGCCCGCGGAGAACCCCACGCCTGGCGCCTCGATTCCGAACGGGCGGGGAAGTTGTGCGGGGATCTCACCTTCCACGATCTCCGCTCCGGACCCCGGCCGGTCCACCCCGGCGAACTCGGTGACGTCGTCCTCGCCCGCAAGGACATCGCCACTTCCTACCACCTCGCAGTGGTGGTGGACGACGCCGAGCAGGAGATTACCCTCGTCACCAGAGGCGAGGATCTTCTGCCCTCCACCCACGTCCACCGCCTTCTGCAGGTTCTCCTTGAATACCCCGAACCACTCTATCTCCATCACGAACTCATCCGAGACGAAAACGGTAAGCGGCTAGCCACTCGCGATCATGCCCTCTCCCTCGCCCACCTGCGGGAGTCGGGAATGAGCCCGGAAGCTATCCTGGACCGCCTCCCTTCCGTGCCTGCCTGCTAGTAAAAAGCAGGCCGGTGAAACTTGAATCCTGGAACTGACAGCTTAAAAGAGACTCATGGACGACATCAAGATCACGCTCAACACCTCCAAGGGTGCCCTCGACATCTCACTCTACGCGGGTGACACCCCGGTCACCTGTGCCAGCTTTCTCAACCTCGCCAAGGGAGGATTCTACGATGACCTGATCTTCCATCGTGTCATCTCCGGCTTCATGCTTCAGGGAGGGTGTCCTGAGGGGTCCGGGCGTGGAAACCCGGGTTATCAGTTCGAGAACGAGTGCCTGCCCCATCGCAGCCACGACAGTGCTGGCAAGCTCTCCATGGCCAACGCGGGACCCAACACCAACGGGAGCCAGTTCTTCATCACCCACACGGCCACCCAGTTCCTCGACGGAAAGCATACCGTCTTTGGAGAGGTGACCGACGGACAGGAGGTGGTCGATGCCATCGCCGCCACCGCAACCGGTCCCGGCGACCGTCCGGTCGAGGACATCACCATCAACTCAGTCACCATCCACGACCCGACCGACGACCTCTTCGCCGCCCAGAAAACCCGGATCGACGACTGGAACGCGGCGCTGGGATAGGGAATACGTCCCCGGGGGACACGGTCCTACTTCTGCAATTCCTCCAACTCCTTCTCGAGTTCACGGAGCTGCTCCTCCACCCGGCGGAGTTCCCGCAGGACGCGCGCATGCTCTTTTTCCCTGCCCTCTGGATCAGGAGCGGGAGCAGGCTTGTGCGGGACCGCGGATTCCTCCGGCTCTTTTCCCTCCGATCCCTCCACTCCGTCGAGAAGCTCAAGGAGATCCTCGGTGGGAATGGCCAGGGTCTTCACTCGTCCGGCACGCGAAACATTGATCCCCACGCAGCGTCCCTGCAGATCAAGAAGGGGCCCTCCACAGAGCTTCGGGTCCAGCGGAATGTCGTGCTGCAAGGCCAGCGGAAAGCCGGAAAGACGCGTGGAAAGTGGACCGCTCATTTCGTTCATGCGCCGGAACCGACCGGTGCTTTGCTCCTCCGGTCGCGCAGCCAGTTTCACCCTGATTTTTTCCTCGTCCTCCCCCCGGCGGTAGGTGAACTCCACCTCATCCCCCGCCCGATAGGTCCGGATCTTGTTTCCGAAGGCGAAAGGATCCATGAGGGCGAGACCATCCACATGGGTGATCACATCATCGGGACGGAGACCTGCCTCCTGCGCCGGGCTCCCCTCCACGGTGCGCACGATAACCACTCCTCCGTCTCCCTCCCCGGCCTGAATCCCAAGGAACCCAACCTCGCCCAGGGCGCGGGTCAGCACGCTGATCAGTCCGATTCCGAGGGGTTCGCCCTCAGGATCAGGCGAGGTGAGCAGCGTTCCGATGGGACTCTGCTTCTTCCCGGTCCACCGGACCGGCTCCAATCCATTGGACGGGCCCTGATACAACGCAAGGTCACGCTTCGGAAAGCGCTTCACCAGCTTCAGGGGCACATCCCTGCCGTCTCCCGGACGGGAAATCTTCCCCTTGAGGGTCTCGGTGCTCTTGGTGAGAATGTGTCCCTTCTTTGAAACAACGGTGCCGAGGGCCCCGAGAGCCCCGTCCACCTGCACTGCCACGACCGACCTCGCGGCCTTGCCGGTGACCGGCTGGAGCGCCTTCATGGTGGACTCAAAAAAGTCGTCTGGACCACTTTGAATCTCGAGCTCCAGCATGTCTCGCAGTCCTTCCGGGCCAATCGACTCGGCAAGTTCCCGCAGCACCCGTTCAAGTTCAGCCATCCCCCCCAGTTTCTCCAACTGCTTTTCGTCCAGATCGAGGTTGCCCTTCCGCAGCGATTCCCTGAGGAGTTCCTCCACTTCCCTGCGAGCCTGCCCGGCCTTCTCCACGTCCTCGCCGGGCTTCTCTTCCGCCTTCGGCTCTTCCTCTCCGGAATCGTCCTTCGGTTCCGCTTCTCCGCCTTCGCGAGGGCGCTCCCGGTTCCGCCGTCCCCGGCGTTCGCGACCCGGTCCCTCCGGAGGAGCCTCCAGAAGATCTCCAAGACGGGCCAGCTTGATCTCGATCTCCTCCTCCCCGTCCCCGCGTTGATAGGAGATCGTTAATTTCTCCCCAGCCTTGAATTCACTGACCGACCGCACCAGCTCCTCCGGGGTGTTGACCACATCACCATTGATCTCGGTAACCACATCACCCGCCTGCAAACCTGCTTTCTGCGCCGGAGAATTCTCCATTACCCCCTCCAGGGTCACGCCCCCGTTCTCAGCTGGCCCGGCCAGATTGATACCAAGCACGGGACGATCGGGATCGATGCGTTCCTCTCTGCCTGCAAAGCGGGCACCACTGCGCTTGCCCGCCACCATGTCGTCCCAGCTCTTCAGGAACACGCCGATGGGCACATGCCTGTTCTCGGTCAGGGTGGACCCGATGTTGGAGTGGATCCCGATCACTTCCCCCTTCATATCGAAGAGCGGCCCCCCCGAGTCTCCTCCCACCACTGCGCAGTCAGTCGTGACGAATTGGCCGTTTTTCAAGACCCGGCCCAGTCGCACCGGAGGTGTCCGCATGGGATCAAATCCTCCTGGATGACCCAGAGCCACACACCATTCGTTGCGTAACAGGTTCTCACTCTTACCCACCTTCACGAAGGGATAGTCTCCCTCGTCCGTTATCCTTATCATGGCCGCATCACGGTCGTAGTCGCCACCGAGTTTTTCTGCCTTGACCCGCTTTCCATCCGGAAAAATTACGATGATCTCCTCCGAGAGGGATGCCACCACATGGGCCGCCGTCAGAATCAGGCCCTCCTGACTCACGATTACTCCGCTGCCCGCTCCCCCTGCACCGATGGAAACCAGGGAGACCGTGGCTGCCGCACTCGACTGGGAAAGGGAGACCAGCTTCTCGCTCAACTTCCGCAGGTCTCCCAGTCCATCCACCAACGGGGCTTCCTTTATTTCCCGGGCAGCCGACGGGGCTCCAAGACCGGCCAGAAGCAGGCCCGAAATCGAAATGGCTAGCAGGGGTTTCAAGTGATTCTTCATAATTGGGGTAGTGATTCTTCCAGACTGCCACGACAGGCCTCCGTTCTTTCTAAGCGCTCGGGGCGGCATGTGCTGTTGATAATAGATTTCCATTTCTGCCCGCCGTCAACCGGGGTTGGGACGTATTTACCGGGAAGTTACTGAATTTTGGAGAATTGACGAGCAGCGACTCAACCGGAGGGCGGACCCCCGTTCCCTGAATCAGTTGTCGATCTCCCTCACCCCGGCTTCACGCAAAATCCTTGCCCAGCGCCGACATTTCCGCAACCTCCGCGCCGTGCTGGCCATTCAGCAACTCCGCGTCGAGGTCGGAGCCCGCGTCCTGTTCGACGGGCTCTCTTTCGTGCTGGCCAGGGAGGACCGCATCTCCTTCGCCGGTCCGAACGGAGCGGGCAAATCAACCCTCATGAAGTGCATCGCGGGCGTGATCGAGCCGAACGGCGGCCGGATCGCCAAACCCAAAGAGTGCCGGATCGGCTATCTGCCCCAGGACGGCATTCACCTGACCGGACACTCGCTCTGGGAAGAAGCGGAGTCCGCCTTCGCCGAAGCCAAGGGGCTGCAACGGGAGATCGACAAACTTTCCCATGAGCTTGAGAGCCTCGATCCGCGATCCGAGCCCTACTCCGACCTCCTTCAGGAGATCGGAGAACTGGAATTGAAGCTTGAGCATTTTGATCCCACCCGCATCAAGCCGCGAATAGAGTCCATCCTGGAGGGACTGGGCTTTCAACGGGACGACTTCCTGCGCGACTGTGGTGAGTTTTCCGGCGGCTGGCAGATGCGGATCGCGATGGCCAGGCTTTTCCTGCAGGAGCCCGACGTCCTTCTGTTGGATGAGCCCACCAACCACCTCGATGTCGATGCCCAGCGCTGGATGGAGAGCTTCCTGTGCGACTACCGGGGCACTATCGCTATCATTTCGCACGACCGCTCCCTTCTCGACGAGCTTACCACCCGCACCATCGCCTTTGAACGTGGACAAGCTGCCGAGTACGCCGGCAATTATTCGTTCTTTGTCAGGGAATCCGCCCTGCGCAGGGAGATTCTCGAGAAACAGTACCGGGCACAACAGCGCGAGATCGAAAAGACTGAACAATGGATCAACCGCTTCCGCGCCAAGAATACCAAGGCCTCCCAGGTGCAGAGCCGCATCAAGCAGCTCGAGAAGATGGAGCGCATCGAACTGGAGGAGGAGGAGGTGACCATGAACTTCACCTTTCCTCCTCCCCCGCCCAGTGCCCACTGCGTGGCCAAGCTCGAAGGAAGCGCCCAGCGCTACAGTGAACTCACCGTTTTTGAGAACTTCGACTTCGAAATCACGCGCGGACAGAAAATTGCGGTGGTGGGACCCAACGGGGCGGGCAAATCGACCTTTTGCCGGCTCATCACGGGTGAGGAGTCGCCCGCTGACGGAATCCTCGAACTGGGCTCCAAGGTCTTCCCTTCCTTCTTTTCGCAGACCCACGCCGACGAACTGGAACCAGGGCACACCGTTCTACGAACGGTGGAGGAGGCCGCCAGCCGGGAGAACATGGCTCACGTGCGCAATCTCCTCGGTTGCTTCCTCTTTCGTGGTGACGATGTCTTCAAGGAGGTGGGCGTCCTCTCCGGCGGCGAGCGCTCGCGTGTCGCCCTCGTCCGCATGCTGGTGCGCCCCGCCAACTTCCTCATCCTCGACGAACCCACCAACCACCTTGACATGCAGTCGCAGGAAGTCCTGCAAAACGCCCTCAACCACTATTCCGGGACAATCATCATCGTCTCCCACAACCGGTCCTTTCTCGATCCCGTGGTGGAGCGCACCCTGGAATTCCGTCAGGAGCAGCCGCCCAGGCTCTACTACGGCAATCTCAGCTACTACCTCGACAAGGTGGCCGAGGAGGAACGGCGTGAAACCCGGCAGAACGCAGAGCCCGGACCGGACCCATCAGGCGACGGATCAGTCAACCGCAGGGAGCAACGACGCCGCGAGGCCGAGGCCCGGCAGCAACGCAACCGGGTCCTCAAACCACTCGAAGAGCGCCTTGAAAAACTGGAGTCCAGCATCACGGAGTTCGAATCCGCGAAGAAGACCCTCACCGAACACATGTCCAGACCCGGAGTGGCCGGCGACACGGAGGAACTGCGCAAGACCAGCAACGCCTTCCAGTCGGTAAGCGACCAGCTCGAGAAAGCCTACAGCGACTGGTCGGAACTCTCCAACGAAGTGGAAACCATGCGCTCCAAACTCGAGGCTGCACGGCTGTAGCGCCTCTACCTGATGGAGAAGCGGAAGGGCACGCGCACCTGTGAGCTGACCGGCCTGCCATCTTTTCGGGCGGGAGAGAACGACCAGCGCTTGACCGCGGAAATGGCGGTGGAATCAAGGACACGGCTTCCGGAAGAACTGAACACGCGGACCGAACCCACCCGGCCGTTGCTGTTGATCTGGACATCCAGCATCACCCGGCCTTCCACCTTGTCCCGGCGGGCCGTTTCGGGATAACCCGGCTCGTAGCGCCGCAGGACGCTCGCAGGGCGCGAAGGGCCCTTGGAGCCGGTCGCCCTGGGAGCTGATCTGGTTTTGTCGCTCGACCCGATCTTCTGCAGTGGAGCGGGCTTGGGGGTCGAGCGGGCCACCTTCTTCTCCGGTTCGGTCTCGGGAACCGGGAACGGCACTTCAGACTCCTCCAGCATCTCAGTCGGATCGTAGGGTTCGACAGTCGGGGCCACGGAAGGCGCCTGCACGATCTGTGCCTGCAGCGCAGGCACTGGCAGGAGGGCCATCGCCCGGGGAGCGACCGGAGGCGCCCTCTTGACGAGAAGGCGCGCGGTCGGTGTCGCCTCAGACTTGCTCCGCTCCAACTCCGCATGAGTGAGGCCAATAACAAGCGCATCAAACTCCGGAGCTGCCAAGATGGCCGGCAGGATCCAGATGCGCAGTCCGATTGCCACCAGCGCAAGGGTGATCACAGCTATGACCGATGAAACCCAGAAGGGAAAGGGACGCGCCTCACACGGGACGGTGGGAGATCCCTGCACAAGGTTGAGACCGGCAGGCTTGCTCCTGTCCGGACCGAACCAGCCATCGGGATGTGAAAGCGGGTTACTCACGCTATGCACCACAAACGTGGACTATCCAGTCCGTCTTAGTCAATTACGAAGCGGACGAGACGGACAGGTGGGCAGTTTCTGTCCTGTCAAATGGGCAACTCTGGATCACTCTCGCTCTCCGGTTCATCTTCGACGGACCGGTTACAATGTGGCCGCAACCCCTTGGCATGGAGGTCGGCGCCTTCATGCTGCGATCCGCCGAGCTTCCGGCCACTCAGAGCATAAAGCCCCGGCAGGCGTCCATCCGATCCCGCTCGGGGCTGCTTCTCGACCGGTGCCGCGGGAGCGGGACCGGCCTTGATTCGCACTTTCTTTTTGCCCTTTGCCGGAGGCTTCTTGCCCTTCTCACTTACCACTTTTCTGGCGGGGCGCTTCGGCTCATCCCCATCCGATTTCTTGGCCCGGTGAATCGTGCTGTCCGCCATCAGCAGAACGTAGCCCTGATTGAGCAACCAGTGCAGGTCGTGATACCAACCCGTCTTCTCCTCATCGCCAATCTCATTGGGGAGAAGATCGCCCCAGAGATGCTCCAGCTTCCTGCCGGAGTTCTCCGTGATCCAGCTCAGCAGCAACATCAGGCGATCTGCAATCGCGATCTCATCCGGCACCGGATGAGGCCGGGAGGGACCAGCCTTCAACTTGCGGCGCCACTTGAAGACTGCCACATGACGCCCCGAAAGTTGTCGACACAGAATGGGAGTCAATTTGCCCGGATAGCGCCGTTCTTCCGCCACGGTGTAGCGCAGGAGAGTCAGCAATCCCGGGGACAGAAGATTACCACGGATATTGCCACCTACCCAGGCCCGGTCGGTCTCCTGGAAGGCGTCCTCGAAATGATGCTCCGCGAAGTGGCGCTCCACTTCCGGCAAATCTACCAGTTCAGGACCGGCCTCCTCGGACCCAGTCGCCTCCTCGGACCCAGTCGCCTCCTCGGACCCAGTCGCCTCCTCGGACCCAGTCGCCTCCTCGGACCCAGTCGCCTCCTCGGACCCAGTCGCCTCCTCGGACCCA
>Ga0315338_1000389_pt1 | contig 112303 bp, 158 predicted proteins | sample ASW8metaG_FD_204518 | JGI IMG/M metagenome (GOLD analysis project Ga0315338, IMG submission 204518) | Ammonia-oxidizing marine archaeal communities from Monterey Bay, California, United States - ASW #8 | ecosystem: Environmental > Aquatic > Marine > Coastal | place: USA: California | collected...
TCTGGCAGTGGCACCTGATTCATATGCAAAGGCCCCAGCACCCGTGGCCACCAAAAACTCGCCATCAGTGCTTGCAGCGCCAAGAGTATTCAAGTCATCGAGCACTGCGCCAAAGGCTTGAACATCACTGCCAATGGCTACGCCCATCGATGTTCTGGCAGTGGCACCTGATTCATGTGCGTAGGCTCCCGCACCAGTTCCAACGATGAACTCGTTGTTGGCAACAGCACTCAAGGCTGCAAGATCGTCAAGCACGGCATCGAATGCCTGCACCACGCTGCCCACCTCACTGGTGAACACGAAGGTGTCTGACTGGAGTGCAGCATCAAACTCAGTGATGCTTCCTGTCAGTGTGTTGCTGCCCAGGTCGATGGTCTTGTTGGTCAGGGTGGCGGCGAAGGCTTCCAGGACCATCGTGTCATTGCCAGCCAGCAGCGGCAGCTCAATGGTGCAGTCAGCCCCAATGGCCGCCGTGCCGAAGATGTACTGGAAGGTTCCGGCCGGATTCTGGAGCTGGAACTCTGCATCCTGGAAGGTGTGTACCCCAGTCCAGTCAAAGGCTGCCGTCAGGTCAACATCGATGTCGGTGCCAGCAGTCACATCCAGGTGGCTGCCGACAGGTGTATCAATCCACAGCAAGCCGTTGTAGAACAGGCCCGCCCCAGTGGCCGGGCTGGTGAGCGTGACATCGGACAGATCGTTCAGTGCGCTGGCACCGCCACCCGCCACATCGATCTGCTGCCACACCGCTGCCGCACTGCTGTTGTCCTGACAGATGAAACTGTCATCGGTGCTGGTGTTGGTCCATAGGCTGTTGACCACGAAGTTGTTGTCAAGGTCATCGCTGGCGGTGGGGTCAACCGCAGCCGTATGGGTCTTCGGGATGGCACTATCCAAAGCCAAGATAGCAGCCTCGATGGTCTGGTTGGCTGTAACATACACACCACCACCGCTGAACAGATCAGTGTCAGTGACGGCAATCAGTCCATCGTAGCCATTGATCTGGTTCTTTACATCACGGATGACGCCGCCGTACAGCGGGACCTCTGTGGCGTTCTGGTAGTTCCACACCCCAGCAACGGCATCCCACTCAGCCTGGAAGATTCCGTGGCTGTTGGCGATGAAGTTGTTGCCATCACCATCCTTGACCATAAGGCCGAACGCTTTCGGCCCGACCGCCCAGTTCGGAATGATGTCAAGGCCAGTGAGGTCCTTGATCGCACCCATCAAGGTGCCTTGGATGCCACCGAAGTTGATGCGGGCTGTCGTGTCTTCGCTGATGCCCAAGGTGCCGTCAGCATTGATCTGGGTGGGGAAGTAGTGACCGCCGCCAACCATGACATACCGGCCAGCGGCATCCATCTCAAGCGTCGGTGCCCGGCTGGCCCAGATGAAACGCCTACGCACGTCCTGCGTAGGTTGCCAGCCATCTGCGCCCGGTATCGTCACCGGGGCTGACGCATCAGTGGTAACGCCCGTGACGCCTGAACCACGGCCACCGCCGCCACCCAAAGACCAGATGTGCTCAGCACTCGCCAGCGAGATCTCCGGCATGTTGGCCAGATAACCAGCCGGGTTGTTCACCTGTGGGTTGAGCTGGATGCCAGCCGGGATGGTTCCCTGCGGGCCGTAGATGCCTTCATAAAAGTTGTTCTGCGGGACAGGCTGCGGGCCTTCAACGATGTTGCCGAAGAAGTGTGGGTTATCACCCTGCCACCCGGTGGCTGCCCCGCTCTGGCCGCTGACGCTACCAGCAGATGGGTCATCATTGCCAAGCATGCCGAACAGGCCACCCAGCAGGCCACCGCTCGACTCCTTGTTGTCTTTCGCTTCACCTTCACTGCCGCCGCCGGGGGCCGCGCCGCCACCTCCTGGGTCGACAGTGCTGCCGCCGGGGGTGACTGGTGGATCAGGGGTACCCGGGGTGGCCGTGCCGCCCGAGGTACCGCTTGAGGGGCCAGCAGGCCCAAGTACGCCACCCGTTGGCTCGCCCGTGTATCCTGGCGGAGGGCCGGGCGGCGTAAGGCCACCGCCTGATGGCTCTGTGGTGCCGCCAGTTGAGCCGCCCGGGTCGACATCTTCACCCTTATCATCTTTCTTGTTGCTGATGATGATAATGATGAGGATGATGATCACGCTAACGGAGTCTTTCAACTCCTTCACGCAATCCTGGAGGTCCATGAGCTTGTCCCACAGATCATCCAGCTCATCAAGGATGTCATCGATGGCATCCTCAAGGTCTTCGATGGCATCGTTGAGAATGTCAAAGGCGATGAGCAACAGTGCGATCATCAAGTTGAGCGTGGCGTTTAGATCCGCCTGGGTGACGCCGCCGCCACCACCGCCCCCGCCTGCGAATCCGCGGCGCAGCCTGTTGACCTTCTCCACCAACTCCTGGAATGCTTCCGGCACCAGGATGTCGATTTCCTCATGCGTCTGCGGCACGCCGCGCATGTCGTACGTGTCAAGAACGAGCTTGTTGAAGTCTCCCTGCCCACTGGTGTAATCGACATCGGTGTTGAGCGAGTCAAGCAGCCCAATTTGGAATGCGGCTGGCGGCACACCAGCAATAGGTGTCGGGAATTGAACCGACTGGTTCCGCCAGTAGTACGAGTCGGCTACTGAAGATGAGCCACCACTGAACATCGCGAAGGCATTGCCCAGGCTATCAATCTCAACGCCATTGCGGGTGGCGAAGAACACAATGCCGTTGGCGCTTTGCTGATTGCTATTGTAAAACGAGGTGTTGAGGTAGATTCCGCTCGTGTTCAGGTTCAGGGTGGCAGCGCCCCCGCCACCTGAGCTGGGGAATCCGGTGGTGGGCAGAACGAAATCACCCTGCGCCGAGAACGTGCCAGCAGCATCGAGCTTGCCCTTGCATGATGCGGCAAGGGTGACGCCGGACGAATCGATCTGAACACCGGACATTGGGGTGTGGTCACCGCCAACACCAAGGCCACCAGTCATCGTGTCAGTATCACCGGACACAAGCGTGACCAGATTGATCTTGCCTGCGTTGGTGCCGCCACCACAGATGACATCGAAGCACCCGTGGCCCGCGCTGCCGTAAAGGTCAACGGCACCAACCTGAGCAGCGACACCTTGGTTGCTCAACCCAACGATGTTGGGGATACCAGTCTCGCCTTGCTGGTTCCTGCTGATGCGGGCACCCCACCCCGCCCTCGACTTCACCCCTGAACTGTACGAGTAATCATGGATCACAGCGCCACCACCCAGGAAGGTGGTGCCGGGAGTGTTGGGCTGCAAGATGAACTCTGGGCTCACCCGGTTGACCCGGATCAGCTCATTCATCCCTGTCGAGTTGCCAGAACCCCAGGGGTTGGCTCCGAAGAACGTACCACTCTGATTCGGGAATGTGTACTCAGGTTCGGTGCCAGTAGGCCCTGTCGGTTGCTGCGATGTTCCGCCACCCGCATCAAGGAGTTCAATCTTGAAGGCAGGCATGTAGTCATGCTGGTTTGACATCAGCATGCCAGCGTAGCCGACGATGTCAGCCGTCTGGTTGAACAGCGAGTCACCGAAACTGTTCTGTGACTGCACGTTCGGCTTGCGGACACCAACCACCGCCGCAGGCACTTCATTCAGAAGGCTGTTGCCGACGAAGTTCCCACCGCCCTGCTGCGACCCAGATGGGTTGGCGCGGCTGTACAGCAGAATGGGGTTGCTCGTGTACCCACCCAGGAACCCCGGGCGGTCAAGGGCGTCCCCAATGTACACCCGGTCCCCGCCCCAGTTCCGCAAGACTTCCGCATCTGCGTTATCATCATTCCAGAACGGCTCGAACTTGTGGGGCGCGATGTTGAGCGCAATACGCTCGCCAGCGCCAGCCGTGTTAGGTCCGACCTTGACGAAGTCCCACAACTGGTGTGAGTACCCACCAGTCGCTCGTTGGTTCTGCGGGCCACCCTGCCCCTGGCCCTGCGTCTGGTTGGCCAAGTTGACATCTGAGAACTTGGAGCTCTCATTCGCAGGGGTCTGGCCGGTTACACGCTCCTCATCTGGTGCCTTGTCAATGAAGATGCTGGTGTTGGTAACGAACTTTCCCTTGTCACCATCAAACACCACATCCAGGGTGCCGTGGTCACCAAAGGCAGAGAACTCAATGGCCGGACCCTTGCCGCCATCAGCACCACCACGCTTGGACTCGTCCTCGATGACGATCGACTTGACGGTGATGTGGCCCAGGGCTTGCCCACCAGTGAACTTGTCACCGTGAGTGTGCTCAGGGACGAGGCCTCCAGCGTTGCTGCTCGATGCCACCCCGCCCTGAGATGCGCGGGCGCGGCGCAAGCTGGCATCGGTGATCTCGATGGCATTCTTTGCGTCTTGCAGCTCGCGGCGGAAGTTCAGATCCTGGAGGTTGTAGTATTCATCATCACCCGCCAGCCCGATTTCGGTGCTGAAGTAGGGGGTGAACTGGTGGCGCACTCTGGTGACGACAGAGCCATTGGTGCCCATGCCGGGTGTGATGGCCAGATTGCCCGGGAACAACCTGATGCGGCCACGGCCACCAGTTTTCGCCAAGTTCTGGCTGACCAGTTTGTCGGCGATGAGCTGCATCTTGGGTAGGTCGTTGAACGCACCCGAGAACGTCTTGAAGCCCGGCGTGTTGCTGGCGTTGTACTCGACGTTCGTGCTTTGGAACTCATCACGCCGTACGATTGAGTACGGTGCCGAACCAGACTTGGCCACCTTGTGCGGACGCTCGAGTGTTCCGATGAACCGCACCATGCTGTTGGCAAGTGAATCAACGAAGTTGGCGTAGTACACCAGCTTCGGATTCGTGGCGCTGGCACCCGTAGCGATGGCCGGGTCGTCCTTCCACTCCCAGGTGGTGGTGTCTTGCCAGTTGGCCAGGAGGTGGAAGTAGCGGTTACCGATCGTGACATAGCCACGGTCGAAGTCCACCTTCATCTCAGGGATGCTGGTCCATAGGGCTCGCTGGCGGGCGATGAAGGCGTACTTGATCGCCGGGCGGCCCTTGGTGTTGTTGAAGCTGATCTGTGTGTCGGTCCACTGATCGTATTTGGCGTGACTGCCGCCATCGATGGCTGACTTCAACCCAGCTACTTCAGTGGTTGCTGCCCAGTCAGCCAGTTGATCCTCCGGCGAAACAATGAGCGTCTGGCCGGGGTTGTTCGGGTCGTCCTTTTTCTCCTCATGGAAGATCTTGAGCCAGTGCACCGTAGGCGGCGGCGAGTACAAGGTCTCAATCACCATGTCCACGTTGGGGTGGGTGAGGAGCTTGCGGGCGATCTTCACATAGTCGTCGACGTAACCCTGCTGGTTGTTCGGAACGGCCAACCCACCAGCCAGCGGGGGTTCGGCGTTCGGCCAGTTGCCAACGGTCGGCACCCCAAAGAGCGGCACGGCTGCGCCATCGGCACCAATGCCAAGGTTGAACGACAACGTGATCTCATCGACCTTGGCGCTGCCGTCTGCCTCACGCTGAATCTTCCAGTTGCCCCAATCACCCAGGCCCGCATCTTGTCGCAGGATGTCATAGTCACTGAAGTTGGTGAAGCCACCGATGTTGGCTGGCGAAAGAGGCCCGGCAATCAGCGGTGCGTGTGTGCTATGCAGCCCAGATGACGGTCGTGCAGCTTGCCCAGCATCCTCCGGGACGCCGAACTGCATCTTGGAGCCACGGCCCTCTTTGTCGGTGACGATAGCTGACACCGCGCAGTTGCCGCTGCCCGAATAGTTCGAGGTCATCACGTTGCCACCAAGCGTGGCCAACGGTGCCCCTGGGGCCAGAACTGGGTCCCCGAGGTCTACAAGTGTGATGGCATTGGAAAAGTCGGTGCCATTCCAGGGCAGGAACCACGAGAAGTTACCCGCCCGCTCCAACACTTGAGTGATCGCAGATACGACGTCGACGTTGTCGAACTTGAACTCGCCAGCGTAAGCGTTCAGCTTATCATCAATCGGCGAGGCGTTCAAAATCAGCGAAGTTGGCTCACCGGCAACCTGGGTTTCACCAACCAGATAGTCAAGAATCTGCTTGTAGGTCTTGTTCTGCCACGTGCCCTCGACATACAGGGTGTCATCCCTGATGGACATGTACTTGTCACTGTCGGGTGCGTTGAAGCTCAGGCTGACATTGACGCAAGACGCGGCATGCCTACGGCAGTAAGATGTCCTTGAGATCACCTCACCGATTGGGGTGATGTCAATCTTCACACCATCCAGCAGATCGTCCGGATCTCCCAACACGAGCGTCGAAGGATCTTCGTCGCCAACAACCCTCTTGCTGACAGTTGAGGGGGTGCTCCCCAGATTCTGAATCAGCTCAAGGTTTTCGCCGCCTTCATCATCGATTTGATGATCAACGACAATCGGTGGGATAGTCGGGTCTGCCATGTCTTATCAGCTGACACCCAGCTTGTCCAGCTTCTTGGTGAGTTCGGCGGTGTCGCCCAGGCCAGATAGCGCACCAGCCAAACGGCTGGTGGTCTTGACGATTTCTTCGTTCTGCTTTTCCAGCTTCGCGATGGCATCGGTCAAGTTTTCAAGCGTGCCAAGCACCTGAGCCATGAGCAAAACCATCTTGGCGTTGGGGTCATCTTGACCCTCAAGCATCGGAGTCAGCTGGCTCAGCAGGCTGGTCAGCTGTCGCCGGGGAGAGGAAGCCCCCCGCGTCGTCCCGTTCAATCGTTCCCTGCTCATCTGCTCTGTACCCCCTCGCCTCGTTGGCGATTCTTTTGAATGATGTGGTGATGTCGCTACTCGGTGCGAACGCCACACGATCTGGAGCTGCAAGTCTGTCGGGCGTGGTCTTTGTACCCGGCTCCGTGTTCCCGTATACGTTTTCTTGCGTCGGAATCGGAGCTTCAGTAACAGAATCGAAGAGCAAGTCTTGCTCCTTGCGACTCAAGTACCTGCCTTCGTCTCGCTCCTCGTACGGGTCATGCCTGTGCGGGAAGATGTGGTTGCGCATCTGCAAGCTGCGCCGCCCCCTATCAACCTTCCGATCGAACTGGTACACATCCAGCTCTTGGACATCCTCGGGACTGTTCAGGGGCGTGGCTGTGGCTGTGTCAACGTTGTTGTTCCACCTCTTGCGGCGGCCACGGTCGTTCACATTGGCCCGCTTGATCTTGCTGACGGCCTGGGCAGGACTCTTGGCCCTGACAATGATGCTTTCAGTGCGGCCATCCGACAGCGTAAGGTCGATCTGCCAGTCCTGTTTCTCGTAATCATGCCCGAAGAGCGTACGAGAGTTTGCCTGACGGAAGATTGGCTCTGGGTCATCATCTTCAATGGCACCACGTTGCAGAGCATCAGCCCGCCATGCCAAGACGTTGGCCTTGAACGTGTCGAAGTCGGTCGCCCCGAACAGCTTGTACAGCTTCGGGAGTTCATCGAAGTCAGTCGAGTCTCCCCGGATGACTTCTCTATCACCACTGCTTGCCATTATGATGCTGGGATGGTTAGGATGATGGTTCCGGTACCCGGCGTGATACTACCGATGGTACCCTTGATGACGGTCCACTCTTGCACGCGCTTGCGAGTCGTTGACGTTGCAGACAGCATGTCGTTTGTGCTGAAGAATTCCTCAGCTATCGGTGCACCGTGCGGGTCTGGGTAGCCAAAGAAGATCGTTGCATTACCGCCTACACGACGCCGGGTGGTGGTGATCTTTACAGAGCCGGGGTTCAATCCTGTCTTCTTGAAGTTCAGGGAGCCACCGGGGATTTGGATCTGTGTGTACTTGTTCGTGATCTGCTTGATCTCGACCGACTCATCCTCGATGATCTGTGTGTCTTCGCCGCCCTGCTGCGACCCAGACGAGCCACCCACCTCAAAGTTCATGGTGTAGGCAATGCTCACGCTCTGCTTGAAGCCCAGGGTGCAACCGACGTGGTCGACGAACGGCTCCTTCTTGCCGATGTTGACGCTGGTGACGCGCAGCTCCAGCTTATCAATGCCCTTCTGTTGGGTGAGGTGGTCCAGCAGATCCAGGAAGCTATCGGCGGTACCGCTACCGACGAACTTGTTGCCAGCGATATTCATCGTCACCGACGTGACCTTGTAGCCAGCGTCGTTGATGCTGTACTTGTATGATGCCGACTTACTACGGCTGGTCATCTCATCGAAGAACCCGCCGCTTGGCAGGAACACCTGGATGAACTCACGGGCTTGATCAACGGTATCAATGGTGCGCCCGCTGGCGCTGACCTGGTATCGCCCGTTCGGATCTTTGCTGCCGATGTTGAGGCTGGTGACCCAGTAGGTCTTCCCGGACACCGTGTGCTGGCTACCGATCTCAATGCCGGGCAAGCTGACGGTGATACCACTGACAGACAGGGTGTCCTGGGTTTTCAGGCCGCAGGGATCCAAGGTGCCCCCGTAGTTCTTTGACGACACACACAGGAAGTTGACACCGAAGATGTTCTCGTCGGTGCCAACACAGGCGTCACCCTCTGGTGGCACCCACGCCATGTTGAGGCTGACCTGAATGATGTACTTCTGCGCCCCGGCGGTACTGCGACCCTCACGCTGCACCTCTGAGACAGTCGCGCCAGTCACTACCAGGGCCTTGCCGCTGAAACTGGAATGCGTGTTGGGTGTTATGTTCGCTGTGGTTGCGATTGTAACTCGCCCGGCCTCGGCGGCGGCGAAGCTGGAGTAGTGCTTCTCACCGCTGATGCTGAGGGTCTCGCTCTCGATGCGGTACGTACCAGCATCATTGATGCGCTGGATGGTCGAGTTGTACCCGTTGGTGATGTCAAGGCTGATGCCGCCCCACGTTGCGAGGGTGTGCGGCAGGTTCTCACTCTCGATGCTGTAGTTCTTCTCGGTGATGAACTCCAGGGTGTACTTCTTGACAGTTTCCGAATCGGTCTCAGCTGGGGTCTCGAACGAGAACTCTGCGCACAGAACCGTGTAACTGCCACTGGGGATGACCAAGGTCTGGGTGGCGTACGTCGTGCACCGTTCCTTGATCTCATCCTCAATGTCCGAAAGCTGAGCCACGGTCCCCTGGAACACACCACTGATGGTGATCTTCTTGGCGCTGGTGATGGCCTGGGTGGTCCAATCAATGGTGCCATCCTGGCGAATCCATTCATCGGTAACCTGGGGGATAGGATCAAATGTGGTGGTGCCATCATCGTCAGTAAGCGTGACCGTCTCTGCGAACGGGTTCACATTGTCAGCGACGAAGGTGACGGTGTAGAACAGCGCAGGGTTGTTGGACAGCTCATCGATGTTGACAGCTTGCACTCGGCAACCGCTGATAGTGATGCCGCTGTTCAGAGTGAGGGTGGCGCTGCCCTCGGCAATCAGCGCAGCCTCGAGGGTGCCGTACGTGGTGAGGACAGCCTCCTGGGCCTCCGGCCCCCTGATCGGTATGCGGTTGACGTTGAAGATGATGCCCTGTACGGTGAACTCACGCTTCTTGAGCCCGGGTGAGTCAGTCGTATTGACCCAAGCCTCCAGGGACACCTCTGCCCCACGCGCGACAGAGCGCACGTTGGGGAGTGTGGTGCTACCGAATACTGCTGTGAATCCCATTACTTGTTGCTCAGGATCTGGGCCAGCTTCTCAAGGATGGCCGCATCAGCCTCTTCGAGCTTGGTCCGCACGGCCTGGATTGCCGCCTCGACATCTTCCTCACTCAAGCCGCCTTCACCGCTGGCGTCGACGGAGATGTTGAAGTCACCAATCTGGATGTTGAGGGTTGAACCATTCTGGTCGACGCCAATCCCCGTGCCACCCTGAATGGACAGGACCTCTGCCTTGAACTTGGTGATGGCCGCCGTGGCATCTTCCAAGGCACCGGGCATCTCCTCAAAGGTCTGCTTGAGCAGGTTGGCATCCGCTTTGAGCTCCTTGAGGTGTGTGCCCATACCGCCCAGGCCCTCTTGGGTCTGGCTGATAGCTTCACGGCTCTTGGACAGCGGGTCAGTGAGGTCAGCTCGCTTACGCGACTCCTCCTGTTCTTTAATGAGTGCTTGGTAAGCCGTGCGCAGGGCAGACAGCGTGTTGCTGCTGACTGCGAAGTCGCCTCCCCTGCCCTGCACCGAGCGGAAGATGCCTTCCAACTCTGAGATCTTCTGGTCCAGCGTAGCCGTACCAAGATCCAGGCCACCGAACGCGCCCTGGCCGCGCTGGAGGTTGATCAACTGGTTGATAACCGCTTGGTCTGGGCCAGCCTTGACGCCCAGGAGGGATGCCCGCAACCCTGCCACCTTCTCGGCGGCTTCATTGATGGGGTTGAGCATCTCCTGGAAGGCACCACTGAGTGCCGGGCCAAGCTGAAGCGACTGGTTGACGATGCCTTCCAGGACTTGGCTGCCCTCGATCAGCTTGGTCAAGTTGCCCAGGTTGGGGCCTTGGCCGATAGCCTCACGGAACTGGGCTGCGGCACCCTGGAGCGGGTCGCCTGACTGAATGGCCTGGAAGAACTCGCCGCTGGCCTTCTGCACCTGATTCAGAAAGGGCTGGAGTTGTGCCGATCCGATAGTGGTGAACCCAGAAGTGGCACCGCGGATGATTGCCTCGTGGATCTCGCTACGCAGAGCTTCAGCGGTAGCCTGGAGCCCGGCGTTGGTACCATCTACCAGCCCTGCTGCCATGCCGTTGGCTACGATATCCTTGAGGAAGGTACCACCGATCGGGGCAAGCCCCTTCTTGAGTGCACTCGCCAGAGACTCTTCCGTCTTCCTAAGCTCCTGGGCACCCAGGATGTTCGTTTGGAGGGCATCTTTGGCGTTGGCCAACAGTGTCCGGATGCCTTCTTGCGCCGCCTTGGGCAGCTTCTCGAACAGCTCATCAACCTGGACAGCAGCAAGGTCCTTGATGCTCTGCTCGATGATCTCCTTCTGGGTGTCAAGCAGCTTGACTGAGTTGCCCAGGATTTCGATCTGCTGGGCCATGTTCTCGCCGATGTTGACGTCTTCGCCTTCAAGACCAGCCTTCTGAATGGTCTCAAGGTGGCCGCCCAGCGTGCTGAGCCTTTGATCAAGGCCAGCGATAGCTGTCAACTCAACGAGTGCAGTACCCAAAGCGGCCTGGAACCGATCAGCAGGCCCAAGTGCCCTTTCCAGGTCCAGCGCGCGAGCCAGCAGCGGCAGCTTCTTGAACGCCTCAACGGTTTCAATGAAACTTGTGGACTCAAAGTCAAGGAAATCATCATCGATAGAGAAGTCGGCCAGTTTGTCGATGGACTCAGCCACCTTGCGGGCCTCTTCACCACTCACACCCAACAGCTTGGCGAAGTCAACGATGGCCTTGTTGTTGTCAAGGATGCCCTCGCCAAACTCATCGTTGAGCTTGGTGATGACGGCACGGAACTCTTCAACATCGCCAACCACCACGGAAACATTGCCGCCTATACCCAAGAAGCCATCGGCGATAGCGACAACCTTGGCCTCAAGTTCACCAGCCGCCTTGGTGGTGGCGATGAAGTTTAGGACTTGGTCAAGACCGGCAGTGTCAATGTTGTCAAGGCCAAAGCCCTTCAAGATATCCGCTTGAAGGGTGGTGTCCAGGGCGCGATTGAAGCTGTCCTGAACCTTCTTGGCATCTACGCCCAGGCGTCGGCCTGCCTCAGCAGCAGCCTTGACTGAACCACCGAAAGCAGTGGAAGATAGATCACCCAGTTGGCCCTTGGCTGCCTTGCGCTCGAGGTCGTCAGCACTCTTCTCAAGTGTCTTCAGGGCGTTGGTGGCAACCTTGATCTGGTCGCTGATTCCCTTGAACTGGACCTTGTCCATGTCAGCCAGCTTGTCGCGGGCCGCCTCGGCTTGGTTCTCCACTCCGCCCAGGACACTAATAAGGATAACGAAGCCCGCGATAAGACCGAAGAGTATGGCCAGCGGCCACGCTACGGCAGCCAACACGGTACCGAATGCGACGGTGGCCCCGGTGGCCACCAAGATGGCCTGGACCAGCGCATAGAAGGCAGCCGTCAGCCCCACCAGGCCCACGACAGTCAACAGGGCTACGGTGCCCCAGCTACCCAGACCCCCAACCAAGACGCTGAGGCCCTTGGCCAGACGGTTGACGACTACAAGAAGACCCTTGGCGGCTCCGGCAAGGTTCTTTCCGAGGGCTTGCTGCGCGACCTTGACGGCATTCTCTGTTCGCTTGAACGCCGTGCCGAGGCTATTCTCGTAGATGTTGGACAGGCGCTCTGCCTGACCTCCATTCTCCTTCATGCGCTGCTGGGTGGCCTTCAGGAGTGGGGCGAAGGGCAGCAAAGCTGAGATAGCTCGCGCACCACGAATGCCGAAGCCCTTGATGATCTTGTTGAACCGCTCAAAGGGTCCTGTCTTGCCTACCGTGCGCTGGACCTCGGCCAGCAGGTCAGCCACGTTGCTGAACTCACCAGCCTCATTGACAAACTTGGTCATGTCAAGACCCAGCTTGACCACGGCCTTGTCCATCTGAATGAAGGCTTGGTTGAGGGCGGTACCTGCAACAGATCCCTTCAGACCTGCGGTGTTCAAAGTACCCAGGGTGGTAACGAGATCCTCGATTTCCACTCCGAGCAGAGATGCACTACCGATGGCGAACTTGAGGCCCGCTGCCAACTGTGGACCAGTGACAGCAAACAGCTGAATACTGGTGGCAAGGGCCGATGCGGCTCTCTCTCCAGATTTCTGGACAGTGTCGAAGGCCAGAGATGTGGTCTGACCCAGAGAGTTCATAACGGTCGCGAGAAGCTGGGCAGAAGTGGTAGTGTCCAGCATGACCGCGTTGGCCAGAAACAGAGCTTGCTTGCCCAACTCGATCGATTGGGCAAGATTGAAGCCCGCCGTGCCGAACTGGAAGTAGGTGTCAATTACTTCCTGTACTGACTGGCGGTGCTGGAGCGCGAACTTCTGGGCGCTGCGGAAGGCGTTGGTCAGCTCACCGCCGAGCACACCACTGGCGCTCTTGGCAACGGTTTCCAGGCGGCGCAGGGAGTCTTCTGCGGCGGCGAACTCGCGCACCGAGTCGGTGGCGAAGTCCAGGGCCTTGGTGGCAGCCAGGGCACCCATGGCGGAGGCGGCAATCTTGCCTGCCGCCGCGAAGGTTTCCAGCTCTTTACCGGCCTTGCTGGCGTTACGTGCGATCTGATTAGTAGACGGGCTTACCCGGTCTACCATCCGAAGCACGATATCGATCAGCTTGGCCATTATACTACAAAACCCGGACACCTTGGGATGCCCGGGTCAGCAGTCCAAGCGGGGCGGTGCTATTTGTTCCGCCGCTTGTTCTTTCTTTCCGTCTCTTTGCGGATGTCCGCCTCGACCTGTGAATGAATCACGATCAAGACCAGCTCTTCCTCGCTCAGCGCCTGCGCCTGTTCGAGACTCCAGTTGCGAGCCTCGCACACCCGCATGAGGAGCAGTAGCTCCCCATCTTCCCTCAGACGCTTCTTCAGTTTCCCGCGACGGTCGGGTCGTCAGTGTCGACCAGCTTCGCGGGGGTTTCGATCTGCTCGTACAGATCTTGCCAGATGGCGGCATCGGTCTGCTCTTCCATCCAAACCTTGTCGTCTTCGGAGAAGTTGGGCTCCAGTGTGCACGCGATGATCGTGTCGAGCATCATCCCTTCGACGTCAAGTGCTGCCGAGCTTTCTCGGTCCTCACCTCGTCCGGCCCCGAACGTCAGCGTCATGTTGTTCTCCCGAATGGTCCGCTTGTTGGACAACGGGATCTGCGTGATGCGGAAGTTCGAACCGTCCTTCGTAGTGATGATTCGTTGCCGGAGTGCGTAACGCTTTCGAAACGCATCCTTGGTCAGGAACTGGGGTGGCACCTTCTTGGCGTGCGGCTCAACCGCAGGCGTCGTTGGTGCTGGTGTTTTCGTTGCTTCGCTCATGATTTGTAGTAACCCCGGGTCAGTGGTTATGCTGGCCCGGGGTTATACGACAGATTCGTCGAGGTTCCCAAGGGAACCTACTCGGCGGTCTCAGCCATGGCGTCGACGACGGCACGGGCGAAGATGGGCGCGATAGACTCGGCCACCTTGAGGGCCACGACCTGCGCGTTGCTGATGTTGACGTCGGCAGTCGCCTGCTGAGCCGCCTGCTTGGCGATCTGCTCAACGTCACTCTTGCTGAACATCTTGTCGGTCATGGTTGATGGCACTCCTGTACACCACCATACGCCGATAAGGGACCAGCCCCCAGTCGATTATGGATTTCGACTGGAGGCTGGTAAGCAAGCGCAAGGAGTTGAGCGGCTTAGAACAGGGGGCCGAAGAACGGCACGCCCGCCTTGATGAGGTCCAAGGGGCCTTCACCCTGGAAGTCCAGGCTCTCCTCGATGGGTCCGTCGAAGCTCGCGTTCAAGCTCCAGTTCGAGAACCGCACCGCCCCCTGGTAGTACGTGTTCTTTTCCGCCGTGGGACGGAACCGCAGGATGCGGCGAATCTGGATGCCGGAAGCGTTGACGACAGCCTTCTCGTACTTGTCGCTGTCCAACCAGAGGCCGTCAACGGTGCCTGTGAACCGCGGAATGCCCGGAAGGCTGGTGCCCCAGAACTCACCCATGACCGAGGCGTCGATGGTGTCCTGCTCGAAGCTGACTTCCCAGCTCCGGTTCTGGTTTATCTTGTGGGTAACTTCGACCAAGTCGGAACGCAGCACGTTCTTGAAGTCCGGTCCCATCTCGATATCTTCGACGCCGACGATTTGGACGGCACCACCAGCGTAGTTGATACCAGCCGAGTTCTTGTCGATCTTGTGCCAGCTCTGGTCGGCCTTCTTGTAGACGATCTCGAAGGCATCGTTGTCAGCATCGAAGAGCCAGTCGCGCTCTGTACTACCCGCCTGATAGATATCACCAGACAGGTTCGTCATGATGCCCGACGCCACAACCGAAAGGCTGTTGGCGAGGAGCAAAGTTGCGTTTTTTCCGTGAAAGCCTGCCATGTGTTTCTTCCAGGTGGAGGTTTGTTTCGCTTGTCAACCTCATATACCCGCAGGCACGTGAGGCGGTTCGTTCTCTACGGGGTGTCCCAGTCGTTCCAGTCGAAGACGGCGTAGCCCTCGAAAATGGGAATGTCAGGGGTGCCGGTGTCGGGGAGTACGTGGCCTGCGCTGGCCTGTGCGCCGCTGAACTTGGGGTAGAAGTGCGGCAGGAAGCCGAACACCTCCTGGAACATCGTGTTGAACAGCCCCGTCACTCCGCTGATCGCGATGCTGTCCGTACGCATGAGGCTGAACATGTCGTTCAGAATGCCTGATGCGGTTGTGGCGTCGGAGTTGATGTCTGGCTTGATCTGCCCGGTGATGAGGGAAGTCATCGCCGTAGTGATGTTGGTCTGCCCGCTGGTGAGGTTGGCACTCAGCGTTGACATGTTGTTGAGGAAGGTCGGCAGCATCCCGCTCGTGAGGATGAAGTCTTCCTCTGCCAGCTTCTGGGCGGCGATAACAACGCCCGACTGGAACGTGGGCTGGTCCCCACCAATGATGTTGCGCATCATGGTGAGGCGGCCAAAGTTCTGGAAAAGAGCCTTCCAGGCGTTGTCAGATAGTGAGGTAAGTGCCATGTTCTTGTTGCCCTACTCGTTTCTAAACACCCAAAGCGACAAGACTGCCAGTCCGGCTACAAAAGGTCCTTCGACACTTGCTTGTAGATCGGAATGAGGGATATCAGCATTGTCACAGAGTGCTTCAGGTTGTTCCACTGGGTTTCGTCGGCGGGAATGTTCGGTGTCATCCCGGCACCGAAATCCATCTCCAGAACACCGACCTCGCGGTCGCTATCTTCTTGATCCAGCAATGGCAGGCCGGGGTACCCTTCTACATGGAAGTTGATCCCGCTGGCCGTAGCCGTAGATGCCCTGAGATTTCCCTGCACGGTACCAATCTGGTCCATCAGGTTGTCATGGCTTGAGCCACAAATAACAACAGCAAAGAGCATCTCGGGATTGGTTGTTTCCTGCTCATCCATGAAAGCAGGGTTGGTCTGGTCCTGTACGAACGAAACGGCTGCAAATGGCAGCGTGCGCTCGGCCCCGTTGGGGTTCTTATCCCAGTCGAAGTCTGGGTGGGAGATGTACGAGGTAAGGACTGTGCCCACCCGCGTAGCGAGGCTGTACTCTGATGCTTTGAGGAGGCGCTCAGCCACTCAACCAACTCCTGCCATTGACAATACGTGAAATCACACTCTGCCCTACACCATACCTATCACCAAGATGACGTTGCGTTACACCGCCAGGCTTCCCTGATTGCCCATAGACGACGCCTTCGTCATCAACGGTATACCCGGGGTACCCAGTTAATTGCTTTCGTTCAGCCATGGCTATTCGTTGAACACAAAATCTTCGACGTTGTTGCTATCTTCCCAGAACTTGATAGCTTCACGCTGGATAGCGAGTGAACCAATCTCCATGAACCGAGCGTGCGCCCCGTGTTCAAAGTTCTGTCGACGTGCATACGGCACTACTGAAAGATCAACCTCGAGCCAACCTCTGACTTCTTCATCATGTCCTTCAACTTTGCCTTGGATGTTTGATCTCAGGTGGCCGGTCAGGACTGGGGCTGCGGCTTTGGCTGCGCGCAACCCAACCTGTACTGAATGAATCATCACATCGCGCATGGTCTTCTTACGGCGATTCTTCAAAGCCATGCGCCCAAAGACGTTGCGGATCTCATTCACGCCTTTGAAAATAAAGTCCGCCATCAGTCACCCTCCATGACAATGAAGTCAACATGGGTGATGTGCGGCCCCCACTGGTCGTCACGTCTTTCGACAAGATTGAAGTCCCTGCCCCCGTACTGGAACTTCATGGCATGTTCGTACCCGCGAATCTCTTCGGCGTCGAATGAGATGTACCAGTTGGAGGGCATGCTTCTCCCTCCAACTATCTGGAACTCGTGCGGCTGCTTCATAAGTGACACTGTGCCGCTTGCCGTGATCCATACAGAGGTGCCTCCGGTTACCTCTTCCGTCAGTGAGTGGGCGGTGCCTCCTGTGACACCACTGAGAACGAGGATCGGCACCTTCCGCCCAGCCCTGATCTCTTTTGACTGGGCGCGGATCTGTTGCAGGATCTCATCGTTGAATGTCATCGGTCAGACGGGTTGTTGTGCTTGGCGAGCCGGGGCTGCTTACGAGCAGCGTGGGCGCCGTGCTGGGCGTTCCAGTCCATCTGTGCACCTTCGGCTTGGGCGGATTTACTTTGCCCTTCAGCGTTCCGAAGGATGTCTCTCTTCATGGCATCTTCGACCTGCTTGTACCACAGAGCCGAGAGCTTGTTGAGGTTGGCAGCGATCTGACCCGATTTGTACTCCTCACCGCTGGCTGCCTTCCAATCGGAGAGACGGGCATCGGAGCGGGCCATAGTCGCGCAGAGAGTGGCCCCGGCCCATAGCTTGGCCAGTGCGGTGTCCTGCCCGTTGGCAGTCGTCTCGGTGCGCTCTCCGTACGTGACAAAGCCATAGCCATCAACCAGGGCAGCGTCAATCTCGCTGTCTTCCCAATTCTGGTTTGCAGGGTCAGCCGCAGTGTCATTGATGAGCTGACGTACTTGCTGAATGAGGGCTGTGCTACTCGTGCTCATGTCAATGCACCCTGGAAGTAGAAAAGTTGCGTCACCACTTGGTGCTTCAGGGCGACCGCTGTGGGGTCTTCGTCCCAGAAGGCATGCACGGTATACCAGCCCTCAAGCGCATCCAGGGGGCTATCCCAGTTCTCTGCGTGTACGCCGTTCTCTCCCATGTCGACAAGGGCAATACCAGAGCCCACAATGACTCCGTTCGGGGCGTAGACGTGCGCTGTCACTGCGGAAGCGGTATCCTGACTGGTCAGGAGGCCGCTGGCTACCAGGAGACCGCTTGTATCCCTCATCACAAGCTGTAGCGGCACAACGGCCCCAGGACTCATCTCCCTGACGCCGTGCGCGATCCTGAGAAAACTGGTTGCCATTAGACCCCCTTGGTGTGTACCTATCGAAACGCCCAAGGGCTATTCGAGCAGGGTCACTCGAGCAACAGCTCTACTCGTTGGGATTAACCTGGGCAACGCCTGCGTACTGGTTGTTCCCCAGATACGTAAACAGCTTGTCAAGCAAACTGTCCATTGGGGTCTGCCCGGAACCAGCCAGATTGGTGAAAGCACCGCCAAAGCTGAGGCTTTCACTCATGATTCCTCCCAGCTCGCCGACCAGTTGATTTCCGTGCTGGGTGAATGCGATGGGGAATGAATGGAACGGCGTCTTGCCGTTGTCGTGGTCAGCTTCACTGGCGTAGATGTCGACCCAGATGAACGCACGCAATTTCTTCAGGTCGATGAAGATGGTGCGCATCGTGTGGAATGCGCTCTCTTGAACTACCCCGGTACTCGGGTGGGTGCACGAAAGAACGAATCCGCGTGTTGGCATTAGATCATGACCTCTTTCACCAGCTTGTGGAACTCACCAAACTTCTTGTCCCACGTGTGCTCGACAGCCCAGGCGCGGCAAGTCTTCTGCCGCTCAGCCCAGGCGCCGGATGCGTGTTCGGCCACGGCCTGATTCATCGCCTCCACCAGCCCAGCGATGTCAACCAGGGCTGAGGGGGCGTCGAAGAAAGGCTCGTCGTCGAAGTCGCTTGGGGGTACTGACATGCCACGGCCATCTGCAACCAGCTCCGGCATGCTGCTGTACCCCGTCACGATACTGGGAAGCCCGCTTGACGCAGCCTCGATAATGGGCAGGCCAAAGCCCTCACGGCAGCTTGGCATCACGTGCACGTCGATGATGTTGTACAGCTTGGCGAGATGCTCATCGGGCAGGTAATGCTCGATGTTCGCCATGGACTTCTCACTGGGCAACATGGTACGGCTGGGCTTGCCCATCACGTTGTCGTCCAGGTTGAAGCGCGTGCTGTACTCATTGAGGTTCCAACCTACCCACAGACCATCGTTCTGGTCGGTGTAGCCCTTCGTGGTGTGGAGGTAGACGGCGCTGTTGGCACGGTCAGGGAGCTGGCGGAAGTGGCCTCCCCTCATGTAGTGCTCGGGGCGCATGTGGCAGACCTGCCGGGCGTAGTCCCGAGCGTTCCACAGCTCATCATGGCCATCGTTGCGCACCTTGATCTCGGCGTTCTCCTGGTACCGCTGGCAGTTCCAGAAGTGGAAGGCCCGCATGAACCTGGGGATGCGCTTGCGGATCTGGTTGCGCCCCACGAAGCCAAAGATGAACGTGCTGGGGTCGATGCCGAGGGCCTGCTTGCACGCCGCCTTGTCCATGGGCCGGAACACGTCAGTATCCACCCCGTGGTAGATCACTTCGGTCTGCACGCGGGGCAGGTGGCGCTTGACCACCTCTGCTCCGAAGTGGCTGTACAGCACCAGGGCATCAGGGGCCTTGAGGGCGGGCAGCCAGCTCTTGTTCAGCTCATCACGATCGATGGGCACGTAGCTGATCCAGCGCCAGTCCTGACCGTAGCCGGGCATCTTGCTGACGTGGTCGACCATCCATGGGTCACCCAGTGTCCAGATGAGGTCGGGCTGGTAGTGCTCGATAGCCCGTGGCAGGGTCTTCTGTGCGAACTGGTCCTCGATGCTGCCGTCGCACATCTGAACCACTACGCCCAGCTCTTTCCACTTTTCCACCACGGCAGGGTTGCGGGCCACCCAACCGAGGTAGACGACGTTGTACATGCCGCTGAGGGCAAAGCGTTTGACGATCTCTTGGCCCACACGACCAAACCCCGTATCTGCGAGGTCGGTCATGAACAGAATCGTCTTCTTCCCGTTGTTAGCCATGCCCGAGATATACGACTCTAATGCTGAGATCATAGAAAAAGGCAGGCGGCCAAACAGGCCCGCCTGCCTTCTCCTACGCGGTCACTCGTACTACGCGACCGGGAGGGCGTGCGGCACGGCGGTGATGCGCCGGATGACCTGGCCTTCGCCGACCAGGACGCCCCGGCGGAACTTGCCGACCAGGGTTTCGGCGTCGTGCAAGAGATCCTGGAAGTTGCCCAGGCTCAGCTGTTCACGGTCCGTGGAGATGAGCCGACGCTTGGGCTCGATGACGTACACGCTGGAGGTAGTGGCACCCGCAGCGAGGTGGTCGGTGGTGATGACCTTGAAGCGGCCAGCCACGGGAGCGCGACCGCCGGTCGCGTTCTCGTTGAGGCTGTTGCTCTGGGTGCCACCGATGTTCTGGAACCCGTAGTGGCCGAACTGGGCCACGCCGAGGAAGTTCTCGACTTCGGGCGGGCCGAGCACGACGGAGGGGAGGCGCCGGTTGCGGCGCATGATCACGTTGGCCGCGTCCAGGGCGTTGACCCAGTCGTTGACCTCGGTGCCACCCATGGCCGCCGACAGGCTGACACCCGAGGTGGCCGCTGCTACGATGGCCGCGTAGTGGATGGCCGCCATGCGGTCGGAAGCGCTCTGACGGAAGTCGCGGGTGGCCATCTCGATCATGCCGAGCGAGCCATCGCTGAACCACTCGTTCGAGTAGCCCAGTGCACCAGCGTACTTCACGTTCTTGACGTACTTCTCGTCCGACGTGACCTTGTTATACTTGATCTCGCCCAGCTCTCCGACGGCTTCGAACACGATGCCGTGGACGCCCTGGCCCGCCGCATCAGGTGCGCGGAAGGGGAAGAGCTCGCCGTGCGAGGTGGAGCCGACGACAGAGAACAGTTCCTGCCACCCGACGTCCATGATCTCCGGATCGTTCATGAAGAACATCTGGAGTCCGTTGGTGAAGAACTGCTTGGTATCCGAGGTGGACACCATGCTCTCCTGGACGCGCTCGACGGTGCGGCCGGATTCCTGAACCCGGGTCCGCTGGGGAACGATGAACCGCCCGCCCTGCATGCGGACTCCATCGGCGAACAGTTGCTCGTGTGCCATGGAACTTTCTCTCCGTTGTCTCTTGTCTTGTTTCGGGGTAAAGGGGCGGGGGTGGTTTCCCGCCCCCTTACAAATCCTACAGCATGTTAGCGATGACGGCGACGCCACCGGCTTCCGGGCGACCCAGGAGCTTGGTCTCGACGACCCAGGCACCCTTGGTGTTGGACACGCTGCGGAGGTCAAGGAACGGGTTGCGCCAGACGTGGCCCACCAGGGACAGTCCGGAGCGCCGTGCGTTTGCAGTCAGCTCGCTCTGCGGCTTGACGTGACCGTACGTGGCCGGGGTTGCGGCACCCGCGTTGACCGTGTCGACACCGGCAACCGTATTGACACCGGAGGCATACACCGGGGCGCCCTTGGTGAGCGTACCGGCCTGGGCCAGTCCGGAGCCGACGACCAGCTCGTGCACGCCGTCGACGACCAGGTCGCCGAGGCCATCGCCGGTGTCGTTGGTGCTGTCGAGGATCGGGCGTCCGTCAACAGTGGTGAGTCCTTCGGTGGTGCCGATGACGTCGTCCTCGACGATGCCCCAGTAGCCGTAGCCCGGGCCATCGCTGTCGGAACCGACGTTGTACAGTGCACCAGCCGTGAGACCGGTGGTGAGAGGACCAAGGGGAATGGTCTGTCCCGGTCCGACATGATTCAGTGCCATCGTTAGTTCTCCGTGATCTCAGCTGGTGTTTGTTTTCGTGTCCGTTCGTTGGGTGGGCCGACCTACACAGTCAGCTCAGCCTTGCGAGCATCGGCAACGCCGCCGAAGATCGCGGTCTCGAGCGGGGTGTTGAAGGCCGCACCCTCGACCACCTTGACCGTCTCCTTACTGCCGGGCTTGGCGGCCTCGGTGACGACCGTGGTGACCACGTCGGACTCTTCGTTGGCGCCCTTGAAGGCACCGAAGTTCTTGACCATCTCGGTGATGGTGGTGATGGACGCGTCGAGGCCAGCGTTCAGGGCGGCAGAGCCCTTGCTGAACTTGTCGTCGTCATCGGCGACCAGGAAGCGGTCCAGGTTGTCGGCGCTGAAGCTCTTCTTGGCCATCTCGAGCACGCGGTTGTCCGGGTCGCGGTTCTCGGCCTTGGCCTTGGTGGCCTCCGCCTCGGTCAGCTCGTCGAAGCGGGCTGCGCGGGCTCCGACCAGGGTGGCAGTGCCGAGGGCCTTGGTCGCGTTGGCGGCCTGCTCCTTGACGGTCTTGAGCTCGCCTTCCGCCTTCTCGAGCTTGGCCTTGGTCTCGGTCAGCTCGTCGGTGGTCTTCTTGGCGGCTTCGTTGATGGTGGTGAGCTCGGCTGCGTGCGCATCGCTGAGGGTCTTGGTGACCGCGTTCTCGATGTGCAGCTTGACCTCACGGCCAGCCGCCGACTCCTGGATCTTGGTGAGCGTGATTTCGTCAGCCATGTCAGGTTCCTTGGTCTCTTTCGTTGAAGGGGTGCCGGGGTTGCTCGTTTCAGCACCGGCTTCACTTGGGACAAACGATTCCCGAACGATGGCGGTGACTCCGGCTCCCGACACCGACTCGTGGTAGTTGTTCACGAAATCGATGGAGCGGACTTCCTGCCAATCCAGGATGACTTTGGTGTCGCCCTCCCTGACCATCCAAGCGTCACCGTCGATGCTCACGCTACCGGCGGTGCCTTCCCGGACATTCACGAAGTGCTGCTGCGCCACGTCGCTCTGGCTGACGTAGGTCAGGATTTCGCTGGCCTTGACCTTCTTGCCAGTGGTGGGGTGTACCATCTCGGTCACCCGGCTGGCAACATAACGCGCGACCGGCGTGCGGTAGCCAGTGCCAGCGTCGGCGGTCTTTTGGTCCTGGTGCCCCAGGTAACCCATGCGGCCCATGATCTTCTGGTTGAACGCCTTGATGCTGGCTTCGTCGTACCGGAACTCATTCCGGCTGGTGGTCTCGTAGACCGGGATCATGGTGACAAACTGCGCCGATTCCTGCACGTTGCCGAACTGGCCGTCAAACCAAGCCTGATCGACATTGTCATACCCGCTCAGGTCGGGCTTGCCGTCCACCATCGGGATCTTGGCTTCTTGGACTGACCCAAGGACAAGACCGATTTGATGCTTTCCACGTGTGCGCATGGGTATCAATACCTCCTGTGGCGAGGGTTGTATTCTCTACTACCTACTGGGCGAAAAAGAACGTTCCTGGCACTGTACTGTCGATGAGGCACCTGCGCATGGTCAAGTCGTAGATGTATTTCAACCCAACCGTGAACGCAGTGAAAGGGATCGTCCAACTCGTGTTCTTACCCTGGTCATGCTGGGCGGTTGTGAACACGAATGCGAGTGGATGTGAGCTCTGCAAACCACCAGCTGCGATGATGCTATCACACAGGCCAGCCATCTGAACCTTCCACCCACGGCGTGAAGGAAGTGCTCCAATGGTGTACTTGAGTTGGTCATCGAAAGATCCAGCGATAACGAACCCCACCATCCTCTCGCCGCCTTGATAGTTCTCATCAATCAGGAGAACGCCGTAGATCTGAGTCTTGTCATCGAAGTCACGCAGCCGGTTGTTCTTAGGCTGCTTGCTTCGATTCCTTTCGTGCAGGCGGCGGGCCGCCTCCCTCAGCGGGATCTGGTTTTTCATCGGGTGGGGTCATGACGCTGATGAACGCCTTGTTGATAATCTCAGCAGCTTCATTGGGGTCCACCCCCAGCGAGGAAAGCATCGCCTGCGTTTCCTTGATGAGCTGTGCAGTCAAGATAGCATCGGCCTGCATGCGCCGGAGCTGCTCTTCGTAGTCCATGCCATTTTTGATGGCCGCCGTGCTGCGGGCCATGAGCCCAGCCTCGACCAGCGATGCCGTGCTGCTGGCCACCACGCTATCCTCTTCCCGCGCAATCTCGGGGAAGTTGATCTCGCCGCGCCACGTGCGGTCGCCCTCAAAGTCCACCTCGGGGATGGGCCGGGACGTGCCTTGCGCGAACAGCATCTTCATGTCAAGCACGAAGTCGAACAGAATCACGAACGACTGTTGGTAGGTATGCTGGCGATCCTCGAACTTCTTGATCGCGGGGAGCTGTTGGCTCCGCGTCGACGCCATGTTGCCATTCGATCCATCGCCCAGCATGTATTCTGGCATGCCCACGCCAGCGCACACGATCAGAAGCAGGGCGCGGCGGCTGTCCTCGGAGCTCATGTTGGCTCCGGTGAACTCGAGTACCGCCCACTCTTCCTTGTCGTTGTGAACTGCGTTGGCACCAATCTTCCAGCCACCGTACCTGCTCACCGCGTTGGCGATGTCCGTCTCGTCGCCGTCCTTGATGGTGATGTCGTAGCAGGGGGAACGGTACAACTTGTTGATAATGACCGAGTCGCGCAAGAAGTCCTGGTAATTGTCCAGCCACTCCTTGATGCGCACCAGATCCGACAGGCCGTAAGCGTCGTTGGTGGCCGCGTTGAACTTCACGTGCAGGATGCACTCATCGTGGATGTCCGGGTCGAACTTGCTGATGTCGACCACACCACGGTTGATCTCTTCACCGCCCTCACCTGTGTAGCTGAGGCGATAACTGAACACGTTCTGTACGTTGTCAGCTGCGTGCTCAATGCCGTCGACGATCTTGGGGTCGTAAATCACAACCTCAACATCACCCGGGCGCCAGAGCACCTTGCGACCGTTCATCATGAGCTGGCGGTGCACCCGCAGCCCAATGAAGTTGTCACCAAATGCCGTGCCTTCATCGCAAAGCTGCTTCACTCTGCATGGCATCTTGTTCTTCTTCCAGAACTTGGCAAGCACCTGATTGACCGTGGGGTCATTGTAGTTGATGGTGAGGCCACGGCCCATGGTAAAGAAGGTCGTCAGGTTGACGATGACCCCGCCAAGGGGGTCGTACTTCCAGAGCCGGTATCCCTCATCCAGAAACTCACGCCGGGCGGTGGGGGCGCTGCGGAAGGCATCCTGGCTGAAACCGAAGAAGCCAGCGCGGTCATCAAAGAAGGTGCTGCCACTGGCCGCGTTGACGATCTCAGTGACTACTTCAAGACTGCCGCCATCGGTCTGACGAGTGACAGGCTTCAGCTTGTAGCCGCCACCCACAAACTCCCGGTCGCCCTTCTCGGCGAGGCCAGGAGTCTGGCCGTACGGGCCTTTGATGAAAAGCTTCCCGCCGTCGCCCATGTAGAAGGTATCTGATTGCATGACAACAACCTAAACGAATCTAGGGTCAATCTCGGTCCTTGAGAAAGTCTCCGACGTTCGTTGGCGGAGCAGAGTCACCGATCGGGGTAAAGATCCCCGAAGGCCTCTGAACGAACACTTGGTCGCTAACGATGTTCGGCTGCGAGAAGTCCCGGAAGCCGCCACCCTCAACCGCCATCCCAAGTGGCCTGACATTTTGAGTCAGCTCACCCTGTGCATATACGGCCAAGGCCGTCGCATCTACGTGGTCATCCCCGACAGCGGCTCTGACCATCTCGTACTTGTCGTATCCCTGCGTCGCTGCCATGTCAGCCTTCTTGATGTTTTCAAGCTGGTCACGGAGCTTTTTCAGTTCCTTGTACTCGGGCAGGTCATCAACGTAGTACGGGATTTTCAGGCGCTGCTGGAAGAACTGCATGCGCAAGTTCTTGAACAACTGGTGCTTGGTGATACCGATGAACCGGATGGGTACGATGTGCCACTCAGCCCAACCACCCGCTCCCTGACGGTTCTCCCAGTCAGCCGGGTCACGCTTGGTAACACCATGCTCGCGCAGGTACTTGTTCAGACCATACAAGAAGGTGGTATCGAAAGCATCACCGTACCCACGGCCTGGGCGGAAGAACTCACACAGGGCGCCCATCTGCTGGCGCACCTCTTCAGGGTCGGCGGTGGCGGAGAATCGCTCACCGTAGATCCACTTCATATGGCCCCAGCCCAGGTCCTCGCAGAAGTCAATGGCCCACTCAGATGGGTGGTCCCCTGTGCCCTGGCCGCCGCAGTCGATGCCCACCGTGACATTGCCTTCAGCGATGTAGTGCGGGCTGCCAGTTTCCTTCTTGTACTCGACGATGTCGATGCACTTCAGGTTCGGGTGCTGGCACTGGTCCACCTTGCGGGTGGGGAAGAAGTTGGCCGACTCAGTGTACAGGACGAGGTAGGTGCGCGCGAACTGTTCTGGGGTCATCAGAACGTCGCGGGCAAGGATGAGGTCATTGCGCGGGATAATGCCCCACTCAACCCCATGCCACCCGGTGTACTTAGGAAGTACGTGGAAGGTAACCCCAGCGCCTTCTGGGGGGTGCTCAAAGGTGTACGTGTTGCCCTTGCCCTTGATGGTGCCCGTGGCGATACGGCAGCACTGGCCCCATTGACCGTAGTCATAGCTGGGCTTGATCATGGAGCCTGTCGGATAAATGCGCTCGTACAGGGTGTCGAGCATCATGTCATCTACCTCTTCCCACCACTGGTGGGTCGCGCCAAGGCCGTCAACCGACGATGCCTGCCCCTTGGCTTGGATGACACTACCGTTGCAGAATTCGATCGACTCCTTGCCAATGCCTTCGCCCAGCTTCTTCTCAATGAAAGCCATCAAGATGTCACTGTTGAGGCACATGTCAATCATGTACCGCAGGTTGCGCTTGCTCTGCTCCAGCGCGGGGGCATGGATGTTGATCTCGGAGCGGGGCTTGGTCACAGCCTCCTTCAGGAGGAAGCTGGCTACACTGAATGACTTGCCGATACGCCGACTGGCGATCATCAAGTTGGTGTGAAATTCCCTCAGATGCTTGCAGTAGACCTGCTGGTGAGGGTAAAGGTCGACACCCGTTACGTGTCGATGCCAGAGATACTCGTCTCCGGCATAGCGCATGATCTCCTCATTGATCGCTTGTCGCGACGTATCGGAGATCTGGCGACCAAGTTTAAGTCTACTCACACTGTAAGATACGACTCAATGGTCAGTTTACATGCCAAGGTTCTGTTCGAGCATCAAATAAATGCCGCCGGGCACATAGTAGTCGATTTCAAGCTGTGGCCGGAAACCGTCATCGGCATTGTCTGACGAACAGAATCTGTTGGTGGTGTTGGTGCTGGAACTCAATATGAACTTGACGTGCGTTTCATCTTCATCGCCATTGACCACATCGTCAATGTAGGCAACCATCGTAGCATTGCCCTCAAAGGTATTGATGGTGTGATCTGGCTGGGCAGAGCCACCAACCAAAGACGCCATGGCGCCCGTTGAGGATTCAATGGTACCGACCAAGTCAACCCCAGCCCCAGATGACCCAGACGTTCCCCAGTTGGTAGCTGTGGCGTAAATGAGCCAAGTTGCTTGGGCCTCAACCCAAGCCTTATTTGATCTATGGACGTGCATGTCCGGAATGCCAGCCCCCGTGTTTCCATGTGTCCATAGTTTGATCCTACAAGCGTTGATAATCGCTCCGGCAGGAAGCAAAGCCAAGATGCCAGACAGCTCAAATCTCAGCAACGTCCGGCGGGTAGTCTCATCAGCACCACCGCGGATACGCAAGATGGTCGCAGTACCGAAGTTGGTACTCTGTTCTGCGGCAGCACCGCTGATGAAGGTGTCGTCTGCAGACGCTACGTCAGCTCCACTGTTAGCGCTGATGATGAGTGTGGGCATTCGGTTCTACCTTGAAGTGAGTACGGAACCGACCTTGGAATACTCAACGACGATGTCAACACCAGATGCCGCACACTGCAAACGAAGCTCATTCGCAGTAGTCTTGTCGGCCTTGAAACGGTGGAAGCGGAGCCCGCCATTGACAGTCGACGCCGGGATGAGAACACCTACCTGGGCGACATCAAAATCGGTGGGATCACCGGTGGGCGTACCAGCTTCTGTGATATGCGCCAGGGCACGAGTCGTACCGAGGTTGGTGAACTGAACGAAGTTGTACCCGGCAGGGATCGTAGTCGAATCCTCAATAGGCGTAGCCCCGTCACCCTCAAGCTCAAGATGCTTGATGATGGTACGCGGTTCGTTTTCAATGACTGTCAAACCCATAGATCACTCCTCGGTCATTTCATCGATTGCGAAGCTAAGATTGGTGGCCACTTCAGCCATGGTCGTGTCACCCCGCATACGCCTGAGCTTCAACCGCATGTCGAGCTGGGCCTTGTTGACCTCTTCTCGAAGCTTTGGGATTTCTGCCGCAGCCAGCCCACCGGCCCGTAAGTCGGAAGCCTTGCTGCTCCTTACCCCGATACTGTGACACTTCCGATTCAACAGCTCCCGCACATAACCGATCGGCCTGAAAGCTACCCGTCGGTACTTGATGTGCCCCATCTCTTTCGGGTCAACTTCAGGGCGGCAAGCGATCTTGGGATCGTAGTCTCGATACTGAAAGTAGAACTCCCCGAAGCCTTCAATAGCCACCGGCTCTTCTGACTCCAGGACGGCAACGATCTCGGCAAACACCTCTTTCGCGATCATCGCCACGGTTGTCTCGTGTGCTTTGATCCGACGGGCAACCCGGTTGCTGACTCCCCTCAGCCTCATATTACTTGGTCGCCCTTCATTTCCTGGTACACCGGGTCTTCCTCGAGGTTCTTCCTGGCCGTAGCTGCCTGAACCTCAAACTCGGCGATCTTAGCCGCGTTCTGGTCAACAATCTGTTGGAGGGTCACTGGCCCCTCAGTATGCAACAGGATGTTGCCTGCCGCCTTTGGAGCATCCCCGGAGGCCCCGGGGGTCAGCTTGAACTTGCTGAGATCGAAGCCGATAGCACGGGCCATAGTGACCACTTTGGTCAGGAGCGGGTGCTCTACCAACCTGAAGGCCACCTCGCCATCAAGCATGATGACCATGCCCTTGCCATCAAGGATAGGCTCCTTGTGGATCATTCCCTGGTCACCGATGATGGCAAGCATCTCGTACAGCTTGAGCATCATGGAGCCCACCACTCCGCCGACCGTTTCCTTCACGTGGTCAAGGTTGCCGTCTTTGTGGGCCTGCACGAAGCCATTGATCATCTCAAGGTCGTGCTTGCAAGGGTCTTTGTATTTGACCTGCTTGCGCTGGAACCACTCGCAGCCCTTGGGCTTGCCCCGCCCGGCGTGCTTGATGAAGGTGCAGTCTTCGGAGCAGATCTTGACAACCTGCTCCATTTGGCTCCGCGGTTTGACCGCTGGTTCTACAACCGGACTGACCGGGAGAACCTCTGGCGGGGGGCTCGCACCCTCAGCTCCTGGGCGTGATGCCACCTACCGAATCCTGGGGCTGGGAACTGTTACAATCCCAGCATCATTCACGGTCGGCTTGCCTTCCTTGGTGGCGTCGACAGCCCGGGCCGCTGGTCTCTTTTGCCTCTGTGGCATGGGGTTGGAGCTTGGCACCACCACAGAGCTGAACCGTTCGTAGCAGATGGGGCAGGCTGTGACCTTGTTGGTGACGGTGCCTTCCTTCTCCGCGTACTCCCTGATCAGATCCTTGCTACACATGCAAGCATGCGTGCAGGCTTCACGGCCAGGGTCAACTGTCATCTCGCGCTTGCAAGCCCCGCAAGGGTCAGTCTTCTTCTTGGTTGCCATCGCGTCGGTCCTCCAGGATGATCTTGCTCCTACTGCGACGCAGGAACAACCGCTTTACAGATACGACGAGATCTATACGAACGTCCGCTTCAAATGGCGGTTGTCCAACTTCTACCATTTTCGGTATGATATCGCCGTGATTGTCGCATTCGTAGTGTTCGTTGAACGACGGCTTGGTGCGTGCTGCAATGATCTCACAGTCGCCGTTCATGTATCTGATGGTCCAAAGACTGAAGTTCTCCCACTCGTCGAGCTCCTGGTACCTATCGCACACTGACTCGATGAGTTCGTACGGAATGCCCTCCTCTACCTCATTGGTAATAGGTTCCGAGGTGTCTGAGTCCTTCATCGATATCCTCGAAGCACTGGATGTGCTTGCGGTCAGGGTGGAATATGGCGAAAGCATCTGGGGTTTGGCAGTCGTGCAGGAACCCATGCTCATCTGCGTACTCATCAACGATTTTGTACGCACCGAGCTGGACCGCCCATCTCCTTTTACCTGCGAGGTCTACCGGCTGAATGCCTGACACATGGATGTGCCCGGCAATCATCATGTCTGCATCAAGAGGCGCCCATCGGAACCACTTGGCCGCCCCGTGCGTTGCCCTGAACTGGGACTTGCCGGGGACCTTGTGCCGTAGTACCACTACGTACGGCTGTTCACCCACAAACAGTGTAAGATTCAACTGGTGCGGGTTGTAGGGAATCTTGTTCCCCACCATTTGTAGCACGGCGTCGATGTGAGCATACCCGGTCATCTTGTAGCTCACGGTGTCATGGTTGCCGCCCACGATGCCGACGCACTTGGGAACCACTTTGGCCAGCCAGTGAGCGCCCATGCGCAGCTCGCCGGGGATGTCAAGTGGGGTCTTCCACCGCTCGACCTTGACTTTGTTCCAGATCATGCTGTCGATGAGGTCACCGATTTGCAGACAGAACACGTTTGGGTTGCTGTTGGCCATGTCGGCGACTTTCATCAGCCGATCATAGTCTACGCCCTTGCCGCCGATGTGGGCATCCCCGATTAGGATCATGCCCACTGGCCCCTTGCCCGGCAGCCGCACGCTACGAGACATGCTCTGCTCGTGCTGCTCTTTGTACCGCTGCGCACCCTTGGCCATCATGGCCCAGTCCTTTTCATCCTCAAATCCCGGGGGTTTGGTGATTACTTCCATTCCGCTCTCATGCGAAATGCGGGGCGCAATCGCAGCCGTCTTTTTGCGTGGGGTTGGGAGTCTACTACCCGTCTGTAGGGCGTGGCGCACAGCCTCGAACGAAACTCCAAAGTCTTCGAGGCAGTCCTCCGATTTGAACGGGGACTTGAGATACGTGAGTGCGATGCGGTAGTTGGTCAGGGTTGGGTGGAGGCCGACCCTACGGAGATGTTCCGTGGCTGCCTTCAGCCACCTCACCGCATCCTGCCACGTCAGTTTCTTGGGCGTTGCCATCCTGCCGTTGCTCCAGTGTTTGGAGGTCGGCAGGCGTTGCTTTGCCAATCACAGCCGTGTAGGCCCCTGCAAGTGCGTTCAAAGCCACCTGCGTTGCATCATTGATAGTGCATGAGGTGTACTCGTATTCAATCAGTTGGGCTTGTTGGTCGTCCCTAAGCCTCGACGGGGGGAACATAAGATAGATCCAAAGCCCTCTGGCCCCTACCAAGTCCACAAAGACGTTGACGGAAGCCAAGTCAGCAATGCCTGCTGCGTAAATCCTCTCCAGCTCACTGGTGCCAGAGGCAAGATCCTTGGACCAGTGCCGATAGCCTGTGTAGCCTTCGAAGGGTAGGATCTCTTGTGAGACGCCTTCCATGGTACTAAACGCTTCCCAGCACAAACCCGCAACTTACGCGGACTTGCGCGGGGGATATTGCGCTATTCTCCGGGGGCCGCGCCGGGATGCGGCTTGATCAGCTTCTCGAGCCGTGCCTTGACATCATCGCGGGCGCGGCGCAGGCGGTTGAGCTGCCCAGGTGTCCAGATGTCGGTGTTCAGTTCCTGCTCGACGCCGTCCAGCTTGAAGATGAGCAGGTTGGCGACAAGGTTCTTGGCCTCGACGGCATTCTTCGGGCCAGTGACTTGTGGTTCATCCATTTGCTGCTGCTGCCGCCTCAGCGGCGTCCTTTCTGTTCCACCCTGGGTGTTCCTCTACATGGAACGCTTGCGCCGGGGACAACCCCATCTTTGCAAGGGCGTACGGTGCCCTGACCGGAAGGTCAAGCACCGTACGCCACTGCACGTAGAGGTCCATGATGAAACACTTCATCATGTGCCGCTTGGCGTCCTTGTGCCGGTGCATGTCGGTCGTGCCCCAGCCCATGGCTATACGACGCTTCTTGCATTCGTCGTAGTACCTCTTGTACGGGCTGCCTCCCTTGATCATGATGTCACCCAGGACACCCAACAGCTTGGCCCTGAGCCATGTCTCGTAGTTGCCCTGCTTCCCAGCTACCTGCCGCGCCGCCACACGCTTCCTGCCACCCTCCTTGTCATCGACCTCGATGGTGTGGAGTCCGGAGTACGCCCAAAACTGGCTGACGGTGCGCTGGCGCATGATGCACTCGCGCTCCTCAACATTCCAGGTGTCCTTCTCCTTGTCAATGCACTCACGGAACAGGTACTTGCCTTCATAGGCACCAGCGTGTTCAACCCCGTAGCCTTCAGGGGCTGGTGCGTCGTAGGGGTCGAACTTGCTCACGATGATGCCGCCCATCATTGGGCCAACACCTGTGACTTCGTCCAACCACTTGGTCCAGATTGGGAACCTCTTCAGCACCTTATGGATCTGCTTCTCGATGAGCCTTTCAACGTCTTTGAAGCCGCCGAAGATTTCGGCGAAGGCGCCTGTGTCGCTTTCGTTGAGCTCTGGCATTCCACGGTGGGCAAGGGCCTTCTGGCGCTGCCCATGGGCCATCCTCTTCTCCTGAAGGTCATAGCACGTTCTCACGAGCTGCTTGAGGAGATTGCGATCGTACACCGGGTCGTGCTTGACCTTGGGCGTACGCTTCTTTCGCGCCTTCTTGGCGGTTTTCTTGGTTGTCTTTGTCGGCATGTACTACTCGCCCACTTCGGTGTTCAACAGCCGGTCCAGGTCATCCCCGCCCGCTGTGGACTCGGCCGCGTCGCCGCTGAAGTCGATCGGGACCGTGGGCGCCGGAGCGGGCGCCGGAGCGGGCGCCGGAGCCGCCATCTCGGCCGGGACGGCTGCGGCAGTGCCCAAGGCCACCTGCATCCATGCTGGCGTGACAGGCGTGCGTGCCTTGCGGATTGGGGGCTTGTTGCCGCCGAAGTTGCGAGGAAGGCACCGGCCTTCGTTCTCGAAGGGGATGAAGCTCTCAGGGCCGGTTTCAGGCTTGTCTCGAATCATGGCCGCGTAGCAAGCACGACAGAGCCCACGGCGCTCGGGACGCCACTTGGACTCCTCTTCGACGGCTTCCGGCTGCTCTTTCGGCGCGTTCGGGCAGGTGGGCGAGAGACAAACGTCAACGCCCATCTTGAGCATGACGCCGCCTGTGGTGGGGATCTCGGCCAAATCGGCCAGTTCCTTGTACTTTGCGCGAGGGTTTTGCATGTTGTGCCTTTGGTTTTGTGCCTGCACCCTTATACGGCACACGTGCCACCAGACACGCCCATCTGCGCTACTCGCCCAGAATAACGCTCTCTACGCTTTTTTCACCCCGAGACCAGACTTCCACGTTCTTGGGCAGCACCCTGAGCAAAAGGGCCACTTCATCGGGGTAAAGGCCCCCGAGGCCAACTCCAGGGAAGTTGATGCACGCAATGCTGTCAGGGTAAGCGGTGGCCCACTTCTTGAGGTAGTGCAGGCCCCAGTAGATGAGATCGAAGCGGGCGCGGTGTGAGAAGTGGAGTTTGGTCTGAAACAGACCGACAAGCTGATCTGGGTGCTGAAGGTAGATGAGGTTGTAGGCTTTGTTGTTCTCAGCCTTGTACCACGCCGTCGCCTTCTCTCCCGCCAGGGTTGCGGATTGCGGCCACTTCTTTTTCAGTAAAGCGGCCATTCCTCTTCCCATTACCAGATCGCCGTCGTTCTTCACCACGCCATTTGAGGTCACGCAAAACAGCCCGACAGACCCCCACCGCGTCATCATTTCGCCCTTGCGGTATTTCGGCATTGTCAAGCCCGTCTCTTTCAATCATGCACCTCAACCGCTCAATGAAGGCTGAGTGTATCTGGCAAACGCGAGATTCAGTGAGATCCAAGGCTTCCGAGATCTGCTTCATCGTGAAGCCCATGTAGTAGTACATCATCACAATGCGCTTCTCACGCGCTGTCAAGCACCGCATGATGTGCACTACAGCATCAGCAGATTCAAGCTCAACAATGGGTTCAGCAGACTTGGGATCGGCGATGACATCAATCTTATCAACGCCTTCGCCGCTGGTGCCAGCCTCAAACTTGTCTGACAGGGGGTAGACATGAATGACCCCCATCGCCTTTTTGAACTTGGCATACTCAATCTCGGTGAGACCGAGCTCGTCAGCCATTTCTTCTTGGGTTGGCGGTAAGCCAGTGCGGGCCATCACGTTCTTGGCGGCTTTGCGGTGCTGGCTGGCCTTCAAGCGAACGAGGCGGGGTATCCAATCCTCTCGGCGAAGGCCGTCAAGCATGGCGCCACGAATGCGCATCATGCAGTAGGTCTTGAACTTGATCTTGCGCGAGAGGTCAAAACCCTCAATCGCGTCCAAAAGACCAAAAAACCCAGTGGATACCAGGTCTTCAACATCAATGTTGTTCGGCAGCGTCTTCCAGGCATGGTTCGCAGCGTAGCGAACGAGCTGCATGTACTGGCCAACAATGATGTCCCTATCCTCTTGCCGTCCCCCCTTTGCACCTCTGGACTTGTAGCGTTTCCACGCTTGTTGCACTGCCTCTGGCTCTGCAGATTTCTTGGTGCTTTTCTTGGCCATCAGGTGGCGGGCCTTTTCCTGACAAGGAGTTATACGCTTTTCAGACCCATCTCTCCGCCAGTTTCGAGACACACCGCCGAAAACCGTTCGTGTCAAGGCTGGCAAGCTGCTCCGACAGCCGCTTGCAGAAAGCCTTCCAGGTCATCTCACCAGCGCCATGGCTGCGCGGTGAGTTGCAGATGTCGTGGATCATACCCTCGAGATCGTCTGCCTCCAGGTATTGGAGGTTGGCCAGTACGATTTCGGCGATATCCTTCACTTCAACGGTTTCTTTGCCCAGGGCGTACCTGACCGAACAAACCGCCATGATACTGAAGCTAAGTTGATCCAAGCTGATCATCACTGCCCTTCTGGTACGTAGATCGAAAATGGGACACCCAGAGCAGCCCCGAGCCATGTTGCGTTGGTGCCATACACCACAAACGGCTGAAATGCCATGGACTTGCCCTTGAGAGCGTTGTAACCCGCATCGCTCAGTTCAACCCACATGTCCATGTGTTTGGTCTGACGGCCCATGAAGTCAGGGACGCGGGACCATTGAGCCCTGGTGGTCTCGAACTTCATCATGGGCCATGTCTTCGCCCACCATCCGAAGGTGGTCGGGTTGTATGTCAGCATCTCAAGGCGCTGATCACCCCTGAATGGATTCATGAGCTCCGTTATCGTCACATTACGCGACGGCAGCGTGTTCATGTCAATCGGGGCGTAGTACATGTGAACCTGATCGAAGTCTGACCACTTTGACGGCAACCCGAAGAGAATGTTCTGTCCCATCGAGTTTGAGATTGTGAAGCCGATTCGGCGCGGAAGGCTGGCAGAAACCAGCAACCCGGTTGAAAGATCACGGATGTTACCCGTCCACGCCCTTCCGAAGTACCCTCGGCCGATGGAAGGCATCCATTTCGCAGGAACGGCATAGACCGGCTGTCCGGCGTTCGGGTGACCTGGCGCATGCAGTTGAGGCGGGTATCCGGTGTTGGTCCACTTGGTGGGGCCTGCCAGACTGCCGAGCGGGATGTCTGCCAGAGCGGCATACGTCGCATTGAAAGCCTGGAAGGTGTGGGACGTGCTGGTCGGCGTCGGAAGGACCAGGTGGGCCATGTCGGCCGGTGTGGCCGCTGGTGGGTTAGTGGGCACTGTGAGGCCGCTCAGATTGGGCAGGGGCGCCGGAGGCGGGGTTTGGCCCGCACCAAGCCCACACATGAGAGACAGCATGACACAAAGCGTACGAATCATTCTTCTTCCTCATCATCAGGCACGTAGCCTCCACCTTGTCCGTGGAGGCTGACGGCTTTGGTAATCGCGAACTCTTGGAGTCTCATGTTGATTACCTCAACACCCCACTCTTTGAGTTCATCATTGGCCATTGTGGCCATCTGTTTGCCAGAGTGGCGTCTCTGGGTTGCGATGGCTTCGAACTCACGCTCACACACGTAGTCACGGAGAGCGGCTTGTGAAAGGTCTCTGATGGTGTCTTCATAGTCCCATTGCTGAGATAACGCGACAACGACATCCGAGATGCGGTATGTGATGACCGCACTGGCCAAAACCGTTTTGAGGTCTTTCGTGGTGATGGTCTGCTCTGGCAAGTCCATGGTCTGCCGGACCACGGGAATCTCGTCAAAGTCAGTAATGGGCGGCCAGTAGAAATGTGCCCCTGCCTTCCAGTGGCGCACGTACTTGCCGAGCAGATACGCCACCCCCTCATGCGTAGATCGAGTGAATCGCCAGCGAGGGACTAAGCTCGCCAGCCACATCACAAAGTCTGTGATCCATGCGAATGCTGACTCGATCATAGTTGAAGGCCGTGCGGCGTGTGCGGCGCAGCACGGCCTATCCTACCATACGGTTGAGAATCCTCTACGGGGCGTTGTAGTTGTCGGTGATGTACCGCTCAAACTCACGCACCACGGCGCCGAGCATGACCAGACAGCCGATCTTCAGTCGCTTGCCGGGCTCATAGCAGTAGTGCCATGACAGACCGGACTCCAGGCCACTCAGGCAAATGCCGCGACACTCGCGGCGGCGGTGGATGTTGCTCTCGATGAAGTCGGCCTCATCACCGCTCAGCATGCACTTGAAGTCATGCACGCTGTTGTTGGCCAAGAGGCTGTCCTTGCCGTTCGGCAAGTAGTAGAAACCGTATTGACCCACAGCAAGAGCACCGAAAGTGGCCTCCACGTCCTGGGCAACGGTCAGTATCGATGCGGTCATTTTCGCTTCTCCTTGGCGGCCCAGTTGCCGCCTATGCCACTATGCGCCCAAAAACGGCCCGGAAACCACTGTTCTGCGTCGCTGTAGTCTGCAAGGTTGATGTTCATCTTGGCGCGCTGTTTCGCAGGGTTTCTGTCTGGTAAGGCGCTCGCTCGACGAGTTGGTTTTTTATGATGTAGGGCTATGCGCTATGCAGACTGGGGCTTCTAAGTCCTTACGCCGCTGTCGATACCTGGGTTTCTTTGATGTAAGGCGCATTTGCGGTACTTAGAGTGATTTGAACCAAAACCGCTATGCAATAGAGATTCATGTGTCGTAGGGCGGTCGCTAACTGGTTCAAGGTGCTTTTGTGCTTTGGCCCCCAGGTATACGAGCCCCTACAAGCGGACCGTGGCCGGTAGGGTGGTGAAACCCCGTTTCGTGCCCGACGCATCCGTGAAAATGACGAAGCACTGAATCGCGAACGAATTTCCAACCAGCTGAGGCGGATAGGGAACGATTTGCTTCCAACGCTTGATGTTGATCAGCAAAACCGTCTCCATGTTGGTCGCGTCGAAGACATTTCGAAAAATAGGCATCTGGCCGCCCCAAAAGCCCCACAGAGTGTGAGTGCGAGGGAGTGCCCATGCGACCGGATTCGGGTCTCGAATGCCAACCACCTTGCCCTGAGCATCCTTCTTGAACTCCATCCCGCGCTGTCCGGCGTCTGGAATGGGCCAAGCACTGACGTAATGCACACAAGCCGTCAATTCAGGGATTCCGAAGTACGGCGGGTACTGTGCCGGTAGATGGACTTCCACCTTTCCGTTCTTCGCAAAGACGGGACAGATGGGTGCGTCGTGCTCACCGAATGGGGCGTTCATGTACCCCGTCATGCTGAAGTTGGTCAGGGGGAAGACGGTGCCCAAGTCCTCCTCGATGATGTTCGGGGCCTGCGCGGTGGCAGTGGCGGCCAGCAGAAGGGCGATCAGTAGCGTTCTCATGGTCACTCACTAAAGAACCCCTGAACGCGCCAGCGCACAAGGGTTGAGAAGATTCTTGCAATGCAGTCGTGTTGGCGTTCCCTGGGGCGTGCACCCCAGACAATCCGCACAATCAAAAAATTCAGCCAATCGTACTGCACCGCACGCCATACATACGACAGGCACAAAAAAGACCGCCTGTCGACGGGCCAGCATCGACAGGCGGCGGAAGCGTGGGCTACAGGAAGTTGCGCCAGGGAAGCGCGAGAAGGGCCGAGGCCCCTCCCCATCATAGCACTATACGGTCCCGCCGCGTTCGTGGCCTGGAGAAAAGGCGGGGGCACCCGCACATCTCGGCCCGCAGGGAATCAACGGGATGCGCGGCAACGCTGAGGCTACCACGCGAAGAAGAAGGGAATGGGAATAGAAGTTGAAGGTACGGGCCTCCGCGGGCACCCCCTATCGCCCTATACGCGGATTAGATCTTTTGAAGCAACCTCTTGTAGGGTCACCTGCGCCAACCCGGCCATCAGGCGGCCCTGGAGCACATCGAACAGCCCCTTCAGCCGTTTTTGGCCCCGATTGCCCCCATTCGCTTCAATCATGGCGTCATCGGCGATTGCGCGGATGATTTCGGCCAGATTCACCTTTTCGGGCGCTTTCGCAAGCCTGACACCGCCTTTCCGGCCTCTCACCAGTTCCACGATTCCCGCCACGGCGAGACGGCGAAAAACCCGGCCAAGATGCGCTTCTGAGAAGACCTCGAGCTCAGCTACCTGTTCGGTGCTGCTCATCTTGGGATAGAACTCAACGAGACGGACACATGCCTTCACGGCCATGTCCTGCTTGCAGGAAAGTTTCATGGGTTACCCCACTGTTCTGGCGAGCCATGTCCCTGCGACCAACACGGCCATGAGACAGCACGCGCCTATCATAAACCATACGAACCGGGAAGGGATTCTTTGCGCGTGGTCGGGCAGTATTTCCGGGCGCACAATGGTGAAACAGTGGGGGCAACGGCCTACGTAGTGTGTGACGGGCAAAAGGAACCGCCGACAGCAGCCATGGCGGGTACACATGACAATTCTTCGTGGAGTTACCCGGTTTTCGGCCATTTTCACCCGTTTTTTGCTCATTTAGCGTGTGCTGGGCGTTCTCCTGCGCCCCGGCAGGTAATGCTATGGCCCACAAAAGTTGTTGAAGGGCGAGAAACGGCGAGACACAGGCCCGTTTTTACCAGACCCGCGCATTTTCAGGTGCGGCGAGGCTTTTTTGCCACTCAACCGTGATATGAATGCATCCGGGTATTTGTTGAGGTTCTTCTTGGCCCATCACCTGGAAATCTTGGTGCTCGTGCTCAGTCTTCCATCCGCTGATGTGAGAACCAGCCGGGACGCCCAGTTTTGTGAGCGCACGGGTTACGACACCACCTCCGAGGATCCGCAACGCCTGCACCAGCTTGTGAGCCTTGGCATGATCGTGTGTCGTGATGGTGACTTCGCCTTTGAGTTCAGTCAATGTTGTGTGGCGCTGCTGAATCGTTATCCAAGTCAAGCTGCCAGTCCTTTGGAAGTACCTCGGTGATCTCGTCTGGGTCACAACAGCCATCACAGCCATGTACGCCCATGCCCTCCATCCCGAGGATCTCCAACCAAGGGAGGATGTCAGGGTCAGGGTGGCTCACGCCGTGTTTGCACGTGCGTTCGATCAAACCGCTGTCCCGAAGCAGCACCGGCCACTCGCGCATGTGGTGTTCAGTGGGGCTGTGGATGATACAAGTGCGGCCCCGACATTTCGCGGGGCCGTGCGTCTGCGCAAAGAGCTTCTTCGGGTCAGTTATCGGGTCGCTCATGATTCACCTCACACGGACACAGGTGCCTTGATAGCGGGATGGCTCTTGTAGCCAACCACGTCTATGTCACTAAACGTGAAGTCGTCAATGTTGCGCACCTCGGGGTTGAGGCAGATGGCCGGGCCTCCCATGGGCGTTCGCTCCAGTTGCAGCTCAACCTGCTTGAAGTGATTCTTGTAAATGTGACAGTCACCGCCGGTCCAGATGAAGTCTCCGGGCAGCAAGCCAGTCACCTGCGCCACCATCCTGAGCAGCAGCGAGTAGCTGAAGATGTTGAACGGCACACCCAGGAACATGTCGCACGACCGCTGGTAGATCTGAAGGCTGATGCGCCCATCGCACACCCAGAACTGGAAGAAGCAGTGACAGGGCGGCAGCGTGGCAGATTCGATGTCCGGTGGGTTCCAAGCCGTAACGATCAGGCGGCGGCAGTCGGGGTTGGTCTTGATGCGCTCAATGACATCCTTCAGCTGATCAATCTGTTTGTAGCCAAGCAGTATCGGTGGCTCTCCCGGATCAGGCTGTTCATTGATTGCTACTCGATCAATCTGCCCCTCCCACTTCCGCCACTGCTTGCCGTACACCGGGCCAAGATCGCCGTTCTTGTCAGCCCACTCATCCCAGATGTGCACGTCGTTGTCAACGAGGTATTTGATGTTCGTGCTACCGGAAATGATCCACAGCAGCTCGTGAATGACGCCGCGCAGGAACAGCTTCTTGGTGGTCACCACCGGCAGATTCGGTCCGCTGCAATCGAACCTCATCTGCATGCCGAAGACGCTACGTGTACCGGTACCTGTGCGATCACCTTTGTCGTGACCGCCGTCCATGATTTGCCCAAGGGCATCAAGATACTGTTTCATCACTCAAGCTCCAGTACGGCGAAGGCTTTGCCCAGCACGCCGGTCATCATGGCCTGCAAGCCGGTAGCGCCGGTCTCGTAGTCCACGGCCTCCACGCCCAGCTCTTCGTAGTAGTCTGCCCACGCCACCAGTTGAGCGATGGCATCAGGGCTGCGGCCCAAGACGCAGACGCATGTGTGCTTATGATAGGCATCCGGGGCGTAACCCTTCGGCGGTTTCAGGCGCGGGTCCATGATCTTGGGATCGGGGTGCTCCACCAGGTCCGGGTGCAGCGTTCCGTTCTGCTTGTACACCCATGGGTGATAGCCGATGTAGTTGTTGCCGTGCGTCAGCCCAACGCACTCACGCCCGAAGCCGACCTCGCCTTCCAGCTCAATCGCCAGCTTGTGCTTGAGCGCAAATCGCTCAAGTCTGTCCCTGCCTTCGTATTCCATCACTTGCTCTTCAACACTCATCGTCAGGCACCGCCACGTGCCCATCGCTGAAGGGCAGGTCCAGCTGATCAGGGTGGTTGGGGATGGGGGCGTTCTTCTTCAGCCGCCGTATCTGCTCGGCGCAGTCATCGCTGTCTTCGTAGTCAGCTCCCTGCGCAATCACCGCCGCAGCCTCCAAGCCGTCATCGTACTTGACGTCCATGATGGCTTTCAGCATGCCACTGGGCACGCGACCCACGCTCTGCTCACCAGCCTTGGCGCCCTTCTTCACGCCTCGGCACACGCGGGCGTAGGCGTCACGTGTGTTGGGCTCTACGCCCTCCTGACGCTCAACGGCCTTGGCGGCCATCTCTGCCCCGTCATTGAAATTCATCTCCCACGAGCTGCCCTGAGTGATGGGAATGAGTCCACGGCGCCCTTTGTCAAAAGCACCCTTCAGCGCATCAAGATACGCATCGATCTTCAGCACAGCGGGCCACGCACCAACCAGCGCCACTGCGAAGTCAGGAGCCTTCCACCCGTCAATGCCGTGATACGTGAAACCCCCGTCCAGCCTTCGCTGATTTTCGGGTGTCAGTTCAACCTCTACTGCGTCCATCTTACCCCCTACGAGATTTTTGAAACGCGGCCCCTATCCAACGTACCAGCGTTCAGGGAGGCGAAGCCGCCTGTGCCATGATTGGAGTGCGGTGGCTGGCCGCTGCTACGAAGTACGAGTTTTTGGGTGCCGATGTGCCCTTTCGGGTTTGTTCTGGTCTGTTGCCGGTCTGGCGGGTTGAGATGACCTCTGTAACCAGTCATCTCTTCGAGTAACACCGATGGGGTTTGTTCACTACCATACCTCTCACGAACGGGTTCTCGATGCTTGAGGCTTCAATGTCATGAGCTTGGCCGCTCTCGGCAAGCACCCCCGGGGGGGGTACAAAATGTCGTAGGTAAACCAAACTTTACACACCATATGTTGTGGTGTGCCGTGCCGCCGCCGTGCCGTGGCAGGATGCCACACCCCCTACAGGTGGGGGTGTGGCAGGATTGCACACCCCTTACGGGGCGCCGTCCGTGTCAGGGTCGGGGTCACGTGCCACGGCCACCATGGCACGGGCCATGGCGGCCCCGGCCCCGATGAGGGCGGCGGCCCATGCCAGAAGCAGGGCCGCCGCTACCGCCTTCACAGTGCCAGCGGGGTGCCGTCCGCGTCCACGATGCCGGAGAGACTGTACGCGCCCCCCTTGGCACCGGACACCACCATGGTCGGGGTGCCGTCCGCGTCCACGTTGGGGTGCAGCGTGATGCGCGCGCCCCGGGTGTCCGCGCACTGCGGGGCGGGGCCACCGTTGCCCGCCGTGGAGGGCAAACCCGCCACCGTGCGACCGTCCGCCTTGACCATGGGCGCATGGGCCGGGTCGCGTGTCGAGGGCACCCACGAAGCGCACCCGGCCGGGTCAACCGTGCCGTCCGCGTCGAAGGTCAACCCGACGAAGCGCACGCCGTTGATGGGGCGCGTACCGTCCGGAAGGGCATCGCCGATGCCGTCCACGATGGCCAGACGGTGGGTGTACCGCTTGCCACCGTTGCCGAACTTGCCGTCCGGCGCGTGCATGTACCACCAGCCCGCCGAACCCGTGCGGACGGCACTGGCCGCCGTCCGAAGGTCCGCCATGGTGGGCGGGGCCGCGTCATCGTCCCACGTGATGGGGCGGACCGTGGGGGCCGCGTCCACCGGGGCCGCCACCGGGGCCGCCGTGGGTGCCGTGGGTGCCGCCGCTTCCGGGGCCGCCGCTTCGACCACCGGGGCCGCCGCTTCGACCACCGGGGCCGCCTTGTCCGTGTTCTTTTTGCGTGTCATGTTGCGTGTCTCCTATCGTTTGCGTGTTGCGTTGAAATGCCCACACCGTACGGCACGGACATGCATGCAAGTAGTACCGGAACCCGAGTGGCATGCCATGGCGAGTGGTCCCGGTTCCCCGGTTGGCGATGGCGTGTGCGTGCGATCCGTGCCTGCTACTTGCATGCATGTCCGCGCCATATGGTGCGGACGTAAACTGTAAACCCTATTCGGGGTCGACGGGCCTTGCGCCCTGGCTTTGTGCCACCGACACCCATCATAGAGCAACGGCCGTGCCAGATGGACGGACGGACGGACGGACCATACGTGCCATGCCATAAGTCTATATATGCCATACGCTTATGCCAGAAAAATACTTTGTGCCGCTTGTGGCACGGACGTTGCATACAAACCCGGGTGTCCTCAAAAGAGGACACTCAATACCCTCAATTCCTACGTGCCATGCCATAAGTGCCGCCGTGGCAGGCACTTGTGCCATTCCCCAAAAGTGGACACCCGTGTCCTCAAAAGTGGACACCCGGATTATGCCGTTTCTCTTTAGCACCACCCGCGCGTAGCACATGCCGTGCCATGGCACGTGCCGTGCCGAAACAAATCCCGTGCCATGGCACGTGCCGTGCCGAAACAAATCCCGTGCCGAAACAAATCCCGTGCCGAAACAAATCCCGTGCCATACGTGCCGCGGCAAAATGCCGCACTGGTGTGGCAGAATGCCGCACCACAAGATGTAGGGTGCGGCAGAATGCCGCACTGCTGCGGCAAAATGCCGCAGCTCTCCCAGCCCAGACAAGACAGACGTTTTTCGGATTGTTCGAGAGTCTCTCAGTCTCTCTCAGTCTCTCAGTCTGGATATCTAGATAAGACACGAACTTTTCTGGCTAACGAATTCACCTCTAGACCAAAGGTGGCTAAGATGGAGGTGAGAACGTACGCCCATCCAAGGCGCAAATCCTCACCTCCGTAGGAGTCACACGCTGTCTTTGTTTGTCTGCTACAGATCCTGGTACTGATCTGTGCTCTGTATGCCTCTCTCCGCCTGTTCCTTGTCTGCCACGTACAGCCCGGCAGCGATCAGGATGGCCAGCGCAGCCGTGCACCACAGACCTGTGACCACCATCGCTGCCCATCTGTACTCCGTGGCCAGCATGGCCAAGAGTAGACCTGCCACCACGCATCCGCTCAAGATCTTGCTGTTCATGCGTCGTACTCCGATCCGATGCGTGTGTCTATCACGCACAATCCCGCACCCAGGATCACTCCCACGATCACTGCCACGATGAATGGCATCATGTCAACTCCTCCTTGCTCAGCTGCTCCAGGCGGGTATGAACCACCTTATCAGCGCGGTCTATAGCTCGGACTGCGCTTTCAACCTCTAAAAGCAACTCATCCATCATTCGAAGGTGGGCTTGCCATGCTTCCTCTGTCTGAGCTAACAGAGGGATATTTCGGAGATCCATTAGTAGCAACACTCCTTGTGTGGTCAGGAGGGGTGGGCTGCCCCACCCCTTTGGGATGACTACCGTGTGTAGCGGTTGCCTGCCAGATTGCTCCAGTCTTGGGTGATGACCATGTGCCGCACAGCCTGCCAGCACTGGTCCCGCTCTGCGCCCATCCGTGTGGCCAGCGCGTGCTGGCCGTCTGCCATCAGGGCCAGCGTGTGCTTGTTGCCTCGCGCCTTCAGCAGCTCTGCGTTACGGATGACTTCCTTGCACCCTTCCGGCGCGGCTGCGTAGCCAAGCTGGAAGAGTTGGTGTTGGGTAAGGTTGTTGTTGATTGACATGCGTGTGCTCCTTGGTTATGTGGCACGTGTGCCACTGGTTGCGTGTGTACCCTATTATACGGCACACGTGCCACATACCCCACAGCTTCCGTGTTAGATGCCGTAGAAGCCCAAGAAGTAGATATCCGGATTCATCTGCAGAACCCCACGCTATCTGTAGTCTTCTGGAGATACGAGATTTTGATGGCTTGTGATCCACCACAGACCAGGTGGTGGGCGCTGGTGGCCGCAGGCAACACGTCTGGGCAGGATAGGGGCTAAGAACGCACAAGAAGGCACCAAGAATATATGGGCCTACCCACAGCAGTGCGTCAGTCTGGTCACGTCTGTGCGGAACGGGCAGGGGAAGTACCTTCCTGGGCACATCTGTGGTCCGTGACTTCCGTCTATCCGTCGAGAGGGTGTCTCGAGGGTAGGCAAAAGTAGACAAAAGGATCTTGATCTATGCGGATCCGTATCTCTCGTTATCTTTCTGTCTATGCAGATCCAGATCTATTTCCGTGTCAAGATCTGTATCTGTTCCGGAGATCCGGATAAGACAGGAACTTTTCTGGCTAACGAGATGCCAAGAATATGCGGATCCGTACTGATCTACGCCGGGATCCGTCTAAGGACGACTGAAATAGAGAGATGAGACAGGCAAAATCTCTCTCGCTCGTATCTCACTCCAAGACGGAGTATGTACTCTCTGGTGCTCTATCTTGTCTCTCTTGGTCTCTCTGTGGTCTGGCTCAGGGGTAGAGGGAGGTAGGCCCTTGGAGCACCTATCGGTCTCAGTGTCTTTCACTTCTTCGTCTGGGGGTGGTGGTCAGTCTTCAGCTGTCTTTCGGTCCCCTATCCCCTATGTAGGGAACGAATCTGTGAACAGAGATGAAGTCTTCCTATGGTCGTGTCGTTGGCGACTGTTCAGCTGACGATACTGTCAATCGAGGGTGTCAATGCTACTGGCCTAATCCCAGATGTGGAGTTCAGCCTCCGGTACCCTGACTCCATGATGGTCAGTCTGCCACCATGTTGATCCGTCTGTGTGCTTCTGCTGAGTGATAAGTCTCACCACTGCTCCTGACATGACACCATGACGAGACTTGGCACCGTCTTTCGGCTTCCACTCAGCTAAGTCGTCCTCTTCCCACCTGTGGCACACATGGGTGGCAGACTGATCTTGCACACGACACTTGAAGCAGATCATGCCAGGATGATGAACCCGCCGTCATCGCCTGGGGCCATGTAGACCCTGATCGGGGCCGTGCCGCCGTGTTCCGTCAACCCAATCTCGTCCAGGCCGTACCCCAGCCGCTCCACGAACGCGTTCCCGTTCATGCACTCCAGGGTGTCCGTGATGTCTTCCTGCATGGGTCCTTCCCCGCGCAGCAGACGACCGCCCATGAGCATCACGCGCTCAGGGTTGGTGGGCATGGCCATGCCGATGATGGAGTAGGCGGTCTTGACGGGAGCGCCACCGGCCTCCCGATCGTTGTCAAAGTGGTCGCTCCACTTGTTCATGACGTGATCTCCTTGGATTGACGTTTCCGCTGCTTGCGGATGACCTTGCAGACCGTGCACTGGACACGGAACCAGAATCGGTTTTCGTCCTTGTGGAGGAGCTTGCCGCCACACTTGCATGTTGATGACATGACGACTCCTTAGCGTGCGTCTGCGGGGGGAATGATGCCTACGGACACCACGTGATTGACCGGCGCAGCGCCGTACCACAGAAGGACGAGTGTGCCGCCTTCCATGAGTCCTTCGTACGTGGTGTGCTCCGTGACGAAGTCTCGCGCCACCGGATTGTCGCAGGGCATGGTGGCGCTGTGGAACAGCCACGCTTCCGTGCAGCGCTCCATGGCGATGACCCGCGCAGAATCAGCGCGGACTTCCAACCAGTTGACCGGGTTGGTTGCGGTGTTGATTGTGGACATGCGTGGTCTCCTGGCGTGGCCCGCTGCAAGATTGCGCGTGCCGTGCCAAGTGTATTGTAGCACATGCCAAGGCAGACCAGCGTTTCCGTACAACGCTCTTGTCAGGGATTGCAGGGCTTAGACGAGTCCTCTGACGAGTGGCTGACGTTGCAGTGGGCACAGACGATGTTGGTCGCTTCCCGTTCCCTGACTGTGATCCATTTGTGATCTTTCCGTGTGCAGTTGCACGGATGCTCTTCAGGTATCTCTCCAAACATCCCACCATCTACTTCCATCACACCCGTTCCGCCACACTCTTCGCAGTTTGGATTGGTCAACGTCTTACCTTCATGATGCGAGTCTTGACTTCAACACCCTGACCATCCCACACTTCCACTCCGCACGGTAGTTTGATCCATCTACCGCTGGTCTGTATCAACTTGTCCGCAGTCATCAATGCCTCGTGAGGACTTAGGTGCACGGAGCTGACGATTTCCGTCTGGCCCCGCACCACGATGACCAGCGTCACTCTCACTTCCCTGGCTTACCCAGAGTCCGCCACGTTCCATCACGCTCGTGCACCCAGCAGTGTCCTGATCTGCTGTCAGTCAAGATGCCGTCGTGCATGACGAACGTGCCCACGTCAGGAGTGGTGGGGATGTGTGCCGACGCCCAGCCCGCGCCAAAGACGCACAGCGCAGCGATGATGCCCAGGATGACCCAGGCTGCTTTCTTGATGGTCATGTCTTGCTCCTTAGTCGTGCCACACGTGGAAGACCAGTCCCTTTTCGTCGTTCAGCACACCGCCCGGCGCTGCGATCGTCAGGTTGCCGTCGGGATAGCCGCAGGGCACCTTGTGGAGTACGTGACCGACGAACTCTCCCCACATGGTGGAGTCGAACCCGTTGGGTGCCCAAATGGTGATGGAGTCGCAGCACTCGCTTCCGTCAGCCTCGTACGGGCTGTGACAGTGCTTGAGCTTGGTGAATCCTCCCACTTCGAAGTTGATGACATAGTCGTCATCTTGGTAGCCCATGGACTTCGCGTAGTCCTTGGCCCACAGGCAGTAGCGGTACGCAGATTGGAAGAGGTCGCTCCACTCCTCGCTGGCGTTGCCAGTGAAGGAGTACCGGTGGGTGGGGACCATGTCTGCCGGTCCCTTGTAGCGATCAGTCATTGTTCGGCCCCCTGCAAGCGATCAGGTGTAGTCTGTTGGCCTCGTCGCCCCACTCTGCGGCCATCTCCCTCGTCCCCATCTCATCGCTGAGGAATAGTGAGATTCGCCAGCCCGGGGCTGCCACATGGATGACGTCTACGTCGATGTCGACGACTTCGTCGCCTGCCATGGGCCTGGGCAGCATTTCTTCAATGCTTTCCAGCGCCTCTTTGATCGGTACGCTGATCGGCCCGGGCTGGCGATCGGTGCCTGTGCCAGTGTACAGACAGATCGTGGCCCATGGTTGGTAGTTGCCCGCTTGTGTCTTCATGCGTGGTCTCCTTGGTTGGTGGGGCCGCGGAATGCGGCCCCTGCGTACCGTATTGTAGCACAAACCAAGGTGAGACCGGCGTTTCCGTACAAGACGCCTACTTGTCTACGCACTCCACTCTGCGCTCAACACCTGATCACGTGTCGCGATGGTGCGGTTGCGTTCGTCATCGTGCGGGAACTTGATGCAGTCCTCGAAGTCCCAGCCCTTCCCATCCAAGAAGTTGTAGCATCCCTGCTTGGTGGCGTAGAACCAGAACTGAGAGCAGCACCGGAACGGATACCACTCAATCCAGTTCGGCCCCAGCACCTCCAGACAGTCAGGGCTGCGGGCCTCCAGGCTGGCGCTGACGATCTTGACAGCGTCTGCCACGTCCGCAGCTTCCACGTGACCGCCGACGACCACGCCCTCTATGTCCTGCACGTAGTAGATCAGCATGCGTTCAGCACCTCCAGGTAGGTCTCGTGTGCGGGGTCGGCGTTGTCCACCGCTCCCATGTACATGATTCGGCGCACATCATCCCGCAGCAGAATCATCGTGCTGTCGAAGAGGGTGGTCACCTCCATGTGGTACTGCTGCTCGACGGAACTGTCTGGGTCAAAGCCCATGGCTCCCTTGCTGACGGTCCCCAGGTCGTTCCCTACGTAGATCAGGGAGGTGTAGCGACCGTGTTCGTCGCTTTCCGGTGCGTACCAGCGAATCATCGTCCCAACTCCTCAAGAGCGTAGTCCTCGGCGTCGTCAGCTTCCACGGCATCCATGATGTCCGTGTAGCTGTCCTGTCCCAGCTCCTTCAGCACGGCGTTGGCAGCGGCCTCGTCAATCGGGTCGCTGTAGTGCACACGCTGGGCGCAGCACTCGATCTCCACGCCCCAGATGAGCGTGATCTTGAAGTAGCGGATGCCGTCTGCCCACTCCACCGTCGTGCGCTGGGTTGGGTCCGCAGGGTTGATGACGTCGTGCTTGGCCGTGTACTTCTTCTCGGTCATTGCGTGTCTCCTTGTGCGCCCTGTCGCGGGCGCGTGGTTGCGTACACAATGGTAGCACCACACCAGCGAGACAGGCTGTTTCTACGTACCGTCTGGCCCCGCTCTTGTCCCTGGCTCCATGAATGGAGTCCCTGGCACTGGCGTTCCTCGTCCCTGCACGTAGGGCGTCTGCTCGCGACGGTGGAATCTCACCTCTTTCCCCATCACATTCATGACAGTCCTGTCACCTGCATCATGGATCGCCAGCTGACCCTCTTCGATGCGGTGATGTAGACGTGTGGAGTGAGGCAGCAGAAGGGTATTACGTAGGCGGTGAACGAAACACACAGGGATGATCGGCTCTTCATGATCATGCAGGTCTGTGTAGTCAACATTGATGTGGACGTCAGGGCCGAGGCAGGTTTGCAAGAACTCCCTCAGTTCATCGTTCGCATCGCACTGTTGGCATAGACTGATGACCATGCCGTCACGAATAAGATCCCATCGGTCTATGTGCAACTGTCTGCGGAGGTAAGACAGATCTTCCTGCACAGTCTGGATTTCTGGAGGAATCGCATGTGTTGAGGTAACGAGAGCCTCAAGCTGGGCCAGCTTGGCCTTCAGTTCCAGATAATCCTGGCACACCTCTCCTGGTATGTGCTGGTTGGAACAGATGCTACAAATCAACGGCCTATCTCCTGCGCCCTCTCGTGGGGCTGCTGCCACATGGCCCGCCACGCACCCGCAACGCCAGACGCGGCAGAGTGGTGGCTGATAGTGGCGGAGTGCGCCACGTCAGCCTGTACGGCTACCACGGCACGCCCAGTAGGGAGCAGATCAGCAAGATGACACCTACGCCAGCAAGAACGATTGCCCAGACCAGTCCGTGGCTCATCGGTTTCCTGCATACGCGCAGTTCAGAATCATCATTGCTTTCGTTCCAGCAACGCATCAGTGCCTCCTGTGATCACAAAAAGCCCCGCCGTCCCTGATCAGGGGGCGGCGGGGCATGCTGCGAGTGGGAGAGATCACCCACCCAAGGTCTTGGCGGGCCGGACCGCCGAGTCCTTGAGGAAGTCGGGCAGGGAACCGTCTTCCTGCCTGCGCCGAATGTTCTTGATGATCATCTGGATCCTGGCCCAGGCATCGTAGCCGTACAGCGGTCCCATCGGGCCTGGGCACCACATCGTGGCTTCCCAGGGATTCCTGGCTGCACGCCAGCCATGGCCGACGAGGATGTCGCCGTAGCATGACACGTTGACGTGCTGGTAACCGGTCTGGGCTTGGAGTGCGCGAGTGCCATGGCGCATCAGCACGTCGGGCAACAGGTTGGTCTCGGTCGTGGCGTTTGTCATGGGTGGTCCCCCCAGGTTGTGGTTGAAGATCTACCTCGGTCACTACCTTATACGGCTGGACGGTCGCAGAGGACAAGCAGATTTTCCCTTTTCTTAGCCGATCCGTTGGATTCTCTTACGTTGCGGGTCAACGTATCCCGGCTCCCACCTGTACGGTCGCACGTTATCCCCTGGCAGGTTCCCTTCCTTGGGTGTGGACAGGAAGAACTTGAAGATCTTCACGCGCTGCTCTGGCGGTCCCAAGGGCTCCCTGGTATGCCGATGATAGGGCGTGTACGTCTGCATCACAGCCTCCACCTCCACGTTGCTGGCGCTCAGGAGGAGTCGGCGCAGGCGGTCCCGGTACATCCGCAGTCTGTTCCACCGTCCGTTCAGATCTGGCCCAATCTCCACCGGGGGTGCGTCAGCCAGTCGTTGGGCACGCGGCATGGCACGGTCGTGATCGTTGATCAACCAGTCGTGGTATCGCTGGCCCAGGCGGTTCAAGAGATCCGCGTGGTCCAGCACCATCCTGATGGTGAATCCCCGCCCCAGCACCCTCTGGCACTCCGCCACGGCCCAGTCCGCCATCGCGTAGTAGGCTTTCCCGTGCTTGGTCGTTCTAAGCATCTTGCTTCTCAAGCAGGGCTGCCTGGATCTGTTCGTGGCTGTAGCAGTCCGGCATCAGGTAGTACGCGGTGTCCCCAAGGGTCATCCGCACCATGGGAATGAACCCATCGTCGTCGTGGCCCCAGCTGACCCGGGTCATGGTGGCTTGGTCGCTCTCTGCGCGGCACAGCCCCATCACGTGGTCAAACATGTGTCCGCCGTTGTCGCGGTTGCAGGGGTCTGCTACCAGTCCGTTCTTGCCACTGCGCTGGTAGCACAGCAGCTTGCTGTCCGCGGGTATGGTTCTGTTGTTCATGCGTGGTCTCCTGGGGCTGGCCGCCCTGGCCGCCCGTGCCACCATTGTAGCACCACACCACCCAGAACAAGCGCATCTGGGCACGCTCTACTTGTCGCAGAACACCACGACGACGCCCTGAGCGTCCTGATCGATTCTCAGGTGGGCTTGCGTGCGCTTGAAGAAGATGTAGAAGTTGGGGCCGTACGGCTCGTCCGCTTCGTCGTTCTTGCGGTGCCAGATCCCATATGGGGCGGTGTCGGCATCCATGCCGTCCTTTGTGAACTCATGACCACCGGCCATCAGCCTGATGGATGACACCTGGTCTGCACCAGCATCCACGGCCACCGCCAGATGATCCACGTGGCTGCGCCACATGCTGACGCTGAGATTGACCGGCAAGCAGTCGATCAACAGCGCAACCTCGAATCGGCAGCGCAGACCGTGATGGCCTGTATCCCTCTTGAATCTCATGCCACCACTTCCTGCGCCACGTCAAGCAGGCGCTCTGCGTCAGCCTTGAAGTCCGCGTTGCGCACGTTCTTCATCACGTAGTTGATCCCCGCACATGCGCACACCTCGATGGGATCCGTGGTGACCACTTCCCACCCCTCTTCGGTGGTCCACGTAGACACCCGTGCGTAGCTCTGCGTGTCGTAGGCGTTGCGCTTGATCTGCACACGGAACCGGAAACCATCTGGGTGCACCACGATCTTCTCGTAGTGCCAGCTCTGGTCACTGTTCCAGGTGCGCTCCTTGATGATCTTCACTTCACTACTCCCAGTTCCAGGTAGCTCTTGTACCCGAAGTGATCAATGGCTGTTTGGATGTGATGACTCTATTCAACCTTGGCACCCCTTCTGCGATAGTTTCCATTTGGTTGAAGATCCCATGTGTGCCCAAGCAGCTCTCTGGTCTTGGGTGGTTGAGGATTCCAAACGCCGTGGGCGTCTATGTATCTGATCCAGTCATCTTCACTCCAGCCTGCGCTGGTGATGATGTATCTGGCCTCAAAGGTGTAGCGGCCCGCTCTGTAGTGGGCCACCTTTTCTTCGGGGGTCATTTGGGCTGGATCTCCGCCACGCAGATCTTGCGGCTGCCCCACTCGGTCAGGTTCTGGGCCAGCATGCCAGCCAGTTGAGTCGCGCACTCCCGGGTGTACCGGTCTGCGTTCTTGAGCTGGCGTGCCCAACGGGCGGTCGCCCGCTCGTTGTCCATGTCGGTCAGCCCTGGCTCGCTGGTCAAGTAGCGGGCATTTCCACCAATCACGGTGGCGATGACATAGCGGTTCTTCATGGCGTGTCTCCTTGTGCGTGGTGTGTGCGGCACGTGCCGCCAACCCCATACTATACGGCACAATAGGCACGCACCCCCACTATCCCTTTGGCTTCTGCCCAGACATAAGCTGACAAAATCGACAGCGTCGCTTGTGAAAGGGAGTCCATGTGCGGATCCAGTGCCACGCGAACTCCACATACAGCAGGATGAGAACGACCACTGCGCACCAGGGGTCAATCCCTTCTTCGTGGATGATGTCGCGATACTCTTTCCGCATTCCCGTGGCTCAACCTCCGCCGATGTCGATGTACGCTCCGGGGTTCTTGGGGTCAGGGATGGTGGAGTGCAGTCCGTCGCAGACGCCGTCTGGGTCTTCTGGATGCCTGTGGACTACCGGACCGGCACCGTGCCGCTTGCGAACGAGATTCATCTGCGCCAGCCGTGCCATCATCATCTCACGCATTCTGACCCATGCGCGAGCCCTGGCACTCGTTTCGTGATGCTTCATATGGCGTCTCTCCTGTGGTACAGATTCTTCACCGTCTTGCGGATGACGCGCCTGTACTCCTCCTTGCGAGACAGGGCTTCCTGGTGCTTGAGAATCATCTCCCTGCCCCAGTTCTCGTTCGGCTCGCCCATCACTTCAAGCATCTTCTCGACGCCCTCCATGTGACCGAGTGCCTTGGCCACGTTCTGTAGCTCTGCTGTGAACTGGTCCCTGGTGCTTGGTTGTTTCTTACCCATTCGCTCCTGCTTCCTGCGCCATCAGTAGGCGTGCTGCATCCTCGTAGGCACCAGCCATGTCTGCGAGCGCGGTGGCCTGCTGTTGGATGTACTCTGCATGATACGTCTCTGGGTCGGGCTCAGTGGTGCAGAATGCTTCGCACATGACCCGCAGCTCCTCTGCCCGCTCGAACAGAACGTCCGCACGTGGGCGTATGGCAGACTTCAGCAAGTCATGCCAGTTCCCGTACTTGCACCGATTGGCGACGGCCTCACGGATCTGGTCGTAGTACAGGTGGCCGCTGATCTCCAGCGTCAGCGCGAAGAAACCCGGATCCTCCCTGGCCTCGTTCAACACCCTGCGGGTCTGCCTTGCGATCATTTTGCGCATGCAGCGCAGACGATCGATCGTGTCTTGTGGGTTGGCTACCATCATTCTCCCCTTAGCAATGACTGAGCTCACGCCAGTCGGTATCCACCATGTCACTGTAGGCGTCGGTCCAGATCACCCCCAGCACTGGGTCTGGGTACGCCAGAGCGTTGTACCATTCGCTCAACCCACACTCCCTGAACGTGAACTCATGAACACGCTCGGTGACAGGCTTGTCCCAGTTGTTGTCCCACTCCAGCTTGAGTGTGAACAGTTCGTCGTCACCGCAGGCGATGAGCATGACCACGTCGTCACTAATTGCCCAGCCGTGCATGACGGACTTTACCCGGAGCGCCGGGTTGTTCAGGAAGGTGCGGCAGGCGTCCACGCGGAAGGCCATGGTGGCCCGTTCATCCCACTGCACGTGCTCTGGTATGCTGAATCGCTGGCGCATGGCTACCTCGCTTTCCTGGTGTCACGCAGGATGAGGAGCAGGGCTTGCGCTGCCTCCAGGTCCTTGGGGCACCCAGTGGCCTTGAGGCGACGAACCGCAAGGTGCAGTTCCTGAATGGCTTCGCCGCGCTCCACCATGTTGCGCATCTTCCGCAGCCCCTTGGGGCGGGTACATGGGCGGCTGGACCAAGTGCGGTCTGTCTCGCGGTCTATTTCGTCGGCCCGCTGGTAGCGGTCAGCCGTTCGACGACAGTGGCGTTCTGTTTTTTTGCTTGGCATGGCGTATGGTCTCCTACGCTGGGCCTGGCCTGCCCCCGCGTCACATATTGTAGCGCCATGCCCCCGCCGACCGCTTTTTCAGTTACGCTTTCTGGTCACGCCATTGAGCTTGAAGATGTAATCCCGCCGCTCTTGTTCATCCTTCTCCCACTGGATGCGCTGTTCTTCCTGCCTCTTGCGCAGCTCAATGATGCGCGGGTGCTTCTCGGCGTTGTCCAGATGCCACTGCCAAGAATGAACTGCTGGCTCTGGCTTTGTAAGAGGAAGCCGTGGCGCGTGGTCCATGTGGCAGGGCTGGCTGGACTTGAGAACAGCATACCCCGTGCACAAGATCACGATGGCTGCCCCGGCGTACACCATCCATCTGGCTGTGTCTTCACGCATATTCATGCTCCCTTGCTACGAGCACAAACGAGCACGATTGCCCAAATTACGCTCAGATGCTCATGAGGCGTTGATGCCACGCTCTGGCACCTTCAAGGTCACAAGTGTAGTGTCCGTCAACGTCGTATTCCTCCTCGATCTGAATCACTGCCAACGCTTCATTGTAATCCCCTGCCGTGTGCCAAGACCAATGAAGAATGGCCTCATGCATCATCCAGGCATCGCCGACATCGCCGTTGTAGTCTGGATGGTCACACCAATTGCAGTCCGCCAACACATCGTTCAGCACCAACCCAATCTTCATGCGGTGCATGTAGATGATCGTGTGTTCGTAGTTGCGAACGAACTCTTCACCACAATCACGACACACCTGGACCGTGCGCACCGGAGGGCCATCGTAGAAATTCTTTGCTGGCCTGGGCCGTGGCGGATGACCAACACAGTGATGAGTACCACTGTGTTGGTCATGGCATACGAGACAGAGTGCCATCAGTCTTCGTCCTGCTTGAGATCCTCGACGGCCTTGACGAGCTGCTCGGTGACTGGGCTACTCAAGCCAAGCACTTTGCACTCTCGACGCACTTCAGCGGCTACGTTGCTGATAGCTTCGTTGTAGGTGGCAGTCATCAGTCATCCTACCCTTCCCTGATGTCCTCAATGCGGTGGGTCTCTTCAACCGGGTCACTCCACTGGGTCTCATACTGGAGCGTCTCGGGGCTGAGAGCATCGGCCCCAGCCTCAGCTTTGGTGGTGTTACCGTCCACCCGTACCTCTGCCTTCTGCACCAGGGTACGCACAATGACGACTGTGTGTTTCATCAGCTCACCTTGTCGCCGTCCACCCACACGCTGGTCAGCGTGTAGATCCTGGTGGTGCCCACGTTGGGGATGAACGCCACGGCGGGCGGGGTCTGCTGATCACCCGGCCACACGTGGACCGTGGGGTAGGCGGTCAGGTCCAGGGTCTGCGGGGCAAGGCTGTCCCGGTTGGCGGCGTCGGTCCAACGTCCGTTCATGGGTGTGGTGGACCAGGCCGTGGCGGGCTGGGTCTTGTCCCATCGCCACTCGCGGCTGCGGCGCTGATCAATGCCACCGTTGCCATCGATAACCAGTCCTTGCAGCCTGACGTTGTCGCCGTCGACGATGAGGTTCCGCTGGTTGTAGCGGGTTCCGCCGTCCCCGAACTCGTTGGGCGCTGCGTGCATATAGCACCATGCGGTTCCCAGTCCGGCCACCTTGTTGACGGTGGGAATGGCACCGGGCTGGATGCCCGGGCGGGGCTTGACGGCTGCGGGGTCCGCGGGTTGTACCGCGATGACCACCGGGGGTTGGGTCTTCTCTGGCATGTTGCCTCCTTTGCGCGGGGCTTGCCCCCGCTCACCCATTGTAGGCGCATGCCGTTTTTGACGTAACCTATCTTGGTGGATCTATGGGTGGCTGAGCAACCTTCGTCAGTTTGCTGTCTGGCATCTTTAGGAACTCAAAGAACGGGTCGCGGTCCAGTTGCCTGATCCGTTCGTGGAGCATGTACTTCTTCATGAGCCGCAGGTAGATCGACTTGGCAATGTCCCTGTAGCTGAAGTCTCCATCAAAGAGCTTTTTGTCGTCCGAGGTCTGTGATCCAAGATGGTTGATCCACGACTGGTAGATGATCTTGAAGGGATGCTCATAGTGAGCAAAGAGCAGCTTTTCCACCAGCACGTCCTCGTACCACCCAATCTTGAAGTCACGGTGGAACACGCCTGGGGTGCGGTAGTGGGTGGCGAGGAAGTACACCTGATGATCGGGCATGAACCAACAGACAGCCGGGCATGACCCCCATCCGAGGTTCTTGGGCTCGTGATCCATCATGGCCTCATCACTCTTGAAATCGGAGCGATTGTGGTTGGGCATGAGCGGGAGCAGGGTCTGGATGTCCTTGGTGGTACCAGAGCGGGCATGATAGATGAGCCACGCCAGCCAGTTCACGTTGTCAAACTGGAGGTCGTTGTTCAGGATGGCGTAGTAGTCCTGGGGTCCATCCGATCTGGCCGTGATCACTCCCTCGGCCATCCCATTGGCGAATCCCATGTTCTCCTCTTTCTGGGAGTGCCAATGTGCGCCGGGAACGATTGCTGGTCGCACGGCGCCGTTGTTGAGCAGGTAGACAGAGCACTCAACATCCGGATAGAGGTTCTGAGCGTAGGTGATGCTTTCCATCAGCCCTGTGTACCACCGCTCTGTCATCTGAACGTGGCGTTCTTCGCCGTAGTAGCAGGTCACAAATGCTATCTTCATGCTATCTTCATGCTATCCCAATCCCATCTCACGTACGAGCTGGCGATGTAGGGCCAGGGCTCTGGGAGCCTCTTCGCGCAGCTTGGCTTCCACGAACGCCTTTGCGCGATCAAAGGCGACCCCAAGAGAGTTCGCATCACATGGGACGACGATTGAGATCTCAACGCCCGTGGTCTGGTACTGGCACGGTTGGAATCGCATCGGTCGGCCGTAGCGCACGGAGTGCTCCCCGGTGGGCACATCCGTAAATACGACCTGTCTGTTCTCAGCGACAAGAGGAATGGCCTTCCCGCCAACATTCCCGTCTGCTGTCACGGCCACTGCCGCCACCGCTGGCTGGACCACGGGCTTCGCTTGCGGTAATCCATCAGTCATCGTTTACTCCAAAAGGTGGGGGCTTTCCACCCCCTTGCCGGGTTTGTCTCCTTCCGAGGGAGAGCCACGATGCGGTTGGCCCGCGCATTTTGTCCACCGGACTATTGCTCCACCAGCTTGACCATAAAGGGATTCAGCTCATGGTGCTCATAAAGGATGGGGGGCAGGGTCGCCACCCTACCCCCCCGGAGACACGCCCCCACTACGGGGAACGTCACGCATCTTGCGGGCGTTACGGCTTGGGTCAGTCAATGAGCACCCGTGCTGTTTCCAGTCGTTCTTGCTCACCACCCGCTACGCGCCCGGCTATGATCACTTGCCTGACGCTCCACCGAATACCCTACTCTTTTGCCCGTTTCTTTGCGATGACACACTCGGTGCTGCACAAGATGAGCACGTGGCCACCAACAACGCTGGTTCTCCAGTTGAGCTTGAATGCTACAGCTTGGATGTCGGTCACCCCCTTGGGTGGCGGGCCTTCCACTCGCTGTACCTTGCCGCACTGTTGACATTCAATCTCGTAAACAGGCATTTGATTGGTCCCCCGACGACACCGTGCCGCCGGGGGGAAGGTAAGCGGGCGGGCGTGATGTTACCGGCCTTGGAGTGCCGGGCACCGTGCCCCCCGCCGCGCACCACAGTTATACGGCCCCGGGCGCATTCTCATACATATCGTTAGGCCGTCCCGTACAGAGAGCCAAAGGTTGGTGCCCGGGTTGCTGGCACCACCTCCATGTGACTCTTCCAGGGCTCGATGCCGAAGAGGCTGGCCAGCCATTGAGCGTGCTCATCCTGAAAGCCCTCAGTGATCAGCTTAGTACGCTCTGGCCGGAATCCGCTGGCATCTTCTTCATTGTTGTCCAGGATGGCCCACTCCTCCACCTTGCTCATGTTGGATTCCATCCAATCCATGAGCACCATGCCGGTGGTTCGTTCATCTGTGAACCCCACCCAAGGTAAGATCTCAGGGCGGGGTAGTCCCTTCGGGCACCACAGGTGACCTAACCTGTGGTCTATCTTGGGGATGTAGCGCCATGCTGAGGTGAGCATGATGCGAAAGCGTCTGGTCCCACCATGCGAGCGAACGAATGCGGCAAGCCGTTCAAGGCTTGGGCGGTCTATCTTCGTCGGCAGTCCACGGTCACGGCTATCTTCATGTCTGCACTGCTGCAAGCCCTCTGGTGTGGTCAACACACCGTCCAGCTTCATGAAGATGTAGTGGTGTCTACTCATCTATCGGTTCAAGCCGTACCGTACCGTCCCAATCGCCGACTGGCATGCTGTTGAAGTTGCACTTGATCTCGCCGTCAGCGCCTTCAGTTGCCAGACCAATCTGGTACCACCGTACCGACTCTTTGCCGGTTTTCCAGTCTTTCAACCGTTTGGGGTACATGATCTTCCAGCGCTGAGGTCTGGGCATGCGTGGTGTGTCTCCACGCTCCTATACGAAATGGTGCGTACGTTCTTTCGTCGCTTGGGCCTACGCACCAGAGCTGTCGAACCCGACGCCTGTCTCAAAATCCTTGGGGTTGGCCTCCTTGCTGATGACGATGGTTTCCGGAAAGGTGCGCACCCCCATCAGACGATCGTACACCTCCAGAACCCACGCCTCATCGACCTGTATGACCAGGTCTCCAGCTCCCTTGCTGGCATACCCACGGATGCTGAAGTGGGCCGGTGGCGTCTCGGTTTGATCAAACTCCAACACGGTGGAGTTCCCAAGGTGCTGGCGAAGCATCGCCACATCCTCAGAGTTGACTGCGCTTGCGATGGTCTGATGCTTGAACATCACCTCCGCATACTCGCAGTCAATCAGTTGCCCGGGTTTGTTGTCAGGCATGGGCGGCACGATCCCCGAACATGGTGCGCAGTCGCTCATCGATGAGTTGGATCTCGCCCAGCCCGTGTTCCCGACTGGCGTTGTCGCTCACGTCGAAGTACACCTTGATATCCCAGGTCACCTTCCCCTTGGCCGTCGTGCTCACATTGATGCTCGACGTCCGGGCGTTGGTTGCTTCCAGGGCGCGGGGGCTCGGGGCCACTTCTCGTGCTTGAGGAGTTCCGTCACTCATCGATAATCTCCGGGTGGTCGGGTCGGTCACTTCGTTCCATGTAGTTGCAGTCAACGATACTGAGGGGCTCAAGGGCACAGCCCCCCATATCCCTCATTTCGTTCCAGTTTTCCTTGATGCGTTCCATCAAGTCGGCCAGTTGGCCAATGGCTTCGCAGCCAGAGATTTCGCCGCCATTGGCTTCAAGGTCCTGCATGGACTCAACCTCGAAGACCATGCACAGCCTCATCTTGATGGGCTTGAGCTTCGGGTTCTCGGCCATGGTCCGCTCACGCCATGCGCTTGGGGTAAGAGTTTCGTCTTCCATGGGCCTACACCTTTTCTCATGGTCATTCAGCCCCGGGGGGCTGTGACTGCTGGGTTTGGCCGCATTCGGCCAAAAAAAGGGGGCCTATCTGGCCCGACACGCCACTTCAATGCACGCCTAATGCAATGGCCCACCCCACCCAAGCGGGCGAGATGGGCCATTAGATTGCACGCAAGATCTCGCCTAACCGACGGTGTTGATGCCGTTGACGCGGATCTTGCTGGTGGTCGTCTTGCCCCCCGCCGTGGTGCAGCGGAGAGTGACGATGTTGTTCGCCGGGTCGCAGTCCACCTGCACGTCCGTGAACGGGGCATCCTTGTCCTTGTACTGAGTCGCGACCCAGTTCGGAAACTCGCTGCGGGGCTTTCCGCCCTTCTTCGCCGGGGCAGCCTCGGCGGTGGCGGCAGGGGCAGCGGCGGCTTCCGCAACCGGCGCGGCCTCGGGGACGGCCACCTCGGGGACGGGCGCGGCTTCGGCGGCAGGCGGGGGCGGCGCCGGATCGCCAATGGCGGGCGCTGTGGGAGGGGCTTCCTGGGCCACCGGCTCCGGCGGCTGCACCTGGGGGATCGCTTCGTCAGTCATGATCAGTTGCTCCTTGTAGCTTGGGCTTCTTGAGGCGTAACGTGCCTCACTCGTTGCTATACGACAGTCATTACGAACGACTGAATACGTTCCAGCAGCTTCTGCCGGAGGGGCGCAAATACTCGGTGATGAACCAGTCTGTTGTCCATCTGCACAAGTTGAAAGTGATATTCTTCACGCCAAGACCGTTGCTTGACGAGGATGTAGTTGTCCAGGGCCACCTGCGGCTTGTCAGGGTTGGTGGCGAGCCACCTGGTCCACTTCTGTAGTGGGAAGTTCCCGGTCTCGTCAGCCTTGAAGTCACCCACCCGCTCGAACCAGTTGTTGGCGTTGAGGTGAGTGAAACTGCGGAAGTAGAGGCCGGGAATGTCATCCACCACAGCTTTTACTGTCTGCTTCCAGTCATCGGGCATGTGCGCGATGTCCGAGTCGTGAAACTTCTGGTGGTCAACCAACAACAGCCCACCTTCTGTGGTGGGATCAGTCGGCCACTGGAGCCCAGCGGCATCCATCATGTGCCAGATCTGGTAGCCCTGAATCTCACCACGGCTGCGCCTGGGCTTGGCGATGTATCGCTCAAGTGGCTGGGTGAGGTTGATCTTCAGGCCCAGGTCCCGCCACATGCCATTCGGTTGCGTCCTGTTTCCACCAGCCTCGGGCTGGATCTGGTAGAACGTCCCAGCACGGCACCGCCCCTGGATGCGCAGGTGATTCAGCGTGCACGCACACTTGTGATCTCCGCAGTGCTGCACACGGCATTTGATACAAAGGGGCATGTGAGTCTCCTCAGTCAACCATGAGGGTGAGGTTCGTAAGGTCGAACATCACCTTCGTATTCACCGCTGGCGTTTCGCGGAAAACCTGTTCCGGGTCAATGGTGCCCAAAGCCTCCTGCGCGTGCATGAGGATGCGCCGCGCTTGTTCACAGATCATGGCCGCAAGGACCATGTTGGTGTGGAAGACGGCCCGGTCGCTGCACGGCAGTTCTTCAGCCTCCTCAGTGCTGTAGAAGGCGTCCAGGTACTCCTTGGCTTCAGCTTCGTCGTTCGTGTCCACCACGTGCAGCGTGAAGAACCGACTGGCCATGCGGCCATCCAGAAACCCCACCACATCGTCGCGGGCGCAGCAGAACTCGAAGACCTCCTTGCGGGTCTCCATGTTGTCAGGGCCGCACAGGACAAGGTGAAGGCCCTCCCTATCCTCGATCCGCAGCGGGTTTTCGGTGGTCACGCGCCGGTTCTCGGCGATGACGTCGATGTGCTCGCCGCCAAAGTCGAGCAGGATCCCGCCCAGGTCTGCCACCTTGGGCTGTCCCATGGCATCCCCGTTGGCGGTCAGCATCTGGTTGGGCACGTTGTGGAGCTCGATGGTGTCATCGTCATACAGGATGATCCTGCTGGCTCCGATCTTGGCCAGTCCCAGCGCCGCCACTGATCCAATCCCGCCGCACCCGACAACGTGAACAGTCACGCCTTCCCAGGTACTACGCGGGATGAACTCAGCTTGGCGCTTGAACTGTTCACCCGTGTCTTGCATGGCTTGCTCCTTGGGCACCTTACCCCGCACACCATGGTAGCGCACGGGGCTTCATGACCTAATGTTCTATGCCGGATCCAGGTTGGTCGCATCCAACCGAAGCCTGACGTTCTTCAGGCTGCCGTCGCCATCCCTGCGCCTGACCTTGACAGGATTGTCCTGTCGTTGGGCACACCATTCTTCCCAGCGCAAGGCACCCTGCCCATACGGTTGCCCGACACGGGCCTTCCCGGCCCCACTCTGCACCAATCTCCTTGGCGCGGGCGGGCTGGGTAGGTTGGGCTGGTATGGCTGGTTCGCACGGGAGCCACCTTCCTGCCGCTCGATGAGCATGGCGCTGATCACGTTCTTGACCCTGCGCTCGCTCATGTCATCGAAGTATTCGATGTCCCCGGTGGGATCCTCCGCCTTGGAGTGATCGTGGTAGGTGGACACGTAAGTCTTGAGCCAAAGGTCGTACCAGATGCTCGTGGCTCGTTCGCCAAACGCCACCACGGTCGCGTTGTCGTCACGCACCGGGATGAATCGGTTCGGCCACTGGTCGGTTTCCACGCTCGATGCAAATGATGCACTGAACACCGTCGAGAGGGTGGGGTGGTCATCGGTGCAGTAGTATTGAGTCCCGTTGGCGTAGACCCTCATGTGTCCATGGGTGCCAAGGAACACCAGTTCCAGCTCCACGAACCTGTCCGCCGTGATGTACTCCACGTTGTCGATGACGTCCTCGACATACGGGAAGCAAGCGCCACCGACAAACTCCTCATCAACAGCAGGCATGAAGAGTTCCTTGCACGGGAAGCCGTTCAGCGCCTTGGGGTCGGTTTCCTCGTTCAAGTGCGTCTGCATCTGCAAGGCATCAACGTACAGCCTGTCAGCCGTCAGTTGCTGCTCTGGATCATCCGCCTGCCCCTTGGAACCCTTCCCGTCCTGGGTCTTGTAATTCAAGTCCCAATGTTGTTCACACTCGGGGCACTTGAACTTCTTGCAGGATGCCGGAACCTCCAGCACCTTGTTGCACGAGCACACGTGATGAATCACGTTGTGGTCATCGGGGTCACCCTCAACCACCTCGGCCTTGTTCTTGCCTGCGTCTTCCCTGGTGACGATCCCGCCTTCCTTGCGAATGCGCTCGATGAACTCGGGGCTCAACTCCTGGCCCTGCTCGTCACCGCCAGCACTTCGCCAGTCCTCAAGGGCGATCATGCGTTCGGAGTTGATCCGCTTGTGTGCCTGCTTCGCCCACCTGTCCCACTTCTGGGTCGGGCAATCCAACACAAGGTAGATGGGCACCTCGTCGTACCAGTGATGCTCAGGGCGGTACACGTCCACACAAGCGCGGAGCTCATGCCTCTGGTTCATCACAATGCTGAGGGTCCACCGGCTGTTCTCCAGCGTGTTCTTGCTGGCGTTGCGGTCGGTGGGGCTCCAGAACACGTCGAAGTTGTAGTGCGTATGGAACCAGAGGCGCATGTGCATCAAGTCGCGCCCCTCTTTCATCTTGGCCATCATCACCTGGGCCAGATCGTCCTGGTCAAGCTCGGTGGATGCGGCCGATGACTTGTTCTTGACAAACACCAGCTCGTCTACCCACACCTCCTGGCCCAGCGTCGTGATGTCGCTGTCCTTTTCCAGGTGCACGAATCCCATGGCGCTGGTTTCGCTCTCCGCGCTCATGGTCAACGCCGACATCTTCTGGTACACCGGGAGCGGGATGTACACCCGCAGTCCGGTTTCCTTTGGATCTCGTCGGCTTCCCAGCTCCCCGATTTGCCGCCGTATCCGGGGCAGGGGTGGCTTGAACTCGCCGCTCATTAGATAGTCCTCCTTGCACGCCGCCGCGGAGCTACTTCACCATCCACGGTGGTCGCGCCAACATCCTTCTTGCTGCAATCGTACACCAGGTCATCTTCGGTGAACCCGTCCTCGGGCGTCACCTCTGGCCACATCCACACTCGGTTGTAGGCGTCAGCCGGGTTGTAACTGAAGAAGAACTGCGCCAGGACTTGTAGCAAGACCATGACGTTGTTCTCTGCCCTCAGCTTTCGCACCGGCTCACCCATGTTGCCCCAGCAGATGCTGGTTCCGGCATCACCCCTGATGTGCGGGTGATAGATTTCACCGCCGGTCTGCTGGCACCACTCATCCTGTGCCTTGATGGGTATCAGGTTCTTGGCCACGATCTGGCCCATGCCACCCACACCATCTTCACGGCCAATGGGAATGGTGATCCTCAGCTGGCCAATCTTGAAGATGCCCATGCGGACTTCAATGTCATCACGGTTCCTGTACTCCCCGGCGCCAACGTGCATCCCCTTGGTCTTCATGATGTCGACCGGGATTTCCTCCTTGATGTAAATCATCCGCGTGGTTGCGGTGATCGTCTGGCTGCCGCCGGTTCCCGTGACCTTGATGTCCTCGTAGTAGTAGGACATCAAGTTTCTGAACATTTCCTCGTTGCCCAGCACGGACACCTCGGTCATGCCGTCCTCGACACCCTTCATCTGCATCTTGGCAGCATGGAGGTCAGCCATGGCCTTGAGTAAGAACTCTTCAGCTTCCTCAAGCTGGCGCCGATAGGTACGCTCGTCACGCTCGGCCCTCTGTAGCTTCATGGTCAAGCCGACCGATGCCTGCTTGACCATGATCCCGTGCAGGGACTTCCAAGCCTCATACACCCTCTCAATGCGCTTCTTTTCGTACTCCTCGAAGCTCATGAGGGTGTCGCTCTGCACCAGCCACCCGACCGCCGCAGTGACGAGCTCAAGGATCATTTGGCAGGAGTCAATGGCGAACTCGGTGGTGCGCTCCTTCCACACCGAGTCAGCCTCACCGCCCTTCTCCCACTCGTCGCCCCGGTTGTCAAACAGGTCGGCACTCAGGTAAAGGTGGTGGCCACGGAAGAGGCACAGGTTGTATCCCAAGCCCTGGGCGTCACCGTCGGTCTTGACGGCCATCATGCTCAGGGGGGCGAGGTCGTACTCCAGGTAGTCCCTCTGGCAACCACGGAGGTCATACTCCACGCCGCTCACCGACACCGTTGAGGGGAGCTGCGGGCACCCTGTGACCTCAGCTTCCTTGGGAGCAGCGAACACGTGCAGGTAGATGGTCCGGTACTGCTTCTCGGTGTAGCGATCTTCCTTTTCGTCAACACCCAACGGGAAGTGGTTGTCAACGCACACGCAGATGTCACGCTCGATCTGCCCGGCGAGATCACCCAACGCATCTAGGAAGTCTTGCCGCACTTCCGGGTACGCGCCGAGGACTCCAGCGGCTTCACCGGGCGTCGAACTGGTGTAGGCCCGCCAGTTGGACTTGGTGAACGCTGTCCCAGGCTGTAGTTCAGCAATCTCGCTCATTTGGGCACTCCAAAAAGGGGGCCGGGGTCGTTATCCCCCGGCCCTGAGCTTCCAGCCGCACTGCCTGTTGAATCAGCCGCCTGTGATCTTGGGCACCAGCGTGACGATCACGCCCGGCTTGATGGGCGTTTCGAGGGTCGCCCCCATCCCGTCCACCCGCAAGTCCTGGAAACAGGCGGCGACGCTGGTCGCCTGACCCTGGGCCACATCCTGCTCGGCAGCAGCGATGAGGTTGGTGATGTCGGTGCCCGCCTTCGTCTTGAAGGTGCCCCGGGGGAAGACGGCCCGCTTGAGCATGTCGTACAGGGTCTCACCGGACTTGACGGTGACGCCGACCTGCGACTCGCCCATCTTGCACACGAACGCCTCACCCTCGGTGGGCTGCGTCTTCGCGGCAGGCTTGCGACCGGCGGGCTTCTTCGCCGGGGCGTTCTTGGTGGCCTTCTTCGCGGTGGGCTTGCCCGCCGTTCCGCTCGCCGTCGCCTTGCCACGACCCATGCGTGGTGCCTTGGGGGCGACCTTACCCTTCTGCGTCCGTTTCGCCATTGCGCTTGCTCCTTTGGGCTCTGCAAGGTTTGCCCTCGCGCTGCCCGTGTTTGCCTTGATGCCCGCCGCCCACATAGGAGGCGTTTGCATAGCTCACGTGGTAATATACACCCGGCACAGTTTTGACCAAACGCTTCTGGTCGCTTCTTGTGGCCCTGTGGGTGTGCCTATATAGCAACGTAGGTCAGCCAAAGAGTGGAACTTCAAGGTGTTGCCTCTGCTTTCCTGTAGCAGTCTTCTGGAAGTGCTTGAAGTAGAGGATGTTGGCGAGTGCTCTGGCCCAGTAGTCCTGAGCCAAGGTGTTGACATCTGTCATCAGCTCTTCACGGATGTACCGTTCCAGATCCGCCTGTGATCCCTGGAAGTCCGTGTTGTCCGTCCGCCACTCCCCTCCCTCGTCGATTACTAATCGAAGATTGTCCTTGCTCTTGAGGGAACGAGGATCCTCGCTGAAGCTAAACGCTCCCATGGGCGTCTTGACCATCCCGAACCCGGCGATGTAAATCCAGGTGATGGAGTCAACCGTAAACCAGGGATAGCTGTCCATCAGCGTCTCACTGGTCACTGCATAGCCGTGGGTCAGGATGCGGGTGGGCTGCGATGACAGATAGGTGAAGACCTCATCCAGGTACTTCATCCTCTGCTTGGTCCTGGCGTCGTTGCTTGGGCTGATGCCGACGTACTGACACCCCTCATCGATCATGGTTTTGAGGATGTCAATGCTCTCACCCTGGTGGTGGATGGGCATGATTCTGCTGCACAGGTCCTCATGTCCCAACCAGCGCAGCCGGGCCAGGATGTATCGGTAGTTCATCCAGCCCTCGCTGGCTGCTCTCCTGTTCTCGTAAGCTGAAATCTGTTTCTGGCCCTGCCGCCCGGGGATAACGTCGAGGTTGGCAGCGTGGCAGACAACGCCCCGATGGCGGATGATGCAATCCACGTAGTCATCCAGGTTGATGGCCTTGCCCTTCGTCCATGCTGAGAACGCCCCGCTATCCAGCAGAACGAACATGGGCGGGAACTTGGGGTAGTTGAGGAGGTGGTCTTCTGTCTGCTTACCATCCTCGAAACATAGAAGACGGGTGGTGATGTCCCACCCTTCCATGTCTGCCAGCCTTACTGACCCGGCGAACAGTACGTTCACGTGGTCGTGGCTCAGTTCCCCGTGGGGATCGTTCAGCTTACACGCCAAGATCTGTCTCTTCAAACCCCGTTAGATGTTCAAAAGCGTACCGGGCATTGTGGAGTAAGTCCCTGGCCGACTCGGGTACGTCGTCCTCGGTGTGCTTGAGGTAGCCACGGATGGTCTGCCCCAGCTCGTACATCTCTCCACCCAGCTCAAGGTTGCGTGTGATGGAACGAAACATGGCCGCCCCACCGCAATCCTCATCCTTGGGGTCCAGTGTGATTGTGACCTTCGGTCCTTGCGCGTTCTCTGGCATGGTCTTCCTCAATCACATATACACGGGCATGGGCCTGGAGCAACCGCGCCAAGTCCATTCCATGGAGGAGTTTGTTGATCTCACCGATGATGAGAGCCTTGGGGTCATCCTGCGGCCCCATCTCATCTAACACATGGACAAGCTCAGGCTGGGCGTCATGGCCCATCTCTGGGAAGATCTCACGGCGCGGCTCCACCGGCCCAAGGTCAATGTGGGTGGGCTGCATCTCATCTCGGCACTCCATGTACATCCTCACGATGCCGTGAAACGTACGTCTGGGCCGACCGCGTTCCAAGGTTGCATTGAAGTGGTCTGCGACCTCCTTCATGTTGCCCTTCAGTGAGCGCCCCTGCAACGTCTGGATCTCGTGGCAAGTGTCCACTGCCTGCTGGCGCTCTTTGTCATTCCATGGCAGTCCAGGCATTTAGTCGTTCCTTGAGTCGTCGATGATCTGTTGCGCCTCCAGCGGGATGTCGACAATCATGTCATCGCTGGGGTTCCACCCCGGCATCCGCCTCATGTGTTCCGCCGTGGCCTCGGCGTACTTGCCGACCATGGCTACGAACAGTCGCAAAGGGATCTGCCAGCATGTGTAGCGATCCTGTGTAAGGGCACTGCCGGGAACCCGATCAAATGTGAACCAGTGGATCCGCCCACCCAGCATGGTGCGGACCATTCGGCCCACATCATGCGCGTTGTTCACTATTCGAACGACTTCGCCGACACTTCTGAGCTCCTCCTGGAGGTACTGTTCGGCCAACTCCTCACGTGAAAACGCGAGGAGGGTACGGACTGGCCCGGGGCTTTCGCCCGCTGCAATGTCCGTACGCCCTTCGGGTGATCCGCCCGTAGGATCATCAAAGGTGGCGTAACCCACCCTCTTGGCCGATCCACCCGAACCGTGTTCAGTTTGGGTGATGATGTAGAGGCAGCCTCGCTGTAGTACATGTTCCCCGATAAAGCGAACTTTTTCGGGGTTCACGCCGTGCGGCTCTCCAGTTGATGAGTTGCTCATTGGTATTTGTGCGCACCGACCATTGCAGTTGAAGGGTGGGGCGACACGCTTTTGTTGTGCGCTTACATTGTACGCCCAGGCGGGGCATGACCAAGCCTTCTACCCCATGGTCTCGTACTTGTCTTTCTTGTCTTCGGTGGTGAAGTTCTCGTTGTCGGGGATCTGCCCACGGAACACCTTGGACTGCGTAATGATGCCGCCGCGCATTCCCTGCACGAGCGTGATCTGGACGAAGTGGGGATTGACCGCTTTCCAGAAGTCATCGGCGATGTGCTGGGCGATATCCTCAACGAACATGCCGATGAGTCGGTAGCAATTGAGATACAGCTTGAGGCTTTTGAGCTCCACCAGGGACTTCGCCGGGTAGTAACTGATGTTCAGGGCGTAGATGTCTGGGAGCCCTGACTTGGGGCACACCGCGCTGAACTCCTCGCTGGTGCACGTGATCTCTGCCGGGTTGTTCGGGTATGGGTTGGGCGTTGGATCGAGTGGGCAAGCCGTCTCAAAATGGCGGGGGTGTTGTGGGACAAGCCGAAACTCTTGCCCGCCATTCTTCTCCACTCGTTCGATTTGTGACATCGATCTGTATCTCCTCGGGGTCGTTGGCGTCTTCGGCTGCCTTCAGTGCTGCCGCTTTCGCCTCCAATCTCTTCTTCGTTGGTTTTACGTGATAGAAGTACAGCAGCGGGATCCAAATCGGGCTGCCGTACAACAACACACCCAAAACGATAAGCAAGAACACTCCCATGTGCTACTCCTGGGCGCGTGGTGCGCCGTGGGCCATTGTACCCACCAGGGCGGCATTGAGCGTGCGTTCTACTGCTGAAATAGTGCGATTGCCTCCGCTCTTGCCTCGGGCTCATTCTCAAAGCACCCTGAGATGCTTTGTGTGAGCGTCTCAGCACCGGGACACTCCACCCCCCTCATGCTCATGCACAGATGGGTGCCGGTCACCTGCACCATCACCCCCTTGGGCTTGAGCTGCGTCTCGATGGCAAGGGCGATCTGCTGTGTCATGCGCTCCTGGATTTGGAGCCGCCGGGCGTAGAGGTTGGCCATCCTGGCGAACTTGCTGAGTCCCAGCACCTTCCCGTGGGGGATGTAGGCAATCTTCACCTCACCAAAGAAGGGGAGCAGGTGGTGGGCGCAGAGTGAATAGTATCCAATGCCCCTCACCAGCACGATCTGATCGTACTTCTTTTCCTCAAATACGGTGATGATCTCTTCAGGGTTCTTGCCGTACCCCGCAGTCAGCTCACACATGGCCTTCGCGGCACGGGCTGGAGTGTCCTTGGTGTTGACATCAGTGTCCCACATGCCGGGAAGCAGAGACTCCAAGATTTCCTTGTAGGCAGCCTCAAGGCGAGCCCTGTCGGGACTGAAGTTTACTGGTTCCGGCCAATGCTCTTTCATAGGTTCCTCATGTGCCAATGTACGCTGTACCGTCCTCGATGTTGCCCCTGACTTCCATGCCCTCTACAGCCTCCTCTGTCATCCTGGCTCGGCGGCCACGTGGCTTTTCTTTCCCTTTGACCATCGCTATGGTAGCTTCATTCTGCTTGGCCAGGAGTTCCTTCAGCTTCATGAAGTCTTCGAACATCTCATCCGTAGCTGTGGCAGCTTCTGCCACAGCTCTCAACCCTTTGAAGTCAACCCCCACCTTGAACTTGGTCGGACAAGCGTGTTCATCTACGTACTGGGTCTTGCACTTCTCGCAGATCATTGCTCGCCACTTACCCCCGGGGAACGATTTCAGCTTGGCATCGCAACCTGGGCAGCGACCTTCGCCGCTTCGTAGTCCTTGTACTTGATGGGGTCATCCAGCCCCAGCTTGAGGAAGCTGGCAACACGCAGGCGGCATGAGTCACAAACCCCGCACGCCTCTTGGTCACCCTGGTAGCAAGACCAGGTCAGTTCGTAGGGCACCGACATCTCATTGCCAGCCTGGATGATCTGATCCTTCTTGGCGTTGATGAGCGGTGCGTTGATCACGATGTCGTGGCCGTCAGGGAGCCCGGCGTTGATGGCGGCCTCCATGAACTCGATGAAGGCGGGGCGGCAGTCCGGGTACCCACTGGCATCCTCATCTACCACACCACACCAGATGTCGGTGGCGTCATGCTTGGCAGCGACGGCGGCAGCGATACTGAGGAGGTTGCCATTCCTGAACGGCACGTAGCTGGTGGGCACTCGGGCGTTGACAATCGCATCACCATCCGACTCCACCGCCACAGAAGCGTCGGTGAGGCTACTGCCGCCGATCTGCTTGAGGAATCCAATGTCCACCACGTACCGGTGTTCGTTCGGAATCATGTAGTGTTCGCACAGAGAGCGGAAGCATGACAACTCCCTCATCTCGGTGATCTGGCCGTAGTTGCAGTGGAAGGCGATCAGCTTGCTGGTGCGCCCTGCCTCGCGCTCTGCTGCCACCTTGGCCGCCGCTATGCCCAGGACAGTGGCGCTGTCGGCGCCGCCCGAGAGCAGCACGACATGGGCCAGATTGCGCTCCATAAGTGGAATGCTCATCCGAATGATACCCCTCTGGCCTTGATGATCTCCAAGGCTTGTTCTTTAGTGAAGCCCACTTCGATGTATTGATCGAAACGAACCTTGGTCAGCTTGGCGAAGTAAGCACTGGTCTCTGCCCAGAGCTCGAACTGAGCCGTCATGGACTTGATGTTCGCCATCTGCTCGGCCATGCCGCCAGTATTAGGCATGCCGTCCGGGACTTCATCATCCGCCATTGGGCCTCTCCCTCCAGTCTCGCTTCTCAACGACCCCGTGCCACGTCGTGGCCAAGATCTCGATGATGTTCCAACCTTCCAAGTGGCACAGCTCACACAGCCAGTGCACCAGCTCTTGGACTGCCTTCTGGCACGTGCTCAGGCTGTTGCCCACGTGGTTGATCATCAACTCCGACTGGGAGTGGTTGATGCGTGCCAGGATGCGGGGGATGTCGAACCCCTTGGGTGTGAACGCCTCAATGGTGTCCAAGATGATGTGGCCAGCGGGCCATGCCTGCAAGCGGCAGACGCCGTTGGAGTAAATGAGCAGGTCGCCAATGGCGTCCTGCATCTCAGCTTCCAACGCCTCCTTGGTACCCCTGATGCCCTGCTGGCGCTTCAGGATGGCGTGGGCCAACTCCCCGGCTTCCTCCATCACACCAGTCACCTGTTCCCATGGGGTGGTGGTGGGGAAGTTGTGGTTGATCCACACCGCGTGCCGCTGCGAGAATGTGTGAAAATCAAACTCTTTTTCGGTCACAGGTGTGATTCCCCAGTATTGGTGAAGGCGCAGCCCTGGCCGCACCTCCTTGATCATTGATCTCATGTGCCCTTCTCCCTGCCGTGGGATAGCCAGTGCTGCTGCACCTGGAGCCTGACAAGCGGGAAGTGTTCCCACATGCCACCCTTCTTTACGTCGGTGGTGAACGCTTCCGTAAGCTGGCGCAGGTTAGCGCAGTAATCAGCAAGCTCTTGTTCACGCGCTGCTTCCACGAACGGCGCATTGTTCGGCTGGAACAGGACATTCACGTTCCTGCGGCAATCTTGCGGCACCACAGCCCATGTGAGATTCTTGGCGTCCAAGAAGTCCTGTTCGTTGGTGATGACGTACTTGAGTTGAACAAGTTTGCCAGCCGCCAGCATGGCATGGATCATCTGCGGCAAATGGCCGGTGTACCGCTCGTTGCCCACCTGTCGGCGCATCATCCCGCTCATCTTGGGTGAGCAGCTCAGGAGGTGGTAGGGCGTTGGGTCGAAGGCCACGTTGCCACTGGTCTCAATCGTGAACCAGCGCCGAACCATCTGTGAGTGCTGAACAACATCCAGCAGTTCGGCGGCCTGCTCGGCGGGCTCACCGCCTGTGACAACGACAAAACGAAGGCCGCTTTCCACGATCTGCATAACGATGTCGTCGCTGTCGATCTCCATATACTGGCCGGAGGCGACACCGTCTGGCCGCTCCTTGTTCCAGGAGTAGATTGTGTCACAAGCGGGGCACTTGACACCACAGCCAGCCGTGCGCAGAAAGAATGATGGGTGGCCGGTCCAAACACCCTCGCCTTGTACGGCGTGGAAGCTTTCTGTGATGACAAGTTTGCTCATTGAGCCAGTTCGCTCTCTGCCCAGCAGTTGGGCGTCTCGTACACTCTCACTTTGGTGATGGTCACATCCACGCCAGCGGTGAGGAGCAGGTCCCCGAAGAAGTCAAGCAGGTACGCCGCCATGTTCTCGGCGGTGGGGTTGAAGGGCACACGGACAAACCCAGCATGCTGCTCAAACCACGGCGGATCCGTGTGGCTGCCCAAGATGTCGTCATCTTCCCACAGTAGGGTGCGGTGGTCCCAGGTTTCATCCACCCAGCGCCCCAGGATACCCTTGAGCACCGAGAAGTCAACCACCCGGCCTATGCCGTCCAACTCAGGGGCGGCTGCGGTGATTTCCAGCACATAGCGGTGACCGTGCAACCGGGCGCACTTGCTCTCATGGCCGTGCACCCGGTGCCCCGCATCAAACTCGATCTTGCGCGTGCAGTGCCTCATATGGGCTTCTCCTCCTCGCCAAGCACCCATCGCAGTGTCTTGATGGTCAACGCCATGCCGTACATCTGCTGCTCGATGGACTCCTCCTGCTGCATGCGCTGGCGGGTGATTTCGAGCGATGGGGGTGGGCAGCTTGCCGGGTCTTCAACGGCTGCTGATCGCATGTCAATGCTCTGTTTGAGGCGGCTACGCAACTTGGCGTGCCGTTTGACCAGAGTTGCGAGTTGTGCTTCTACGTCTTCAAGGTGCAGCATGGGTTACCTGCTTGGTTGCACGTTATACGGCAAAACGGGCACGAGACTGCGTTTTCCGCAAATCGCTGTTTGCTGATGAAAGGGTTCTCATGCCAAAAGGCTCGATTGCTCGAGAAACCGAAATCACCCTATCTGTTTTTTCTCTCGCCTAACTATGAAGATCACCGCTGTTGCGACGCTCCCGCAGCGTCAGCATAAGGATGGAATAGTTGATCATATCACGCAAGGTGTCTTCCAAAGACTCATCCTTCACCTTGCCCTCTTTACTGATGAGTGTGCAGATGCGAATCATCTTGTCACTCATGCGGATCGCCATGCCTTTCTCTGCGCTACCGAGACCAAGGTGTTCAGTAAGCATGAAGTTGGCGTAAGCACCACCAGTGGTCTGTTGACCGTTGGTGTAATCGTGGTTCTTGGCCTCCATCAACTCAAGGGCAGCAGCACAGATCTCACCATGACGACGAAACAAATACTCAGTATCAGACTCACCCGACATGTCGGAAGACTCCTTCAAAGAGGTTGGCGGTTTCCCACCCCTCGTTCGCTGGCCTGCTTTCCCAGTCCTCTTCCTCGAGTCCGTATCCCTGAACGTCATCCTTCATCTCCCACCCCTCCACCATCGCCATTCGTAGGAAGGTGGGGTTGTTGGTGTACCCTCGCTCAACTTGGCAGTGCCAGAACCCTTCGCCACGCTTGACGTACTCAGGGAGCGGGGATAGCCACCAGGGTGAATACTTCTCGGCCTCACCCTTCAAGACATTCTCGGGGTACATCTCGTACTGCCCGTCACCCTGCTTTCGCAGCTTGATGATGCCTATCTGGGGGTTGTTGGTCATGATGTCCAGGCAGTGCTGCAACCAATCGCCGTTGCGCATGCACTCCCAGTCATTTTCCAGGTGGATGTAGTAGGCGGCGTCCAGCTTGCGGGCCATGGCACGCAGCGAGTTCATGCCTCCGCCGATGCCGATGTTCTTTCCGGCCCACTTCACCTGCTTGAACTTCCTGTACCACTGGCACGCTCTGATGCGGCCCATGGTATGCTGGTCAGACCCGTTGTCGTGCATGATGTAGAGGGCCTTGTCACCGAGCGCCTTGGTGATGGACAACATGGTCCGCTCAAGCAAGTCGAATCGGTTTTGGTTCAGGATCCCTACAACAATGATGGAGTTCATTCGGAAACGCTCCGATAGATGGCCCTGACCTGCCGTGCAATGATAGCCGGGTGGAAGACTGAATCAACAAGCTCTCGCATGCTATCACCATCCTGCATGCCCTTGTCCGGCAGTGACAGGATACACTCGGCGTAGGCTTCGTGGTCCTGTACGCCAGTGATGAAGCCGCCGAGAAGCTCCTTGTACCGGCCACCTTTGAACCCTATACGCTCGGGCGCAATACCGAGAGTACTCCGGGCAATCAGGGCATCCCCTGACATAATCTCCAGATGGCCCTGGTACTTACGACTGATGTGGCTCACGGTGGGCAGCCCGAAGCTCATGGCCTCTGCTTGACAGCACCCGAAGGTCTCACCGTCCACTCTGTCATGCGCCAGCCCGTCCAGCATGGTATAGAAAGAACACACCTGCTCGTGCGAAACAGCAGGCTCAAGGATCAACCTCACCTGCGGGTTACCGCTGAGCCCCTCTGCCATCTCCCTGGTCGGGTTCAGGGCCACCAGGAAGATGTTCACCCCCTTGGACCACAGCAGCTTGAATGCCTTGACGCTCAGTCCATGGTGATTGTCAGCACGACCAATGCGTCCAACCACCAGGGCGTCGGCAGGTAGATCAAGCTGCCGCCGCATGTCAGCGCGAACCCCTTCAATCTGTTCATCAGTGAAGGGTGGTGGGGCGATGGGGTTGTATACTGTGTGCAGTCGCTCCTCATTGTTCAGCTCTCCAACCGTGCCGCGGAGATACCACGCTTTGATGTAGTCGCTGACAAACATGTGCGCCTTGATGCGGCCCCCTGCTTCCGAGCGGTCGCCATCACCAAAGATGTTCGTCTCCACCACGGGCACGTCTGTTTCAATGAGGGGGTCCAACCACTCCTCTGCCCAGCCGCCACGGTGTACGTGCACCATGCCATAGCCACGTTCCTGCACGTACTCTGCCAGCTCTTGGGCCGGACCCACCTTGGTGGCAATGCCAGCCGCCACAAACTGTCCGGCCCTGATACCGCCTTCAAATGCGTACACGTCGGCTTCGATATCGTCGTAGCTGTTGAGGTACTGGCACATGAGGTAAGCGGTCTTCTCAGTGCCACCAATGCCAAGCTGATGAAGTACGTGTAGGACCTTCACGATGCACCTATTGTCCCAGCCGCAGGCGGCTTCTTGGCTATTGATACCTTCTGTTCATACCAACGCCAATCCTCAAGCATCCACTCCTTACCTGATACGCTTCGCCGCCACCAGAGATGGTTGATGAGGTGCTCACACGTACGCACTTCACCCAACGCTTGCAGGAACACGCTCAATCCGAGCTGCTCCTTGAGTCTGTTGCTACCGTCCCCGCCCACCTCGGTGTATGCCTCTTGGATCAGCCACCGCTTCACCCGGTAGAGGTGCTGGCGATACTTCCACGGCACCCAGACCACCCCACTGTTGATCATGTCCATGGCTGCCACCTGCGGAGGTGTGATGCCGTACTTGGACCAGTCGATCATGTGCAGGGCACGGTCATAGGCTGAGTTCTGTAGTGGGTACTCCCTGGCGTGCATGACCGGTCTGTCACTCTGGAAGATCTCATCCAGCGGTGCCACGACTTCGGTGTCACTGTCCAGGAATAAGAACGCACCGGGGTGGACCAGCATTGTGTCCAGCTTGGCCACCAGGATCCGCAGGTCTGGGATCTGCCACTTGCTGTGCTCCCAGAAGTTCTCATGCGGATACATGAACGGCTGCCCCCTCTCAACACCAATGGGCATGAAGTAGAGGGGGTCAAGCCCCTTCCAGATGCCCAACTTCCACAGGCTTGGAGTGTCGGTGTAGATGTACACCGGAATGTCAGGGTGGAATCGGCGTAGGGTCTGGATGCTGTGCAGGGTCTCATCTACCGTGGGGCCGGTGTGCACCCGGAATCCAAGCTCGTCGTCGTCAACACGCTTGACGCACAGGTAGATGACCTCTGGTTGGTTCACAGCGTGTCTCTCTTCATGAGCGGGTGATCATGTAAAATGGCCGGTATTTCGATTCGATCAACTTTCTTCACACAGGGCCAAAGTCCAGGGCTGACAGGATGAAGGTTGGTCACCCTGCGATCCTTCTTCCAGCCATGCCACACCCTCTCCAACCATCCGTCTTGGACTTCATGGCTGTGGCTCCACCCCTTGATCTTCTCCTCCATCTCCTTATCGGTGTGCACCGCGCTCATGTGGTGAAGGAACATGTCAAGGGTGTGCTGGGTGTCTTGGCACACGTCACGGATGTAGTGGAACTTGCTGTCAGCATCACACCGCATCATCACAGGGCCGAACCGTTCCGTGCCACAGCGGTAGCGCATGCCACGCCAGTAGGAGTGGGCGTAGATGTGGACCTGCCCCACCTTTTCCGGGCCATGCTGATCACAGAATGCGAACAGCGTGTCCAGGTCTTGCTGGTGGTAGAACTCATCGGGGTCGATGATGAATACGAAGTCACAGCCCACATCCTTGAGGGCTTGCAGGCAGATGTTGCGCTGGGCCTCATCACTCTCTGGTGCCTGCACCTCCTGGTACAGAATCTCAGGAGGGTGGGCTCTGTGCACAACCTGCCAATCACGGATCTCTCTGGTGGTGTTGTCCAGCTCCGTGTAGCCGTTGCGCCAGGAGGTCAGCCCACGTGTGATACTGATGACCTCAACTGGCGTGCAGGAAATCTGGGTCAAGCACTTCTTGATCCAGCGTTGCTCATTCCTGATACTGACCAGGGCTCCGTACTTGTAGCTCATCCGACAACGTACCCGTACTGCTGCCTGAGCTGATCGATGGTGGGGAAGCTCTTGGCATCGAAGGCGCCGCCCAAGCACACTGCATGCTTGCGCTCGAACCTGTTCTTGTTCATCTCTTGGAGCGCGTGCCAGTGAGGGATACTGCTGCGTGACTTGGCATGGTGGTGGTGCACGTACGCTCTGGTAGACACGATGGGGGTCTGGCGCCGTGCCCTCATGCGGATGAGGTAGTCACTGTCCTCGTAGAACCCGATGATGAACCGCTCATCAAAGAGGCCCACCGCATCAATGCACTCACGGGTCAGCATGAAGCAGGGACCGTTGATGCCGTGGGCTGGGCGAGCAAGTGGTGCCCTGCTGTTCCGCTGGGCTACAATGATCTCGAAGTGATCCGGGTTGCCGCCCTCAGTCAGCTCAGTTTGGATGCAGAAGGGCTTGATGCTTGGGTCCTTGGGACTGCGGCTGGTGCGCATCACGTGTCGCATGTTGGCCAGCCACATCGGCCACACTTCTACATCACTGTTCAGCAGCAGGTAGCTGTCATAGAACTGCTCCTTGCTGCGCATGCCATGACGGATACCAAGGTTCCAGCTTGGTGCCACCCCCTTGTTGATGGCCTGGGGCATGAAGAACACCTCGATGTCATCATGTGGCAGCAGGTCTGCCATGGCGTAGTACGCATGCTCAATCGTGGCCACGTCAAGACGCGCCCGGAGCTCCTCATCCTCCTGGGGGTTGGGGTTGATAATGAGGGCGAAATCGTAATGGTCGGGCAGGGTATTCTCCCTGACCGACTTCAACGCTTTCTCCACCCACTCCCACGCCCCCCAGACGGGGCAGATAATCAGTGTCTTTGGTGGCACCGTCGCCTCCTATTGATGATCCGTGTCACCTGTGATTGGCTGACGCCATACTCATCGGCAAGCTGTTGGTGAGTGACTCCACCAGCCGCCTGCCTGTCCCTGATCTGCCTGACCTCGTCTTCGCTCATACCAGTACCGCTTGGTCCTCCTGCGTAACCCACTCGTCGTTGAGGTCCATGCTACGCAGGATAGCCTTGAACCTCTCCTTGCTACGGTCCATGCCGTACAACTCGATGAGCTTCTGGCGTGCCGTGGCACACTGCTCATCCTTGGTGTGGCCACACAGGATCTGGTCGGCCACGGTATGGGCGTACCCCATGACATCCCACGGGGTGAAGCTCATCTCCTTACCCCACAATTCGGTCTGGATGTCGGGCACGTCGCTCCCGTACAGGGGCACGCCGAAGAAGGCACACTCACCGACCAGTCGGCCCGGGGTGTCCCTGAGGATGGTGCTGATGCAGGCGTCGCAGCTCTGGAGGAAGTGCAGGAAGGTCTGCATGTCCTGGCGCTGCTGGATCATCACGTTGGGGTAGCGGTCCTTGATGTGCAGCATCAACTCCTGGTTGGACTTGTCGCTCCAACTGAGCATGATGCCACGCATGCGGTCGGCCGTGTCTGGGTCCTCGGCACGCACCAGCTCCACCGCTGCCTCGAATGCTGCCAGGGACACGCCGTAGTTGCGCTCCCATCGGGTGTGGGCGGTGCCACCAACACCCAGCCCCACCCAGATCTGGTTGCCCTTTTCGGGCCTCGGATTGCTGCGCACCAGGGAGGGGTAGGTCTTGTCAGGGAAGGGGAGGCCCACGAACGTGGCAGGCACTCCCTTGTGCGAGTAGAACTTGTCCTCGTGGCGGCTGATGGTCATGATGTGATCGAAATCACCCAACCCATCCAGGTATCCCTGTGCCTGCTTCACGGTGTCAACGGTGCCGCCGTAGCGGTGCGCCCAGTCCACCATGAGCGGCTCGTCCACCAGCCCGATGATCTTGAGGTCTGGGCACTCTTCCCTGATGGTTAGCATGCCACGCTGAGGCTTGCCGTACCCTCCAACGAAGGTTCCCCACATGGTGGCGATGAGGACATCAATGTTGTTGACCTCACACCACTTACCGATCTGGCCGTCGGTGAGGCCCTTCTCCAGTGGCACCCGTTCCACGCCAAGGACGTGCTCCCAAATGCCGTTGTCGTAGTCTGCTCCTGACGCCCCGCCGTTGGGCACGTCAGTGAACAGGTGTGCCACTCTGATCTTGCTCATTGTGGTAGCAACCCCATGTCAAAGTCCTCGCCTGTCTTCTCCCTGAACCTCTCAAGGTACAGGGCTCGCGCCAACCGCCACCCGGTCTCACCAGGGAGGGTCAATGCTTCACGCTCGTAGGGCACCAGCCCAGCGAGGTATGGGTCTTCTTTGGCCGCATCAATGTGGGCCTGGGGGCAGAACAACACATGCTCTGTCTTCAGCATGCGGGCATCCACTTCATGCACCCCTTCAGTCATGATAGTGAGACCGAACCTCTTCTCAAGGGCGATGATGATGGCACCTTCAAGGTCCTTGTACTCTGGGAGCACCATCTTGAAGGGCTTGGGTAGGTCGGCGATGTACGCCTCACTGGCGTCGTGCAGCAGTGCTGCGAGCTGGTCCTTGGGCTCTGCTACTGCCGAGCAGTTCAGGCAGTGCTGGGCCACACTGACCGGGAAAGTGGTGTGGCCTGCCCATCGCGGCATGCGGCTCAGCGCATGGGCTATGTCTTCGATCCGGATCTGCTCCGGGTCGGTATCGGGGTAATCGATCCTGGCCCCGCTCACTGTCGCCACCCAGGCCATGTTGGTCTCCTACCACTGGCATACGATTTGATTACAGCATGATGACCGCCGCCTGGACTTGAACCAGGGACCTCCAGGCGCGTTAGCATCCTGGTGCTCTACCAACTGAGCTACGGGGTCGTGAGGATGCCCCCGCCAGTGCAACGGGGGCGGCGCTCCAGGCGCATTTACCTCGCCGGGCTCACCCCGGCCCGGCATGAACCGGGCAGCGCGGGCCTTGCCACTGGTCTCGATCGACATATGCACTGTGCTCAGAATCTGGAGTGACTTGGTTTACGTCGCAGTCACCACGACGCAGGGTACGCGATTTGATTGGCTTTGCTATTCCCCACTGATGACGCCCGGCAATCGCCGCGACAGCCAGCAGCTTCACCCTGAAAGTGCCAGCAAGAGCTTGATTATGATCCGAAGTTACGGATTGTGAAGTCGACGAGCTGTTTGGCCCGTGCGAGGGGGCCATGGTGGAGCAGAGAATGATCACGGCCCCGAGCGGCGATAGCATCTCGCTCGGCTTTGTTGGCCGGGTTGGCGTAGTGAAGGATCTTGCTGGTGGCGTCACCAATCTTATCCTCGTCGCTCGCCCCACTATACGTGACGATGGTACCGTCGGGGTATAGTTCATTCAGCCCGTACTCCTCTTCCAGTCCATCGCAGATGAGCAGCTTGCCCATCGCTGGCCATTCAAAGTGGCGGTAGCCCACCTCTGCGCACCATGCCTGATGCCACCCCACGGTGGCGCTGCATAGCGAAGCTCGGTAGGCGTGCCCCCACTGGCTGGTACAATGTACGCGCAACCCGGCGACGATAAACGCCTCCAGCATAGGTTCACGCAGACCGTACACCTTGCCTGAGTGCACCACCTGATGCTCGTCCTTGATGAGCGGCTCGGGGAAGTGCAGCAGTCCGTCATGGTGGTAGGGCATCCACTCAGCCCCCTGAATGCCCTCCATCATGGCGTACTTCTCTACGAAGGGGCGCTGCGCACAGAGCACGGCATCGAAATGACCGCTGGCGATAGCATCCGTGTTGGCGTCGTGCCGCATGGGATCATCACCGGCGTGATAGATGATGGGCAGGTCTTCCCTGCCCGACACCGAATGCCAGTTGATCTTGGCCCTGCCCGTGTCAAACACCAGCACGGCATCCAACTCGGTTAGCTCAGGGAGGTGGCGGAGTTGCTCAGCGGCCTTGGGGTCGTTGACCTCGTTGTTGTCGTCATACATGTTGACCGGCGAGACCTGGTGACCAAGCAGACGCAGAGCATGGATGAGCGACCAGCACCCACCTGAGCAGAACTGCTCGGGGTGGGACACCACGGTCTTTTCCCTCGGCCAAGGGAAGACGAATGCCAGCTTGAGACTACGCGCCACCGTAGACCCTGTCATAGAACTCGGACGTGACGGCGGCGACCCAGTTGTCAAAGCCGACCTGGTCATCGCCGAACGCCTTGCCCTGGATGCCCAGGTGGGGATGCTCGTTGCCCAGAATGCCCTCCATGTGCGGCACCAAGGCACCACACACCTGGACCTTCTTGGCCTCCGCCGCCTGTGCTTCCGTCTGCTCTGGCTTCTTACCAGAGTCTTGCGTCTTCTTGGCCACTGTGGATCTCCGTGATGTCAATAGGGTGCAGTCTGCCGGACTGGATCATCGTCTCAATATACGAGCGGTTGGTTTCCATCCAGTCCAACATTTCGGGGACCCAAGTCTTGATCCCCATGTCACTCGCCAAGCCCTGCATCATTTTGAGCTTGTCGATGTCTTGTTGGTAGTCCTTGTCGAAGTACGCCATTCCTTCTTCAAAGACCACAGGGCATCCGAAGCGCCAGTTACGTCCGAACTGCATTCGTCCAATGAACGCTGTAACTGATGGAGCTTCGCCTCTACGCCGTACAACGAAGTGAGGAGCGATGCAATGGAAAGGCTGAGCACTATCACAAGGGCGATTGTAACCCCCATGGAGCCCACAGATAAACTTCCCGGCAAACGGGCCGTCCTGTGGGTTCTCAAGGAAGTCGCAGGTCTTGGCGTCGGTGTAGCGAGCCTTCTTGTCGTTGAAGTGGACCCATACTGGCACGTCACGCCCGTTGATAAGACACGACACTGGTCGGATCCTATCCAAGCAGCCTTGCGCATCTGATCTACCAACGGCGGCCTGAAGCCGGGCCTTGCCTTCACTGGTGTATGCGAGGTCGAATGGGACCTTGCAGCACTTTCCAGAAGACTGGCAACTGTCCGTTTTGAAGAGGGTGGGGGAGATGATGACGCGGCACGGCGGGTCGTAAGCAAAGTCCTGACCCGTTGCAAAGCTGATCTCAACACGCTCTTTGGCAAGGTGCCCGACGTAGTCGAAGAGTTTCCCGATGCTGTCATGTTCGCGTGCTCCTCGTTGGTGCATGCTCATTCGAGTCCGATCCCCCGTTCGCAGGCGTTAGTTGACCACCGCCTGTCCAGCGAGACTCCCACCGTTGCCCCAGGTCACAGTAGAGATGGGGCCTTGATCGTGGCCGAGCAAGGCCGACACGTCAAAGGTCATGCCACAAGCCTCGACGCGGCCCTTGTAGTATCGGATGCCGTTGCGGGATCTTGTGAGCGGGATGCTGACAGCCGCAGAGCAGCCACCCACGTTCACGATCACCGACACGCTGCTCGGGGCTGTTGCGGTCGATGGGTTCTCGTGGAAGGTGATCGCCACCGCTACGGTCGTGAGGGTTCCACCGGGACCGGACTGCTGCCCATTCCCACTGAGCGTGGTGGTCTGGGCGGTGACGGACGCGGCGAGCAAAGTCAATACGGCAATGGTTCTCATGGCTTCCTCAGTAGTAGGTCGTAGACAACGGCATCAAAGTCATTACCACAGCATCCAGGAGCTGGGGCCACACCTTGGTGCCACTTATTGATCCGCTCCGCGTATCGTTCTTCAACGGCGAGAAGCAGACCAGCGAGTTTACCCTCATCACCGTCGCACTCGACGAGTAATGATTGGTAAAGGGACTTGGATCGTTCGGACCTGGATAGGTCAGAATCAGCAAGGGCATCGAGGTCGGACTCACCGCGCAAAAAGAGGCGACGGCGAGCTTCGAGTTCGCCCATCAGACTCATGACCCGTGAGCGGCTCTGCGGAAGGAGGCGATCACCTCGTGCCGAGAGCCGAGGTACTTCGACTGGGATCGTGAACGGCACCTCGATGATCTTCTCGACCTCGACGGGCACCTGGACATAGACGACCTTCTCGACGGGCACCTCGACGATACGCTCAACCGGGGCCTCGATGGAGTCGGGCGTGAACGCCGCCGTCACTGCAAGCAACCATGCGACGGCGAACGTAATCGGTAGCACGACGAAGGCAGCAAACCTGACCATCACTTCTCCTCCTTCAGTGCTTCGCGGGCAACCCGCTGGAGCGATGTTACGAAACCTGCCTGGGTCGCGGGAATGTCGTCAAGTCTCCCGTCAGCGATGTCCTTGAGCGCCTCCCGCAGCCGCTCGATAGTCTTCTCGCTGTGCCGTACACACGCCTCCTTCTCGTCGCGCTCCCGTTGGAACGCCTCCCGCAGCCGCTTGATCTCACGGTCTACCTCGTCAGCGTCGTATACTTCCAGCTTTCTCCAGAAGTAGTGGCGGGCTGCTTTGCGGTTGCGGTACTCCCGGTACGCCTCCTCAGATGTCATGCGTTCCATCACTTCTCCTCCTTCAGCTCTTCGCGGGCAGTTGCCGGAGTCATTGTGTTTCGCCGGAAGGGGCACCAACCTCTAAGCCCTTCCCTTCCGTAGTTCTGTGACAAACTTACGCGGGTCATCAATGTGGTCCGGAATCTGCCATGTGTGCGCCGGGTCCAAGGTCTTGTGATAATAGCAGTTGTTGCACTTGATCAGGGGCAGTGGGGGTTCGGCCATGGCGCACACCTCGTTCAGCTTGGCCATTGCCTCAGCGTCTTGGGCGTAATCCTGTGAGTACGCAAACGCATCAAGGTACTGCACGATGCTCTTGTTGTAAGCATCACTCTCAATGTGCACGTTCAGCCCGATGACTGCCCCACCCTGGTCGTGCGCCCACGCTGAGAGGCAACGCAGGGAGTTGATGTCGGAGTTGCCCAGCGGGACGTTCTCTGGCAGGAACACGCCAATCACAATCACGTGCAGCTCGTGCCAGTCCCAGTAGACCTTGAGGTGGGTGCCCGTCCAGGCGTCGAACCCATGGTGCCCCGCAGTGGCCCTGATCTTGGCCTGCTGCTCAACGCTGGGAAAGTGGTTGTGCTCCGCGAATACGATGATGTCCGCAGTGTCGCGTCCAGCGTTACGCTCCGCCTTTTGGTGGCGTGCGTACTTTGACAGCGAGCTGAATGCGCCCGCTGACCTCATAGTGTGCGCTGCTATTTCAATGGTCTTTGGCATGCGTGGCACCCCTGGCCATGCCCGTTATACCACCACCGGGCAGCAGAACTTACGCTCTGCGTGCAATCTCAAGCTCTGCCTTCTTTGCCCGCGCCACCACCCATGCACCACACTCATTGTCATCCCACGGGCGCTTGCGCTTCAGCTTCTCGTAGCCACCCGGCAGCTTGGGGATGAGATCAATCAGGTCGATGCGCTCGTACAAGATGCTGCGGCGATGCAAGATGCGCTCAATGAGTACATCAGCATGGTTGTTGGTCTCTTGTGAATTCATCACCACAAATGTGATGTCGTACTGGCGCAGCCAGTCACTCACCTTGCCCTCAACCGTGTTCAGGTCATCCTGTGTGACATAGTCAAACGCCCACATTTGTTCGGTGTTGTCGTTGAAGAGCATGCACATGGAGACATTCGACTCCGTTGTGTGCACACCCATGATTGTGACTTCCACTTTCATACCAGTTTGGCTGAACAGAAAGGCTCGCACCAACGCGATCAGGCGTGCGGCCTGCCGGGCGTAGGCTTGCTTCTCTGTGGTGCGAAGGTTGAGCTGCCGGGCCACATCGTTCCAAGACAGCCCCTTGTCGTAGTGTAATACGACGGCGCGGTACAAACACTCCTGGTCATTCCGCATCAAGTAGTTGAACATGAGGCGGCGAACTGCTGCTGCTTGGTCACCCTCGGCTGGGTCTGGTGGGGGTGCCTTGTGTGCGGCCATGCTGAAGTCACCTTCAGCGTCGCCTTCACCCCCATCACCCTCATGGTCTATTGAGAGCTTGAACCCCTTGATAGAAGCGTAGCCGCGCTCGTCACGGGTCATCATCCCTTTGACGTATCGCGCGGCTTTATCTGACTCGCCAAGTAGGGCGAGCTGCATGTACCTGAAGAGACCGTTGGCTTGGTGGACTTCGTCCTTGTTTACATCAACCTGATAGCCTTGAAGGCGTCGACGCAAGTTCAGTATCAGCTCATGCTCAAAGTCTTCTGTCTCCCCAGCGCTGAGCTTGTACCGTGAGCGTGTAATACCCCGCTGATACTGTAGGACCCGTTGCACCCGGGCATGAAGAACGAAGCCCCAATAGGCTGCGTCATCGCCTGCTTTGAACCGCTGAAAGAGATCAATGACCTCATCAGGCAACGGCTACTTCTTCTTCGGGTCCTTCGTTCCCGTTGAAGGGTCGAAGGTACCGATGTCGAAGCCGTCCTGGCGCTTCTTGCGAGGGTTGGGCGGGGCCTTCGGCTTCTTTGGCTTGCTGCCGTCAGCCGGGGTGAACGGGGTGGTATTCCCCTGACCCTTTTTGCTTCGCTGGTGTGGTGTGCTCATGGCTTAGTCACTCCAGGGTGCGATGTTACCAGCCACCCTGCGTTCTTTCTCTTTGGCGGCTTCGTCCTGCTTGGCCAGCACGATGGTCTTGCAAGCAGCGTGCAAGTCCTTCTTGCACAGTTCGCGACATGCGTAGTCGCTCATATCGAAACCGATCCCGAAGCCATTGCACTGCTCCGTTGGGGTCGGGCCGCCTGCGCTCATGGCCAAACCGTAGCGCAACTGCATGATCATCGTTTCAAGAGTGGCCAGGGCCTCGGTGTACTCCTCGCGCTTGGCCAAAAGTTCCTTGAGCTTATCCTGCCCCTGCTCGGTCGGCTTATACTCAGGGACAGTGGCCTTGGCCGGGGCTGCTGCTGGCGTGGCCACAGGCTGCGCCTCTGGTGCTTTGGCCGGAGCCGGGGGTGCGTCCTTGGAGGCGGGTGCTGGCTGTTCGTTGGTCATGCTGTGGTGCTCATCTCGTTGGCCATCGTTACCTGGATGGTGTCCGGGAAGTGATCCTTCAGGGCTTCGATGTGTGTGACCATGAAGATCTGATCAAACATGGTACGCAGCACTCCGACGACATTCAGCATCACCTGCAAGCTCTCTTGGTCAAGCTCGCTGAACACCTCATCCAAAAAGATGCTTCTCAGTTGAATGCCGTTGCGGGCTGCCATCATGTGGGCCAACGCCAACCTCACGCTGAAGTTGATGATGGCCTTCTGGCCCCCGCTGAAACTCTCGTAGTCCCGCTCACTTCCGTCCGGCTTCCTGATAATCACGCTGAGGGTTTCACGTTCCTCGCCTGTCTGCGTGTAACCGGTGGTGCTGAACACCACCTGGAAGTCAGTACCAAACTGAGCCAGGAGTTGATTGGCGTACCCCATGATTGTGCCGAGCACATTCTCAATCACCATCGCAGGGATCTTGGTAGCGAACGCCTTGACTACCTCCTTGGCCACATCCAGCTCTCGCCCACGTGTTGCCACGGTAGCCTGAGCCTGTGTGTAGAGCGATTCAACACGTTGCCACGTATCAATACGAGTATTGGCCTCAGTTCGTTGGGCCTCGGCGGTCCGAATCTTGCCTTCAATGGTTGCGACCAGCCCATTGGCAAGGTCAATCTGCTGCTGAGTAACCTCAACATCCACCTTGGCCAGCCGTTCAGCCAAGTTTTCAATGCGTACATGGGCCGCCCCTGCTTGGTCGCGGGCTGCCGACAAGGTGTCCCTCAGGAGTGGCCGGGTATCCTGTGGCATGATGATGCGTTGGCCACGATGCTCTGCCAATGAGTCAAGACATGCCTTGTGATCCTGTGCACGCTTGAATAGATCACCAAGCCGCATCCCTTCTGCCTGCACGTGAGCCACCAGGTCTTCTGCTGGCTGCACCAGCTCGCCCTTGACCTGCTGGCTGATTGATTGGTGACAGGTGGGGCACTGGGGCTCAAGAGCCTCCAGTTTCCTCAAGTCCAGCATAGCTGCCACAATGGCGCCGTTGGACTTGGCGACCTCATCACGGATAGCATCATAGTCCAAGGGGTCTGCCTGGGCATCGCGCTCAAAGAGCTTCATTTGCTCTTCCCAGACAGCATACTGCTCGGCCAAGGTTTGGAACTGATGATCCAGGCACTCAAGTTCTTGGCGTGCTCTATCGCCACCCTGGACGTACCGCTTACGCAAGCGAACGAATTCGTCATGTTCAGTCTGCAAGTCATTTGCATGCTGCAACAGAACACGCGCTTGCCTGTACTCCTCGCACTGAGCCTTGGCTGCCGCCAGTTGTTCGGTCAGTGTTTCCAGGGTCAGCCCAAGTCCGGTGACTTCAACCCGTAGTTCCTCAATGTCTGTGTCACCAAGCTGGCCTTGGTAAGCGGCCATCTCGCCCTGGGCCTGCTGCACTGCTGCCATGGCTTGCCTTGCGCGTTCGCGTGCAGCCTCGGCAGCGATACCAAGCTGATCATTTACGATTAGGGTGGCAAGGTACCGCCGCCGGTTGGCGGGGGTCGCAGACATGAACTCATCGCCCTTGCCCTGCCGGAAAAAAGCCACGGCACAGAAGATGTCATCATCAATGCCCAGCCACTCTTGGACGATGGCATTGGCTGCCCGCACACCACCGTGGGTGTTCTGCAACTCATCATCCACCCAGAACTTGAGCCGGGTGGTGGCACCCCTGTTCTTCTTGCGCTCAATCTTGGCCTTGTGGCCCTTGTGCCAGAAGGTCAGGGCGCAGGCCATGTCCTCTGCACCGTCCTGGATCACAGCATCTTCATTCTTGTCCCTGACCTTGCCGTAGAGGATGTACCTGATGGCCTCAATGATCGTGGACTTGCCGCTCCCAGTGCGCCCCAAAATGCCAACGACCTGCCGCTGGGACAGGTCAATGGTCAAGCTCTGGTATGAGCGATAGTGTGTGAGCTGTAGTTCCCCGAACTTCAAGGTGCCCCCTGTTCCGCTTTCATCTTGGCCCGCGCTGCGTGCGCCTGCCCCCACAAGTGTACGCCGTACAGCCCAATGAAGTAGGCGTCAAGCTCGTTCTCGTTCTTGCCGAAGCCTGGGTACATCGCCTTGTACCCCTCCACATCCAGCTTCGTACTCGGTTTGCGTACCGCAAACGCCTCATCGGTCTCGCCCTTCTTGCGAGCCTTCTTCATCTCCATCTTGGGCTTCTTGACCTTGGCCCATTTCTTCCACACACCGGGCAGGCACTTGTGGAAGTCATAGCCGGGGTCAAGGTACATGTCTTCTATGCCCCAGTACCAGATCATCCCGGCCAGCACGAGGTTCAGGTGGGCGTTGCCGTACTGCTGGAACCCGTGGTCTTCCAGTGTGATGATGATGTCCGACCTGTTCAGCCTCCCGTGGTTGAACATCATCGGCTGGATCCACGACTTCATGTCGCGCACCAGTTGGAAGAGATAGTCCTCCTCCCTGGGCCACATCTCCTTGTCGGTTGCGAACGTGGTGCTGCCGAACAGGTACCCATCGCTCACACGGATGCAGGAAACGCCACAGCCAGTCTGGCTCTGGTCAATGCCAAAAGCCATCTGCTTGCTGAAGTCTCTACTGCTGCGCGGCATCGGCGATGTCCCTCAAGTAAGCCTCGCCTTGAGGGTCACTGTGCGGGTTGCCGTCGCGCATGGCTTCAGTCACACGCGCTGCCAGGGCGCGGTTGTTGATAGCCAGATCGCAATCGCCCTTCATGTCAAGCTGCGCCATGATGGCGTCTCGGGCTTCACCGAGCACCTGCTGGCGGTTGCCGATCATGCGCTTGATGCCAGGGATCTCCAGCACCAGACGGTACATAGGCTCACCGGCAGGCGGGCCGAGGGAGAACAGGACAATCTTGTCGGGGCACAGGTCTTGGGCGCCTGCGTTTTCGTGCTCTTCGCTCATTGTAGTCCTTCAATCACCTGCAACCCAGCGGCTTGGACCTCAGGGCTGGCTTGGTCAACAGCGCAGTACCTTTCCCAGAGCTGGGCGAGGCTTTGGTCTGCGGTCATGTTCTCATCGCGTGCGGCCACTTGGTGGGTGCTACGGATGTCGATGGTGACACAGTGGGCACCCACTTCATAGAGCGTGCGCTCAATGGCTGCCGTGTCAACAAATCCATCCACCACCCCCGTCACCTTTACGATTTCACCGTTGAGGAATTCGGTTGGCCACGGCTGCACGTTGTAATCAAGTTGGACAAGCTCATGGTGCGGGGTGCGGTGGAACTCCATCACGCCCTCATCCCACACCAGGAACCCCTTCTGGTCCCCCCGCTCACCAAAGTCGTTCTGGATGATGCTGCCGCTGTATGCTACGAAATGTTGGCCATCGTTCACAAGGTACTGCGGTTTGTGCAAGTGGCCGCAGATAACCCACGCTGCATCTGGCGGGTCCTCTGTCATGCAGTAGCGGCTCAGGAGGGCGGCCTCGTGCCCGGCTACCGCCCCCGTAAGGGAAGTGTGCCCCACCACAAGGGACCTTGTGGTGGGCTGCAAAGCTTCCAGCGGAGTCGCATACGGGATGAGGTGCATGTCCCTCTGGTTGGCACCAGGAATCGGCCACTTCTCTGGGGCACCCATCTCAACCACCACCACATTCTCATCATGCACCTGCCTCATCAGCGCGATGGGTGTGACCCTACCCTCCTGCGCCGGGGCGTCGTGGTTGCCGTCAATGATGAAGCAGCGGATGCCGTTGGCTGCCAGAGTGCCGAATGCCCTCATGGCATAGTCCAGGTCATCAACGCTGGGGCTGCTGCGGTGGAATAGATCGCCCATCTGAACGAACCAGTCTACTTGGTGCTCAATAGCCCACGCCACCATGTGGTCGATGACCTTTTGCAGCTCAGCGGTCCGGGTATTCACACCATCCAAGACCCGGCTGTGTGTGGTCAAACCAAGGTGCCAGTCACCACTGAATAGGATCTTCATCGCCTACACATCCTCGCAATCCCGCACATAGAACCAATGCCAATCGCGAGTGAAAGAAATGCAGCAAGCGGTCCAGGCATAACTTGCTGAAGCAAGACGCAGGACACGACAGCGATCACCGTCCCAACCCAGAAGATAGTATCAGGTTTCATCCTGCCATCAGCTCCTTGTCAGCTTCAAGGTCACCGTCCGGTGGCGGGGCTGGGGCTGCCGTCGCTATGGGCTTCACCCCCGCAGCATGGGCAGCGGCGATGCCGTTGACCACCTCCTGTGCGGCCTCCGGGTTGGCCTTGATGTAGTCCCGTGCCTTGATGATGCCCTGCCCAATGGAGGTCTCACCCAGCTTGAGCCAAGAGCCCTTCTTGGTGATCACCTTCAGCTCACAACCCTCTTCAACCAGCCCAATCCAGTTGTCGATTCCGTTGGGGCCGATGTGGAAGGTGGTCTTCTTGAATGGCGGGAACAGCTTGGACTTGGCCACTTCCATCTGGCACTTGTTGCCGTCACCAATCTCCCACTTCTCAATGCGGGCCATCTTGAGCCGCAGTGCAGAGTAGAACTTCAACGCACGGCCACCCGGGGTGGTGTGCGCCTTGCTGTTCATCATCTCACGTGTCTGGTTCACAAATACGGCGCAAGCGTTGGCGTTGCTGATCGGCCCGATGATCTGACGCATGGCTTGGCTCATCATCTGTGCCTGGGAGGCCATACCACCTGATCCATCGATTTGTTCTGCCTCGAACTCACACTTTGGCACCAGCGCAGCCACACTGTCAACCACAATGATCAGCTGTGAGGTAGCCAAGGCTGGATCTGAGAGCTTGGCAAGGCATGCCTGCTTCACCAACTCAAGAGCCTGCTCCCCGTAGTCGGGCTGCTGGATGACGATGCGGGCAGGATCAATCCCAATGCGCACGGCGTAATCAACATCCAGGGCGTGCTCTGCATCAATGAACACCACGATCACGTTCTTGGAGGCGCGTTGCGCCCCGGCAATCATGGTCAGGCAGGTGGTGGTCTTGCCGCTGGCCTCGCCACCGAAGATCTCAACCACCTTGCCGCAGGGGAATCCGCCGTGCAGCAGGCCATCAATCTTGGGGCTGCCCGTAGCCATCCTGGTCCCGGCGTACCTGTCATCGTTTTCTGACAAGATGAACGCCGGTACATCAAAGCCCTTCTTGATGGCTTTGCACTGCTTCTCGATCTTGGCGAGTATTGTGTGGATGAGATCTGGCATGTCACTCTACAAATGGGTCGCTGATTTGAACCTTGAGGGGTATCATGCCTTCCGGCGGTGGCTGAACCCACACCCACACTATGCCGGTCTCAAGCACGTCCATCAACTCTTGGCCGTCCAGCTTCCAGCATGACAGCACAGCGTTGCCGTCACGGTAACAGGGGAGGCTCTGTATCTCATCCTCATGCCCCTTTGGCGCATGGTAGACGAAGTTACCACCCGGGAACTGGACTGGTTCTGCCATGGTGAAAAAAGTGGGGGCCACCGGCCATGCGAGTGGTGGCCCCCAACAGTCCCTCAGAAGGGTGCCGTCTCAAACTGCTGGGCGCAGCTCGGGCAAGCAACCGTCTTGCCCAACAAGGCTTCGGGCACCGTGACAGCCGTGCCACAGTGCGGGCATGCCTGAGCAGCCGGTTCAGCTGCGACGGGCGCCGGTTCCTGTGCGGGTGCCGGGGCTGGAGCTGCCGCAGCAGGTTCCGGTGTCACCGCTGCGTTGCCTTGAGGGACCGTCGCGGCGGGTTGTGGAGCCTCGGCGGGAGCCGCAGGAGCCACGGTGGCCGGAGGGGGTGTCGTTGGCGTAGCTTGGGGAGTGACCGGGCTGCCCGGCGGTGCTCCAGCGATCGGCGCCGCAGGCGGGGCGACCGCTGCTGCTGGTGCGACCACAGGCGTTGTAGGTGCTCCTGGGGGTGCTGCCATCTCGGGCGCCGCCGCTGGTGCGACAGCGGCCCCTCCCGCAGCTACCGGGGACGGCGTGGCGGCTGCCACGGGTGCCCCGACCGGAGTCGGGGTTGCTGCGGCCTGTGGGGCCGCAACGGGTTGACCGGTCTGCGGTTGTGCCGCCACCGGGTTCCCAGGAGCGTCGGCGTTGACCGCATGGGCGGCGGCGTTAGCTGCCACCCCCAAGTCAATGCCGGTGATCTGCTGCATCATGGCGACGGGAGTCAGCTGCGTGATCTCGTCGAAGTTGTACTTCTGGAACGGCGCCACGTCCAGGGTGGTCTGGTTGGGCGGAGCCGAGCATCCGTACTCGGTGTTCAGCCCGGTGCCCGTACGGGTCAGGACCAGGTCGATGCCGTCCAGGGTGATGTTCGGGTTGTAACCCTTCTGCACCCGCAGCTCATCGGCGATGGCCTGGAACAGCTGCGCCTTGATGCCGTAGGTGGAGCGGTGCAGGGTCAGGAGCTTGGCGTGGCCATTCTCCAGGCACCACGGGTCGACTTCCCCGCTGTGGAGATCCTGCACGGCGACGTTGAACGCGAAGAACCGGGTGATACGCCAGTCCTTGTTCAGCTGCACGAGGGCAGGGTCATCACTGTCGCGGTAGTCGTTGAGCGTTTGGCTCAGCGGGCAGAGGTGCTCGTAGGAGCCTCCCTGTGTGCGCTTCCATCCCTTGCTGACAATACGGCGCGGCTTCCCGATGGCATCGGCTTGGATGCCGGGGCCGGGCTGCTGTTCACACCACAACTCGAAGAACTCTGCGAAGGGCTGGAGCAGTCTCACTCGCAGCATACCCACCGAGGTCCCGTCGTGTTGCTTGCCCAGGATGGCGCGCTCGTACGTCTGATACTGACCACCAGCCGCCAAAGTGTCGGCGGTGTTCAGCATTGCGTCGAGGTTGCCTTGTCCGGTCACGTTCATTTCTCCTTGGTAGCTGGCGCCCTAAGCGTTCTTCATGAAGTCCACGTCAGTATCCACTCCAGGACGACCTGCCTGATGTCGGCGGGCACCACCCGGAAATGTCGCGCCTACTTGCCCAGCGCCCAGAGGATCGGTTCCCTGCCCAGCGTACATGAAATCAGTCCTCAAGTTGCTGCTGAGGGTGGCAAGCACACCCGCGTACTTCTCATGTGTACGACGGAGTTGGCTCAGACTGTGCTGCGCGGCCTTGATGGTCTGCACGCTGTCCCTGAGCTGCGTTCGTTCTGCGTCGTGCGCCCCAGTCACCCAGGCATCTACTGCCCGGCTGGATGGGAAGAAACTGGCTGCCGTGTTCACGGCTTTCAGGGCGGCGGTGGCCTCGTTGAACCACACATCTTCGTTCCGCTGCAAGCCCTGCTCTGCAACGAACAGCTCGGCGTCGTACTCCCGCTGCACTTGCGTGAGGTACACCCCCACAGCATGCCAGTTGGACAACGCACGGTTGACCGCATCCACTGTGACCTCTTCGCCTACGTTGGTCCACAGCTTGAGCATCTCGCTGTAGTATTCGTGCACTTCTTCGTAGGCAGGCATTAGAGATCGTTCAGCACGTCCAGTGCATCCTCAGTGGTCATGGGAGGGTTGTGGGCCGCCAATCCTTCTGCGGCACGCCGCCGGTTCTCATTCTCGTCGGCGGCTTCAAAGACGTTCTGTTCTGCTTGGTTATCAGTCCAGCCCAGTCCTTCACGGGGCCTTGGCGTGGGCTTACCGGCAGCGTCGTATCGCTCAAGTGCCGTGGCCAGGGCAACACGCACACCCTTCCATCGGCGGGCGGCGTTGTCAAGCCCTTGCCTGATGAGATACCGTACGTGTTGTTCAGTCCAGGCGTGCACACTCTCAATGGTGGTACGCTTGAAGTCCTTGCCTGCCATCCAGTGCAAGTAGCCGTGCGTCCTGTGGTCATCACTTTCCACGCACTGCCAGATGGTGTTGTTCTTGAACTTACCAAAGGTGAACGTGGTACGCTTATGGATGCCTTCGTTGTACTCACCATGACTCTGCAACGTACAGATGTGACGCTTGTTGGTGATGTACTGGGCATTGCATGAAACACATATGGGCATGGCGCAATAATATACCGCCACCCACGTGGCCGACGTACTACTAAACGGCAGATCATTGGCTGAGGATAGTTATTCTGCCAAGAGCATAGCCGCCTCTTTCGGTGCGCCTCCCCTCGCCGATAAGCACCGTGTCTGGCCTGAGCACATCCTTTACACGGTCCCAGTCCTCTGGCCAGATGATGACCTCAATGTCATCGCCTGCCGTCTGAATAGTTACAAACGCCATCAGCTTCTGCTTGCCAGTTGTGTGTGGCTTGAGCCTTGTCACAATACCGCCCAGCTTGATGGTCTTGGCTGCCACGTTCTTGTTGACGCAAGACCCTGCAAGCTGATCTTTGAATGGGTCCAGCGGGTTTCCGGTCACATAGTAGCCCAAGTTCTCTCGCTCTGCTGCCAGCCTGCCAGCGGCACTCTGTCTCTTGGCCACCAAGTTCCCTAACACATCGCGATCAGGGAGAGAGTCCAGGGCGCCCACGGCCTCAAGCACATCCATCACATCGCTACTGAGCCTGCACCGCTGTGTGAAGTCTGCGCGATCTGCAAAGGGCTGCATCTGCTCAATGATCTTGCTGCCCTGGCCCACACCCTTGATGTGCCTGAGTCCGAAGCGCATGCCGCCCTGTACTACAACATGGTCGACCTTGCTGCTCTGCACATCGGGCGGCAAGATGGTAAAGCCTCGCTTTACCAAATCGTCAGTGAACCTGCCCTCATTCTTGTCGTTGAGGCAGGCCACCAAGAACTCATGCGGGTGGTGCGCCTTCAAGTATGCAGTGATCCAGCTGATGAGTGAGTAGGCCACAGCGTGGCTCTTGTTGAATCCATACTTCTGCCGCTTGAGGATCTCTGCCCACAGCGTCTCGGCCAGCGCCCGGTCATAGCCGTTGGTGACACAGCCTTCGATGAACTGCACGCGGTACGGTTCAAGACTCAGCGTGTCACCCAGGTTGCTGGTCTTGCTGATGATCTTGCGAATGGTGTCAGCCTGGGCAAGCGTGAACCCTGCCATCTTGTGGCACAGGTCCATGATCTGTTCCTGGTACATGATGAGGCCGTAAGTCTCACCCAGGATTTCCTTCAAGATGGGCGCCGGGTAGACCACACCGTTCGGGTTGGCGTGGGCATCCAGGTACTCCTTGCGATCAATGCCTGGGCGGATGACCGTGGTGACGTGGTACACATCCTCAAACCCACGCACATTCATCTTTCTGAACAACCCTACCGGCTCACCCTTCCACACCTGGAAGACCCCATTGAGGTCTGCGGCATCCAACAGCTCCAGAGTCTTGCGGTCAGTGTAGTCTGGATCATCGAATATCGTGTCGGGGCTCGGTAGTGTGCCCGGGGAACGATTGTTGACCATGAGGATGGTGTCGCGGATCACATCCAACACGCTGATACGTAGGAAGTCGAACTTGGTGAACCCAATGGCTTCAAGTTCGTCGCCATCCCACTCTGTGGTGAGCACCCTCTTCTTTGTCTTGCTGTCAGTGACGCTTTGCAATGGGATTTCTCTACCCACCGGCCCATCGGCAACAATCACCGCACTGGGGTGCCTACTGGCGTTGCGGAAACGCTTACTGTCCGCAAAGAACTCTGCTGTTGCGAACCAATCAGGGTAGGCAGCCCTCCATCGGGCGTGTTCCTCCTCCTTGACTACCTCACCCTTGTCATCAAAGCACTTGTTGACCCGCTTGGCGTCCACAAAGTTGACATCAAACACCCTTGCGAACTCATCCAGCGCCGACTTGATCTTGAATAGCCCCTTGGTGCCTACGTAGATGACCCTGTTCTCACCATACGTGTCAATGAGAAACTGGATCGGCACCTCCCTGTCACTGAAGTCGACATCGATGTCGGCGCTGGTTACGCGGTCGGGGTTGAGAAACCGCTCAAAACGAAGGCCAAAACGAATGGGGTCAACGCCATGAGTAATACCGCATGTATGACAAACGAGGCTGCCAGCAGCGGACCCACGAGCAGGCCCCACCACAACACCCTTAGATCTGGCATGCTGGATTGCCTGCATTGTGATGAGAAAGATGTCTTCATAGCCCAGGTCTCCAATGACCCGCAGCTCATACATCAGCCGGTTCCAGTAGTCAGGATACGGTGCGAAGAGCTTGCCAGTGTCCCTCAACCCTTGCAAGTTGGCAATGCAGATCTTGCCGAGCTTTTTCAGGCTCTCAGATGCAGGCATCGTTGATCTTTACGGCACACTTGACGTCATCATACTCAAGGGCACCCACTGCCGGGTGCCCCAGGATTTCTACCAAGTCCCTCAGCCGCGTAAGGAACTTGAACACGCCACCAGCATTGGTGTGAACGTGGTTTGCGATCAGCACCTGTGTCAGGAATGGGAGGGGTACGGCTGCCCGATAGCCCTGCTGAGCCTGCACGATGTTATTGAAGATGTACCAAGACGGCGTCTCTTCCCGGTACGGATTTCCCTTGGCCTTGTTGGTGATGAAGTGGCGGTACTCGGTGCTGTGTAGGATGCGATGAGGGACTTCACCTGTTTTGTGAAAGTGTGACGCCCGTGCCGACGTCCCACCAGTATTACGTGGTGTTGCGGTAGGTCTGACGCCATCGCCTCCAGCATCATCTCCTGCCAGGGCAGCAGCTTCATCCCCAGGGCTTGCCCGAACAGCCTCGGCGATTTCAGCATCGCTTGGAAGGTCTGGTGGTCTAAACTGGGCTGCGACATCAATCTTGGCGGGCGGCACCAGCCCCCTGGCCATGTCCGCCAGTTCCTTCTTTCGTTGTTGGTTCATCTTGCAACGCGCCGGGCACCCCGGCCCGGCCCTGAATTGTCTCGTGTCCCATGCCTGAAAGCATCAAGCGTGTTTGCTGACCTTGTATCCCACCGCAAGTTACTGATGTGATTGTTGGTGTGATCGCCATCATTGTGACAACATTCCATCCCTTCAGGGCAAGGTCCTATGAAGGCTTCAAGCACAAGTTGGTGCTGTGGTCTCACCTTACCTTGGGCCTCACCACCCTGGTAAAGAACAAAGCGCCTGCGCCCATCAACAAACACTTGACCCTTGAGCTTCCTCCAGTTTCCTGAGTGGCATGAATAGATGTTGCCATCTTCATCAGCCCCGTACTTCTGGTTGCTTGGGATCTTCTTTATCATCTTCTGGCCGGTCATTGAGGTAATCGATTGCCGGGATGATTTTGGTCTTGTCAACCTTGGGGCCTTTGCCTTTGGGTTGTACGTCTTGGCCCGTAAAGACCTTGGCCTTCAGCGTGAGCTTTGGTGGTCCTGGCATCACTTCTCCTGCACTGTGATTTCACTGCAAGGGGCGTACAAGACATTGCCCTCACAAATCTTTTCCATGGTTTCAAGCTCATCGACATTGTCGACATCGAAGTCCACCAAAAGAGCCGCCTCCTTGGCCGCCTGTTCGTTCTCAGCCTCCACCACCACAGTGATTGAACCAACCAAAGGCATTGTGACACTGTAGGTCTTCATCAAGCTCTCCTTGCTGTCGCCATGTTAGGAATGAGGCAGTTCACCACATGCCCCTCTTGGGTGTCGATGAGTCGCAGGCTGTTGTCAAGCCCGGTACCCATCGTCCCCTTACGCCACTTGATGGTGACTTCTTCGCCATCATAGGCGTCCATGGCCTTGATGAGATTGATCACACTGTACGCAGCGTCAAGGATCTCAACGCAGGAAGTGAGGGCCACATCCTCCTCAAACCGCTGCCCTGACTGATCCTCTGGCGTGGTGATCTTCAACACCCAGCCGCCTTCCACTTGTGCCGTCTGGAACACCACGGCGCTGCTGTACTTCTTGTCCATGAAGGCATCGGCACGCCTGAGTGCTGCCTCCAAAGTGAGGCGCGGTGCCACCATAGCGCCGGGGTATTCAAACCCAGTCAGCGCCTTGTCATATGGCGGAGCAGTAGCCACAGCCAGACGAGCCACCAAGAAAATGCCAGTGTTCTCATCAAGCAGATACACCTTGCTCGCACCTTCGTTCGTGCTAACTGTGATAGTACCCTGCATCTTAGCCACCACATCTGTGAGCCCCTTCTCTAAGTTGATAGCGTAAGACTTGGGCAAGCTCAGGGGTGTAGTGACAGCGCAGCAGAAGCTCTGGTCCAGGGTGACCAGGTCTCCGTTGTAGTGCATGCAGGTGCGGGTGATATCAAGCTCACCCCTGGCCACACTGGCCTTCCGCCACAGCTCGGTCAGCACGCCCGGTTCGTAGGTGGCCAGCGTAGTACCGGCGAAGTCCTCGTGCGGGAACTGGTAGATGTCACCGCTTTGCAGGAAGTTCTTGGCCTCGGTGTGAATGCAGTACCGGGCATTCTGCTTCAACTGCTGGGCGCCGTCCACCTCTTCATACACAGCGGCCCGTGTCTCCCTGATCTGCACCTGCTCCATGGCGCTGCCGCGAAGGATCTTCAACAGCTTCGCAAGGTCAAGCAGGAAGTGGATCTGCGCACCCGGCGTGTACGTGCCACCCTGTGCCTCAATGGTTCCATAACGCACACAGATGAAGCTGGTGGTGTTGGTCCCGTAGATGTAGGCGTCAGCCTTGGTGCCGTCTTCATTTGGGATGAGGCTGAAGCGCACCCCGTCGCACACCGGCTGGATCTTGGACCCCGTGAGTGGCTTGGCCGTGTTCAGCGCAAACTGGAGCGCCCCACGGTCAAACACCCATGTTTTCAATCCTGGCACCGTCGACCTCCCTGTACTTTGGGATCCGCATCTGCCGCTCGATCCTCACACCTTCCATTCGGTGGTGGAGCTCATTGGCAGTCTGGATCGCCAGTTCAACTTCCTGTGGCGCTTGTGCTGTCGTCCCATTGGCCTGGAACGCAGCACGCATCTCTGTCAAGCTACGCAAGTGGTGGCCAGCCTTGTAGAAAAGCTCACCGTCACCGTCATTGGATCTGTTCTGCACAGCAATCAGGCGGCTGTGGAATGCAGCGTGTTCCGGCTTGGCGTAGTGCGCATCGTTGGTGGCGATGAGCGGGAACCCGTACTGCCGGTGCAGCCCGATGAGGAACATGTTGAGGGTCAGCTGTTCGGCCTTGTCGACCGGCTGTATCTCCAGGTAGAAGCGGTCCCCGAAGGCCTCCCTATACTGCATGGCCACCCTGGTAGCGTTGGCCACTCTCTCGGCCGGAGAAGCAGCATCATCCCACAGCAGTGGGGCTGCCACCACACCACCCATGCACGCAGTGAGAACAATCAGCCCCTCGCTCTTGGCGAAGTAGTCCTCGTGCTGTACACGGGGCTTCATGAAGAAGTGCATGCTGGCGTTCGTGCTGTGGTAAATGAGGTTTTTGTGCCCTACCTCGTTCATGGCCAGCACGACAATGTGACGCTTCTTGTCAAACTTGGGGCGGCGGGGGCCGTCGTTCTTCTCTACCTTGTCGTTGACCACGTACATCTCACTGCCCGGCACGAACTTCCTGTCGTGCTTCTTGGCAATAGTGTGAACTGCCAGTGCGGCGTTCATGGTACCATGGTCAGTCAAGCACAGGGCGGGCTTGTCATACTTGAGCAAGTCCTCTTCCAGCTCGGCAGGAGTGACCATTCCGTCAAACCTGCTGCCGTCCATATGTAAATGCCAATGCAGGAAGGAATCAGCGTGCATGTGACATTTCGCTGACGTTGGCAAGCTGCGCTTTGGCATCCACCAGGTCTTGCTCTGCTTGCCTTAGAGCTTCGTCAGCCTGGTCCTTGGTGTGATACTCAGCGTGCTGCTTCCGCACCGACTCGAGCGTGTGCTTGGCATAGGCCACGGTTGTCTGTGCAACGCACACCAGATGGGCTACGTTCGTCGGCATGGTTTACTCCGGGCCGGTCGGTATTTCACCGGCTTGGTAAGAGACGAGTGTGAGGGGGAACATTCCATTCTGCATTGCCACCCCATCATCCAGGTCCTTGAGGTGCCCATCTGCATGAGCATCTGGTGCAGTAGGCTCACCGAAGTGCCCTGCCTTGACCTTGGACCAAAACGCCTCCACCAGTTTCCGGTCTGGCTGATAATGGGTGCGCAAAGTGTCGGGTGGTAGGGGTACATACAGCCCAAGGCTCCTGAGTATACGGCTGGCAGCCTCCAAGAGAGCATCCTGGTTGAAACGCACCGGGTACACCTTGCAATACGCCTCCCACGCTGCCGACTCCCATGCTTCTGTGGTGACGGCCTCATTGCCGACCAAGTCAAGTCCATGGTCATCACGCAGTGCGTTGAGGAGTTGTGTCTTGATCTCACCGGCTGGCTTCTTGCCATTCAGGACGGTGAGGGCTCGCATGTAGCCGTCCACAAGCTCGGCGGCTGCTGCCTCGTTGATGTTGTCGGCCACACCCTCAACAAGACACTCGTTGAACCATGTGGCCACCGCCTGCCCGGCCACGGCACAGAACCTTCCACGGTCAATGCTCATGGATCACCCCTCCCTTGATTCCCCTACGGATGATATTCATGTTGAGGCCAGCGTTGCCGTACACAGTGATTGCTTGCATGACCTTCTCAATGTCCTGCGCCATGATGAACCACTTAGCTATTGGCGTCACCTTGGCAACGTCAGTGACCAGGTCTATCTGGGATTGGTCGCAGTGGTTGAGTGCTATACTGATACGTCCGCCAAACTTGTTGACGGTGGCTACGTAGTCAGTTGTCAAGCACTATCACCTTCCCTATGACGCGTTCACACACCTCATGGATCGGTCCTTTGATGAGATTGGCCACCCGGTATGGCTTGATGCCATAGAGTGTGTTGATGCTCTTGTCTTTGTGGCCGCGCACCCTGGCAAGGAAAACGGTGCGGGCATCCCCAGTGAGTCGGCTGGCCACCACACCCACCATGCGATCGTAGTCGATGTCGTAGTTGGTGGGCGCGGGCACTTGCCGCTCGTGCGCCTCTTTATCACCCATTGTCAGGCCCAGGATGGGCAGGTCGGGTTGGCGCTTGGGTCGGGTGCTGTGCCAATCGAGGTCGATGGCCTTGTTCTTCAGTGAGCGCCCCAGCATCCCAGCGAATAGGCGTTCACACTCTTGGTCTGACTTGCCTGCTGGTAGCCTGAACTCCAGCGCCACCTCCAGTAGCTTGGCTATGAAGATGTTTTCAAGGTCATCGACAAGGTAGAGCCTCGCCACCTTGGGATTGGCTGACCAGTTGAGTGCGGTGCGCCGGATAAAGACAGCGAACCGTTTGTACAAGTCATTGAACGATACGTCACACGCGGGGTCATTCTTGACCGCCCCCACCACTGTGATGAAACCCATGCGCGCCCCCGGAGCTTTGGTTTGCTGTTGCCACGTGCCACTATACAGCGCCAGGGCAAAAGATGTAGGGTTTGCCGTAAAGAATGCGGTTTTCAGTGGTGTAGCTTATCCAAAGCTGCTTCTCGTCAAGTGCCTTCTTGATTTCCATCGGGGTGCAATCAGCTGGATCTTTGCCCCACGGGATGTTGGCGATGTAGACATCCTTGTGGTGATACAAGGGCGGCGCAAGCCCTTCGCAGAGTTGCACTCCTGCCTCTCCATCACGGTCAGGCATTAGGACGAGGGCGCCGGGGAGCTTCCCATACTTATCAATGTGCCAAGGGCTGATGCCGGTAGAGTAGGCGCACGATGAGTCATACTCCAAGGAGTACATTCGCACCGCTGATTCAACGACTTGAGCATCGATGATTCCTTCTGTGACAACAGTTGGATTAGGTGATTGGCAACCATCCAGGTTGTATGGGACTTGCCCAATGACCGCCCCAGGCGGAAAAAGCTTTCCGATATCACCAAAGAACACACCATTCCAGCAGCGCAGGAAGTATGAGACAAGCACGCCCTGGTAGTAGATGGGGAACACGATGGCGTTGCGGGCGTAGACCGGTCGCTGTGGGTCTGGCTTGTACAGAAAGTTCTCAGCCCACCCAACCCTGTGATTGAAGGCAACAGCAGTGCTGATACCTCTGCGAGCCATCTCCGCCTCATGCGGGAGCCTCATATCCCAGCTCGTCTTGTACTGGAATGGGGTGTAGCTGATCTGCATCCCAGGGATAGGAGTCTCCGCCTGTTGATCAGGGAGGGCGAGGGCAGCCTCCCTGTCTCGTGTGACCCTTGCCTCGTCATCGATCAACTCCACTGTGCCGTGGGACTTGAGGTACTCAATGACCTGCCCAAAGTTCTGTTCTGTGGCGCCGGTCAGATACTTGTAGATGTTCCCCTTCCAACCGCAGGGGTTACACTTCCACAGTCCGTTCCACTGGTCACCGCGTGCGTTCATCTGGAGGCTGTCCCCAGATTTGTCTTGGTGGTCTGGGTTGATGCAAGCGAGCATCAACTCTGTCCCGTCAAGGCGTGCCTTGTAAGGAACGCCGAGGGAATCGAAAACTTCGCGGATGTTGAGGCTACGGGCAAGGGCGGTTAGATCAACCCTCTGCACGCCGCTCCTCTACCCAGCGATCATAGCTGCCATCGTAGTATGCGGCTTGAATGTTGACGATCTCGCGCGGCTCAAGGATGCGCACGTCGATCTTGTTTGCCATGATGAAGTCGTAAGTGACCTGGTCCAAGCAACTGACGCAGAAGTACACCATGTCATCGAGCGTGGCATCACACCCAGGCTTGGGGTATTGGAACCCTCTCATGACATCGTAATAGTCCCGGTGGTTGCAACACCTGCACCGGAAAAGAAAGTTCTCATCAAGCGGCTTGTGCTTGGCGAGCTCCTTCTCCAGTTCCTCAAGTGTGGCTGGGATTTGCATGCCTGTCTTTCTGCTCAACGGCCCATCTCCTAACTGTGCCCTGGTGCTGTGCTTGGCCACCCTACTATACGCGGCATTGGCAACAGACAGCCATTACGCCGCCTCGTCGTCGCCCCAATCGTCGGGTCTCCAATCGGTTCGGCGGATCTTGGTGCATTCGCCCAAGTATTCAAAGAAGGCATAGGTACCCATCACCCCCTGTCTTTGCTTCGCCACCTCGATTTCAAGCACGTCGTTTTCAAGGTCAGGTTTGTAGTATTTGTTCCGGTGAAGCAGCAGCACAAGGTCTGCCTCTTCAGCGAACGCACCACTGTTCTTGATCTTATCCAGCTTCGGCCGTGGCACTGGCCGGTTGGGCCGGATGGTGTTCATGTCAAAGTAGCGTTTGATCTGCACCACCACGCAGATGTGAACATTGTGGCGGCGTGCGATCTCACGTGTCTTTCTCAGCTTGTGCTCGATGTTTGATGCGAGACCATCGGCCACCGAAACATCATCCAGCTTTCCAAAAAGGTCAATGTAGATGATATCAAGCGGCGTGCCTGCCTGCTTGAGCATTGCAAGCTGAGCGTCAATGCTGTTCAGCGTTTGCACCGCCCGGTCGTTAATCCAAATCAGGTCGGTGTCACGGATGCCTTGCACCACGGTGTGCAGGAACAGCTTCTCATCCCGTGTCATGTCCTGCGGGTTCTTGATGATCAAGTCCAGCGGGTACTGGGTGATGGTGCTGACCATGCGGTCAACCATCGACTCCTTGACCATTTCCAGGCTGGTGCACCCAACCCTCAGCCCTTCACCGGCTTGCCTCTCCATAGCGTTGGTCACAAAGGCTGACTTGGCCATGCCTGTGAACCCACCCACAACGCTGATCTTGGTCTTGGCCATGCCCTCAATGAGTAGCTCGTCCAGATCCTCAAAGCCAGTAGTCATGAATGTGCCGACTTCAGTGTCAGCACGCTTGCGCATGATCTCCATGTAGGCGTCATAAAGCTCAACGCCATGCACAAAGTCAATCTCTACTGGCCGGTGCTCCTGAACTGCAATGCGGGCAGCCTCAATGCCATCTTCAAGCTCAGCCAAGGTGGTGCCCGGATTGGCCATGGCAGTCATCACCTTAACCAGTGCCCTCTTTGCCACCGTAGCCTTGACCTGATCTGTCTTCAGCTTGTTGAGGTGCGCCCCGTAGTTCGGGTTCTGGTTCGGGCAAAGCCTTCTCAGGGTGGCGATGTAGGTGTTTCCGCCGTACTCCTTGTTCGTTCCAGGGTACTCCGCGGCCACCAAGGTGAAGCTATCCTCGGTGATTTCAATGTCTCGGGCCATCATGATCAGCAAGCACCATGCGACGACCTTGTTCTTGTCGTCCAGGAACCAATCATGCTGTGCGCTTGACTGGAACAGGTCCCTGGCCTCTGGGTGGGCCAGGGCGTTGCCCAACACCACTTGCTCATTCTGCAAGTCGATTGGGAAGTCAAGCACTTGGTTTGGTGGCACGGAAATCCTTACCCATCAGTGTGACTCTGGTGCAGCGGTCTTGAACCAGTGCTGCATTGGCTGCCCCCAGCTTGGGGCTGATGTGATTCATTGGTGTGGTGGCCACGTAGATGACGCTGCGGTTGTTCTGCACCCTTGGCCTGACCAGTTGGTCAAACAGGCTCTCATGGAACCCACTCCTGGTCGTATAGCCGTCAACATTGTCCACGATGAGCAGCTTGCACCACATGAGGTAGTCAATCCAGTCCTCATCATGGCGGTTGTTGTCTTTGAAGGTGAGCTGGGCGTACACTGGGAACTGAACATAGGCTGCGGTCAACCCTACCGCCATGCCGTACTTCGCCAGCAGGCAGGCCAGAATAGTCTTGCCAGTGCCGCTCTGCCCCTGAAAATACCAGTTGCTCCCAGTCTTCACGCGGTCAGTTATCGCAGCAGCGTCCGATTTGATCTGTGCCAACGCCTGATCGTTGGTTGCCCTCTGCTCATCGTTGGTGCCGGTGTTGCGGTAGTCGCGGAACCCAAAATCCCATGACATGTTGGGAATCTGGCTGCGCTTAAGCAGAACCGGGTACCGCACAGCATTCTGATGACGCTTGTAACAGTCACAGTACCGCTGATTGACTTGGCCGTCAGCATCTACGTAGTAGTGACGGCCCGTATGGTCACACTGGGCACAGTAGATCGATTCATCACGTTCCCGTGCCTTGCGTAGTTTGATGATCTGCTGGTTGTCAATCATTTATACTGGTCATCGGTGAACGTTTCTGCTGTTGGCGCAGCGTTCGCAGAAGCTGCCTGGGCTTGCCCAACCCCCTGTGCCACATACTGCTTCAGGCTTTGGAGAAGCCGTGGTTTGCGCTCCTTATCTGGGATGGGTGAATCCAGCTCTGCCCAGGCATGGCTGTTCATGAAATCAGCAATGAGGTCGATGAAGATCTTGGGGTGGCTGTGGCTGAAATCAGGGAAGCGCGGGTCCAATGTGGTGAAGAAGGCGTACCTCTTTTCGCCTTGCCGGATTCGCAACTTGCCCAGGATTCCAGCTATCGGTGTCCACACCTTTGACTCAATCCTGGCCTCGTACGCTTCACAGAAATCCCTGTTCGCGGTGGTAGCAGTCTTCACTGTGTTCAGGGAGGCAAGGTAGTCAGCGTGTGGCCACTCAAGCTCAACACTGCCTGTGCTGTTCAGGACCCGAAGTTGGCAGGAGCGCGGTAAGACAACCTGAGCGACCACCTTGCCGCTGCCGTCAACCACATGAACCTGCCTACCTTCCATGAGTGAACCCCTTGAGAGAAACCTGATACAACCCTTACTGAGAAAACACTACTATTAGTAGGATACTTCCTTCCTCTTGGCGCGTGCGCATGCACACACGCGCGAGGTTTTTGATCCTACTGTCCCGGCCTTCTGGGGCCTCCACCAGCATTTTGCGGCGGACGCATGGGAGGCAGGGTGCGCTTGTCGTATTCGATGGGTATGCCGTGCATCCTCACCTTGGTTGGTCTCCTCATCACCACCAGCCACCTGCCTTCCCTGACCTCTTGCCCCAGCACGGTGTCAGCCTCGGGGCCGATGTCCTTGTCCCAGACCAGTGACACGACCTCCCAGCCTTCCGCGGCCAACCCGTTGAAGTGGTCGGCGATGTCGTCGGCGGGGATGGTGTCGTTCCTGTACTGGTGCACCATCGTCTGCACCGGGGAAACAGAAGGCATCTCGGGCTGGTTGGCGCCCGGAACGAATGGGTTCTTGGGTTGGGTCATGTCATGTAGTCCTGATGTCGAAGCCCCACTTGCGGTAGGCCCTCAGTCGCTTGGTGTACATGTTGGCGAGGAAGTTACCGCCGTCAACGTAGTCTCGAATCAATGGGTGGTTGCACCCATCGGCATCACGTTGGATACGTCCCGCTTGCTGCTTGAGCTTGTGCTCGTTGCCGTGAGGCATGGCAAGGTGGAGCAGGTCAAGCTGTGGGATGTCAAGCCCCTCATCAGCCACCTTGGTGCCGATGATGATGTCCAGCTCCCCGGCCTTGCCACGCCGGATAACCTCCGCCCTGAGCTCCTTGGCTACATCGCCAATCAGGAGGCCGCAGGTCATACCCTCAGCCTCCAGCCAGAGCTTGAGTTGTCGGCAGTGCTCAGTGCGCTGCGAGATGGCCAGAGCGAAGTACCCAGCTTCCCAGTCAGCTTTGATCTGGGCTACCAGTCTGGCGTTGCGGTTGGCGTTCTTTGACAGGTCGCTCAACTGCTTCTGGCGCATGTTCATGCCCATGTTCCGGCCATCTTGGTAGCCGGTGGGGATGGGCGTAACTATTGGCGGCGCCGTGCGTACCCCACTGTCAACCATCTCCTCATCTTTGACCTCAAACACCCGTGTGCTGATGGTGTCAAACATGAGAAACTCCATGCTATCGCTGCGCTTCGGCGTGGCCGTTAGGCCCTGTCTGTAGTAGGCCGGGCTCCAGTTCAGCACGTCGGCAAAGGTGTCGGCTGGGGCGTGGTGGCAGTTGGAAACCAGTGCTCCATCACAGTAGTAGTTGTGATGGTCAGCCACCTCAAGGTTGTATCGGTACACCTTGAGGCCGTCCGGGATGGGCGTGTCGCGTACCCCTATCACCCTCATGGCCTGCGGTGAGCGGTACCAAGCGACAAAGTCACCCGGCTCTACTTCACCCAGTGGGGTCCAGCCCTTCTCAAGCAAGAAGACTTTGTGCTTATGGGTGCCGGTGAGCTTGGTTTTCCCACCCTTGTCCATCTTGATTGTGCGCCACTTCCTGCCCTTGCCAGTGACCTCATTGCGGATCTTGCGCACAATCCTCTTGGACTCAACGCGCTGGGCCTCAAAGTTGAAGGCCATCACGTTTTCACGGTCGCCTTCGTACAGCTCCTTCATGGTGATCCAATCACCGCCGAAGCTGCTGGGCGCCCACACCCTGGCACCTGATGGGAAGCACTCATCCATTAGGATGGCACCGAACCGGCCCATTAGCTCCTCCTTGGCGGCGGGGCTGTACCGGGCCAGCTTTTGTACGGTTGCGATCGTAACATCTCCCGGGCTCTCCTGGCCGAGGCCCACCATACCAAGGGTGTATGCCCCCTTGGTTTTCTCGGCCAGCTCTCGCTGCCACTGGGCCGCCAAGTCTCCGGTGTGCACTACGATCAGGGTGGGCTGTTGCACGGCACAGATGAACCCCATGCCGGTCACTGTCTTGCCGCCGCCACATCCTGCATTGAAGATCGCTTGCTGGCTTGCCACCATGAACCGGATGCCGCCCTCTTGGTAGCTGTGCATCCCATCAAAGGTCTTGCCATTGGCGCAGACTACCCCGAAGTTGAGATCAATGTCAATGCGCTCATACAGCACGCGATTGTCAATCACGTTCACTGTACATCCAAGCTGGCTCAGGTAGTTTCGTATCCAGGTGCCAGTGCCACGAGGGATCGCAATGCGGTCTGCGGTCTCGTAGTAGTATTGGATGTGGCTGTTCGGCACAGCGTTCTTCAGCCCAGCATTCTTCATGATGTGATACTGAGGGTTCTCTGCTGTGAACCTGTTTTTGATCCCGAACAGTGCGTGGGGTGGTAGCTGCCTCTTGTCAATGACAATGAGGTTTTTTACGTGGAGATCTACGTGGTACATGACAAAGAAGCAGCCCCACACTCCCGGGTGGGGGTGTAGGGCTGCTGTGGCTTCTGCAAACGCGCCGGGTTGCTACCGCGCACCAAGGTATACGCACGGGCTGCTTGTGAGCTACTCTGCTGCGGGCTTTTGTGCAAGAAGGCCGTTCGATTCCATCACTTGCACCAGCCAGACCACAATGTCCTTGACAATCTCGCCCTCCCCAGGTTCAAGATTGTACAAGCGTGACAGTCCAGCCTTCAGCTCCTCGGGGTCGTACTTGCCAAGGCCCAAAGAGGCCATGGCCTCTTTATCGACCCGGCCAAACGCTCCATGCGCTGACTGGGTCATGCAGTGGCCAAGGGCATCGGCGAGCCGGTTGGCGACAGCTTGATGGCGGCGTTGCAGTTGCATTGCCCAGTTATACGCCGGGGAACAAGCTGAGGCCAAATCCCACGGCTCCCTGCAAGAGCGCCATGAAGTCGGTGTCGCTCATGTTGGCCATGGCGTCGTCGACGATCTGGTTGGCCTGGGCCTCGTTGTACGGCGGGTCAGCGGGCTGGTGGTTCACAACCGCACTGGGCAGGAGGAACCGCGAGTACGGATTGGCGTCCGCTGCCTGCTGCACAATGGCGTCAGCGTTGAGGGCTGCGACAGCGTTTTTCAGGAGGGCCGCGTAGGCCACACGGAGTTCAGCGATGGTCATGGTACTTCCTTTGCGCAGAATGGGGTTCGGTCGGTGCTGGATGTGCCGTCTAAGGCCCTACTGGCCGGTGAGTAACGGCAGGTCGATGTCGGGGAGGTTGCGGGCCGCTTTGATGTTGGCGATGACCTGGGCCAGCGGACCAAGATCCAACCCCACGGCCTGGGTCACAGCGTCGGCAAGCTGCACCACCTGATCGATGTCCACCTTGTTGGCGTTCGCCAATCCGTGCTGCACCACCTTGTGGAATGCGTTCGCTGCGGCGATGCCCTGGTGCATCTTCGCCACCTTGTCGAACTCTGCCAGCACTTGGTTCTGGAGCTCATCGAGCATCGCTTGATACTGGAGCTCATCCTGCACAGCGGCGGCGGCGTTGCCGGAAGCGATGATCTGGCCCTGTGTCCTCTGATGGAATGCAGCCGCTTCGTTGAGGTGCTTCTGGACCATCGTGGCCAGGAGGTTCAACCCCCACTGCGTGAGCTCATTGGCGGCGTATGTGTAGCTCTCCTGCTCCTTGTCGTGGATGGGGCGAGCAATCTCAGGGGCGCTGTTGCACCCGGCCAGGAGCCCCAACAGGGTGAGTGCGATCATCAGATGCTTCATGGTTCTACTCCGTGGGTTCCTTTTGGATCTCGAGGGTGCCCGAGCTGATGTACTTGCCCAGAATTCCCTTGACTACTTGTTCGCCAAGCCCAGCCGCATGCTCTCGTACAGCTCCGTTGACCTCTTGCATGAGCAAGTCGTAAGCGTTCTGCCGCAGTTCGCTGAACTCTTGGGCTGTGATCTCGTTGGCGCCGTCGTTGGCCTTCTTCTCTGCCAGCTCCATCAGGAACTTGTCCCGCATCCTGGAGCCGATGGCGTCGATGATGGTGCCGAACTTGTCGACCACCTCGGCGTTGAGACCCTTCTTCTTGAGCCAGATCTGGAACCAAGCCAGGAAGACAGTACCCGCAACGCTGACCAGAGTGACAGCGATAGGGATGAGATCAGACCAGCCTTCAAGAAGGTACATGAATCAAACTCCAGATGTGGAAGGCGAAACCCTGTGAAACCGCTTTATGCCAGGGAACGATTCCCTACTGAGGCGGCGGGTCCTCGCCGACGACTGCGGCGTACGGTGCCGGACGACCAGCGTCGACTTTCAACTCGACAGGGGGCGTGCCACCTGCGGCCTCGGCTTCTTCGGCACGTGCGAGCTGTGCACGAAGTTGATCGGCGGTGAGGGCGGGCTGCGGTGCGGCAGCACGCGGGCCAACGGCACCGGGCTGGCCAGACGCACTGACAAGGGCACCCTCGGCCCGCGCCGCTGCCACCGGGTCTGGTGCTGCGGGCGGCGCTTCCACCGGCCCAGGCTGGGACACCGGGGGAGCCGCCGCCGCTGGCGGTGCCGGAGCCGCCGGGGCGGGTGCAGCCTGCGGAACAGCCGGGGCGGTCGGCGCGGGCTCTGGCGTCTGTGGCACCAACGTGGGGCCACGATTGATGACCGTGTTGGGGTCGACCCCCGAGTCGTTGATCAGGGTGGCGTAGGTGTTGACCTGACCCTGCAACGTCGCACACTCCATCTCAAGCTGGCGGATACGCGCTTCTGCTTGCGCCCTGTCCTGAGAGGCAGTTTGGAGGTCGTTGCGCTTCTGCTGGAAAGCGGCCACGGCTTCTTGGAGCCGCGTCTTCATCTGTTCGATCATTCTTACATGCTCCCTGGGTTGGCAGCATGCTATACGACAGATCTACTTCGACCACCCAAGTTTGCGGATGCGCTCCAGGAAAATGTCATTGTGGACCTCTGGGCACTTGTACTCTAGCCGCTTGAGGTCATCGTAGTAGTGTAGAAGCTCGTGCCAGAACACGGTCTTGAGGTACTCAAGCTCCTGGAATCCACCCCACGGACTGCGTGTGTAGATCCTGATCTGCTTGTCGCCGTACTCGCCAGCACGCCACTCCCAGGTCACCGTGCCATCTTCGTTGTCTGATTTGGTGGCGCGGGCAGGTGGGCCGTCATCAATGTAGACAGCCTTGGGCAACGGGATACCCAGCTCCTTGCAACGGGCGGGCAACTCTTTGAACACCCACTGAGCCAGTGGGGTGAGCCGTGGTTCGAAGAGGATGAGAACATTCGGCTTGGGGGCCTCCTGTACGATCGGCGTTGGCGTTGCCGCTGGTTTGGGGTCCCCTGGCGCTGCGCAGCTCGCCAATAGCAAGGCGAGTAGAACAGCGGTTCTCATCGGTGGCTCCTACTTGTTGGTTTTCTCCAGCTCCCGTAGGCGTGTTTCAAGATCCTGGATCTTTTTCAACGCCTGTTGTTCGCGCTCGAGAGCAACGCGCATTCGCTCTGTAAGGAGTGAAATCTGACTCGTGTTGTTGGCGATGTCGCTGGTCTGCCCCTTGCGGAGTGCCACCAGCTCAACCTTCAACTCTTGTACGGTATCAGTGAGGTGCTTCACGTCGTTTTGCAACGTCGTTACACTCACCGCGCCACCAACGGCTGCGGTAACGATGACCACTACAAGGGCGAGGGATACCGCCGTCTGCTTCGTGATTTGCACTACAGACTGGGGCTTTTCGCCGGATTGGGTCATTTCCTCAGGTTCCGCTGCAAAGATGGTACGCATAAACCTTGCCCACGCTTAGGCATATACATGCCGGGGAGATTTTCAGGTGATCTTAGGTAGTGAGTTTGCCGGACTCAATGGTGACTTTGTGCACTGCCATGTCACCAGAGTGGGCGTCGCCCGACGTACGAATGAGCTTGACCGCAACCATCTCTCCTGCCGTGGGTAGGCCAGTGCTGATGGTAAAGCTACGGGCCATCACGTTGTTCACCGTGTAAGTGCTGTTGATTGTGGGGTCAAGGGCCGTGGTGGTCTTGCTGCCCATGCTGACGCCATCACCGCCAGTATCAGTCCAGTCGTACATGATGCAATCAATGTTGGTTGCTTCATCACGACTCGGGCTGGTGTCGCTGGACATGTGAACAATGAGTGTAAGGTCCTCACCGTCATACCATGTGGGAACCTTGAAGGTGGTGGTCAGCGATTCTGTGCTGGCGTTCGGCCAACCAGCGCACAAGATTTCATTGACTGTTTCGCTGGCCGTCGCATTCCAAGCACCCACCGCAGGCACCGAGTCCCACTCGTCAACCACGTTGTTGGTGACGATTGCAAGCTCTTCAAGAATGCCTGCCAACGTGGTAGTTGTGAGGTGGCTGTTAGGATCTGTAAATGCCCCTGCGCCATCCACGTAAGCCTTGACAGCCTTCTCGGTGGGCAGCGCATCATCGCTGTCTCCGCCAAGAGTGCCGTCTGTGCTGAACTCATTGACGCCAGTGCCGTTCAGGAGGCTGACGTAGCTGCTCGCGCTGGCGACGTTGAACACCGTGCTGCCAGCGACGTTGACGATCTCAAAGAAGTTGGTGGGGTTGGTGTTGCGGGGGTGGATGATCATGTCACCCTTTTCACCACCAACGTACCAGCTTGGCTGGTTCAGTACGGCTGCGGTCGTGTCGTAGAAGGTTTGGAACCGAGATTCGGTGGTGGTGGCGTTACCAACGCCGACGAAACCTCCGTCATCGACAGCATCTGAGAAGCCCACGTAGTTGAATGGGATACCGGCCACTGTGACGGATGCGGCGCTCCAAATCTCACCGCTGGCTCCGAGGTAACTGGCAGTAGCCAAGCCGTAGTTCAACTGGCCACCAGGAGCCAAGCGCAGAAGGTCTGTGCCTGCGCTGTTCTCAATCAGCAACACGCTACTTGATTGGGCAGCAGCACCCTGCACCCTGAAGCAAACCTGTGCCGCCGTATCATTGATCACATCGACCCTGGCGGCAGGCGTTGCTGTTCCAACACCGACCGCATAGTTGGTGGCGCTGCCAGACACGTTGAGTAATGGGTTGCTGGTAGAGTCAATGACACTGAGGATGGCGCTGGTCTGAGTGCCATCGCCCTCAACCAACAGCGCTGTCTTGTCGGTGGTGTGCAGGATGTGAACACCACCGTTCGGCGAGGCGCTATCACTGCCCAGCTTGACGTTGCCACCGTAGACGGTAATGCCCACTTCGCCGCCACCGATCATGATCGGGTCGTTGCCAGCGGCGACTCCGAAGAGCAGTGCGTTAGTGGTGGTGCCAGTGAAGGCGCTACCATCCGGGGCTTGGTTGGTGGCCGGGATGGTTCCAATCCAACCCTCTACGGTCGGCGTGGTACCGTTCTTGATGTAGATGTAGGCTTCACCGGTTCCGTCATTGTCGGTGTCAGCCAGCAGGTTGAGCACGACATCATTGTCGGCATGGCTGAGGGTAAGCCCCGCCATGGTGGGGGTGTCTGTGCTACCCACACCCATCGATGTTCTGGCAGTGGCACCTGATTCATATGCAAAGGCCCCAGCACCCGTGGCCACCAAAAACTCGCCATCAGTGCTTGCAGCGCCAAGAGTATTCAAGTCATCGAGCACTGCGCC
>Ga0315338_1000390_pt1 | contig 111909 bp, 84 predicted proteins | sample ASW8metaG_FD_204518 | JGI IMG/M metagenome (GOLD analysis project Ga0315338, IMG submission 204518) | Ammonia-oxidizing marine archaeal communities from Monterey Bay, California, United States - ASW #8 | ecosystem: Environmental > Aquatic > Marine > Coastal | place: USA: California | collected...
AGCGGAAGGTGGTGGCGGAGCGGAAGGTGGTGGCGGAGCGGAAGGTGGTGGCGGAGCGGAAGGTGGTGGCGGAGCGGAAGGTGGTGGCGGAGCAGAAGGTGGTGGCGGAGCGGAAGGTGGCGGTGGAGTGGGCGGGGGCAAGGGCGACCGAGGCCGAGATCACATCGATAATCGAGACAGCGGTGGCCGTGGCGGTGGCAAGTCGGATGCTGAGCGTGCCAAGGAGCGTGCCGCTGCAAGAGAACGGGCTCGCGCCGAGCAAGAAAAGAGCGACGCTTCAGGAATGCGAGAAGGAGCCGGACAGCAGGAGAGCACATCCAGTTCGCAGCAAACCGGCGGGTCTGGGCAGGCAGGCTCAGACGGCCACTCTGCCGAGGGCACCAACCAATCTCAAGAACAGACCAACGCCGAATCTACGTCTAACGATGCGAGCAGAGCAACATCCACACAGGGGACGGATTCCTCCGGTTTACCCGCGACAGGGCTTGCCGGTATTCCCAGGACCGACGAAACAAAAACACCGAACGGCCCGGTAAAAACAACAACCGGTGTCTACCGAGATGGAACGATTCGCACGAAAGTCGATTTTCCGGGAGGAACAGTAGAGGCAAGCGCTAGTCCCGGTGAGGTATTGTCAACCAACATTGAACATGATCGAGATACCGGAATCACAAAAATCGAAGCGAGTACTGAGCGGACGAATGCTGACGGTACCACCAGCAGTACTCGTACTACAGTGGAACTTGACGGGCGCGGCAATCGTATTGCACGAACTGAAGTGCGAGAAAATGGTGAAACTACGCCTGTTTCAGAGCATGCTGCAGATGGCAATGGAAATTTCGCACGTCGCGACACAAATCTGACTCCCTCCCGTGAGTCAAAGATTTCGGGTCCACAGGAGTTTGAAATTAGGGGAACTCAAGGATCGACTTCCGGCGGTGTCGAAATCCAGTTCGATCCGTCTTACCGAGGAAATCCGACCGAATCTCCCGAGCGCCAAGGCCAATCTCAAACGCCTGAAAAGTCAGCACAAACAAAAACACCAGAGAAACAAACTACGGTCAACTCACAGACTTCGACCAGTGATTCTGGGAACGAAACTACGACAGTGAAAGCGGATGGACGACATCGACCGGAAAAGGGAGCAGCAGACCAATCGCCGGAACGCGGCACTATGGAGTTCCCGCCAGTAATAAAAATTGGCCGACGACCGAAGCCGACAATCGAACACCCAGAACGCGGTTCCCGACGCGAACCCAATGAACCTCCCATCGAACAGAGGCCAGCCGAACCCGGACTCGAAAGTGACTTCATCACCGACACTCTTTTTGATGAAACCGTGGCCTTTGGAATCGGATTCGTCCTTGGAGGAATTCTGGGTGGGGTCGTCGTTGCAGGTGGCGTCGTGCTTACTAGACGCGCCATTACTGCAATCACGCGGCGGGGAGCATCGACCACCATAGCAAAACAAACAGTTTCGAAGAAGATAACGAAAAGCCAGTTTCTTGAGGCAGTGGGCACTCGGGGAAAGGCGCATACTCCGTCAGCTTCTCAAGAAGGAAACGTTACTATTTTCCCTGGGGAGAAGTTCAAAATTAACTTCCGAGTCGAGACCCACCCTCTTAAGCCAGGTGGTCCTCCTGTGAGACACGCAAACGTCGAACGGGTGGTGAATGGTAAAGTGGTCAAACCTAACAAGCACATCACGGAGTAGTTGTCGTGGGGAATGTAGTTGAATAATCTATTCATCGTTTTGCTACTAATTGTGATCTTAGCTTGGGATCTGCCGAATGAGTCACCTTTTCGAATAATCGTTGCGCCCTTTAGAAACACAATATTGTTCGCAGGGTTGTGGCATAGCTGGAAGATGTTCGCGCCTGAGCCTTTGCACGTGAACCGCAGACTTATCGTGCGAGCTAGTAGTGGGAGAGAATTCGTCGATCTCGATTGGTCAGACTTTACGTCAATGACAAGGTTTGAAGCATTTCTTCGCATGAGGGAAAGGAAATACCAAGAAAACCTCTTGAGTCGTGATATGCCATACCTTTGCGAAGCATTGACAGAACATCTATTGCAATGGTTTGCCGCCGACGGCCAGTATCCGAAAGAGGTTGCGATCATCCGTGAGGCGACGAATGTTGCCGACATGCGGTCAGCAGAACTGGCGAAGACGGGCCGCGACACGCTCTTCGTTTGGCGGCGATCGGATTCAGAAGAACCGGTGGATCGTCCGTGCTGACAATTCAGGCAATTGCGGACGGGTGGAACCAGTTCTTTCATGCTCCGCTTCCAACAACCACAGTATCTGTTTTCCGCATTCTGTGGGGATGCCTTCTGACCGTCAATGCTGCTCTCCACGTCAATCGAGTTGCCCTTTATTTCGGGCCACACGGATTGCTTCCTTCCCAAGTGCATCAGGCAGTCTATGGCAAGAAACGCTTCAGCCTCTTCGCCTTTCTTCCTGATGACGTGCGATCTGCATATTTCATTCTTTGCTTCAATTTCGCCGCATCCATATCGCTTGCGGCAGGCTGTTTTACGAGGACGAGTGCTGCGCTCGTGTTTGTAACTCTTGTGTCGTTGCATCACCGCAATCCGGCGATTCTTCATTCAGGCGACACGTTGTTGCGGCTCATCACGTTTTACCTGATATTTTCAAGAGCAGGCACAGAACTATCCGTTGACTCCATACTCTTCCCGCACGGCTCGGTCGAACTGTCAGCCAGTTCGCCGTGGTGTGAGCGGCTGATGCAGATTCAAATCTGCGTCGTCTACGCGCGAACTGCACTGTGGAAGATGCGAGGCAAGAGCTGGCCAAACGGCACCGCCATCCATTATCCACTTCAGGTTGACAGCTTCCGAAGATTTGATGTGCGTCCCGTGATGTCCAATCCCGCCACCATCCGCATCTTCACTTGGTCCGTGCTGTTCGTCGAGTTCGCATTCGCCGGTCTCGTATGGATAGAGGAGTATCGATACTGGATGCTTGTTGCGGCATTGTGCCTGCATTTCGGGATCGAGACAGCTTTCAACATCCAACTGTTTAGCTGGGTGATGATTGCTTGCCTCTTATTGTTTGTTGATCCAGTTGACATGCAGGCATTACTTCATCTTGTCGGTGTCATGGCCCCCGCCGCAGCCTACTGATCACGATCGTGAAAGCAAAGAGGCCGAGCATCGCCAGTTCTAACTCAACGTCTCAAATACCTCTTCAACGTGTTCCTAGCATCCGATCTTGGCCGCCTTGTCCAGTTCCGTTCGCGGGTGCGCGCGATCGTCGCCGACCTGGCGTTTCGCCAGACTGGCGCGGGGTCGTGCAACGCGTGGGTTATCCCAGCGCCGTACGTAATCTCTCCCGTAACGCGCGTCGGTGACATCGACGTCACATCGACCGGACGTAGGAAGTGACGCCGAGCGCAAGCCAGAAAACGTTCGAATTCTGACTCAACTCCTTCGCGGAGTCATTCTTGCGCAAGTCCACGAGAACTGCTGTGCGAGTTTGCCATCTCGGAATTCAAAATGCCATAAAACGTCGAAATCGTCGCGAATGATACACTCGTAGGCTGGCGTTTTCCCTCGGACGAATCGTAGCTTTATGCGCGTCGGTGGCGAACACCGAGCGCAATTTGGCTCAACGTCAACTCGCGGCGGTTGGACAAACCTCGGTGACGAAACCGGGCCTCCAACGCGCGTCGGTGTAAATGATCGCGCACGAAACAAGTAAGATACAGCCGTTGGCCACTGACCGAGTTCCGGACCGGCTGGAGTGCCAAAAGACCGTTGGAAGCCGATTTGATTGCTGACATGCGCCGCAATTCGATCCTCTGATGACCGTGCGGGCAGATCAAAACCGGACTGCATCGCGGCGGATGCAAATCACCTCGGCAGGCGACCGATGAATCCGTACAGATTCTGGCGAGTGACGCTTGACAAAACGAACGGGCGACGGCACAATAATATACAACAGTACACTTCTTTGAGTCTCACCATTGTTCGGACAGGGTGCCGGCCTCGGCCGACCGGGAGTATCCGGTCGCACAGACGACACTGTTTCCCATGACGGGAGCCGGTAATCGGTCACAACGCTCAACCGAAGAACGACAACTTACGGCGATACTCGAAACGTTGGCTAAGGTAGCCGCAGACGACCCGATCGCAGTCGAGAAAGCCGTGCGCGGATCGCTGGCGCTGTTGGGCGCCTTCGACGCCATCAACATCGCTGACAGCCCGCTACGCAAAGCCCTCGATCGCTTGGCCACCCTCGCCGATGCCGCGATGCTACCCGACGGTATCACCGGTGACATCGCCTTCTACCGTGCCGCGATGGGTATGAAAGACCAGGGTGTGCGCGACCTGATGCGCCGCAAGGCTGTGCCGTCCGATTCGACCGGCAGGGACCCCCAAGACAAGCGCTCTCGGCGGATGTACAGAACCGACGAGGTCTTCCAAACGATCCACAAGCGCGATGAGCCGCGCGACGACGACCGATCGAGTTGATGGACGCCGTCACTCGGTGACGAGCCTGGTCTGCGTTGCTTCAGGCGGCATGAGATGTGCGTCCATCCAGCCGTAGATCAACTGGCGCGATTCATGGGCGACCGAATGCCCGCGGCCGTGCACGAAAAACGCGAAGTTCTGCGGCTGCTCGTACAGGTCATACACGTCCATGAGCTTGGTGAGCATCTGCACGCGCTGCCGCTGCGTGCCCGGATGGCGATCGTTGAGAGCCGAGACGTCGAGAAACGCGCGGGGAGCAATCAGCGCGATGATTTCGTGAAAGTCGATCGGGGGCAGCTTGCCAGCGAGCAGGTCCGTTCGCATGTGTTTGAAGTAGACGTACCAATGGTCCCGCCCCCAAGCCTCGACCTGCGGGTTGTGACGGAAAAAAGCACCACCACAGTTGCAGGCGGATGCTTTCACGCGTTCGTCGTAAGCGGCCAGGAAGAAGGTACCGTGCCCACCCAAGGAGTGTCCCAGCGCGCCGATCCGCTGGGGATCGACTTCGTCGAGCGTTTGCAACACATCGATCGCGATGGAATGCTCGAAGGTGAATTTGCCGACGGCAGTCCATTTCGGATGCTTTTCGTAGAATCTCCCCGTTTCGTACGCACCTTCGGGCGGTACGCGGTCTCCTGAAACAAAGTGCTCTGGAGCGATCACGACGTAGCCGCGCCGGCAGAGGTGGTCGAGATAGGCCTTGTTCGGATTGTCGATCAGCCCTGCGGCTCTTTGCTTGCCCTTCTCATAGGTACCGTGCAAGGCCACGATGCCCGGTGCCTTGCCTTCGACTTCGAGAGGTATACCCAGATACGCATGAGCGCGCTCGTCGGCCTCGACCTTGTAGCTGACGAGCATCCGCGTGTATTGGCCGTCGACGGCAGTCCGTTCATGGACTTGCAGATCGAGTGGTGGCCGGTGTGGCTTGTGCTCATCGCGGAGCAGATCGAGGTAACGTTGCTTCAGAACGCTACGGCGTTTCTGCCAATCGTCAGCGGTCTCAATGCCGTCCAACAGGTCGTCCCACGACGAACGAATCTCAGGCACTTCAAACAGTGCGGGATCGTCGCGGTCTTGGGCCGGTAGCGTCAGATTGTGGGCCAGGACCGAGAACAACGCCAAGAACAGTGACAATCGCAATGTCGTCATCATTTGCCGCTTCACGATAGATGGAGAGATCAGGCAACCGGCAATCTCCGGCTACAGCTATTATGCTGTAGAACATCCATGCAGATCCACGATGTGATTCAAGTTGCCGGCGTCATCGATGCGGCCGAAGCCGAGCTGCTCGTCGAATGCGGAGTCCGCTACCTGGGCTTCCCACTGCGACTTGCGTTCCACGCTGAGGATCTTACAGAGTCGCAAGCGGCAAGCATCATCCAAGCGCTTCCGGCTGAGTGTCACGGCGTGCTGATCACGTACATGACCGACGCCGAAGAGGTTGTGACCTGCTGCCGGTTCCTCGGCGTACGAATCGTGCAGCTGCACGGAGATGTCGAGGTATCCGAGCTGCAGAGAATCAACCAGTTGGATCCGAGCCTATCGATCATCAAGAGCCTGGTGGTCGGACGGCAATCGACGTCAGAGCTGCAGGAAGTCATGCAATCGAGTTCTCCGTTTGTCGACGCGTACATCACCGATACGTTCGATCCCAAAACGGGAGCGACCGGCGCCACGGGCAAATTGCATGATTGGGCCATCAGCCGCGACATCGTTCAGCAAGCACAGCACCCGGTCATCCTGGCCGGTGGCCTGACCCCCGACAACGTGAGAGAGGCCATCGAAGTCGTTGGGCCTGCCGGAGTCGACGCGCACACGCAGCTGGAAGATACGACCGGACGCAAGAGCCGAGAGAAAGTACAGCAGTTCGTGGCTGAAGCCAAACTCGGATTTCGTCAACGGCGATAGATGATGGTTCCGGTCGATCACGATCCGGACGAATCCGCCGGTTCCAGTACAAGTCGATTCTCTGTCACCGACTCGACCTTGTCGCGCGAATAGAAGAGTGGAAAGTACTGGTGCCGCACCCAGAGGTCGAACAGATCTCGATAATGCGGACTGGCGGGATCTCCCGACTGCCCCGGGGCGCTGGTGGCCACTGTGTTGTCCCAGTCGGCGGCATCCATGATGACGCGAAACGTGGCACCAGCGAGCTGATTGTCGCTGCCCGACGTGTTGTTCAGTGTCGAGTCGTAACCACCCCGGGGCGCAGGACCGACGTCCAGCCGAGCGCGCGATTCGTCGTCAAGGGCCGCACTCAGCGGGTGACGAATCAGGACGTGCTTGAACTCAGCCTGACCATACTGCCAGTCGGCCGTGTTGGACCCCAGTCGTTCGGTTAATACGGCAACAGCCTCGGAAAGGCTCTGTTTCAGCAGGCTGTCGCGGCCTGCAAGCGGGTCGGCGCCGAAACGGCCGTCAGGCGCCACCAGCCAATCGATCATCCGCTTCTTGTTGAGGCGGGGGAACAGGTCCTTCGCGGCTGCGGGGACGACTTTCTCTTTCACGTTCTCCAACACGCGGCGTTCGAACGTCACGTAAATTGCAGCGGCAACAGACTTCTTGCTCAAAACGTAGTTCCAACCCAACAGCCGGTCGACGGCATCACGCTCGCGCGTCTGGTCGAATTCCAACGGTTCCAAAAGGGGTACCAGATTCCGTGCCGGGACTGCCAACTCGTCGTGTTGAAATTGCATCATGTCGACGATCGTGAAGCGTCGCCCGGTCGACAACAGTTCGTCGACGCGCAGACCTCGCATCTCGTCACCCCACGTGTAATGCAGAGCCGATGGATACGGATAGCCGTCGGGAACCATGTAGTTGTTCGCCGTCGCGAAGTACCCCTTTTCGGGATTCTTGACGTGCGGCAGAGCGGTGATGGGCAAATAGCCGTCCCATTCGTAGCGACCGTCGCCCGGCACCGGAACCAGTCCGCTCCAATTGGGCCGTACCGGTGAAATGCCGACGGCTTGATAGCCGATTTGCTTACGCCGATCGCCCCAGATCATGTTCTCGGCCGGAATGCGACTATACGCACAGGCATCGACGAATTCTTCCCACGTCGTCGCTTGATTCATGCGCAGACTGGCGAGGTAGGGAGCGTTGCCAATCTCCATCCAGGCTGCGCGCAGGGCGTAGGCCTTGTGGTTCTCTCGATCTTCGTAAAGCACCGGCCCGTGCCCTGTGTATTTGAGATCGACGGTCTCGGGAGATTCGCCCCTAATCGGAATCGTTTCCTGGACGACCCGCATCTGTTCCCACCCGCCCAGGTAGCGGTACTGGTTGGGGTTCTCTGGATTCAGGTCGTAGACGTAGAGGTCTTCGTTGTCCTGGCCAAAGACGGTCAGCCCCCAGCCTCCGTGTTCGTTGTGGCCGATGGAGACGCCGGGCAAGACCGGTTCGCCTCCGCCAATCACGTTCCACCCAGGCGCCACCAAGTGCACAAAGTACCGCAACGACGGAACGGCCAGCGCCCGGTGAGGATCGTTGACGATGTAAGGAAAGCCCGATTGTGTGAACCGGCCGCCCACGACCCAGTTGTTTGATCCAATGTCGTCGCTGCCGTCCCCCAACGGAAGCCGAAAGTTATCCGCGACCGCTAGCGTGTGCGTCTGCAGTTGACGGTCCTCAGCGATGACAATGTCCTCAGGCTTGAACGAGATCGACTGGCGAAAGGCCGTGTACAGCCGCAGGATGCGATCGTCCAACAGCGATCCGTCGATCGCCGAGTCGAGTTCGAGCGTCGGCTTGCCCGGCCGAAACCATTCCAGCTCTCTGACCTTCTTTGCGCCGATGGCGGCGACCGCTCGGCCGAGTCGCAACTCCAATAGCACGTTCGAGAGCAAGCCTTGGTGCCGCGAAACGACCACGGCGGGCGTCCACTTGCCCGGTTTAATGCCCAACAGCTTGAATTCGATGGGCAACAAGTCAGGCTTGTTTCGTGTCTGGTCGATGTAGGCGTTGATGCCGGCAACGAAGGCCTCGACGATCTCCCGGCCGCGCGGATGGTAGTGGTTGAGCTCCTGATTCAAGTCCTTGCGAAACCGATGCAGCCGCGTGCCGATGTCTCGATCGAGTTCGCGGCGGCCGAGTAGTTCCGACACCGTACCGGTGGCCCGCCTCCGCCACAGTTCGAATTGAAACAACCGATCCCGGGCCGCGTGATAGCCTTGTGCAAAGAACAGGTCATGCTCGTTGTTGGCATAAATATGCGCCACACCCCAGCGATCGGTGAGAATCTCGACCGGCTCCTGTAGTCCGTCCACGTTGAGCGGCTCCCCAGCGATGGCGGGGGCGGCAAACAAGAATGCTCCCAGGAAAACAACACGCATGATCAATTCACTCCGCGCGGCTCTTCATCGGATTCGTTTAATTCAGCGTATCACAACCATGAACCACGCGTGACGACGCAGAGCCGCACTAACTTTGTGGCGCAAGTTTTTGCGCGGACGGAAACGCCTAGAAGAAGCGTAATTGCAGGTTACCTCTCCCGGGCAGCGGGGGAGGTCGGACGCGACAGCGTCCGGGAGGGGGTCTTCCTGAAGTTCCGAAGACCCTCACGCGGGCCCAAGGGCCCGACCTCTCCCGACAAGCGGGAGAGGTAACCAGTGGGGATGGCGATCTGGTCGGGTTCAATCACCGGCAACGAGCTTCCACTCGCGCACCTCGATCCAGACCAGGACCGGCAGCGAGGAGGGACGGCCGTCCCGTTTTCGCGGCGTTACGCGGCGACTTGCCGTGTATGGGATACCGTCCGATTCCGAGTGTTTCAGTACGACATGGGCCGCTTTGGCCCACTGGCCGATTGCGTCGGGAGTGTAGTCGTGCTGTCGCAGCAGCCCGGTTGATTCGTCGAAGTGAAACTGCTGTGTGCGGCAGTGCGTCGGCAAGCTGTCGGGGAATTCGCCGACGAGTGTGTTCGCCGCCGGTTCGCTCCAATTGATGTCGTCGCGGAGCAAGAGAGCCGGAAGGCAGAAGTAGTTCCAGAATGCGTAGCCGGCGAAGTAAGTAAAGTCCAGCAGGTCCCAATAGAACTGCCGGCGGCCGCCGGGAAACAGCGCGCGCGGATTGTCGCGCGATTGAACGGTGCTTCCGGTCTGATCTTCCAGACGCACCGCAGCGCCGTCGAGCACGCCTGTCAGGTTTGCTCCATCGATGGGAGACAGAGTGATTTTGGGCTCAGAAACGGCCATGACCAGCCCAGCATTGTGCAGCGGTCGCCTGAGCTTCATGACGTGCAGCAATCCACCGGTGGTAACAGTGGCTTCAATTCGCGCCGCCGCCTTCCAACGCGATGCGCCGCCGTAAGCTTCAAGCGCTCGTTCTGCAGTTGGCAGCAACATGGCAAAGTCCGTGAAAGTCTGAGCAACGGGTGAAACCGGGCCATCATATCACAACATGCTGGCCGCGCCGTCGTCGTGCAACACGATTGCACCGGCAGAGCGAATCGCTCAGTGTTCCGAAGAACTGCTTCCGGTCCCATTGAGAGAAGGCTATGATCGAATGCAGCGACAGAGCGCTTTGCGGGCCAAGTCACCTTGCCTTGTGGATGAAGCCGATGTCGAAGCATTTCGGACGGCGCCAGGGAATCACACGGCTCGAAGTCGCCGCGCTGATCCTTCTGATCGGATGCCTCGGCATCACCTTTCTGCCGCCTCCAAGGCAAGAAGATCGAGCGGTCCCGCGTATCGATCCAAGCTTCAGAATTTCTGATGCGCGGGAGAGTGGCTCGCCGGCGTCCCCAACAGCGGCCGATAGCGAGTACGAGATGTCGGACGACGGCGCCCATTTTCTGACGGGCAGCAGCGCGCACTTCATACCCGAAAACTTCGATTCGGACGATTCGCTCACTTCTAGAGCGCTCATGCGTCAGTACCAACGCTTGCTGCACCGCAATGACGATCAGGTAATAGACGAGTTCTGAGCAGTGGTGGCTGAAAGAAAATAGTTTCAGTGCGAGTTGCGGACGCGTATAATCAAGTCAAGCACAAAGCGAACTCCGGGCCGCTGTGTTCCTCTCTCCGCCGCACTTCGCGGCACCAACATGGAGGATGCTGTCATGAGACGGCGGCCTGGATTCACACTGATCGAGTTGCTGGTCACGATCGCCATCATTACCGTGCTGATCGCCATTCTGCTGCCGGCTGTGCAGTCATCCCGAGAGTCGGCCCGGCAGACCTCGTGCCGAAACAATCTCAAGCAGATTGGGCTGGCGCTGCACAACTATCACGATCAGCACCGGCAGTTTCCGCCCAGCAGTACCAACGACGTCGAGCAAGGAGGCTGGATTGGCAATCCGTTGAATCGGCACATCCACAGTTGGGCCAGTCTGCTGCTGCCGTTTCTCGAAGACGGCAACTTGTACGACACGATCGACTACGACGTCTCGTCGCTCGATCCGACGAACCTGGCGGCCGCTTCGCAGATCGTCCGCGGATACCGCTGCCCGTCCTATACCGGGTCCGATTTCAGTCTCGACGACAACTACACGCGGTTTTCGCCCCAATACGCGATTCAAAACTACGTTGCCATGGGGGCTTCGCATGTGGGGCACCTTTACGGCCAGAACACGGGCCTGTTCAGGCCGGACGGGTCGATCTACCCGCTATCGACGACCTCCAGCGACGACATCAAGGACGGCCTGTCGAACACGATCCTGATTACCGAGTCGCGCGAACAAAACATGATGGTCTGGATCGACGGTGGAACAGCGTCGGTCGTCGCCTTGCGGTACGACGATGCCAATTCGCCGACATACGCCGGCCCCGAAATCGCGCTCAACTACACACCCTATTTCGACTACAGCGACCCGTTCTCGGAATGGGGGCCTTCCAGCGAGCATGCCGGCGGCGCGTTTCACCTGTACGGTGACGGGAGCGTGCACTTCATCTCCGATAACATCTCGGCCGACGTCTACGTGGCCGCCGTCACGCGGTCCGGCAGCGAGACCGAAGACGATGCCTTTTGAAGAATCGGGCTCGATGTTTCTTCGATCGAGTGTCTTGGTGCTGCTGGTTTGCATAACCGGCTGTGGTCCTTCGCGCGTCGAGGAGTTGATCTCGGACGTGCAGTCTGACGATCTCAAAGTCCGGCATGCTGCGTTGCGTGAACTCGCCGAGATTGGCCCCGATGCACGACAGGCGAGCCCTGTCGTGGTCACGGCCGCACGGGACGGCGATGGCGAGTCGCGGCGGCTGGCGTGCTTGGCGCTGGGCAGCTTGTTTACCGAAGCAGCCGAGGGTGAATTACCGGCTCCAACCGACGAGGTTCTTTCGTCAGTCGCGACATGCCTCAACGACAAGCAGACTTCGGTGCGAATGTCGGCGGCTTTTGCACTTCTGGCGATGGATTCGACTCATGCCGAAGCCCAGAAAACGCTGCTGGCTGCGATGAAGCGCGGTGACGGCGGGATCATCGATCGGATCGGCCGACGGCAACCTGCCGCCACGTGGGCCGTTTCGATGTTGGTTGAGATTCTGCAGGACGATCGTCGGCCCGGAAATCGCCGGTTGGCAGCGGTCGCACTCGGACGAATCGGCGACGACAGCGACGCGGTTCGCCAAGCCTTGCAACAAGCGTCGGCAGACCCCGACGACCGTGTTCGAGCGGCCGCAGCCGAGGCCCTGGCTTCTGATTGAGATCTCGTGATGGCATAATGCCGACAGTCTCACGCTGTTGACAGCGTCTAAACTCCGACTCTTCAGGTGTCGATCATGGCGCGGTGCCCGTTCTGCGATTCACACAACCCGCCCGGCGTCACGCAGTGCCGCAGTTGCGGCGCCCAACTCGCCGGCGATGCTGATGACGATTCGCATGAACGTGACGTTGCGTTCGAAGAAGAACTGCTGGCACTGCTGCAAAGCGGCCAGAAAATCCCCGCTGTCAAACTTTATCGCGAGCGAACCGGCACCGGGTTGAAGGACGCCAAAGAAGCCGTTGAAGCACTCCAGCGCGGTGAAGGATTGCCGCCGCTGCCGGACCCGGCCTCCGTTCCCGAGGAAGAGATCGTTGGTTTACTGCGTGCGGGGAGAAAGATCGACGCCATCAAGCTCTACCGAGAGCAGTCGGGCAACGGGTTGGCCGAGGCGAAACAGGCGGTCGAGCAACTCGGCCGCGACCATGGCATCGAAAGCCGCAGCAGCGGCTGTGCCGGTCTGCTGCTATCGTTGGCGCTGGTTGCGTGGGTGATCGCGTATTCGGTGCTGTGATCACACTGAGGAGACCTTCGGTCGTGCGGCTGACACGGTCAGGAGACCGTGCCAGAACGAGTGCCACCTCGGGAGACCTTATCCGAAAGCCGGCGACGCACCGGACCGCTACGGATTGACGACGATCTTGCCGAATTGCTGGTTGCTGAGCATGTACTCCATGGCGGCGCGAGTCTCGCTCAGTGGGAATTGGCGATCGATGATCAGCTTGAGTTGTCGCTCGTCGAGTCCGCGGTTGACGCCTTCGACTGCCGATTGCAGCGCCGGCGGGTCGTCGTAGAGCGCCCGGATGGAGTGTCCCTGAATGTACACAGCCTTGCCGATCATCACTCCCGCGCTAATGTCCATCGGTGTTGTGTCGAGCACTCCGTACACGAGGATCCAACCGCCGCGCCGACAGACTTGGATGTGATCGCTCATCATGGCCCCGGCGACCGCGTCGAAGACAACATCGACACCCTGGCCGCCAGTAATCTCGGCAACCCGTTCGACGTAGTTCTCGCTGGCAACGTCGATTACGTGCGTCGCCCCCTGCTCGGCCAAACGATCAACTTTGCCGGCGCTGGTGGTGGTGGCAATGGGAATGCCGCCAGCCATGTTAACCAACTGGATGGCCGCAATGCCGACCGAACTGGAAGCAGCCGTGATCACCACGTGCTGTCCCGGCTGCACCTTGACTGTGTGGTTCAAGCCGGCCCAAGCCGTCAAATACTGCATCCAGATGCCGCCCGCCAATTCGTCAGGAACCGAATCGGGATTCTTGATGACCACGTTTTCGGGCGCCACAACGTACTCGGCAAACCCGCCCTGTTGTGACTCGTGCATCACCGATGGCAGGATAGCGACGCGATCGCCCACCTGCAGAGAGACGCCTGGCCCCACGGCTTCCACCACTCCCGCAGCCTCTTTGCCCGTGCGGCTGGGCAGAACGGGCTTCTTGTAATACCGGCCGATCTGAAACAGCACGTCGGCGCGATTCAACCCGGCCGAGGCGACGCGGATGAGAACTTCGCCTTCACCCGGCGTGTCCTTGTCCCGCTCTTGAATCTGAAGGACTTCGGGACCACCCAAGCTTTCAAAAACGACGGCTTTCATTGCAGGCTGCTCCAACTGCTCTTCGAGCACACATACGCGGTTGGCCGGAATCGCTGCCAATTCGCTACACTCCACGGTCATCCATAATTGGCACGTCAGCCACGTTTGAGCAACAGACAGGACGAATGGACATCAAGGCAATTCGACAGTTGGATATTTCCGGTCTTGCAGTCACCTTATGAAACGGTGGTTCCTGAAGATTGGCGCGACGCGATGGGACACATGAACGTGATGTGGTACACGCACCTGTTCAGCTGCGCCGCCGGCGGCTTTTTTCCACAGTTCGGCCTGACTCGTGACTACTTCGGCGCGGGCAAGTCGGGCACCTTCGTGCTGCAGACCAATATTCGGTATCTGTCGGAAGTGCTGGCCGGCCACAAAGTCACGCTCCGCAGCCGGGCGATCGGACGGTCGGAGAAGCGGGCGCACTTCATGCATTTCATCTACAACCACGACAAAGGCGTCGTTTCGGCAACGGGCGAGTTCGTCAACACTCACGTGGATATGGAGTTGCGAAAACCGTCCCCCATTCCCGCCGATATTGCGGCCGCGTTTGATGAATTGCGACAAACACACGACGCCTTGGACTGGGAGACGCCGGTCTGCGGGTCGATGAAACCGTGAGCTTTGACAGTCCGCAATCGTTCTGATAAAAGTTCTCTTTCTGGTTCACGAAGAACCGCTTTCGGCGACGAAGACACGAGGTCACGCATGCGGGCGACCGGGATTATTCCGGCCCGGCTGCAGTCCACGCGGTTGCCGCGAAAACTGCTCCTGGCCGAAACGGGTAAGCCGCTGCTGCAATACACCTGGCAAGCCGCCTGCGAGGCCGACAGCCTCGACGAAGTGATTGTCGCCACCGACAGCACTGAAATTGCCGATGCGGTGCGCAGTTTCGGCGGCAGAGCGGAGATGACGGGCGAGCATCCCAGCGGCTCCGATCGGATTGCCGAGGTTGCACGGCGCTGCTGTCAGGATGCCGACATTCTGGTCAACGTCCAGGGAGACGAACCGGAACTGGACCCTGCTCAAATCGACGTTCTGGTAGACAAACTGGCGAACTCGCCCGGCGCACAGATGGCGACGTTGGCCACGCCGTTGCGGCCTGCCGCCGGGCGGCACAACCCGGCGCGGACTAAGGTCGTCTGTACGGGCGACGGACGGGCCCTGTACTTCAGCCGCTCGCCGATTCCCCACTGGCGCGATGCCGAACCGGACGTCCCGGAAGATCTCGAGACACCTTGGCTGCTGCATGTGGGCATCTACGCCTACCAGCGGGACTACTTGCTGCGATTGACACAATTGCCACCGTCGCGGCTGGAGCAGCTCGAGAAATTGGAACAATTGCGCGCGTTGGAAGACGGAGCGACGATCCAAGTCGCAATTGTTGAACATCCTGCCGTTGGCATCGACACGCCCGAGGACTATGCTCGATTTGTCGACCGCCAGCGGCGGGCGGCCTAGTGGATATGGGGTTTTCCAGGGAGTGGTACTGCGTTGATCGAGTTTGAAACGGAACGAACTGAATCGGCAAGCATGACTAAACACATCTTCGTCACCGGCGGCGTCGTCAGTTCGCTGGGGAAAGGACTGACGTCGGCCTCGATCGGGCTATTGCTCGAGCGGCGCGGCCTGCGGGTCCGCATGCAGAAACTCGATCCATACATCAACGTCGATCCGGGAACGATGAGCCCCTATCAACATGGGGAGGTTTACGTCCTCGACGACGGTTCCGAAACCGATCTCGACCTGGGCCACTACGAACGCTTTACCAACAGCCCGTTGACGCGAGATTCGAACTACACCACCGGCCAGATCTACCTGAGCGTCATCGAGAAGGAACGCCGCGGAAAGTACCTCGGCCGCACGGTTCAAGTCGTCCCGCACGTGACCAATGAAATCAAGTCGGCAGTCCGCAACCTGGCCGCCCCGGACGTGGACGTCGTGATCACCGAATTGGGTGGCACGGTCGGCGACATTGAGGGGTTGCCGTTTCTGGAAGCGATCCGGCAGATTCCGCTCGACGTGGGCAAAGAGAACTGCCTGTTCATCCACCTGACGCTGGTGCCCTACCTCAAGGCGGCCCGCGAAGCCAAGACCAAGCCCACGCAGCACAGCGTTGGACAGTTGCGTCAAATTGGTATCCAGCCGGACATTTTGATCGTGCGGACCGAGCGCCCGTTAGCGCACGACGACGCCGACAAGATTGCGCTGTTTTGCAACGTCGAGCGGCAAGCCGTGATTGAAGAGATCGACAAGGAATTCTCGATCTACGAAGTACCGGTGGGATTAGCCGACGATGACCTGGATCAATTGATCATCGAAAAGCTCCGACTCGAAGCCGGTCCTCTCGATTTGGACGACTGGCGGGAACTGATGCACCGCATTCGCAATCCCGAACATGAAGTGACGATCGCCGTCGTCGGCAAATACATCGACCATCGCGACGCTTACAAATCGATTTACGAAGCGCTGGACCACGCCGGATTTGCGCACGCCACGCGGGTGCTGATCAAGCGGATTGAGGCGGAGGAACTCGAAGAGCAAGGCCCCGAGGTGCTGCTCCGCGGCGTCGACGGAATTCTGGTGCCGGGCGGATTCGGGATGCGCGGCAGCGAAGGCAAGATCGAGGCCGTCCGGTTCGCTCGTGAATTCGAGATTCCCTATCTGGGGATATGTCTGGGCATGGAGTGCGCGGTGATTGAGTTCGCCCGCCACGTGCTGGGCCTGACCGACGCCAACAGCACTGAGTTTGCAGCCGACACGAACCATCCCGTGATCTGCATGCTGGAAGACCAGAAAAAGATCACGTACAAGGGCGGCACCATGCGATTGGGAGCGCAGCCCTGCGTCCTCGAGCCCGAATCGCGAGCCGCCGCCTGTTACGACACGGATGAGGTATCGGAGCGGCATCGGCACCGCTATGAGTTCAACCCCGAGTACCGGACACAGTTCGTCGAAGCCGGAATGCAGCCCACCGGCACCAGCCCGGAGGGAACCCTGGTCGAGATCGTCGAGATTCCCGATCACCCCTGGTTCGTGGCGGTGCAGTTTCATCCGGAGTTCAAGTCGAAGCCGTCACAGTCGCATCCGCTGTTTCGCGGATTCATCGAAGCCGCGCTGAACCGTCATCACGAGCGGGCGCAGATGCCCGTCTGAATTGACGACGTTGCTGCTTTCGAAGGCCTCGTAGCCGGCATCACCGCGCAAGGTCATGCTGGGTTTACCGGCTCGGCGCGGACACAGAGCCCATGTCCTCCAACGAACACTTCGGACTGTTGAATCTCGACAAGCCCGGGGGCGTCAGTTCTCGGGCTGTTGTGGATCAAGTCGTGCGACTGGTTCGTCCGCTACGGGCGGGTCACGCAGGGACGCTTGATCCCATGGCAACCGGAGTACTTGTCGTGTGTGTGGGAATGGCGACCCGGTTGATACCAATCGTGCAACAACTCGCCAAGGGGTACCTCGCGCGATTTCGGCTTGGTTGGCGGAGCGATACCGATGACGTCACCGGCGAGATTGAGAAAAGCGACGCAGGCGCCGACGTGACACGGGAGCAAATCGAGGCGCTACTGGAGCGCTTTGTGGGCCGGATCGAGCAGGTGCCCCCAAAGTACTCGGCAGTGCACGTCTCCGGAGAGCGCGCTTACAAACTGGCCCGGCAAGGCCGCAAAGTGGCTATTGAACCGAGAACCGTCGAAGTCTACGCCGTCAATTTACTGTCGTATTCCTATCCCGATCTTGAACTGCAGATAGAGTGCGGCTCAGGAACCTACATCCGATCGATCGGCCGCGATCTGGGTGAGTTGTTGGGTTGCGGCGCTGTGATGAGCAAGCTGCAGCGCACGCACATCGGTCCGTTTGGGTGCGAAGCCGCAATCGATCCGTCGCGCCTAACGACTGAGAACTTTGTCGACTCCCTGTTGCCAGCCGCAGCAGCCGTCGGTGATTTGCCGCGCTATGACTGCACGCCTGAAGAGATTGGCGAAATCGTTCACGGCCGCCGATTTGTCTGTCGCGAAGAATCGAGCTTCGACGACACAGCACAAGTTGCCGTATTCGACTCAACGAGGCAATTGGCGTGCCTGGCACGGTTCCGCGCCGACGACGGCACGCTGGCACCCAAACAGGTCTTCGTTAAGCGCGGGTGAGTGTGCCGGCCTATAGGCCGTCAGGGTTTCCGTCCGGCTCACTCTCTCCATCGGGGCCCGGCAGTTCTTCGTCGTCGACCTGGTTTTCGGCGAGTTCGCCTGGAACGCTACTTGCAACTTCGGATTCCTCGGGCAGCTCGGCCGGCGGCAGCGTGCGTTCCAGATAGATGGCCAGCCCGTTCATCGCATGATAAAGCGCGCCGCAATCTGCTGGTGTCCGTTTGTTGTCAATCAACTCACGCGACACGGCGGTGATTCCCCGCCGCACCCACCGCTCGTCGAGCCGATTTTGCGGCAGTGCCACCATCAGGAATTCCAAGGTGTGCCCGGAAGAGGTCAGCCGATCCTTGAAGTTTCGGTCAAGCTGCCGGCCCTTGAAGTAATCGCCAGAAAAGGTGCCGTCGGAGTTCTGGTGACTGCGTGCCATGGCGATGTACTGCTGAAGCTTCTGGTCGGCGGCAATCCAGACACCCCGCAGCCGTTGGCCTGTCTCCAAATAACCGTTGCGAGCGTAGCTCAGCGCGAACAGTCCGTGGGTGCCGCCGCAAGCAGCCCGCTGTGGACGGGCTTCGGTCTGCATCTGCACGAGACGTTCGATTCCCCACTGCTCGCCCCACTTGTTCTCCCACGTGGTATTGGGAGGCAAGTAGTGGCTCATGGCCCACAGCGTCCAGGTGATCTCTTCGCCCCGCTTCACTTCCATCTTGGCGTGCTCGACCATGTCTTCGATGGTGATTGTGTCGCTGCCCGCCTTGAACTGATGGTCCAAGGGCAGGTCCGCCATCGAGAGGATCGCCAGGAACTGGTTGGGATGGCCTTCGAATGCATAGGCCACGCCCGAGTAAGGGTGAGCCCGGCCGCCGAAGCGCGTCTTCTCGAACCAATCGTCGCCACGATACTTCGCACCGCTGGAGATAAACTCAATGGCACTGACTTTTGCATCACCTTGTTTGATGACGTAGTCCTGCCTCAGCGCCAAGATGCCGTGCATGATTTGCCACGGTGTATGTGCATCGGCGCTCAGAAACCTGCGGATCGAAACCCTGATGGCTTCCTGGACGAGCTTCTGTAGCGGGTCGAGCGATGAGTCAGCAGTATCTTCAGCCGAGATCAACTGCACCTCCGCAGACGGGGCAGCCTCCTGCGCCAAAACACTTCCACTGGCTCCGCAGAGAACGGCCACAACGACCGCGCACATCCTGGCAGAACGAAGACGCTTGATCACAGTCAACTCCTTGCTGACGACTCAATCAGGTGGGCAAATTCCAGGCGGGAAGCAAAGAGCCAGGCAACATCTTCCATTGGCCGGCAACTTCGGTAGGACTGACCCAATCGCTGAAGGCGGCAGATAGCCTTCTTCCTTCAGAGTCCCCACTTCCGTAATGCTATCCAGTTTGTCTAATTCGGACAACTCAGTGCGTAGCCTGCAAATGAACTGCGAGTCTCAGGACGAGAATCAAAGGAGCAGCGGCTTCGAGTCGTTTCTGCGACACATCGCATGCAAGACCGGCGAGCGCCATAGCCGTCACCCATGTCAACTCGGGTCCAGCCCGTACAAACGGAGTGCAAAGATAGGGTAATTGCCCCCAGATTCAGGGCTCGGGGGCTACAGGATGGACGAGTGGAATAGAGAGCTGGCGTCACGCAGTTAATGCATCGAACAGCTTTTCGATGTCCGCCAAGTTGTTGTAGACGTGGGGGCTGACGCGGAGGCGACCGGCGCGGCAGTTAATGACGACCCCTTGCTCGAGACATTGCCTCTTCAATTCTTGAGGCGAGCCGTGGGGCAACGTGAAGGCCACGATTCCCGAACTGCGCTGGGATTCTCGGCAACTGGCGACTTCGGCCCCCATCGTCGTCAGCCGTTCACACAGTTCGTCTGTCACCTGCACAATGCGGTCGGCGATGTTCTCGACCCCGAACTCCAGCAGTCGATCCAGACTCGCCGCCAAGCCGGCGATGCCCGCCAGATTGTACGACCCTCCTTCATAACGAGCGGCGCTCTGTTTGAGTTCCATGCCGCGCGACGCATAGTCTCCCGCGTTCTGGACGCTGTTCCAGCCCACTCCCATGGGACGCAGCAGCTGTGTGTGCTCGGCACGCATGTAGAACAGACCGGCCCCTTCGGGTCCCAGCATCCATTTGTGCCCGTCGGCCGCCAGAAAATCGATCGGTGTGCTGCCTACATCGAGTGGAAACGCGCTCAGCCCTTGAATGGCATCGACAAACAGATACGCGCCTCGCTGGTGGGCCATCGCCACCAGATCGTCGAGGTCATTGCGCCAACCGGTTGCGTAACCGACCCAGCTCACCGAGATCAGACGCGTGCGCGCGTCGCACGACTGGGCGATACGATCGACGTCGATGCGCTCATTGTCGGTGGCAACTTGGCGCGTCTCGACACCGCGGTCGGCCAGCATCAACCATGGAAAGCGATTGCTCGGAAACTCGGCATCCAGCGTGACGACGTTGTCGCCGGCGCGCCAGGGAAAGCCCTCGGAAACAAGGTTGATCCCCTCGGTGGTGTTGCGCACGACGGCGATTTCGCCGCTATCGCAGCCCAACAACTTCGATCCCAGACGCCTGAGGTGCTCGACCCGCTTGCGCCACTGCGACCAATGCGCTTCTCCGTTTTCGGCCATGTCGCGGGCGAACTCCGTCATCGCCTGCTGGGCGGCACCACTCATCGGCGCCACGGCGGCGTGATCGAAATAAGCCCAACGGTCGACGATCGGCATCTCGTCGCGAAACTGCTCCCACCACGGCGTTGCCTCTGGCATCGCTTGCTCTCCAAGAGCTCAATTGTTGGATGTTGGATGGCGAATGGCGCGAGACGGCCCACACAGCTGCCAAGGCAGACATCAGGGGCCCTGCATCGGTTCGCATCGCGACCGACCGTCGATTCCGTCGATCGCTTGGCCTATGATGATCGCCGAACTGCGATCCATCAACACGCTCGCCGGAGCGCCCATGCCTGAAACCGTTCCCTCGCGCGATGAACTGGCTTCGTTGTACCTCGACCAGCTTCGCTACGAGCCGTATCGCGTGCAGGAAGAGGCCCTGTTGGCCTGGTTCGAGGCGGAACAGGGTGTTCTCGTCTGTGCGCCAACCGGCACCGGAAAGACCCTGATCGCCGAGGCAGCTCTGTTCGAGGCGCTCCACACGCGTCAGGTCGCCTACTACACGACACCACTCATCGCATTGACCGAACAGAAGTTTCGCGAGATGCAGGACGCCGCCGAGCGCTGGGGCTTTTCGCGCGATGACGTCGGGTTGGTGACGGGCAATCGCTGCGTCAATCCCGAGGCCACCGTGCTGGTCGTCGTCGCGGAGATCCTGCTCAATCGACTGCTCCACCCGGCCGCTTTCGAGTTTTCGCAGGTGGCGGCTGTGGTGATGGACGAATTCCACAGCTTTGCCGACCCGGAGCGGGGGATCGTCTGGGAGTTGTCGCTAGCCCTGCTACCGCCGGAAGTTCGATTGCTGCTGCTGTCGGCAACGGTCGGCAACTCTGCCGATTTCATCATCTGGCTGAACCGCAGCCACGGGCGAAAGGTGCAACTCATTCAGAGCACCGATCGCAAAGTACCTCTGCGGTTTTCCTGGGTGCCGGACCAGTTGCTCAACGAACGGGTCCAGCTGATGGCGACCGGCGACGATGACACGAAACGCACGCCGGCGCTGATCTTCTGCTTCAACCGCGAGCAATGCTGGTCGGTGGCCGAACAGCTCAAGGGTAAGCACCTGCTCGACTCCACTCGGCAAGAGCAGCTCGTCGAGGAGCTAAAGGCCTACGACTGGACGGAGGGAGTCGGCCCGAAGCTCAAGCAGGTGCTGCTGCGCGGCGTGGGGGTACATCACGCCGGCTTGCTCCCCAAGTACCGCCGCATCGTCGAAGCACTGTTTCAGCGCAAATTGCTGTCGATCTGCGTTTGTACCGAAACGCTGGCGGCTGGAATCAACCTGCCGGCACGCTCGGTGGTGCTGACCACGTTGCTCAAGGGTCCCCCCGGCAAGAAAAAGCTGGTGGATAGCAGCTCGATGCATCAAATGTGCGGACGAGCGGGCCGACCCCAATTCGACACGGAAGGATACGTCTTCGCCCTGCCGCACGAAGACGACGTGAAGATCGCACGCTGGAAAGAAAAGCACGACACGATTCCCGACGACACCAAAGACCCCAACCTGCGCAAGGCCAAAAAGCGTCTGCAAAAGAAGATGCCCCAACGCCGCAAGACCGAGCAATACTGGAACGAGGCGCAATTTGAAAAGCTGGTAGTTTCGCCGCCGGGCAGCCTGGCGAGCAGGGGGCAACTTCCCTGGCGTTTGCTGGCATATCTGCTGACGATTTCGCCCGAAGTCGAACGCCTTCAAACGGTCGTCAGCAAGCGTTTGTTAGACGCGAAGCGCGTGGAGACTGGCCAGAGAGCACTCAACGGCATGCTGATGACGCTCTGGGCGGGCGGATACGTGAAGCTGGACCCCGAGCCTCCAGCCCCCCAGACCACGTCGGCTGGAACACAGAGTAAGATCGACGACGGCACCGAGAGTTCCCCCGAGCCAACCGGCACGTTCGGCGCGCTATTACAACAGGCACGCAGGGATGCAGAAGGGGTGCCGTCGACTGCGAAGGCCGAAACGACCGACGACGCGGCTCGCAGCTATTACGAGCCGAAGCTAGCGCAACCCACCGCCGATATGCACCGCCTGCTGCCCTTTCGAAGCGTGAATCCACTGTATGCCGACTTTCTCGTGAAGCAACTCGGCATTGCCGACGAAGCCGAACGGATTCAAGCCTTGGAGAGTGTGTTGGAAATGCCTGGTTCGGTGGCGAAACTGGTTCGCGTGCCGCAGCCGGAAGAATTCCCCCCCGGCCCTTTGGCCACCGAATCGCTGGACGATGAACTGATCCAGCGCGGATTAGCGACGGCTGAAGAACTCTATCCCAAGGATCGCAGCGAACGAATGGGCTTCGAACGGCGCTGGGCGATGGCGCTCGCCGAGAAGCTCCGCATGCTCTTTGACGCGGAACTGCCCAACGTCCGAGACATCCGCACGGTGGCGGTGTGGTCGGCCGGCGATCTGCTGAATTTCGAGGGCGACTTCAACAAGTACGTCAAAGGTCGCGGCCTGGCCAAGCAAGAGGGAATTTTCTTCCGCCACTTCTTGCGGTTGATTCTGCTGTGCGAGGAGTTCGCGCAAGTCTGCCCGCCCGGCATCACAGACGCAGAATGGGGCGACTGGCTCCGCGATCTGGCTGCACAACTCACCGCCAGCTGTCGTCGGGTCGACCCCGAGAGTACGGACAAAGCCATCGAATCTGCACACGCCGTCGCGGACGTGGTAAACGCCGATGAGTCGGCTGATGGTGTCGGTAGCGACTTGTCGCTCAGTTGACGTCGACTGCTTCGCTCTCTTCGACTGGAGCAGCAGTTTCGGATGTCCCGCGCGACAGCGCCCGGCACGCCTGTGCGGTCACCTGATAGACGACACCTGACGTGCGCCCGGTAATCTGGAACTTCAGAAATCCCAGCGCGATCAACTTCCCGTGAATACGAGGAATGTGCTCCTCTTCAACTCCCTCGATAGCATGCAGGCGAGGCAGCCAGCCTTCGTGTTCGGGGTCTTCGGCCAGCAGACTATCGCGTTGGGCGCGATAGGTCTCTAGCACCAGTCGCCATTCGGGATGCGTGTCGAGCATTTCCCATTCGAAATCGATCATACGCGGTGTATCGACCGATCCAAGTGCTCGTTGCAGGAACACCGAGCGAGCCGACACGATCCATACAGGCGGACCGCACCTGCCGCCAAACTCCGCACCCATGGCTCGATTCGGCTCAAGTCGCGGCAGTCCGGCGAACAGTCTCGCGGAGTCTCACATATTCGTCTTCGAATCCTCGGCGGCACCCAGCATTGCCGTCAGAGCCGCGTTGAGGGCCCCATCGTGCCGATGGTCCTGGGAATAGATCCGAAAAATCGAGAAGCTGATCGGCAGAGAGCGAAACAACTCGTCGTCGTGCAGTTCTTGCGGCGTGCCTGCAGCCGGGTCGAGCAGGAAATTCTGCCCACCGGCGGGCAGCCTTCCGCTGGGACGGTGATAGTGCCGCGCCACGTCGATACGCAGTGGCACATCCCGAATCTCCTTCGGCAGTTTTTGCCGGACGCGGGTCTCGACGAGTTCGGGTTCAGAAAAGATTGTTGTTCGTTCGGCCTGGCTGGAGTGGAAGTTAATCGTCCGCTCGCAAGCCAGCTTCCAGGCGACGTCTCGGCACAGAATAGCCTGCCAGCGCTGCCCGAGCTCGCGAGTCTGCTGGTCGTCGCTGTCATGAAACCGCGCGACGTCGACGAGAAAAGAGGACTCGGTAAACCGCTGGTATTCGTCGAGTCGATCCAGCGGATTGCCGCAAAACAGCTTCTGCATGGTCTGGGGAAACACTTCTTCCAGCGCCAGGTCCACCGCGCGCACCGTCCGATGAAAGTAGATCGTGCGAAACAGGTTCGCACGTGTCTCGATGAAGTTGACCAGCGTGGGCAACCCGCGGACGTGAATTGTCAGCCCGGCCGGCGTGAAAAAACTGTAGTGCAGCAGCCGCGACAGATCGAATGCCCGCGTGCTGTAGCCCGACATGTAGGCGTCCCTCAGCACGAAATCCATGTTGTCGACGGTGTAAATGCCGCTGAACAGGGCCCGCAGTTTGAGGAGCCAATCGGGGTGGCCCTCTTCGGTATCACCGCCCTGCCGGGGCCGACGAATCAAGAAAGAGACCTGCTTGGGATCGAGTTCTTCCAGCGGCTGTAGCTGGCCCTTGGGATTGCGGCGAATACGCCTGAGCAATTCGCCCAGCTCTCCTTCGATAATCGCCGAGCCGATGTCTTCGTGCGTGACCGAGAATTGGTCGAGGTAGTGATCGTCAAAGAAATGGCCGAACGGACCGTGGCCCACGTCGTGCAGCAGCGCCGCCATTCGCACCAGGCTTTCGACGAACGCCCGCGAAGGCACGTTGCTGCATGACTCGGCCAGTGAGTCGTACCAATGATCGGTTGCGCACGAGGCGAGATGCATCGCCCCCAGCACGTGTTGAAACCGCATGTGCTCGGCAGAAGGAAATACCCACCACGCCGTCTGCAATTGATGAATGTGCCGCAGCCGCTGCACCCACGGATGATCGATGATTTGCTGTTCGGCAACTTCCCCTTGCGGCAGGTTTGCCGGCGAGATGAACGGAATGTATCCGTGCACCGGGTCGTGCGAGAGACTCTCGGTTGTGAAATCGCGAACCATGCTTACGATAGCTCCTGTCGTGATTGCTTCCCGCATCTTATCGCATGTCGTTTGGCGGCAGAATGCCTGATGAGCCAGTCCGCCGATCCTTTTCGCCGGCCGTTCGAGAAGCAAACGCTCTACCCGCGAGCGGACCGCTGCCTGGCGTGTTTGGAAGTGCTGGCCGTCGCCTGTGGGCTCATAGCGACGGTCTTGCGACCCAGTCTATTGCCGGCGGTCCAATCGCATCAGCGGCTGCTCGCGGCAATCATGTTTGGATCGCTCCTGTTCCTGGTGTCGAGCGGCGTCGTGCGATACGTCTGGAGCCGTGCACGTTCCAGTTTCTTGAGACGGCACGTGATGCAAGCCGCCATTGCGGCGGTTTGGGCAGTCGGATTGATCGGGATCGTGATCTACGAAGCTGCTGGAGGCGCTTCGAGTAACGATACGGGCCGGAGTGTCGGCTGGTCGGGTCTGTGTATCGTTCTGCTGAGCGTCGCCGAAGCCGTGCGGCTGACTCGCCGCGCAACTCTGCACATCGCTAATCCTGGAGTTACACTCGTTGGTTCGTTCGGCGTGCTGGTGGTCATTGGAACGCTGCTGCTGATGCTGCCCAGGGCGCGGGCTCACTCACAATCAGCCGACGTGCATGAAGGCGCTCCGTTGATGGTGGCGCTGTTTACGGCAACCAGTGCGGCTTGTGTCACCGGGCTAGCCGTGGTGCCGACCGACACCTATTGGAGTCGTACCGGTCAGACCGTGATACTGGGGCTGTTCCAGATCGGCGGCCTGGGAATCATGACCTTCGGCGCGTTCTTCTCTCTGGCGGCCGGTCGACTCCGCGACGTACGCGAAACGGCAACGATGCGAGACCTGCTGGAATCGGAAGGCCTCGTCGAGGCTCGTCGATTGTTGCTGGCGATCTTGGGATTCACGGTGGCGATGGAATTGGCAGGCGCCGTTTTGCTCTCGGGACTCTGGGCCGATCGGTCCTGGGGCGATCAAACGTACTTGAGCCTGTTTCATTCCATCAGCGCCTTCTGCAATGCCGGATTCTCGCTGACGGGCGACAGTCTTGTCGGCCGTGAGTTGCAGTGGCAAGTCTGGGGTGTACTGTCCTCTCTCATCGTCATCGGTGGATTGGGTTTCGCCGTGCACTACAACCTGCTGTTGCTCGTGCGCGAGCGGCTGGGACGCAGTTCGGCCGCCCCAGCGTGGGATTTGCCGCATCGAAAAGGGCGGCTGTCGCTCAGTTCCAAACTCGTCCTGCTAACCACGGCGTTTCTGCTCGTTGGCGGGACGCTTGGATACGGTCTGCTCGAAAGCGTGGAAACAACTGAGTCACCTGGTCCGTTGCGCGTCGCTGCCAACTCGTGGTTTCAGTCGGTTACGTTTCGCACCGCCGGATTCAACACCGTTGACCATGGCGCTCTTGGTCCGGCGACGAAGCTGTTCGCTGCGGCCCTCATGTTTATCGGCGCCTCGCCCGGATCGACCGGAGGCGGCGTGAAGACGACCTGTTTTGCACTCACGCTGTTGGTGCTGTTCGCCACGCTGCGAGGACGCAATCGCGTCGAGGTCTTCGGCCGCACGATTCCCGGTGCGTCGATCAACCGCGCATTGGCCATCTTGTTCCTCGGTATGGTGGTGCTGATGACTTCGACCATACTTCTGGTGCTGTTCGAGCGGCAGCCGGAACGGTTTCTCGACCACCTGTACGAAGCCAGCAGCGCATTCGGCACCGTGGGAGTCTCGACTGGTATCACCCCGCAATTGACGCCTTATTCGAAACTGGTCATCGTGGCGACGATGTTTCTCGGCCGGGTCGGTCCGCTCACACTGCTTATGGCCCTAGCCGGTGAGTCGAGAACGGAGCGATACGATTTCCCCCAAGAACGCGTCACGCTGGGATAACCAGCGACTGGAAGCGTTGCAGGAGCGGCAGCATGCCTCGAATCGCGGTGGTTGGACTCGGACGATTCGGTACGACGCTGGCGCGGGAACTCACGGCCCGCGGCGCCCAGGTGATTGCCATCGACCGCAATCTGCAACTGGTCAACGCCATCAAGGACGATGTCGACGTCGCGGTTCGTCTGGATTCAACCGACGAGGCGGCCCTGATGGCGCAAGAGTTCGAAAAGATGGACACCTGCGTCGTGGCGATCGGCGAAAACTTCGAAGCGGCCCTGTTGACGACGGTGATCGCCAAGAAACTCGGCGTGCCGCAAGTCGTTTGCCGCGCCCAAACCGAACTCCACACCGAGATTTTCATCAGAGTCGGTGCCGACGACGTCATTCAGCCCGAAATGCAGGTTGGCGAACACTTGGCCCGCCGGTTGGCCAGCCCGCAGCTCAAGGATTATGTGACGCTGGCTGAGGGGTACACCCTGATCGAACTTCAAGCACCGTCAGACTTTTGCGGTAAAACCCTCGTTGAAGCCGAATTGCGGCCGCGGTACGACGTCAATCTCATCGCCATCAAACGACCGATGGAGGCGACCGACGACCGCCCGGGTGAGAGCTATCGGGTCATCAGCGTGCCCAAGCCCGCAGAACGAATTCTGGACGGCGACGTCTTGGTGCTCATCGGATCCGACGAGGCGCTGGAGCGTCTTCCGAAAGAGTGATCGCCGTTCGGCTGATGTCTCAACCCGGCGGGTTGCCCCGTTTGTAAATGATTGCTCGAAACGGGGCGCGTGAGGGCCGATCGGTTCCCACGTGCACGCGCACCGGATGGTAAGCGTCGTCGATCCATTCCAGAATCTCGGATCCGTATCCCGGTTGACCGAACCGTGTAAAACCGTGGCCGACAATCTCCGCATCGACCAGAACAATGAAGTCCGGCGGCGTTTGTTGCATCGATTCGAGGACCCGCCCTTCTCCACCGGCGGCCGACATTTCCCAGGGTGTCAGCAAGAAGTAGGGCGTTGGATTGCGCCGACGCAACAGATAATTCAATTGGACCCCGTAGGGCAGCGCCATCAAGGTCGAGTCTTCCGGCATCATCTCCTGCAAATCGTCGAGCACGAACGGCATCAATGCGCTGCGATAGTTGCTCGTGGGGTCGTGATAAGTGAGGTCGCCCGCCGCCCCTATCGGTTCGGTTTTGCGCTGGTAGATTGTGCCGGAACGCTGCGCAAGGACACCCGCGCAAGCCAAAACGACGCCCAACGCCATCGCGCGGAACGCATCCCCCGTGCCGCGTCGCTGTTTGAGCAAATCGGGAACGTAGTAGGTCGCGCAATACACGAGCAACAGCGTCGTCGGCATTGCCAAGACGAAACCGTAATGGCCGAGCTGTACGTTCAACACCATCTTCAAAAGCAACAACCCGGAAAGCACCGACCACAGGCACAGGAACAGGTTGCGACTGACTTCGGCGTCTGGTTGCTCCCGCTGCAACGTCAGCCTCACGAACGATGCGCCGGCGACCGCGACGAACAGCGGCAGCGGAAAACCAATTCGCAACCACAATTCGATCGGAACCAAGAAGTAGGCCGTCGAGAAAACGCACGATCCCAGAATGACTTCCATCAGCCATCTGTGACGCCTGAGCCGCCGAGACATTCCGTCTAGCCCGACTGCGACCGCATACAACACCAGCAACGCCAGGAACGATAACACCACCCGCAGCACGCCCGACATTGGATCGTCTATCCCCATCAGCAGCGCAAACAAGGGGTAGTCGAGCGACAGGTCCGGACGAGCTGCCAACGTCCATGAGTGGAACATGGCCTGCGCCGCGTCGAGCGGCCGCAACTCCAGGCTCAAGATTCCCAGGCAAACCGAGATCGGAATTGCGAATGCGATCGAAAACACCGATATCGCTTCGAGCAGCTCGCGTGTCGATGGTCTTTCGCGCGCCGTCAGGATGGCAGCCGCGACGGCACAGACCCCGGTGGAGGCCACGAACAGCTCGATCTTCATCGAAGCCAACAAACCGGAACACAAACCGGCGAAGAACAAGGACCATCGACTCTGGTGTTCAGCGAACTTCACCAGGCAGAAAATCTGCATCACGCACAGACACAGCCCATGTGTCATTTCATGCCGGTAGGGGCAAATGTAGTTGTAGTTCCCGGTTCCCGAGTACTGCGCAAAACCAAACACGATCAGAAAGAACGCGCAGACGACGGTCGCGCTCAAACGGTCGCCGGCACGGACGAACAATCTGTACAGAAACAAAACAAGGACACCCACGATCGCGAAGTTCGCGACGATCAGTGTGGTTAACGACACGCCGCATAACCGAAACAGCAACGCGTTGGCGTACTGAGACGCCGGCCCCATCACGAAAAACAGATCGCGATATAGGGCATCGCCCTCGGCGAGTCGCCACGGCACGTACAGCTCGTTTCCGAAGTCGACCAGGATGTCAGACCATCGGCGCCAACTTCGATTGGCCAGCCAAATCGCGAGGATGCACAGCACAGCAGGAGGCCACAGCGCGGCCAGCCGGGCGCTGACGACGTTGCGTTGCCCATTGAGCGAAGTGGAGGATGGCATGCAGCGCTCTCGATCAAAGAATTCGCTGCAGTGTGTGCGACGGCCGGTGACCGTTCAAGGACGGTCCCCTTTGAAGCATCGGTGTCGCTCTCGCAGGACCACAGACCTCTCTACGAGGTCAACGCTGTGGTGCGGTTCAACTCGACGGCAGAATCGAGCTACCGCCATAGAACCTGGTGCTGGAGAAGTCGATTTACCAACACGCGAGGGCGACACATTGGGCCAACCCATACGGGCGGCGATGGTTCTGCCCGGCGAGATTAGGACTTGTCGACCGAGACGCCGCTCTGCTGGTCGTGTTCCCGCTTGATGGCTTCGTACACTTCCTGGCGGTGAACCGTGATGTCTTTCGGAGCTTCGATGCCGAGCCGGACTTTGTCACCTCGGATCTCAATCACCATGATGGTGATGTTGTCTCCGATGATGATCTTTTCGTCCTTTTTTCTGCTGAGTACGAGCATTGCCAGTCCTTGCGCACGCGTTGGGTAGTTGTTTGTCCAAAGACGTCCCCAAGTCTAAACCAAATATCGACCCCTATGGCACCCCAGCTTTCGTATTTTCTCCTATTTCTCCATTCGACTGCGTTGACTATGACGGTTGCGCGCGTTGGGAAGTCAGCCGAGCATCTGTGCTTGCGCCGATCTAGACGACCTGCGTGGGTGGTAGCAATCAGGACGGATCCAACACGACATAGGGACCATTGCCCTGGCGTCGGGGCTGGTGCACTTCACGCCGCATTGGGTCCGATCATCAAGCCGTGGCTTGCCCAGTGAAATACTCCGGTTCGTTCCCAGGCTTCCACTTGATGTTGCAGCCGATACTCGGCTTCTGTTCGGGGTCGGCCGGCTCACCGGCCAACACGGTATCGCAGGCCGCTCGGAGGTCTTTGCCGGTAACGGCAATGCCGCTTTCCGGCCGACTGTCATCGAACTGTCCCCGATAGACCAGCTGCCGATCCCCGTCGAACAGGAAGAAGTCCGGGGTGCAGGCGGCATGATACCGATGTGCTACCTGTTGTGACTCGTCGAACAGGTAGGGAAATGTGTAGCCTGCCTGCGCAACCTCAGCTGCCATTCGCTCGGGACTGTCATCCGGATGCGTTGATACATCATTGGAGTTGATGCCAACGATTGCCAGATCCTTCGGAGTATATTCTCTGGCAAAATCCGCCAAAGCCTCGCGGAGATGGATCACAAAGGGGCAGTGATTGCACATAAACATCACCAGCAACGCCCGCTTCCCATCGAAATCGGATAACGAGACTGTTTGACCATCAACGTTCGGAAGAGAAAACTCGGGCGCCTTCGTTCCGAGTTCCAGCATCGTTGACGCGGTCTTTACCATCGAATTGGCCTCCTGACGACTCGGTGAGTGCTCAGCGGACGAAGAAATCGATCACGCGGGGCGAAGCAGGTAGCACTTGGCTCCCAGGGAGCCGGCTACCTTCGGAACTTTTCAATGAGCGGGCGGATAATCTCCTCAGGCACAAATGCACGGAGTTGTTCGGCATTGTTGTCCTGCCCCAATTGTGCAATCTGCTTGATCAGCGAGCTGGAGATGTGGGTGAACTTCTCGCTGGACATCAGGAATACGGTTTCAATGTCGGGCGCCAAGGTCTGGTTGGCTAGCGACATTGTGAATTCGGCTTCAATGTCGGTGAGCGTTCGCACGCCCCGCAGCATCACCGCCGCCCCTTGCTGCTTCACAAAGTTGACGGCCAACCCCGTAAAGCAGGTGACGTCGACGTTTTCAAGCGGAGCAAGAACTTGCCCGGTCAGGTCAACCCTTTCGTCGGACGTAAACAACGGCTGTTTATCAGGGTTGATCCCGATGCCGACAGTCAGTCGATCGAAGATCGCGGCGCCCCGACGGATGATGTCTTTGTGTCCCAGCGTCAACGGGTCGAAGCTGCCGACATAGACCGCGTGCCGCTGGCTGAGTTGCTCTGCCACTGTCTTCCCTTGGAAAACCTGATTCGCTCGGTGAATGGACCGGAATTGCCATAAAGCCCGGCCAACTTGCATCCTGTTCGCCCAGCCTGCAAAAAGCAACCGGCAGGAGGCAAGCGCTGGCGGGCCGACTCTCTCCGCCGTGATCTGACACCGGCACGAATCGCGCATCAGTCGCAACCTGCGTCGAGTTTTGGCCAAAGAAGCCATATCATCCCGGCGGCGGCTCGACATATGAGCCTTGCTGGCGACCCAGCCGCCATGATTCAACCAAGTCCGCGATTCCGCACAGATCGAACATTGAACTCAGTTGACGATTCGGCGAAAATCGATGGAACGTAACAGGTTGCCTCGACTGCACGACGCTTTTCTGCAGCATCGATTCGACGTGAGACACTTAGTCACTCGTGGTTGCCGCACACGGCCTTTGGGCCGTTCGGCGACAGGATGAAGTCGCGTGTCGCCTGACGCGAAGCCCAAGACAGATCCAAAGCAGCCGTCGAGGCGGACCATCGGGCCGTTTCAGCTGAGCGAGACTTTGGGCGTGGGCGGCATGGGCATCGTGTATCGGGCGGTCTACCCCAAGACCAAGCAGGTCATGGCGGTGAAAGTCCTGACCCCGGAAATGTCATCGAACGAAAGCGTACTCAAACGCTTCAACCGCGAGATCGAAATCCTCAAGAAGCTGCGCCACGAGAACATCGTCCGCTACTTCGGCGGCGGCAAGAGTGGCGGGCAGCAGTACTACGCGATGGAGCTGCTCACCGGCGGCGCTTTGGACGACTTGCTCGAACAGAAGCAAAAATTTTCGTGGGAGGCAGCGGTCGAGTACGGCATTCAAGTTTGCAAGGCGCTTGAGCACGCGCACAATGCCGGAATCGTACATCGCGACTTGAAGCCGGCCAACCTCTTCGTTGGCAAGAACGGCAAGCTCAAACTGGGCGACTTCGGCATCGCCCGCGACACGCAACGCACTGCGTTGACCGCCGCAGGCAAAACAGTCGGCACGTACGCCTACATGGCGCCTGAACAGATTTCGGGCAAACCGCCGGTTTCGAGAAAAACCGATCTGTATGCACTCGGCTGCGTCATGTACGAAATGCTGACCGGCCACACCCCCTTTGACGGCGATACGCCTGCCGAGATTCTGTTCAAGCATCTCGAGAACGATCCGCCAGACATTCGCAGCGAAGCCATCGACTGCCCCGTCTGGCTCGAAGACGTCGTCATGAAGATGCTGGCCAAGGATCCCGACGACCGCTATTACGACGCCTTGGCCGCCCAAGTGGCGCTTGACGAGGTTGTGCAAAAGGTGGCCCAGCAGGCCAGCGTGGCCAAACAAACGGTTTCCGGCGGCGGCTCGCGGACAGGCACCGTCAATGACGATCCCAGGGCGCTCCGCAAGATTCTTGGCAAGAAAAAGAAGAAGAAAAAAAAGCAAGTTCCGCTGTATGAGCGCGCGTGGTTTTTAGCGTCTTGCCTGATGGTGCTGGTGGCGATTCTCGTCTGGGGACTGTGGCCGCTCAGTGAGGACGAATTGATGCGCCGCGCCACCGTCTTGATGGAAACAACCGACAGCGTCGAATGGTGGGACGCCAGGCGCAAGTACCTCGAGCCCCTGTTGAAGCGGTTCCCCGACGGCAAACACGCGGCCCAGGCGCACGAGTTCATTGACAAGATTGAAATGCACAAGGCCGAGCAGCAGATTGAATTCAACGAGTCGCGCGGACGCGAGCCCAAGACCGAAGCCGAGCGCCTCTACCGTGACGCCCGCGAGTACGAGAAATTCGGCGATCGCGTGACGGCGCTGGACAAGTATCAAAGCATGATTGATTTGCTGGAAGGCAGTGAAGACGACCGCGCAATCATCAACCTCGCGCGACGCCAAATCGCTCTGCTAGAAGCCGGCGGCGGCAGCAACGACCGCATGGCGTTCGTCAATAACTCACTCAAGCGCGCCGAAAGCGCATTCGGCAACGGCGACGTGCCCGGAGCTAGAAAAATCTGGAAGAGCATCGTTACCCTGTATGAAGCGAACTTGGAGTTCGAACCACAGGTCAAATACGCGGACGCGCGGCTCGATCACGAAGACGTCGAGCCGCCCGAGTTCTTGCGCGACCCCGACGAAGAGGACCAGACCGCGACAGACCCGGAAACCGACGTCCCAGGGGACCTCGCCGACGACCCGGCCGAGGCCTTCTGAGAGTTCGCCTCTCAAGGCGCCAACTGCTCGCGACCCGTTTGCTCAGCATGCAAAAACCCCGCAAGAACTTCATCAAGTCACTCCTCGACCGGCGAGGCGGCCGCAACCGCGTCGACGTCGCCGAGCGGTTCGATTTGATCGGGCGCGTCGGTCAAGGCAGCATGTCCAAAGTCTGGCGGGCCCGCGATACCAAGACGGGGATGATCGTCGCACTGAAGGTCCTCGACGGCATTCGAACCCGTCGCTTCGAGTCTCGGTTCGCCGGCCTCGACAAGCCCAGCGAAGGCGAAGTCGCCGTTCAACTCAAGCATCCCAACATCGTGACGACCTACGAGTATGGCGAGACCAACCAAAGCGAGCAGTTTCTCGTCATGGAGTTCGTCGAAGGCATTGGCCTGAGCTATCTAGTCGACACGCAAAATGCCGTTATGCGAAATCAGCGGCTGCGTTTCATCATTCAGCTCGGCGAGGCGATCGCCTATTTCCACAAGCAAGGTTGGATCCATCGCGACATCTGTCCTCGCAACGTCATCATTAGCGAAGACACGAAGATCAAACTCATCGACTTCGGCTTGGCCGTCCCCAACACGCCCGACTTCCAGAAGCCGGGCAATCGCACAGGCACGGCCAACTACATGGCACCCGAGTTGATCAAGCGCCAGAGAACCAATCAGCAGATCGACATTTTTTCCTTCGCAGTCACCTGCTACGAGATGTACACCCGCGAATTTCCCTGGAAGACAGGCGAGACGCTGGAAACGGTGCTGCAGCACGTCAACCAGCCTCCCGTCGACATTCGCCGGCGGGCCGAAGACATCGACGAGGAGATCGCCGAGATCATCATGCAAGGCCTCGAACGAACGCCCGATGATCGCTGGCGTACGATGGACGCCATGCTGGTCAAGCTCCGCGATGCTGAAAAACGAATCCGGTACGGCGAGAATGCGGCCGACTGGGAGGGCTACGTCGAACTCGACGATGAAATATTTGAGGAACCCGGTCCGGGCAGACGCCCGGCGAAGCCTGCTGAGCCGAAACAGGCCGAGCCAACACCGGCCAAGAAGTCCGACAGCAACGAAATCAACCTCTTTAGCGAAGTGGGTGACGCATTCGCCGAACTCGAGGACCTCGACGCGCCGGACGCCGACGAGGCCGATGCACCAACCGAGGCCGATGCACCAACCGAGGCTGCCGCGGCGCCGAACATTGTCGAAGCCGAGTCCGCCGGCGAAGAAATCGACAAAATCCTCGATGAAGTCTTTAGCGAGCCATATGAAGACGAAAAGCCCAAGCCGCCCAAGGTCTGGAAGCCCGACGACGACGACGAAGACGAAGACGAAGACGAAGACGAGTACGAGGAAGCCGTTGAAGTTGCTGAAGACGATGACGACGACTACGAAGAAGTCGGCGAAGCCGTCGACGACGAATATGAAGAGGCCGATCTCGCTGAGGACGACGAGTACGAAGAGGTTTGACCGGCGAACATCACCACTGCGGCCCACTCTGGGGCCGATGTCATGTTCCGACCGACGGGCATGTGGAGACTGAAGTTCTGGCCGGGCTTCGCTGAACGGACTGTGAATCGGCCGCGGACCAAGATATGGCCGAACCCCCGCTCTGATTGAACACCGACTGATGGACCGACTGGCTGAGTTGAACCCTTCGCAGCGGGAAGCTGTGCAAACGCTGAGCGGACCGCTGCTCGTCCTGGCCGGTGCGGGTACCGGCAAGACACGCGTGATCACCCATCGCATTGTGGAATTGATCCGCAATGGGACGCGGCCAGACCGCATCTTGTCGGTCACGTTCACCAACAAGGCCGCGCGGGAGATGCGCGATCGCGCGCGTCTGCTTCTCGGCCGGGGCAAAAAGAGCGGGCTGCGGATCTCGACGTTCCACTCCTTCTGTGTGCGGATTCTGCGCCAGGAGGCGACCGCCCTGGGATACCCGCTGGACTTCGCGATTTACGATCGTGGCGATCAGGAGTCGGCGGCGCGGACGGCGCTGCGGGCGATCCGGCTCGACGAAAAGTCGATGCGACCCGGCGACCTGTTGGCCCGTATCAGCCGTTGGAAGTCGGCCGGGGTCGCCGCGCAACACGCGACCGATTTCGTCGACTCCGATCTCGATTTTCTGGCGGCCACCGCTTATCGGCGCTACCAGGCCAATCTCCGTAGCTGCGGCGCCGTCGACTTCGACGACTTGCTGCTGTTGGCCAATCAGCTCTTTGCAGAGCATCCCGCCGCTCTGCAGCGTCAACAGCAGCAGTTCGACCACGTGCAGATCGACGAATACCAGGACACGAACACCTTGCAGTTCCGGCTCGTGCAGGCGCTGGTTCGCCCTCATCGGTCTCTGTGTGTCGTGGGCGACGACGATCAATCGATCTATGGGTGGCGCGGCGCCGAGGTCGAACACATCCTCAACTTTCAGGCCCACTTCCCAGGGGCCAAAGTCGTCCGTCTTGAAGACAACTACCGTTGTACCGATGCCATTCTGGAAGCCGCCAACCGCCTGGTCCGCCACAACCGCGGCCGGCACGATAAGACTCTCGTTGCGCACAAACGCGCGCACAGCGAGGTGCGTTATGTCGAGTTCCCCGATGAAGTGGTCGAGGCCGAGCAGATCGTGCGGGAAATCAGCCAGCTAATCAACCAGCACCACGTCCACCCATCCGACGTCGCCATCCTGTTCCGCACCAACGAGCAGCCCCGCGTCTTCGAGACCGAGATGCGGCGGGTCGGCGTACCCTACCGGCTGGTGGGAGGCCAGTCCTTCTTCGAGCGCCGGGAAATTCGCGACGTGTTGGCCTATCTCAAAACGTTGGTCTCCCCCGACGACGAAGTATCGCTACGGCGGATTATCAATGTCCCCGCTCGAGGCATCGGCGCCGCCAGCCTCGAAAAGCTCATCGCCCGCGCAGTCAGGCAGGCTTCCCCTTTCTGGGACGCGGTCTCTGCAGCCGCCTCCGAAGGTGAGATTGCCCCCAAAACCATTTCCTCGCTCGAATCGTTTCGCCGGTTGCTCAACGTCTATCGGCACAGATTTCTCGATGCACCGGCACAAATGGCGGAGACGCTTAAGTCACTGCTGGAGGAAATCGACTACCGGTCCGAAATCGCCAAGCAATACAAAGATCCGCCGCAGCAATTGGCCCGCGAAGCCGCGTTGGAACAGATCGTCGATGCCGTCGCCCAATACACCGAGCGCGCTGCCGAGCCGGCTCTTGCCGGGTTTCTCGAGGAGGTGGCGTTGATGGACCAGGATGATGAACTCGATGACGAAGCGGACGAGCAACCCGGCGTGGCGCTGATGACGCTGCACAGCGCCAAAGGACTCGAGTTCCCCAGGGTCTACCTGGCCGGCTTGGAAGAGGGACTGCTGCCGCACCACCGCACTTTAGACGACAGCGAGTCGGCCATCGCCGAAGAGCGTCGCCTGGCATACGTGGGCATCACCCGGGCGATGGACCATCTCACGATCAGCCGCGCCGCCGCCCGCATGAAATGGGGCAAACGCCGCCCCTCGATCCCGTCTCGATTCCTGTTCGAAATGCGAAACGGCGAAGCACTGCCGGTAGCCGAAGACCCGGAATCGGCCGACGCGCACTCAACCTCGTAGCTCTCGTTGCGAAGCTCCGTACGTGTCTAGCATCGGCATCCCCTTGTCAGTCACCTCTCCCGCGAGGCGGGAGAGGTCCGGCCCTTGGGCCCGGGTGCGGGTCTTCGAACTTTGGAAAGATCCCGCCCAAAGCCCCTCTTCGGCCGCCACAGGTAAAGCTGGCTCCATGAGGTTGGCTCCACTGAAGTCAGGCCTAGCAGACAAATTCGCCGTTCGCCAATTCCCAAGTCGCAAAACATTGCGCAGACGGGACGCATCGACCGCCTGATTCGGTCATCGGCGGCGCGGCGGTGCCACTACTGGGCGTATGTCACCGAGGGTCGTTTAACGGCAGTCCCGCTTGATGCATGACCTGCTGGCACACAATGACGTCGAGGTCTCTGTTTGTAGCTTCGCGACCGCACGCGCCGTATTCTGGATGTCGCCATGAGCGACGTCACGCGGATCCTGCAGCAGATTGAATCGGGCGACCCATCGGCAGCCGATCAGCTGCTGCCGCTGGTATATGACGAGCTGCGCAAACTCGCGGCCGCGAAGATGGCAAACGAGAGCTGGGATCACACGCTGCAGGCAACGGGGCTGGTCCACGAGGCGTATCTCCGGCTTGTCGACAAGGAACAGGCACAACACTGGCACTCCCGTGGTCACTTTTTTGCCGCCGCAGCCGAGGCCATGCGGAGGCTCTTGATCAACCGGGCGCGGGACAAAGCACGCCTCAAGCGCGGCGGAGAGTTTCGGCGGATCGACCTGGACGCCATTGAGCTTGCGGATGACACGCCTCACGAAGTGTTACTGGCCATTGACGAGGCCATCGAGTGCCTGGCCGAAGAGAATCCGGATTGCGCCGAATTGGTGAAATTGCGTTTTTTTGCAGGCTTGTCGGCGCAGGAAGCTGCCACCGCCTTGGATATCTCAGCCAGCACCGCGAAACGCCACTGGGCCTACGCCCGAGCGTGGCTGTTCAACGCCCTGAAACCTGACGACAGTTCCCTTTCGTCCTGACTTTTTCCAGAAAAGTGCGCTAATCATGACCCAATTCTCGCGCAGACGGGGCATTGAAACGTGAGCAGGCCCCAGCCGACACAGGATAGGAACTTATGACCGGCGCAAATCTCGATCTTCCCGCGATTTTCAATGAAGCGATTGCATTGACTTCGGGCGAGGCACGTGGGCAATACCTCGACGAGGCGTGCGGCTCGGACGCCCTGCTTCGAAAGCGAGTCGAGGCATTGCTGCACGCACATTCCGAGGCCGGCGGCTTCTTTGGCGGAAAGAATCCGGCGGACGTTGCCACTGATATCGGTTCGGTCCCCGAGCTAGCCGGCGACACGATCGGTTCGTACAAGCTGCTCCAGCAAATCGGCGAAGGGGGCTTCGGTGTGGTCTACATGGCCGAGCAGGAAGAACCGGTCCGCCGCCGCGTGGCGCTGAAGCTCATCAAACCCGGCATGGACTCCCGCGAGGTGATCGCCCGCTTCGAGGCGGAGCGGCAGGCCCTGGCGCTGATGGACCACCCGAACATCGCCCGCGTCCTGGATGCCGGCGCCACCGATTCCGGCCGTCCCTACTTCGTCATGGAACTGGTCAAGGGGACCACCATCACGGAGTACTGCGACCAGAACGATCTGAACCCCTCCCAGCGGCTGGAACTGTTCCTCAGTGTCTGCCGGGCCGTGCAGCATGCGCATCAAAAGGGGGTCATCCACCGCGACATCAAGCCGTCCAACGTCATGATCACGCTGCACGACGGCCAGCCAGTGGTCAAAGTCATCGACTTCGGGGTGGCCAAGGCCATCAACCAGCGTCTGACCGAAAAGACGATGTTCACCAACTACGGCCAGATGGTCGGCACGCCGACGTACATGAGCCCCGAACAGGCCGAGATGAGCGGCCTGGACGTCGATACCCGAACCGACATCTATTCGTTGGGGGTGCTCTTATACGAACTGCTGACCGGCACGACGCCCTTCGACCGCAAGCGGTTGCGGACGGCCGGCTACGACGAGATTCGCCGCATCATCCGGGAGGAAGAGCCTCCCAAGCCAAGCCTGCGGCTGAGCACGCTGACAGAGACGATGTCGTCGGTGGCCACGCATCGGCAAATGGAGCCGCGAAAGCTCTCGCTGCTATTGCGAGGAGACCTCGACTGGATCGTGATGAAGTCGCTGGAGAAGGATCGCACCCGGCGGTACGAGACGGCCAACGGACTGGGCCGAGATATCGAGAGGTTTTTGAACCAGGAGCCGGTGGAAGCGACGCCACCGTCGGCCCGCTATCGATTCCGCAAGTTCGCCCGTCGCAACAAGGTGGCCATTGGAACCGCCACTGTGGTGAGCGTGGCGGTGATCCTGGGCCTGATCGGCACGACTTGGCAGGCGATTCGGGCGACCAGAGCGGAGGCGATTGCCGAGCAGAACCTGGAAGTAGCCGACGAAAACTTCCAGCGGGCCCGGCAGGCGGTCGACAAGTATTTCACGACGATTTCAGACAATGAGCTGTTCGATGAGGCTGGGATGCAGCCGCTTCGCAAGGAACTGCTGGAAGCGGCCCTGGTGTACTACGAAGGCTTCGCCGAGCAGCAGACCGACGACCCGGCGGTTCTCGGGGAACTCGCTGGCGTCCATGCGCGGATTGCCTTGATCTATTCGGCCACAGGATCCACCGCCTGGCCGGCCGCTTATGCTCGCTCCCTGGACATTGTCGAACGGCTGCACCGCGAGGGGTTGGATCCCGCGATTTGGGCTGGTGGTCTGGCGAACTCGTTTCGCTACCACGATGGGGACACTCCCCAGTTCGCTCCCGAAAGCGCCTCGCGCGTCTACCAACGGGGCATCGACCTCTACGGTCAACTCGTCGAAGCGCACCCCGACGTGGTCGCCTTCCAAGAGCAACTGGCGGTGAACCATTTGGTGGCCGCCGTCATCCAGGACGCAATCGGTCAAGTGGAAGCGGCCATCACGAACCACCAACAGGCGCTGCGAATCTGGGAGCAGTTAGCTCGCACCAGTTCTGCACGGCGCCAATATGCGAGTCCCATGTCCATGGGATGGAACAACATGCATTTTACATTGAGGAATGCGGGACGCGGGCACGAGCTGGCTGCGATGCATCGTGAGGCAATCGCGACCCTTCGTGAGTTGTACGGGAACGAGAATGCCGAATTGGCCGGGATGCTCTACCGCGCGGGATTTTGGCTGCACAAAGAAGGTGGATCACACGACGGGGAATCGATGCTCCGCGAGGCGTTGCAGATCTGCGACAAAGTGTTGGAGAAAAAAGCAAAAACACCGCGCAGCCTTGAGCACGTTCGAAACCTGAAAGGACGGGCCCATTGGACCTTAGGCACGCTGCTCTCCGAGACTGGCCGAGCGTCGGAAGCAACCGAGCAAAGGGGGAAGGCGTGCCGCATCTGGGGGGTGCTGGCCTCTCAGCATCCAGCCCGTTACCGCGATGAATTTCACGGACGAATCAGATTGCACGCCGACCTGCTGCAGAAGGTCGGCCGGCTGGATGAGGCCGAGAAGTACTATCGCGAGGCCTTGGACGTCTCCCAAAGCCTGATTGCGGATGACCCGAATAACGCCGACTATCGAAAGAGCGCGGCAATTGCCGACCTGTGGTTCGCAGAGAGGTACACGGAGCAGGCGCGGATGCAAGAAGCCGGCGAGAGTTACCGCCGAGCCGCTTTGAACTACAGTCGGGCCGCGAAGACCGCAGGGGAACAGAACCGTCACGCCTGGAACCTCGCCATCCACCCGTACGCCCGACACCCCCGGCGGCGCATCGAAGATCTTCAACCCGTGGTCGACCTGGCCAGGCGGGCTGTCTTTCGACGCCGGGAATCTGCGGGCGGTTGGAACACACTGGGCGTGGCCCAGTATCGCGCCGGCAAGTTCGCCGCCGCTGTCAATGCGTTGAACAAGTCAGTTCAACTGAACAACGGCACGCCGTTCAGTGTGGATGCTTTCTTTCTGGCCATGTCGCATTGGCAGGCGGGCCACCGCGACAAAGCCCTGCAATGGTACAGGCACGCCGAGCGCTGGATACGCACCCGCGCGCCGAAGGACAAGCAACTGATCTCGTTTCGGGCCGAAGCCGCCGATGTATTGGACTTGAAACATGCACCCGTCGAAGCCGAGCGTCCCGGCGACGACCCTCGGCTGGCTCTGTGCAGCTTCATCATCGAGGTGCTTCCGGAGACAACCTGGGCGCACCTCCAACGTGGCAGAATCTTGGCCCGCTGCGGGGAGTCGCAACAGGCCGAGGCTGGCATCCGGAGGGCCTTGGAGCTGGCCAATCAGGCCGTGGCTGAGAATGATTTACCACCCCACCGATTGACTCGCGCCCAAATTCATGCGGAACTGGAGCAATGGGATCAGGCGGCGGCTGACTACGCGATCGTCATCGACCAACATTCCGACTCCAAGCATAGTTTCTCACCGCGCAAGCAAATCTGCCGGTGTGTCGTCGAACATCCGGAGTTGTTTCAGCGCGTTGTCGCTTTACGGCCGCGGGAGAGCGCACTCTGGATTGCCCGTGGACAACACCTTGCTGCTCGTGAACAGTGGGCTGAAGCGGCCGCAGCCTACCGCCGAGCCGGCACGTCGCGAGAGCCGACCGACTCGACGACTGCCTATGCCGGCGCGCTGCTTCTGGCCGGCGACGAACAGGCATACAGCGAAGTGTGTCAGGCACTGACCGGCGCCGCGACGCCGCAGCACCAATTCGCCAACTACATCAAAACGCGAACATGGTGCCTCCGTCCCGTCAAAGACAGCGATGCTGAGCGCATCGAAAACGTGGCTCGCTCATTCGCGACCATGAATGCTCACAGGAGTTTCGCCGTCGCCTTGGCCTACTACCGAGTCGGTCAGTTCGAGCTAGCAATCCAGCTGGCGGAACAATCGAACTCCCAAGACTGGTACGAGTTGGCCGACGCGATGAACTGGCTCGTATTGGCGATGGCCCACCAAAGGTTGAACCATCCAGACGAAGCACGGGTGTGGTATGAGAAGTCCGAGCGACTCGTTGTCGAGGGCATTGCAAACGGTACCGCTCGCGCGATGTGGCCGGGCGATTGGATCACGCTGCATCTCCTCCGCCGCGAGGCAAAAGAGCTGTTACAAGTGGCAAACGACGAAACCAATCGCAGAAGCAGCCCTTGTGAGACGAAATTGTCGCGGACAATCACGTAGAGGAATGTTTGCCCAGCTAATCGCAAGCAAAATAGCGGTCAACTCTGTTCAATCACGTTCGAACTGGCCATACCAGGGCCAGTGCAGCGGTCCGATGCGAACACAGGCCGCTCGTACGAGGAGCGGCCTGCGGAAGAGATCCGGATCGTCAAGGAGCCATTACGGGCGAAGAAAGGTGACCTGACTGCCGTCCCGATCGAGCACGACTCGGTCGGTATCGGCGCTGACGATCTTGCCCAATTCCGTGAGCACCTTGCCGTCGGAAAGCACCAAACGGCCGTCATCGATGCTGAACTTCTTGCGGACCATCGTGCGGCCTTCGCCGTCGGGGACCGAAACCGTCGCGTAACCGTCAGATTCGAGATTCATCAGCACGGTCTGCACTTTGCCGTCCGCGTCGCGGGCGACCGCCTTCCAGATGCCCAGCAACGGCTTGAGTGCCGGATCGACGGCAGGCTGTTGTTGAGGGGCAATTTTCGCAGTGGTCACAGTCGCGGCCGAATCGCGACGTTCGACCTTGAACTTCAGCGGTTTGGCTCCCAGAACCTCATACCCGGCTTGCTTGGCCTTAGCTGCGGCCTGCTGGGCCACCTCCGCGCTTGCAACTTTGGTCAGCTGCGGCTGCTCCTCACCAGGCTTGCGATACAACAGCCAGACTTGCTGCTTCACCGAGTCGTAGTACGCACGGGCCTGCGCGGTGCCGGTGATCGTGGTGACGGGCACGAAGTCGCCCTTCAGTGGATTCTCGACGAGAATCGTGTAGTTGACGCCGTCGTTGCGCTGGGCCGAGGCCGCCGGTTGGGGATTGGGTTTTGACACGGCTTGGTATTGGGCCGCGTCGTACTGCGGGCGCTGATATGGCTGGGGCTGTGGCCGATACACCGGCTGCTGGTAGGTCTGGCCGTAGCCGGTTTGGCAGCTGCCGGTCGAGTGCCGGCATCCGGATGCGTCTGCCATGCTGGTCGTGAAAGCGATTGCGATGGTCGCCAGTGTGGTGAGTGACTTCATGGGTCTGTTCCTTGCAGCGGGTTGTGGTGGGGTCGTTTGCCTCTCAACCTCTGATACAGCGGCCGTCGGCAAGTGTTACATGCTGTTTGGGCGAAACCCCACGTGCCCACGGGTTCGCGCAAAAAAAGCGGAGCAGCTTCTTGCGAGGCTGCCCCACTTTCGACTCGATGGTCTCGACGGGAACTAGCGATTGATCAGGTCGTTGAACTCCTGAACGGTGTTTCTACCGATTTCTTCCAACACGTTGCCGGCCATGTTTGCGGGCGTGTCGACCGGATTCACAAGGCCGATCCAATCCTCCGCAGTCAGATTCTGCGGATTCTTCAGCGAGTCGGCTTTCTCGTAGATTGGAGCGGTCACTGCCTCGGGATTCCGGGAGATGGCCCCAAACACCTGGCCTGGAGCGTCCAGGATATCCATGCTGAAGTCGACGCCGTCGGCGAAGGCCCGCACAATCGGATCGGCGTTGGGATCTCGGCTGACCACGTCGGCTGTCGTATTCACCAATGACTTGACGTCTTTGAATTTGAGGATGAGATCGGCACCAGTGGCGAGGCCTCCGACCAATTGATCGAGCGGCTCGGCACTGGTGGGCCGCAACTTCTCGGGATTGAACTCCTCGATGAAGTCGCGAATGCCCTGCTCGAAGGGGTCATACTGCTGCGAGCCACTGCCGCCGCTCGGCTGTGCAAACACGGGCAGTTTGGGAGGCGTCAGTGGGGGAATGCTAGGCAGCCGGATCTGCGGCACTTCAATCTTGGGGAGCTGCGGCAGGGGCAGCGACGGGACCCGGATGGGCGGCGTCTGAATGGGCGGCAGCTTCACAATCGGGGGCAGCTTCACCGGCGGCAGGCTGACCGGAGGCACCTTGACCGGTGGCAATCCGGGCAAGTTCACCGGCGGAAGTTTGACGGGCGGCAGCTTGACGGGTGGAAGCTGCACGACCGGTGGCAATTTGATCGGAGGCAACTTCACCGGGGGAATCTGGATGCCCGGAAACAACGGCTTGGGAGCCGGGCGCCTATTGATGGGTCGGATGGGTCGCAGCCCGCGTCCCGGATTCTTGACCACAGGTGCTGGCTTGGGGACGATCGGCAGCGTGTAAACGGGAGGATGAGTTGGCTCGACCGGCTTCACTGGCCGGGGACGCTTCCACGGAGGACGGCCCGGCTTGGAGACGTGACCCGGGCGACCCGATTTGGGCGGTACCCATGGGAAGTTCTTCTGGATTCCCCGCCCCTTGCCTTTGCGCTGCGCAGGGCCGGTGCCGTTCAGCCATTTCGAATGGTCGATATATCGGCCACCGGAGTTGCCCCGGCCTTCGCGCTGGCGGCTCGAAGACCGCCGATCGTTGCGATTTCTGTCCTTGCGTTTATCGGCTTCTGCGGTCACGCAGGTTCCGAGCAGCAGGGCTGAGAGTGTCAAGATTGTGGTGAGGCGTTTCATCGTTCTGATCCTTCGCTCGGGGTGTTCGTTTGCTGGCTGAGCTGCTGCCCGGCCCTCTTCACCCTCTCCTACTGCGACTGGGGAACGCTGTTACAACTCCAATCCTGAAAACTGCAGAATGAGCATGGCGGCTATGACCGGCAGGCGGAGGCCACGAATGCGGAGATTGGAAATCCCGGCGATGCCGCAGTGACTCTGACGTGCCCCAGAAAAGGCGTCAGAACTCGCTGTTTTCCCTGCGACGGTCGATCGCCGGGCGGCAATAGTCCATCAACCGCAAATCGGCAACTTCTTGCTCCAAATCGTCGATCGTCGGGTTGTCGAGCGACTGGCCGATTTCTTCCAACAGCAAATCGGCGAATCGTTCGCGACTTCGATGCAGCAGCACGCGGACGTTAGCCGCCGAAATGGGCTTTTGCAGCCGTTCGCTGAGCTGCTCGGCTAGTTCGGGGGATCGCAGATCGGGGTGTTGCGAACGGAATCGCAACACGGTGTGATGCGGCTTGCCTGATTGCCGTTGTTCCTCTTCCAGAGCCACCCAGGTCCGCGCCAACAAGTCGTCGCGCCAGCTCTTGGTAAACTGCTCGTCCAATGCATTGGCTTCGCTGGGTGAAACTGGCTCGAAGGCTTCCAAGGCTCCCAGCTGTGCCGGGCTGCGCTTGCGGCCCTTCTGGTGGTCGCAGACCAAATGGTACAGCACCGTCTTCAGAAAGCTGCGAAACCGCCCGCGCTCCGGGGCCGCCCGGTGAAAGTCGCCGCGCACGAACCGCAGTGCGAATTCCTGAAAGACTTCATCGGCGGCATGTTCGTTTCGCAGGGCGGCCAACAGGTAGCGCTTGGCCGCGCCACCGTATCGATCGAGAAGCTGCTGTTGTGCCGACCGGGCATCGAGCGTGACCTGCCCGTGTGCTTGTCGCACCAGCGTCCACAGCGTGTCGATCCGGCTGATGCGGTCGTCGGTCATGATTTGAGACGTATTCTCGGCATCTGGGAAGAAAACACGATTCTACCCCGATTGCCGGTCCATCAACCAGACAGCCGAGCTAGTCGTAGGCACCCTCCGTGTGCCGCCAACACACGCTGCCGAATTCCATTCGACGGCACACGGCGTGTGCCGACTACTTCTTCCAATTCCGCGTCAGCACTGGCCGGTCGTAGTGACGTGGCCCGATTCTGGTGGGAAGTGCTGTAACAGCGGCGATCCTCGCTCGTACATGAGGCTGACGAGCGTGAAACACCTCTGAGTACGGCATTCGACACGCGAGGAAAGGAACCGGAACAATGACCAAAGCCACGCTTTTCAAACGGGCGATTCCGCTGGCGATTCTGGCGGTTGGCATGGCCGCGGCCGTGACTTTGGCTGTCACCAGACCTCAACCAACAGAGACGCCTCAGGAATCTCGGGGGCGGCTGGTCCGCACGTTCAGAGCGAGCCCCACGTCCCACCGTGTCGCCGTCCACGCTTATGGGACGTCCCGGGCCGGCGACGAATGGGCCGCCATCGCCGAAGTCTCGGGCCGAATCAACATGCTCGAAGAGGCCTTCGAACAGGGCGAGATCATTCCGGCCGGCACGCTGCTGGCCACGATCGACAAACTCGACTACGAACTCGCCGTCAAGTCGGCCGCCACCAAAGTCGCTTCCCAGAAGCAGCAGCAAGTCGAGCTTGTCCAAACAAAGGCAAACCTCGAGGGCATGACGACGTTGCGCCAGCAGCAACTGAAATTTGCCAAGTCGGAACTCGATCGCATCCAAGGTTTGCTGGAGCGCGGCGCCGGCACCCAGGCCGATTACGAAAGAGCATTCACGGCGTACGTCGATCGCCAGGCGTCGCTCCGCGATCTCGAGAACCAACTGGCGCTGATTCCCATCCAAGAACAGTCGCTGAGCCTCGCGACCGATGCGGCAACACTCCAGCTGCAGCAGGCAGAACGGGATTTGGATCGGTGCGAACTTCGCCTGCCGTTTACCGGGCTGTGCATTGCCCGTGACGTTGAGTTGCACCAACAAACCACCCGTGGGGAGCATTTGGGGCAGTTCTTGGCGCTGGAACACGCCGAAGTGATCGCCATGGTCGAGCCGCGCCGGGCACTCGCGTTGCTTCCGAGTGTGGGCAAGAGAGTCGCACCCATCGACCTTGCTTCCCAGACGACTTCGCTGTTCGGCGAGTTGCGGCGCCGATTCGACGCGCTGCAGATGCCCGTGGACGTTACGTGGCGGGCCGGCGAAGGCCAGGCGCAGTGGCGCGGCCGATTGGTGCGCCCGGCGGCCACGTTCGATGAAACGACTCGGTCGATTCCTTTGATCATCGAAGTCGCCGATGCCTTTTCCGAGGTGCAGATTGGGATCAAACCTCCTTTGGTTCCCGGCATGTTCGTCGACGTTGTGATCTACGGCCAGGAACTCGAAGAGGTGTTTGTGGTCCCCCGCGACGTCGTGCGCGATGACTCGGTGCACGTCATCCGCGATGGCAGGCTGGTCGTTGCACCAGTCGACGTGGCGGCCCTCGAAGAAGACATCGCGATCATCGAATCGGGTTTGGTCGACGGCGACCACGTGGTGCTGGCCGACTTGTTCCCCGCCGCAAACGGCATGCAATTGCGAGCCAAAGAGGTGGCCAATCCAGTCCAGCCTCGTGAGGACTTGCCACCGATCTCGTCGCAGAAACCCGCGATGCCTTGAGTGCGTACCCGTTCCGTCCAGCTGAATGCCTTAGTCGCACAGGACAAGCCATGATCCGCTACTTTGCACAACATCCGACGGCCGCCAATCTGCTGATGGTCGCCATCGTCGTTCTGGGACTGATGTCTGCCGCGACCCTGACCCGCAGCCTGTTCCCCGAGTTTGAAGTGCCGGTCGTGCAAGTCACGACCGGCTATCCCGGCGCGGCGGCCGAAGAGGTTGAGGAATCGATCTGCCGGCGAATTGAAACTCAGATCGAGGGGATCGACGGCATCAAACGTATCGAGTCACTGGCCCGCGAAGGCATTGGTCTGACCACCGTCTCACTGACCGACGACGCCGATCCCTCGGACGTCCGCGGGACGATCGAGGAGGAACTGACAAGGCTGACGGACCTGCCTGAACTCGCTGAGGACACGGTTGTCGAACTCATGGACGTCCAGCTGGACGTGTTGTACGTAGCGATCGCCGGCGACGTGCCCGAGCGGGACTTGCTGGCTTATGCGGAGCAGCTCCGCGACGAGTTGCTCGAACTCGACGACGTGAGCGAGGTCAAGATCGACGGCTTCTCCGACCATGAACTGCGGATCGAGGTACGTGAAGCCGCGTTGCAGGCGCACAACTTGAGCCTCGCCGACGTTGCCCGCGCCATTCGACAGCAAAGTCTCGATTTGCCCGGCGGAGACGTGAGCCTTGGCGAGCGGGAGGTGAAGGTCCGAGTCACCGATCAGCGCCGCTGGGCCGAGCAGTTCGAGGATGTGACGATTGTCTCGAACGCCACCGGGGCCACGATCGCTTTACGCGAATTGGCCAAGGTAAGCGATACTTTCGACGAAGACTGGAACTACGCGACCTACAACTCACGGCGCGCCGCCCAACTGCAGGTCGGAACGAAGTCGGGCCAAGACGTCTTGGCCGTGGCTGAGGGAGTGAAGAACTACCTGGCAGAAAAAGCTTCGCAGTACCCCGAGGGCGTCGAGGTCGGTGTCTGGGCGGACAATTCGACCATCCTCGCGGGCCGCTGGTCGATGCTCATCGAAAACATCGCAGCAGGCGTCGTGCTCGTGTTCTTAACTCTGTGGTTTTTCTTGAACGGGCGCCTGGCATTTTGGGTGGCGGCAGGCATCCCCATTTCGTTCCTCGGTGCATTTTGGGTGATCGATTCGGGAGACATGGCCATCGACATGGTCTCGATGATTGGGCTGATCGTTGCCATCGGTCTGATCGTCGATGACGCGATCGTGATCGCCGAGAACGTCTTCGCACACCGGCAGCGTGGCGAGGCAGGCCTGGAAGCCGCCGTTAATGGAACTCGCGAGGTGGCCGTTGGTGTCATTTCTTCCATGGTGACAACCCTGGCCATTTTCATGCCGCTGCTGTTGCTCGAGGGCATGTACGGAAAGATCTTGCGTGTCATCCCATTTTGCGTGGTCGTCGCGCTCTGCGTGAGTCTGATCGAGGCGTTCTTGATTCTGCCGAAGCATCTCTCGCAGGCGTTGCCCGACACCGAGCGCCAACCGCACTGGCTGCGGGCCCGCATTGATGCGTTTGTCGACTTCGTCCGCGATGACATATACGGTCGCATGCTGGACTGGTCGCTGGCGCATCGGGCAATCACGTTTGCAGCCGCTGGATCACTCGCCGTTGCCGTATTCGGGCTGGTGGCGGGCGGCCGGCTCAACTTTCGGCCGATGCCCGACATGGACGGCAACTGGATTGTCGCCACCATCGTCATGCCGGAGGGGACCATCAGCGACCGCACGCGGGAGGTCGTCCAGCAAGTCGAGGCTGCGTTGCATCCCGTCAACGAGCAATTCAGCCCCAACGAAACGGCCGCCGGCGAACTGGTTCAACACGTCTCCGTCTTCTACGGCAGTCAACGGCAGAGAATGGGCCGCGGCTCGCACATCGCCGAAGTCTGGATCGAAATGATCGACACCGAGTTCCGTGTCGCCCGGATCGATGACGTCTCACGCTTCTGGAAGCAGCAGGTTGGCGACGTGGCCGACATCCAGCAACTGACGTTCGAACAACCCATGCTCGGCCCAGAACTGCGACCCATCCAGATCGCATTGCAGGGCGACTCGCTGGAAACGTTGGACGCAGCCGGCGTCAACCTGCAACAAAGACTCAGCCGATACGCCGGTGTCAAGAACATCCAAACGGACTTGAAGCCCGGCAAGGAAGAGGTCCGCATTCGGCTGAAGGAGTCGGCCCACGCTCTGGGAGTGACTTCGCAGCTGGCGGCTCATCAACTTCGGGCCGGTTTCTTCGGCGAACACGTTCAACAGTTTCAGCGAGGCGATGAAGTCGTCGACGTGCGCGTGATGCTGCATTGCGAGAACAGGTCGTCGCTTGCCGATGTCGAGTATTTCCAACTGGTGACGCCCGCTGGCGCGCGTGTGCCGTTATACGAGGTTGCACACAGCGAGGTTGTTCGCGGTTACTCTTCAATGTCGCGTCTCGATGGACGGCCGGTGGTACACGTCAGCGCCGATGTCGACCCGGCGCTGGGCAATGCGGCTGCCATCCTCTCCAAACTCACCCAGAGCGACCTGCCGGAACTGCAGAGAGAGTTCTCCGGAGTTTCGATTCGAATCCGCGGCGAAGCCGAGGAGACCGAAGGGTTTATCGGCAACGCGATTCGCAGAACCGTGATTGGCGGCCTGCTGATATTCGTCGTTCTCTCATTCGCATTTCGGTCCTATCTCGAGCCGTTCATTGTATTGCTGGCCGTTCCGTTGGGCGGCATCGGGGTGGTGGTGGGGCATTTGCTGCTGCGAATGGATATTTCTCTCTTCAGCGTGATCGGCATGATTTCGTTGGCCGGCATCCTCGTCAACGACTCGATCGTGATGGTCGAGTTCATCAAGCTGCGTCTGTCCGAGGGCACCGCGCCCAATCAGGCTTTCTCGAGGGCCGGCCGCGACCGATTTCGAGCAGTCGTCCTCACAACTGCCACCACGATCATGGGCTTGCTCCCCATGCTGCTGGAAACCAGCCTGCAGGCCACGGTGTTCAAGGGTCTGATCGTGTCGATCATGTTCGGCGAACTCTTCAGTACGGCGATGATTCTGGTCCTCGTTCCCTGTAGCTACAGCGTACTGAACGACTTCGGCCTGATCAGTAGGCGGCTACCTTCTTAAGTCCGTGGCGCCAAGGTCTTGCTGCAAACGACGGTCGGTCGCCTCATAAGAACGGCGAAGCAAGCATGCGAGCTATGTCAGAAACCGTTGCTTGGGTGACAGTTGCCGGAAAACGGTCGAGTTACCGAGACATTTATAGACCTCGTTGCGAAGCTGGAGCTTCGCAACGCATCACGATCGGGGTCCGTATATCCGCCGGCCTGCCTGTTGCGGCTTGGGCGCAGCGGAATCTCAAACTGCGGGATTGACACGCATACATAGCTTTGTTATGCATATACCTAGCAAAGCGATGCATATGGGAGTCAAGTCATGGATTCGCGGCTGCTTTCCGGCGCCCTCGACATGTTGATCCTGGAGGTCATCTCCCAGGGCTCGAACTACGGCTATCAAATCTCGCAGACGGTTGGCAGCCATTCCGGCGGCTACTTCGAGCTCAAAGAAGGCAGCCTGTATCCTGCCCTGCACCGGCTGGAGCGAAACAAACTGCTCGCGTCCTTCTGGCAGTCGGCCGACGGCAGGCGTCGCAAGTATTACCGGCTGACCAAGTCGGGTCAGAAGGCACTTGCCGCCAAGAAGCAGGAGTGGACCGTGTTTTCCGCCGGGGTCGATGGCGTGCTGGGGGCCGAAGGTGGAATGGCCTGATCTATCCCAGCGCTTGCCCGCCCCGCGGGACGATGAGCCGACCAGTTTACGGCAAGACATCGTCGACGAACTCGGCGATCACTTGCAGTGTTCACTGCAACGCGAACTGCACCGAACATCCAACGAAGCCCGAGCCAAACAAACAGTCTTGGAACGCTTCGGCGACCCCCGCCCAATCGCCCGACGTCTATGGCTCGACGCCATGCAGGAGAAAATCATGTCACAACGCATCACGCTCGCTATGTCCTTGTTGACGGCAATCGTGTGTCTTGTCGCACTGGGAGTGGTTTGGCGAATCGCCGAGGATAGCCGAGCCGCCAATCTAACGCTGGTCGAGCAGTCTCGAACGGCGAATCAAGCAATCATTGGAAAACTGGAGGAATTGTCGACAGCGGAGGAACCCACACTCGAAGGCTCGGACTGGACCCCAGTGCAATTCCGGGTCACTTCCAGTGAAGGCGAACCTGTTGAGAATTGTGAAATCCGGATCAATGCCACGTTCCTGTCGACACCCGCTTCGCCGATGGCTGGGTTCAACATCACCGAGTTCACGGACGCTCGAGGGATGTTGGACGTTGGACTCCTTCGCGTCGGATCATACAGCGTCTTCATCCTCAGTCCGTGGCATGAGTACAACATGTCGAGTGTCTTCGTCCGACCTGGAATGAAGTTGCAAGAAATCGTCTGCCCGCAACGACTACCGTCCACGCAGGTGTCATTCGCCATAGAGTGGCCAGAAGATCTCAGGAGCGAGAACCTGTACGTTCTGGGATCGGTCGGTAGAGAGGCACGAAACTTTGCCGGTCGCAGCTGGCAACACGCTGGTGCCTACGTTGCGATTTCCGTTGAAGGGCTGATCTACCCGGTACAGCAATTTGCGGATCCCGGCGGTGGCTTTCCCGTTGACAAAGTGGTCGTGGACGGAACTGCCCGCAGCGAATCAATCGGCTTTCCCCCAGGGCCTTGCTCGCTGCAGAACGTCCAAGTTGTGTCCATGCAGGACTTGCCACAGTCTACTAAGCGAACCGTTTTGTTTGAGCGCCTCGCGAATGCGTCGGATGAGTGGCCCGCGTTCGACTTCGACCTCGTTGCGGATGGCGAGAATCAATGCGAGGTGAAACTGCCCGAAGAGGCGATCGGTCGAATCCGCTTGCGATTGGCCAGGCAGGCTGAGAATTAGACGCAGACCGTCCTCGCTACTTGCCGGAGGATCGAACCAGGCTCGTCGCGTCACCGCGAAACGATCAGCCGCCCGTTCACAAACACTGCCTCCACCGACCCCGGAAACGTCACGCCTTCAAAGGGCGACCAGCCACACTTCGTTTTCAAGTCGGCGCGACGGATCGTCGTCGGGCGAGACATATTCAGCACGGTAAGCGACGCCGTGTAACCCGGTTCGATGCGGCCGAATTTGCGCGGCGCCGTGTACGGATTGACGAATTCTCCCGGATTCGCACAGCAGACGGCGGCAATCCGTTCCGGCGTGAAACCTTGCTCCTTCATCAACCACGTGGCAAACGTGGCATAGGTGTCGAGGTGGGGTTGGCCTGAGATGCCCTGTTCGTTTTCTTCGCGCGTATGCGGAGCGTGGTCGGTCGCCAAATAGTCGAGGGTTCCATCGCGCAGTCCCTCCAGCATGGCGACACGATCGTTCGATTCTCGCAGTGGCGGGTTCATTTGCATCCAGCCGCGGTTATCTTCGCTCAACTGCGTCGTATCGAAATACAGGTGATGCGGCGTGACTTCGCAGGTCACCCGCAGACCCTTCTTTCGCGCCGCTCGAATCAGCGGCAAGCCCTCTTCAACCGAGTAGTGGCACAGCTTGCCGGTCAGGTCGTACTTTTCAATCATCTCCAAGGCGAACCGTGTCGCAGAGATTTCGCAGACCGCCGGGCGGCGTTGCTCGTGAGTGGGCCGGTCTTTGTGCGACTCCAGCAGGATCGGATCCTCGCAATGGAAACTCACGTTGCAGCCCCGGTAGTGCGACAACGTTTCGTCCAACTGTTCCAGCGTGGTAAAGAACAAATCGCCCACGCTGGGCCCCATGTAGGCTTTGTACGGCACCGGAAACGACAAGGGCGACGTGCCGGGCCCAATGCCCGCGTACAGCGTCACCTGGATCGGCACATCGCGCGATTCCAAATGCCGCCGTTTGGCCGAGTAGGATGCATCGTCGACGGGTGCCGCCGGGTTGTTGGGCATATCGGCCACCTGCACGACTCCGCCGTGAATGGCGGCCGCCGCTGCCGAGCGAAAATCCTCTTTGTAGGTTTGCGACTCGCCGGGATCGTCGCGGGCATGAATGTGGATGTCTCCCATGCCGGCAAACACGAGACTGTCTTCACCATACTCGTAGTCGGCCTGGCCAAGGCTTGGACCGACCGCAACGATCGTCTCACCTTCGATTTGGATCTGGGCCGATTCGACTTTCTCCGGGCTGACCAACTGGCCTGCAACGATCATGTGTTTCTCTCCCTATGTTGTTCGTGCGAGACCTGCCCATCACTCGGCGGGGCCCGTTGAAAACGATGTCTGCGCGGAATACGCTGAATTCTGATACTCCAACCCATCCAGTGGCCTTGGGCCACAACCAACAGGTCTTGCGGAGAGCGGAGGGCTCAGAGCCCAGTGCCAGAAAAACATCGTTGCGTCGCAGTAACCTCTCCCGTCTGTGGGAGAGGTCGGGCCCTTGGCCCGGGTGAGGGTCTTCGGAGCTTCGGCAAGACCCCCTCCCGGACGCTATCGCGTCCGACCTCCCCCGCTGCGCGGGAGAGGTAACCTGAAAGTCCCCGCCAATGGCTCTGAAGAAGTTTAGTAGTATGGAAAGGTATCCGATGCGCACGACCGCCGCTCTGATGTTGATTCTGTTGGTCCCGTCGCTTTCCATTCTGACGGCTGCGGACGATTCTGCCAAAGTACCCTCGCGGGTGCTGAAAGAGGGTGAGAGACCGGGCGACGCCCGGTTGGCCGAGTCGCGCACGCTGCGCGACGCCTACCACCCCTGGGTTCCAGCCGACACGAAGGACGCATGGGAGCGGCAAGCGCAAGCGATTCGAGAACGAATCCTGGTCTCTAACGGCCTGTGGCCGATGCCGCCAAAGCATCCGCTGGAACCGGTCATTCGCGGCAAAATCGATCGCGGCGATTACACTATCGAGAAGGTCTACTTCGCCAGCCACCCCGGGCACTACGTGACGGGCAACCTGTATCGCCCCAAACAGATCGCCGGCAAGGTGCCGGGCATCTTGTGTCCGCACGGTCATTGGCAGAACGGCCGCTTCTATGACGCGGGAGACGGGGCGGCGGCTCAAATTGAACAAGGGGCCGAAATGCACACCGCCGGCGCGCACTACCCGCTACAGGCGCGGATGGTGCAATTGGCGCGGCTGGGCTGCGTCGTGTTTCACTACGACATGGTCGGTTACGCCGACAGCCAGCAGATTTCGCATCGGCAGGGATTCACTGATGCCACCGCCGCCCTCTGGCTGCAAAACTTCATGGGGCTGCAGACGTTCAATTCGATCCGGGCGCTCGATTTCTTGATGTCGCTTGAAGAAGTCGATCCTGAGCGCATCGGCGTGACCGGTGCCAGCGGGGGCGGCACTCAAACCTTCATGCTGTGCGCCATCGACTCGCGCCCGGCCGTGGCGTTTCCGGCAGTGATGGTTTCCACCGCGATGCAGGGTGGCTGCGTCTGCGAAAACGCGGAGTACTTGCGAATCGGTCTGAACAACATCGCGTTTGCCGCCCTGTTCGCCCCGAAGCCACTCGCCCTGAGCGGCGCCGATGACTGGACGATCGACATCGAAACCAAGGGGCTGCCAGAACTGCGTCAGGTTTATGCGCTGTACGGCCATGCCGATCTCGTGAATGCAAAGTGCTACCCGCAGTTTGCGCACAACTACAACCAGATCTCCCGAGAGATGATGTATGACTGGTTCAACGCCCATCTCCATTTGGGCCGCACCGGCCCGATCAAGGAGCGGGACTTCGAGGCGGTGCCACCAGCAGAACTGAGTGTCTTCGATGACGAGCACCCGCTCCCCGCCGATGCGACCGGAGTAGACGAGCTGCGGGCCTATCTCACCGACGTCAACCGCCTTCAATTTGCAAAATTGCTGCCTGACGACACAAACGACGTCGAAGAATACAAGCAGACTGTCGGTGCCGCGGCACGGGTCATGCTCGACGCCGCACCTCCTGCCGAAGACGACGTGCAATCGGCGCCGTCAACCGAACCCTTGGGCGCCGACTTGAGCCTGATGAAAGGCATGCTGGCGGGTGTGGAAGGGGAGCAGATTCCTTACGTGGCCCTCTTCTCCGATGACTTTTCCGGGACGACCGTGTTGTGGTTGGATGGAGCCGGCAAGTCGCACATGTTTGGTGACGACGGCACGCCGATTCCCGCAGTGCGTCGACTTCTCGACGCGGGCATGGCGGTCGCATCAGCCGATTTGTTTCTCACGGGCGAATACCTCACCGGCAAGGAGCCCCCGGCCATCGCGGTTGACGATGGCTATCAGGGCTACACGTTCGGCTACAATCGGCCACTTCTATCGAACCGGGTGCGAGACGTCGCGGCGATGATTTCGGCCGTGGTGCACAACCCGAACGTCTCGCGACTGCATCTGGTAGGCACTGGTGATGCCGGCCCCTGGGTGCTGCTGGCTCGAGCAATGGCCGGAGATCTGGTCGAGACCACGCTGGCCGATGCCGGCGGCTTTGGCTTCGGCCACGTGAAGTCGACCGACCACCCCATGTTTCTGCCGGGTGCGCTTAAGTACGGAGGACTGGGTGGACTCGCCGCCCTGGCAGCACCGGCGGAGTTGACGGTTGCAGGAGTTAGCGGCGTGCCCGACGAGGAACTGCTGCCGCTCAAACGCGTGTATGCGGCAGCCAAAGGCAACTTGCTGCTGGACGACCAAACGTTGACGGCAGACCAGGTGGCCGACAGGCTGCTCGGCGGCGCGAACGGTCAGTAACGGCGATCGTCGTGGTGAGTAAGGCCATCGAGACATGAACTGCTGCAGGCGATCAACCGACGCGGTGAAGATGCGCAGTTGTCGGGTGCCACGGGCGGCTTGTCCGCCCGTGTTGGTGCGAACACTCTGCGATTCGCACTGGACAGGCAAGCTGGGCGAGCCAGCAGTGGCACCCTACTTTTTCAGCACTGTCACAGAAACACGCTTCATTCGAGGTCAAGATGCAAGAACTCGCCGGCGGCAAGGTCCTGGTCTCTCGCGAGGGAGCCGTCGTCACTGCCACGATTAACCGCCCGGAGGTCAAGAACGCCTGCGACATGGAGACGATCAAGTCACTGCACGACGTCTTCATGGATTTCGAAGCCGACGAAACGGCGTCCATCGGCATTCTGACGGGGCAGGGCGACACATTTTGTTCGGGGGCGGACCTGGCTGAGATCTCGACGGGCGCGTCGGTCGGCTTCGCCTGGGCGGGCAAGGACAAGGGGCTGACCCACCGCCGACTGAACAAACCGGTCATCGCCGCCATCGAAGGCTACGCCGTCGCCGGCGCGCTCGGATTGGTAACCTGGTGCGACCTGCGGGTTGTCAGCGAAACGGCCGTGTTCGGCGTGTTCAATCGGCGGTTCGGCGGCCCGATGCCCAACGGCAGCACCGTGCGGTTGCCCCGCATCATCGGCGAGAGCCGCGCATTGGACATGATGCTCACCGGCCGCCCCGTCGACGCCGAAGAGGCGTTTCGCATCGGCCTGGCCGACCGGCTGGTCAAGAAGGGGCAAGCCTTAGCTGCCGCACAGGAACTAGCACAGCAACTCGCCGCCTTCCCGCAAACGGCCATGCGTTCCGATCGGTTCTCCACCATCGACCAATGGGGCTACGCCGAACCGGAAGCCATTGACCGCGCCGTCGCTGACGCACAGTCGGCCCTCCAGGAAACCTACCAATCCGGCGCCGGAGAATTCGTCTCAGGGAAGGGGAGGCACGGCGATTTCGAATAATCGGCCAAGCAGGAGGCACGCATGTCCTTCGAATATCAGCCAATGCTTAAGAGCGACCTCGTCGAACTCAGGCCGCTTCGCCGGCATGACTACGACGCGCTCTACGCCGTCGCCAAAGACCCGCTGATCTGGGAACAACACCCCATCAAGACCCGCCACGAACCGGAAGGCTTCCGGGCGTTCTTCGACGAATCCATCGCGTCCGGCGGCGCCTTGATCGCCATCGACACCGCAACTCAATCGGTGATCGGCTCATCCCGCTTCCACGGCTACGACGAGCAAAACAGCGAAGTCGAAATCGGCTGGTCGTTCCTCGCCAGATCCCACTGGGGCGGCACCTACAACGGTGAAATCAAACGCCTCATGCTGCGACACGCTTTTCGGTTCGTAGACCGCGTCGTCCTGCTCGTCAGCCCAAACAACCTCCGCTCGCAACGAGCCGTCGAAAAGATCGGCGGTATCCGAGCAGGATCGAGACCAGACGCCAGCGGGCGGGAGAGTTACCTTTATGAAGTCACATCTGATGCGCTCGCAAGCCATAACTGAAGGTAACTAGCGCATCGTGGGCTTGGTTCGTAGACGCAGAGGTCCAAATCAACCCACTCTCCTCTGCGTCCTCTGCGGTGCGTTCGCTTGACCTGATCAATGAGCCGCTTTCAAGTGGCGATGGCAAGGGCGCATGGTCGCGCACCGTCCGCACTGCTCACAGAGCAGTGGCACTGCTGCATATGAATTGCGGTTAGATTCGGCCCTTATTCAGCTCGAAGCGGCCTTTGGCCAGGTTCAAGCGGAGCAGATCGCTGGCCCCTTCGGCGAGGCGTAGCGCTCGGACGCGGCGGTAAAGGCGTTCCAGGGGGTGGCCGACGACCAGCGCTTTGCCGCCGGAGAGTTGCAGGGCTTCGTCGATGATCCGACCGGCTGCCTCGGTGCAGAAGATCTTTGTGGCGATGGCTTCGTTGACGACGTTCTCGCCGTCGGCGGCGAGCCGGCAGGTGCGATACAGCATGCTGCGGGCCGCGTAGGCTTGGATCCGCAAGTCGGCAAACCGCAGTCGGACGCCTTCGCGAGAACTCAAGGGCGAGCCGCTGCGGTGCGGCGCCTGTAACGTTTGTTCCAGGTGATTCAGCGTCCAGATCATCATGCCGGTGGCCTGGGCCGAGACCATGATGCGTACGTCGCCGATTTGCCTGAGCGCCCGCGGCATGCCTTCGCCGATCTGGCCGATCACGTTTGAAGTGGGGACGCGGACGCCGTCGAACATCATCGACGCGTGCGTCGATCCATCCAGCGATTCGAACGTCTCTTCGAGGATCAGGCCCGGCGTGTCGCGATCGACGACGACCATGGCCGTTCCTTTGGGATGCTCTTCGTCGGCCTGCACGTTGACCAGCGCGGCGACGAAGTCGGCCGTGTCGCCGCCGGTGACGTACGACTTGCGGCCGTGGATCACCAGCGAGTCGCCATCGCGCTTGGCCCAAGTCGGCCGCTGTGTGTCGTCCGGCTCGGTGAAGCCGAACGCGCCTCGCTTGTCACCTGCCAACACAGCGTCCAAGTAGCGCAACTTGAGGCCGCCCGTCGCGCCTGCCAGCGCGCCCGGACCAGGGCCCAGCACCCATTCCGCGGTGCGCAAATTCGAAGCGGCCAGCGTTTCGCGAATGAGTGTCAGTTCCACAATACCCGCCTCTGTTCCGCCAAAGGCCCGCGGCTGCGTCTTTGTGAACAGGCCGCGATCTTTGGAGGCTTGAATCACCTGTTTGCGAACCGCATCTGGGTCAGCGTCGATCTCAGCTTCGAGCCGGCCAAGCGTCGCCTCGACGAAGTCGTCCACAGTCTGCTTCAGCGTTCGTTGTTCGTCGGTCAGGTTCTCGGGCATGGGTCGAATGTCAGCTCTGAATCGTTTCGGCAATGTACATCCGGTTTCGTCGGGCGACTTTAGATGCGTGGGAATTCGCCGTTCAAAACGCAGGTTTTTGGCACGCCTTGCTCTGGTGGCGGGTAATGTATTGTCTCAAGCTGCTAAGATGTTATCGAGAGAACTGCTGTGGCCCGGTCTCTGGATTCATCTCTTTGTCACAGCTAGAATTTCTGTCTTGCACGTCTTACCGGCCTTAAACCACTGACGAAACGCGCGGCGTTCGGAGAGTCACGCCATGGACATGAGTTTTTCGACCGAGGATCTCGAGTTTCGCGACGAAGTTCGCGGCTGGATGGCCGAGGCGATGCCGGACAACATTCGCGCGAAGGCCCACAGCGGCGCAGCCTACGATTACGACGAGATCTTTCAGTGGCACCGCATTTTGCACGAAAAGGGCTGGGTGGCCCCGGCGTGGCCGGAAGAATATGGCGGCGCGGGCTGGGACGCTACCAAGCGATTTATTTTCTCCGAAGAGTGCATCTATGCCAACACGCCTAACCTGATGGGCTTCGGCCTCGGAATGGTCGGTCCTTTGATCATTCAGTTCGGCACGCCCGAGCAAAAGGAGCGTTTTCTCCCGCCGATCCTCTCGGGCGAAGAATCCTGGTGCCAGGGCTATTCCGAGCCCAACGCCGGCTCCGATCTGGCCAGCTTGAAGCTGAAGGCCGATAAGGACGGCGACGATTACATTCTCAACGGCCAGAAGACCTGGACTAGTGCCGCCGATCACGCCGATTGGATCTTCCTGCTGTGCCGGACTTCGGCCGAGCAAAAGAAGCAAAACGGCATTACGTTTTTGCTGGCCGACATGAAGACGCCCGGCATTGAGGCCAAGCCGTTTTTGACGACGGGTGGCAAGCCGTCGTTTTGCGACACGTACTTCACCGACGCCCGCGTTCCCCAAAAGAACCGCATCGGCGACGAAGGTGCCGGCTGGACGATTGCCAAGGCATTGCTGGGTCACGAGCGGACCGGCATCGGCGGCGCCGGCATTTCGAGACGTTGGCTGCGACTCGTCAAACGCATCGCGCAGGAAACGGAGTTTGGAACCGGATCGCTGATGGAAGATCCCTCTTTTCGGCGGCGGATTGCGGCCTGTCAGATTCGCCATCGTGCCATCGAGATGGGCAACTATCGCACGCTGGCCGCCGCCGCGCTCGGCAAAGCCCCTGGACCGGAGAGTTCGATTCTCAAGCTCGCCGGTACGGAACTGCTGCAAGACGTCACCGAGCTGACCATGGACGCATTGGGCCACGGCGCCATGGGCTGGTTCGACTCGCCCGATGAGGCGCTTCACGACTTCGAACGGGTGGTGGCGACGGAGTTCAACTACTTCCGCGCCGCGACCATCTACGGTGGATCCAACGAGATCCAGAAGAACATCATCGCCAAAAACGTGCTGGGACTGCCCAACGCCTAAGGAGTCGACCCATGGATTTCGAAACCACAAGACCACAGAAGATGATCGTCGACGCCGTGGCACAATTCGTCCGCGACGTCTCCACCGTCGAGCGGTTCCGCCAAACGCGGGACACCGAGCAGGGCTGGGACCCGCAGGTCTGGAAGCAGATGGCGGACTACGGCTGGCTGGCGATCGCCTTTCCAGAAGACGTCGGCGGTATCGACGGTGACTTCATCGACATGGCGCTGATCCTCGAACAATTGGGCCGCGGGTTGGTGCCCGAACCCTACATCCCATCGGTCGTGCTGGCCGGCAGTCTGCTGGGGCGGCTCGGAACTCCCGGCCAGATTGAAACCGTGCTGCAGCCGATGATGGACGGCGACACTTCACTGGCCCTGGCTTATGCCGAACGCCAAAGCCGCTACCAGTTGGCCGATTGCAAGACCAGTGCCCAGCATGCCGGCGACGGCTGGACCTTGAACGGTGAAAAGGTGTGGGTGCTCAACGGGCATGCCGCCGATCAGATTCTGGTCGTCGCCCGCACGAGCGGCGGACAGCTCGATTCGGCCGGTCTGTCGCTGTTCATCGTTCCCGCCGACGCCGCAGGCCTGACCCGCACCCCCGTCAAAACCATGGACGGCCAGCGAGCGGCCTTCCTATCAATCGACGGTGTGCAGGTCGGTGCCGAGGCGCTATTGGGTGAGGAAGGCGCCGCGTTCGGGCCGCTGGAGTGGGCCATGGACCGCGCCGCTGCCGCCGCGTGTGCTGAGGGACAAGGTCATCTGCATGAGTTGTTCGAACGGACAGTAGAATACCTCAAACAACGCGAGCAGTTCGGATCGAAGATTGGCTCGTTCCAGGCACTGCAGCACCGTGCCGCCGAAATGCTGGCCGAGACCGAACTCTGCAAAGGAATGATGCTGCTGGCGGCGCTGAAAGTTGATTCGGAAGACGCCGAGGAACGCCGCAGCGAGGTCTCGGCCGCGAAAGCCCACCTGACGTCGGGCGGTTGGTTCGTGCAGGAAAACGCTGTCCAGCTGCACGGTGGAATCGGCGTCACCGACGAGCAAGACATCGGCCTGTACTTCAAACGGCTGCGGGTGCTGCAGGGCCTGTTCGGCGACGCCGACTTTCATGTCGACCGCTTCCAGGCCCAAAGTCGCTTCGACACCGAAGAGGTTGCCCAGCAACCGGTGCTGGAATCGGCCCGCGCGTAAGGGGCATTTCCCTCTGACATTCCGTTTCTTCGAAAGGACCTCCTCATGCGTGCTGGTTGGGCAATCGTGCTGGGACTATCCATTTCAGCGGCGGCTCTTCAGGCGGCTGAACCCGCACCTGAAGAGAAGACGGGAATCAAAGTCGGCGAGAAAGCGCCGAAGTTTGAACTTCAGGACCAGACCGGCAAGAAGCAGACGCTTGCCGCACTGCACAAGGACGGCGCCGTCGCCCTGGTGTTCTATCGCTCGGCCAGCTGGTGACCATACTGCCGCAAGCAACTGGTTCAGTTGCAGAACGACATCGACGAGATCAACGCCGCCGGCATCAAGGTCGTGGGAGTCAGTTACGACTCAGTCGAGGTACTCAAGAAGTTCGCTGACGGGCAGAACATTTCTTTCCCGCTGCTGTCAGATCCCGAGAGCGAAACGATCGTCGCCTACGCCCTCAAGAACAAGGAAATGGAGGGCAAGAAGTACGGCAAGATCGACCTGGACGGCGTTCCGTATCCCGGCACCTTGCTCGTGGATAAAGACGGTGTGGTCCGCGCAAAACTGTTTGTCAACGGCTACAAGGAACGTCACTCCGTCGAGGAGCTTATTCAGGCAGGCCAAGGCTTGAAGCAATAGCTTCTCACATCGGCGCTCGGCTTCGGCCGAGCGATCGTTGCGAGACGCGGCGCATCCACGATGTTCGTGAACGTCACTCCACGAACGCGGCGAAGCTCTCCAGCGGTTCGCGATCGCTGACGAGTTCGTTGACGGGCTGATTGGGGTCACGATGGCCGATCGCCAGCCCGGAGAACAGCATTAGCTCTGGCGGTGCCCCGACGAAGTCGGCCACCGTGTTTGGCCAGCGTGCCCACGATTCCTGCGCACAGGTATCCACACCTGCCTCCTGAAACAGCAACATCACTGTTTGCAGAAACATGCCCAAGTCAGACCATTGCGGCAATCCCATGTCTCGATCGACGTAACAAAACAGCGCCGCGGGGGCATCGAAGAACCAATAGTTGTGAGCCAGCCGCCTTAGCCGCGCCGGCTTGTCAGACCGAGGGATCTCCAGCAGCGCGTACATGTCCTCGCCGACTTTGAACCGGCTGGAGCGATACGGCTCTTTGAGCCCCTTGGGATAAACGTCGTATTCGGGCGTCTCGGTTTCGCCGGCTGCGACTTTGGCCCGCATCATCGTCTTGAAGCGTTCGGTCGTTTCACCATTGATCACGTAGACGCGCCACGGCTGCAAATTGCCGCCGGAGGGTGCACGCGAGGCTTTCGACAGCACTTCACGGATCAACTCGTCGCTGATCGGCGTATCCAGAAACGCACGGATCGACTTTCGCGCAAGCACCGCTTCGGTGACGGACATGCTGTTGCTCATTCTTTGAGAGGACTCCTGTGTTCAGATTCACGGGCTCGCAAGGTAACCACGTCCGGCACTCTGGGGGGCATCGGCCCGGCCCGCAGTCTGGAAGCTACCAACATGTCGACCGTAACAGAGTCGAACAATAAAGCCGCGGTAGAATCAAACCTCCCCTAAGGATGGCTGACCGTACGATGCGGAGCAAGCATGCCGACCGGGACACAGCTCAATCAGTCTTCGGGGCCGATGCAACGGTGGTTCGACTCGGTGGCGATCGCCAGTTTGCGGCTCAAGGGGGTGAATTCATCGGGAGCGACTGGCTGATCTTTGGGGGAGGGCCCGTCGAGAGGCGCAGGCGCGACCTCCTCCAGATCGACCGGGGTGGGGGCGGGCGCCAGTGTTTGCCGAGCTTCAGCAGGATTTTCGGGGGACTCTAACTCCCGGCTCGAGCGTCGAATCTGTTCCAGTTCCGAGTTCGTGTTGTAGTGAAGCGTAATCGCGGCCAGCAGCATGCCGCGTCGTGCGCGATTGAAATCGAACTCAACGGCTCTGGTCTCTCCGGCCCCAATCGCAAACGCGCCTGGCGATCCTCGTGTGACCAGATCGGTCGTCACCGCACCCTCAATGTCTTCCAAAGTGTTCGTGTACACGATGGCCGTGATCATGCCGAGGTATTCCGGCGACGATTGGTCAGCCGCCACCACCTGGTCTCGGGGGACGACTTCAAACGGCTGCTCTGTATCTTCTTCGGGACCTTGTTTGGGGAAGGACCAACCACCGATCACACCTTGCGATTCACGGGCCATGAACCAATGTCGTCCAGCAGGAGTTGTGAGGGGATGCTCGGCGCTATTCCCAATGGAATTCTTGCCGTCGACATACAAGCCGACCAACACGTCGCGGTCGCCCCGATTCAGCAGACGAACGTCGAACGTTTCATCGCGTTCCAAGCGGATGTAGTATCGATCTCCGATCCGTTCGGGCGACCGGTGTTCATTGTCGACGAGGATCTCCAGGCCATACGGGATGCCGGAGCCGTCCGAGAGAGGATGCGTCAGGTCGGGCTTGAGGAGATGAAGCTGGCTGCGTTGGTACTCCGGCCCAATCCCGCGAAGCCGAGTGCTGTTGCGGACACGCTCTTTGAATCCGATGGGGACCAGGCCGGGACCCTGCCAGCGACGCGCCTCAAAACTGAATCCGGAATACGCCGCGCCGCTCAACGTCATCCGAAAGGTTTCCGTCCTGGTGGCTGGCAGCGCGACGCCCGTCTCCAGGGTGATCACTTCGGCCTTGAGATCCCAAGCATGCCGGCTGTATTCGTTTGCGGTGGCCGTCAGCACGACGAGCGCGTCGGCTTCTAAGTCGCGCCGCAGCCTGGCCAGCCTGTCGGGATCGTGCAGCGAATCGACGGTGAAACTCTCGGTGGCCGATTTGGCAGCCTCGTGGCCGATCACTTCAAATTCGCTACCGGCGCGCAATTCGAGGTTGTCACGAAACTGGGTACACATCGAGACCGCTTCGGGGCCAAGCGGCCCGAACAGGCTCGGTTTCCCGTCCGCCTCGTACACGAGTCGTGGAAAGACGAGTGGCCTCTGGAGGCTGTTATCTTGGATGATTTCAGCCACGACCACGTCCGTCGAGCCAAAACAGCTTGTGTTGAGCACCAGGAACAACACTGCCGTGGCTGGCAGGCGACTCCAAGCCGGGAAACCGTACGCGAGTTGGGAGCAGATCATGTCACGGAACACACTAGGGGTTGTTGAGCAGGCTGGCCCAATAGAGGATCACCATTCGGCAATCAGGCCGGACGCGCGGTTGAGGTTTCGTTCCAGATTTCCGATCAAAAAACTTCCTGAGTAGGGAATTCCGCGTGGTTACTGCGCCGTTGCGAGCGGGAGACCACCTGCCTGCAGAAGATGGTCCGGTGTGAATCTCGGATGCTGCATTTTGTCTATAGAGACCATCTTCGTCACGTGCAGGATAGCTTCGCGCAGGGTCACGATTCCATCCTTGTCGCCCGTCATCGAATCGGCGTCTCCGCGTAGGGCGTTCAACAAATGCCACATGAACGGGCTGTGGTTCTCGTTCTCAATGGAAGCATCTTGCGCGGTCTCGCGTTCCGAAGTGGAAGTGAATACCACCGCGCGCATGCCTTTTAGGGCGCGGATCAGCTCCGATTGAGTAACGTTACCTGAATAACAAGTGTCCAACAGGAACAGTTTGCGGCACGGCAGCTCAGCCAACCGCTCGAAGTCTGACCAGGGGATGCACAACTCCTTCAAATCAGGTGGGGCCGAACCCTGGAAGTCCACAAGTTTGAATTGGCCCACCGCCGGGTCGGTGGGAACGAAGTAATAGTCCTTCGGCGACCAGCGCCATCCATGCCCGGCAACAAACACGATGAGCAGATCATCCTGGCCGAGCTCTCGTTCTTTCTCCCGTAACTCGTCAATTGCGAACAGAAACTCGCTCCGGGTAACGTGCCTGTCCGGACCGTCGGTGAGCATGTGACGCGACTTCAGCACGTAATACGGACCTTGCTGCTTGTTGATAAGTTCTTCCAATCCCTCAGCATCTCGGACCGGATTCTTGAGGTCTGGCAACACGGTGTAGTTCTTGGCCCCGATGGCCATCAGATGTACGTCGTACTTCGCGATGTCAGGCCCCCTCCGCGCGGAAACGTCCGCCTCGACGTAGACCTTATCCCGGACGAAGAGGGCCTCATACCAGCGACCGGCATCTTTGTCCGTGAGTTGTTGAGTGGCGGTGACCTCGACCTGATTCATGGTATCCGGAATCTGCATCTGCCACTCGTATTCGTACGACGAGCCGACCTGCCTGACCGCGGATTCCTTCTTCTCGGTGATGTGATTGACGTGTGCGGCAATGACGAATTGATCCCGCGAAACTCCTTCTGGAAAAACTATTTGAGCGCGAATCCGCACTTCCTCGCCTGGTTTGCGAAAGCGAAAATCACGGGGCTCGACGATCTGCACCATCGGTAGCTGGCTTGCCACTTGTGCCACGCGCCGCGTTGTGCGCTCCGGCAGCGGTTCCTTGAATTCTTCCAGCGCACCCCTCAGCGAGTTCAACGACAACAGTCTGCGGATGACTTGGGGACGCTCCAGCATGCCGCGGAACTGCTCTGCCAGGAAGAAGGCCGGGGCTTCGCCCAACTCCCCATTGAGGTGCCAGCCAAACAGTTCGTCTCCGCTAGCCGATGCGGCGTAATAGCCTTCGGGAGTCCACACGGCCCACTCCCGGTCGCGCGAGAGGAACAGCGTGACGACAGGCTCCCAGCCCGGTACGACCAGCGGCAACTCTTCGTCACGGCCGGCCACCGTGAACTGGAACGTGGACCACAACGCGCTCGATTCGAGTTCCTGCAGAATCGCCACCGGGCTACGTGCGGTGTGCGGCAGACCGGTCACTCGATCGACGAATAGAAGTGCATCAATCACATCGTCCTCACGGAGTCCGCGGGCTTCAGCGATGCCTCCTTCGACCAGTGACGTCACCGCTAGCTGGTTGCCATGCGTGACAAACGCCGCCCCCCAGGCCGTTTCCCATTTGAATCTCGTCGTCTGCCGCCACAGCGACTTCAAGCTCCAGATCTTGACTGTCTGATCGAACGATGACGAAGCCAAGTACTTACCGTCGGTTGTGATACTCAGCGACGTCACGGCGTCGCGATGATCGCGGTAGTATCGCAACAGTCGGCCGCCGGAACCGTCGCGCAAGTCGTAGACAAAGATCCCGTTCTGCTTTTGCGTTCCGATGGCAATTGCCGCCGGTCCGGCACGCCCGGCCCCGATCCAGCAATAGCACTTGATCCGCCCCTGTTTTGACGGATCAAGCGTGATCTTGTACTGCCGCGTACCGTTCAGCTGGAAAACGCGGAGATTGAGGCGTTGTGTGTCGGATTGCAGTCGCCAACCGGCGGCAGTGCCTGCTTCACGGACGCCGACACCACCGACATCGTGCACGTTGGAAGACTGCCACCGCTGCTGCCGGTCTGGCTGGGGCACCAAACCTGGGAGGTTGAGGTCGAAGTCGATATCGTCCGAGTTCGCTCTGTCGGGCGGCGACTGCTTCACGATGCGAATGCGATAACGATCCTCGGCCTGACCGGCCGAGAACCTGACATGATCGATGCGGCTGCCTCGTCCGGAGAGACGGATGGCAGGGGCCTCGAAGGGGTTGGTACGGTCCGTCCCATCGGGGTTCTTCAGCCCATACAGCCAGATCTCGTTGTCATCGACGTGGTACGTCGCAGCCCATTGGCCGTCTCGGCTGGCCGCTGCCGCGTAATTTTGGTCCAGCGTTCCGACCGTTGTTGAAGCGATCCGCTTGCCGCCGGCAACGCCCCATAGTTCAAGAGCGGCATGACCGGTTGCATCCAATTGAGTTGTAGCCAACAGCCGGTTGTCAGCCCCGAATTGCAGCCGGTTCACCAAACCGCCGTCGCGGGTGAGCCCTGCGTGCTTCACGGCGCTGACGCCTTTCCAAACCGTGATGCCACCGGTTCCGTCGGCACTTGCCCACAGATCCGAATCATGATCGCTGGCGATGGCGGTCACGCTCTTGTACAGATTTCCGACCATCGTCGGTCGAATTGGACTCTGCGTCAGGTCGTAGATGCCGACCTGCCAGCCACCGGAGCGGCCAGTCGACGGCACCGCTGCGGCCAGATGATCTTCGTCGAGAAATGCCAGCGGCTGCGAGTATTCGTCCAGACCTTTTGTGCGGTCACGCAGGCGTTGGAACTGCCAGTCCTGCACCGACCACAGGTCTAACTCGCCATCCAAACTGACCGACGCCAGCCGTGTTCCGTCGGGTGAAAACACGAGACCGACAACTGTCTGTCGGTGAGCCTGGAGCACTCGCGCTAGCTGCGACTGTTCCGCGTCAAAGATGCTGATGTAGCCGTCGCCGCGGGCTGAACTTCCACCAATCGCCAAAAACTTGTCCGCACGGGGAGCTTGAAGGAGATCTATAGAAAAAATGACACCTCGAGTACGAGATATCTCCCAACGCAGCGTATCGATCAGCGTGGCCGAGGGGGCAAGTTCGTCATCACCGGGATTCAATGACCAAACCTGCACAGTCCGACCCATCCCAGCAGCGTAGAGCTGCCTGGAGTCATGCGAGAACACCAAACTTCTCACAGCTCCCACCGGCCCCCCGGTGTTCAACATGAGTCTTGGCGGATCGGCGCTGACCAGATCGGGACGCGCGACGAGGATCAACAGCAATGGAACGAGGAGTCGATGCATTGGATTGCCAACTTGCCGTGGGTCGAAGTTGCAATTCCCGGACCAACAACTCGGATCACCGAATCGTCGGAAATGCGGACGTGAGCCATCTGCTTGAGCAAACATTTGGACGTCTGTGTCGTTGTTTCTCTGCAGACGAGCGGTTGCGTATTGTAACATGATACTAATGGACAATTCCCCCTCGCGGGCGTCCAACTGACAGAGTTCGATTGCATCCGGATTCAGATCGCGGGCCATGACCGATCAGAATCAGAAAAACGAGGGACTACGCTCCCCCGCCCCCAGCAAAGGACTCGATCGTGCCTCCCAAGATCTCATCGGCGAGTTTGCGGCCGAGTGGAAGACAGGGGCCAGGCCGCGAGTCGCCGATTATCTCAAGCGTCGGCAACGCGGTCCTAGCGGCCAGAAGCAGAAAGTCTCTCTCCAATTCCTGAAACAGCTGGTACTGATCGACCTCTCCCAGCGCTGGGGAGAAGATGTTGCTCGCGATCAGGCTGCAGCCGACCCGCAACGAACGTCGACGGGTGCATTGGCTCGGCAGCGCCGGTCCGATCCAATCCCGGACCGTCCCCTTGTGGAGGATTATTTACGGCAATACCCGGTGCTGGAAAAGGGGTCCCACACCATCGGAGAGCTCATCGTCCAGGAGATACGGGCGCGGCGAACCGCTGGCGATGCATCCCGTCAAGACGAGTACTACGAGCGGTTTCCCGAATTGCGTGACGTGCTGCCGGGCTTGTTCAATGAACTGGCTGCCGACTCATCTCTTCCACCGGGACCGCGATCGAATTCAGCATCGGCCGAGGATGGTATGGACGCTCGCAGCATCGAACCGGCCGTTGATCCCACGATCGCCTACCAATCCACCCACCTGTCGACAGCTTGGCCGGAGGGTCCGCTTCAGCGATCGGCTTCCGACTCGAATATCGACGGCCCAGAGCAGCTGACCGAACTTGGCGATTACAAACAGCTGACGCCAATCGGCCGCGGCGCCATGGGGGTGGTTTACAAGGCCTGGCAATCCGGTCCAAATCGCTGGGTCGCGCTGAAACTGATTCCCGATACAGAACTGGTTTCGGCTGAGCAAATCGACCGATTCGAGCGAGAGGCGGAATCGGCCGGGTTACTCGAGCATCCGGGCATCGTACCGGTCTACGAATTCGGGCGAGTCAACGGTCGCTATATGCTGGCCATGGCGTACATCGAAGGCGGGGACCTGGGACGCCATGTCGAAGACCGGCCGATGTCGCCCGACCGTGCCGTCGGTCTGATGATCAAGGTTGTCGAGGCGGTTGCCTATGCTCACGAGCATGGAGTCATTCACCGCGACCTCAAGCCGTCCAACGTGTTGCTCGACGGTTCCAATCAGCCCAAGGTGACCGACTTCGGCCTGGCAAAACAGATGCAAGACGAGCGGAGCCTGACGCAGTCGGGCTGGCCGTTGGGCACGCCGGGGTACATGCCGCCCGAACAAGCGATCGGCAACCTGGATGAGGTCGACCCTGTCTCGGATGTCTACGCGCTGGGAGCCACGTTGTATCACCTGTTGACCGCTCGCCCGCCGTTTCGTTCGGCAACCGAGTTGGACACGCTGCGCCAGGTCATTGAACAAGAGCCCATCCCACCGCGACAACTCAACCGCAGCATCCCGCGAGATCTCGACAACATCTGTTTGAAGTGCCTGCAGAAGGAGAAATCCCAGCGATATCCCACCGCGCAAGCGCTCGCAGAAGACCTGGAGCGTTTCAGCAATAATGAACCCGTGACGGCCCGGCCGCTCTCGGCAGCCGGACGGCTCGTGCGCTGGTGCCGCCGCAGACCGGCGGCCGCGGTGCTGGTCGCGACGGTGCTGCTGCTTTCGGCCGCGCTGGTGGTCGGCGGGATTATTTCCGCTTCGGAGATAAGAAAGTGGCAGGCGAGCGCGCAGGGACTCCAACGCGAAGTCGACACGCGACAACAGGAACTGGACCAGCAGGCACTAGAGAAGGTCGCGCTTCGAAACGAAATCGACGGCCTTAAGGAGACAAAGCAGGAATTTGAAGACGAATTTGAGTCTCAAGAACTGGAAATCAACTCCCGCAAGCAGCAGATCGTAGAACTCAAGACAGACCTGACGAAGAATACCGCCGACCTCGTGGCCACCCGACGTGACGTGAAAGCGGCGAAAGGTGAGGTGGAAGCGGCCGAACGTGAAGTGGAATCGGCGGAACAGCAGACCCAGCGGGAACTCAAACGCGCGGAAGGCTACTTTTACCTGACGCGCGTAGGCGCCGCGCATCAAGCTTGGCTTGGTGGTCGGATGGACGTGTTGCGAAGTTTTCTCAATAGCCAGTTTCGAGGCCTGCAGGAATTTCAAGGCTGGGAATGGCGATATCTCTCCAACCTGGCCCGGGCGGATCAAGCGATCTTGCATGCGGGCGCCGAGCTGCTGAGCGTCGCCTTCAGCCCCGACGGGCGGTTGCTCGCAGCCGGCGACAATGCGGGCAGGCTCTGGATCGGCGACAACTCGTCCGGCCAGTGGCAATGGCTGCCGAGGCCCGCTCACGACGGCAAGGAGACGATCGGCGTTGTCTTCAGCCCGGATGGAAAAACACTCGCTAGCTTCGGCGGGGATGGCCAGTTATGGCTCTGGTCCGAAGACCGGGACTGGAAACGTCCCGAAATCAGACCCACACCCGACGCCGGCTCCAACGCCACCGAAATCCTCGCCGTCGCGTTTTCCCCCAACGCGCCAACTCGCCTGGCGTATTCCAAGACAGATGGATCGATCATCATCCTGGATCTCGAGCAACCCCAAGCACGGCTGAGAATCGCGGCCCACGCAAAGCCGATTGACGCTCTGGTCTTCAGTCCCGATGGCAGCATACTGGCTTCGGGCAGCCAAGATCCCGAATCTCCAGCTGCCGTCTGGGACGCGCGCACGGGCGAACCAATGCTCAAGTTGTCGGCGACGACGCCGGTCATGCCGGAAGTCTACGCGGTTGCGTTCAGCTCCGACGGCCGGCTGTTGGCAACTGCAGGCCGGGACGCGACGGTTCGCGTCTGGAACGTCGAAGGAGAGAAAGAGATTCTGAGCCTGAACGGTCACGACCGGGCCATCTACCACCTCGCATTTCATCCCCATGACAAGTCCAATCCCGACGAGGCCGGAACTCAACCCTTGCGTCTGGCTTCATCGAGTGACGATGGTACGGTCGTGATCTGGGACCTCAACCAACGGGTCAAGGCTGTTAGCCATTTGCGCGGCCACGACGGTTCGGTCGATGCGGCAGCGTACAACCCAAGCGGAGACCGCGTCGCGAGTGTCAGTCGAGACGGAACCCTCAAGCTGTGGGATTTGACCCGAAGCAGTGAGGCATACGGTATCGAAGTGTTGGAGGGCAAGATTCGCGATCTGCGATTCCTCGGCGATCGAAACGAACTCGTCTGTGCGGGATCGGGCACCAACAGCGACTTAAGCGCTGGTTCGCACGTTGTGTTCTGGAATCTGGATACCGGCGAAGAGAGCGGACATATTTCGTCGGCTCACAGCGGCGCGATTAACGCCATTGACGTCAGTGCCGATGGAGCCCGGGTGGCAACCGCCGGCGATGACGGAAGCGTGACGATCTGGTCGTCCAAGAACAGTCAAGTCGTGCGAAGTCTGTCCGGCCACTCGCGTGAGGTCCAGTCCGTCGCTTTCCTGGACGACAAAGGGACGAAGATTCTTTCGGGCGGCAGCGGCGGCGAGGTTAGGCTCTGGGATCTTCGCGGCGACCGGCAAGCGACGAATTTCGACGACGGGACCGACGTCATCAAACGAGTGCTGCCGATGCCTGACGGCAAATCGTTCATTACCGCGTCCCAATATGGGAAGATCACCCTGCTCGACAACGCAGGTGATGAGCTGCTGCGAATGCAGGCCGCCGAGTGGCTGCGCACGATCGCCGTCTCGCCCGATGGCCGCTACCTCGCCTCAGCGGGCGAAAGCGGTGAAATTCTCCTCTGGAGCGGTGTCCCCGACGGGAACGACTCACAACCCAAGATCCGTCTGCCGGGTCACGGTCTGGGGGTGAACGCGCTGGTGTTCAGCCCCGACGGCCGATTGCTGGCGTCGGGCAGCGACGACAGAACGGTCCGGATCTGGTCTTTGCAGCTTGATCTGGATGAGCCAACCGCCGTTGAGACGCTGACGCTAACTGGACACCGGGCTGCGGTGCATGCACTGGCGTTCAGCCACGACGGTCATCGACTGGCCAGCGGTGACGGTACCGGCATCGTCCGCGTCTGGGACGGGTCGCCGCTTGAAAGAGGGCAGTTCTGAAATTCGCTGTCACTGTTGAGGAGACCTTGCGACTGATGTCCGCTGGCACGCTTATTCGGTGATCCACTTGGTATAGAGAGGTTCCGCCTGACGTCCCAGCCGAGAGCGGAATTCCGCTTCGGTACCGTGCTTCGCAAATCACATGTAGGCAACACATGAAACTCGCCGGCATCCCTGTATACGTGCACGTCCTGATGCAAGCTGTTCTCGCATCAGTGGTTGTTGTCGGCACGCTCGGCAGTTGCGGTCGGCTGCTCGCTGGCGAGAACGAGCCGGCGTGGAGTGCGGCTGGTTTCCTGACGAAGTCCATGAATAAGTCTACTGTTGGGCAGCGTTCGGTGCCTGCCAGCCCCCGTTTCCAGCTATTTGATCTCGATTCGAGCGTCAAACGTGTCGAAATCGCCTTGGTCGTCGACGGAACGACCTCCATGAAACGCCATGTCCAGGACCTTTCCGAAGTGTTGAAGGATATGCACGACCGGCTGAGACGCGGAAACGTGGAGGTGAAATTGGCCTTGGTCGTGTATCGCGACTTTCTGTCGGCTTCGGGTGCTGTTCACATGCACCGCGGATCGGGCGGGGATCACTTTGTCTCCGCCGAAGACGCGGTCACGTCATTGTTGGCGAGCATCCAGCAACTCGAAGAAGGTGCGCCGTACTTCCGAGAAATGGTTGACCGCGGGCTCTATCACGCGCTGGATGATCTCGATTGGACTCCAGATTCCACGACGGCACGATGGATCTGGCTGATTGGCGATGCGCCTCCCTACCCCGAGGGATTTACAGAACCGAGCGAGGACGGTCGCATGATCGACCGCAAACACACGACTGCCGAGTTGATCGAGCGCGCCAAACATCAGGGCGTGCAAATCCATTCGATTCTCTGCGCTTCTGACTTCTCACGATTCGATCGCGAGCAACGACGCCAACTGCGGGACGAAGTGAAAGAAGCGGCCGAGTTCATGTCCGAGTTGGCCCGAGGGACCGACGGGAAGTTTATCGATCTTGAACAATCCGACGGTGTGGGATACTGGCTACAACTTTGGAACATGCCACCGATCACAAAAGAGGACATTGAAGAACGGGTACGCGTCGGTCAGGCGGTCTCGTCGGCCAACCGGCCACTGCGCGTGGGTGTCCTGCCGCATGTGGCATTTGACAAGCTTCACAACCCGGAACGCGAAGCGGAACGGATTGTGACCGCAATCACCACGCGTCTGAACAACTCAGTGCAGGGAATTCACTCGGTCAACTGGCGAGAGTGGCGTGATCTGCAACTCGACTTCGAAGCAGATACCGAGGCAACGATCCGCAGTATCGCCAAGCACGCGAACGCCGATTTCGTTATCTGGGGCAGGCAGAGGCGTCGGTATGACAAACTGCAGCTCAGTACGGGTCTCTACCGCAAGGATGGCTCCCTCGTCGATGAGGCTGGACACGAAGCGGGAGTTGCTGGCGGGACGGGACTCGACGAACTAGCCGGTGAGACGTTGTTGCGCTTGCTGCGCTCGGCCGGCCGACGTTTGAGATCGAGCGGTGACGCGCAGGACAGGTCGGCTGGGAACACATTGAATCTTGTGGAGAGCCGGGACAGCATGGCCGACGAGGTCCGACGTCCGATTGCGAAAGACTGGCGCGTCCAGGAGCAGTTGCTCGATTCGATGGCGCTGCTGGAACGAGCCCTTGTTGACAGCCCAGATGATAGCCGAGACCGGCTCACGTGGCTGGCAGACGTCGAATCGCAACTTGAGTCTGCACTCGCCAAAGAGCTCGACAATCCAATCGCACACTGGCTGATGGCCGACTGTCAATATCATCGCATGCTGCTCGCGCGCGGGGATGCGAGCGAGGTGCAAGATCGGAAACAGCAGTTCCAGGCATATCTGGATAAGGCCTGGCGATTCAGAGATCGGCTGTCGCCTCAAAACGCCATGCGTGCCGAGATAGAAGCGGAGTATCTACTATTTCGTCAACGCAACGTCCGCAGCGCGCTGGAACGATACAGGTCGATTCTGGGCGGCGACGTGCACTCAGGCGACGGCTCACGGTTGCGCGCACATTGGATGCTGGCTGGAATGTTGCGGGGCGACTGGGGGGTGGCTGCATTCGCGCCGGGACGGGTCGATCTCGAAGCCTCCCGGAATCACATGCTCAGCATCCTGGCCCATTGGCCCAAGTCGCCTCAGGCACAGCACTTTGCCGGGTGCGTTGTATCGGACGATTCGCAACAAGCCGCCAGCTCGCCTCTGTCGAGCCCGAAGTCGGCGTACATCTATCGCTAATGCGTTGTGCGACGTTTGGGGTGTGACCAATCCCCGTTGTCCGGAACCAGAAGGGACGCAAACTCTCGTGTCCATGGAGGAGAACCAGCTATTCGGCCGGCCAGCCCGCTCGACGCAACTGCAGGCAAATTCACTCTGTTCGGTCCTCGTCAGCGGCCCACGAACCAGTTTGCGAACACGCGGACTTCGTGGGCAAACTGCTTGTCGACGCCGCTCCCGATCGGCTGCACGTACGCGCCGGTGAGGGTTAGATTCGGACCGAATTCCATCGTCCCGCCAAGCACGAGATTCCACGCCTCGATGCTGCCTTGGGAATTGCCGACTTGAAAGGGGCCCGAGGTGATTGTGTCGGTCGAACCCAGTGATCGGTTAAAGTGGAACTCCATCATCGGGGCGACACCAGACAGACCCAACGGCCCTTTCTGGTGAATGTGCACGTGCCGGACGCCATTGGAGATCTGGCGTCTCACTGTCGGCAGATTGCGGTAGACCCAGAATCCGAACGAAGCGTCGGCATAGATGAACGATGTGTCGTGGATCGTCCCGATGCCATCAAAGCTGCCCCTGAAATTGTTGACGCTCACGGGGCTGCCGGATGCGTCGAAATCGCCTTGAACAAAGAACTGGGCGAAGAACCGATCGTTTGGCGTAAACAGCGCCCCCACGAACGGCATGACGTGGACGGTTTCGTTCTCAACCTCGAGTAACTCGGTCCGGTCGTCCAGCACGAGCCGAATGTCCTGCGCAGTGGGGATCGTCACAGATACACCCGCCGAGGTGGCCCACCGGTCGGTCCGGTGCAGCAGGTGCTTCAACGTCACCATCACGTCGCCGAGTTCAGACTTGCTCGAATCGGTGATACCGTCGGCTGTGATGTCGGTGTCCAACGTCACCGCCATCGGCACGCGAATTTCCCACGACATCCGCCCATCGAACATCGTTCGCTCCCAACCTGGCGAGAAACGTCGGATGTTGACGCCGCTGGCGGTCAATGGCACGTCATTGAAGTCGCTGAAGTTCAAGAAGACTCGGTCGGTCGGTATGGGGCTGGTGTTCTCAGCAATCTTGGTGCGGCCGACAACCTGTCCCGGTGTGAGAATGTCGACGAAGACGGCGCGGCGAATGTCGAAAAGTTGTTCACCCAACAACGGTCCGCCAACTTCCGGGGCCACCAGATTGACGACTGCAGCAGTGCCATTGGAGACCGCCAGGAATGGTCCAGCATCGGTCAACACGCCCAGATCCGCAGGATCACCGACGAATGTCCCGGCATCGTCGAACTCCGAGAGCAGTGTCATGGGCACGATGACGGTGCCCGCTCCGGCGGACGGGAGCAGGACGAGATTGTTCGTCACGAACGTCCCAGCCATGCCCGTCGTATCAACACGGCGGTAGTAGTCGACCAGCCCCAGACCGGCGGGCTGTACGAAGATCGCCTGGCCAGTCAGCGCTCCTGGGATGAGCGACCCGCGTCCCGAAGTGTTGCCGAAGAAGTCGCCGATCATTTGGGGTGCCGGACTGGCGGCGGTCGATACGGCCTCACCACCCGATTCGGCCCCGGCAGGAATGACTGCGCCGTCCTGCGTCAGCAAAGCAGTGCCTGGCTGCTCGCCGGGGGCGCCGAATTGAGGCTGAGTGAAATACGGCGCCTGCAATTGATCAGGCTGCCATTGTTGGGCCATTGGAGGGGGCAAAGTACCCGGTGGGCAATACGGAGCCTGCTCATAGGCTCCGTGACGCACAGCGTCGTCGGCGAAGCCGGTCTGCACGGAGCAAAACGCGGTCACCAGAATGACGGATGTGAACACCCACGCCGATCGCAGACGCCAGGCGGCATCCCATCCTTGAAACATTCGCCCATCCCCCCATCCCAACCCAAATTTACAGGTCGGGTTGTCCCATCTGCACAAACCCCTCTTGGCGTGCGGCATAGCGCGACCGTGAGGGATGTACCAATCATCGCGGTTTTCCTAATCATCGGATGAACTCCTGGAAAGCCTTGAACCTCGTTTCGTCAGGCCCCGCAAGACTGCGTTCGTCCCGATGAACGGCTCTTGCCGTAATCCGTTGTCGGATTGAGGCTTGAGTCAGATAGGAGGATGCAGCTCGGTGGGGAACGAATTCGTGGTCAACACCGCGCAAGCAGGCGGCACTGAACTGGTTAGCCACAGCTGCGTCGGCTTTACTGCCGGAAGAACTGGCTGGCAAGAACCATCCCGACGCCTAACCCCAGCCCGAACAAGACGTTGAGTATCGCAAACCCGGTCGAGCGGACCATCGCCTTGCTGCCGGCACCTGATAGGGACCGGCTGCGAAGGAATTGCTCGGTTCGCTCCCGCAGCGATGGTTCCCAATCGGTTGTGGACGGACATGTTTGTCCCTCGGGTCGATTCGGCTGCGACTGGACTCGCAACTGGGACGGTTCGTTAAACGTCTTGGAACGTGGGGTTCGGATTCGCGGGGACGAAACGGGTCGACACGGGGCCGAAACTCGTTCCTCCCGACTCGTCTCGGCGCAGAGGCAGTCTGAAGCGCGCGACAGAAATTCGGCAGCAGTTTGCGGCCGCCTGCATGGATCCGAGTCCATAGCTGCGATGATCAGCTCGGCAGTCTGTTCGCTGAGATTGGGATTCACTTCCCTCGGATCGGCGAAATTGTTTTTGAGCTTTTGAAGCAGTTGCTCCATTGGGGTTTCGCCCACAAACGGCGATCTGCCGGTCACCAGCATGTACAGCATCACACCCAGGGAATAGATGTCGGCGGTCGCCTCGACGCGGCTGGCCTGGCAAAACTGCTCCGGGGCCATGTATTGAGGCGTTCCGAGGCCTTTTCCTGGCATCGTGAGATCGAAGTTTGCCTCAGACTGCTTGGCCAGCCCCAAATCTCCCAGTTTTGCCCGGCCCTCTGCGGTCAGCAGCACGTTGCTCAACTTGATGTCCCGATGCAGGACATTCTGCTCATGGATGGCGGCAAGTCCCGTAGCAACGTCCATCAGCAACTGGAGGGCCTCAATTTCCGGCAGGCATCGGGTGTTTCTCAACAGTTCCTTAAGCGTGCCGCCACGGACGTATTCCATTGCCACAAAGTGGCGTCCATGCTCACGCCCGATCTCCAGAGCCCGTACCAAGTTGGGGTGATCGATCCGCATCGCCAATTTCGCTTCCTGGTAGAACCGCACCAGTCGGCGCTCTGACTGTTGCGCCTGCGAACCGAGCAGTTTGACTGCCACCGGTTGGCCGCTCTGACCGTCCCGTGCCAGGTAGACCCGTCCCGACGACCCGCGACCGACTCTCTTGATCAAGGTGTATCGCCCAATTCGTCGGGTCTTCGGAGCTGTTTTGACTGGTTGGGGTTGAGCGATCATAGTCTGAGACCTTTTGGATGCGGTTGTGGCGCTGTCTTCTGTATCCAGATTGCACCTCTGAGCAGAAAGCGGACATGGGCCTGCGCGAAAATCGAGTTCAACTCGACGATTTCAAAAGAATCGCAAATTGGCTTTCCGCTTTCAGAACGTACTTGCGATCCAGTTGGTGGGAAGCACAACGAAATCTCTACCGAGGTGACAAAATGCGGGCAAACCGATCCAGGACTCAGTCCTTCAACAACAATCAGGCAATCGCAGAATTGCTGGTGCCCGAAACGCGGGAACGACTGCTGCAACGCGTCGGTCAACAGCCGAGTCGCTCGGAGCAGAACAACGAGCGCGCTGCTAAGCGAGTTCAGGCTGTCGATTCTCCGATTCTCAGCGACGACAATCGGCCGCCAACAGCCGACACGGCCTTCGAACTGAATCGCCGCTGGATTTCGACTTCCGTTTGTGCATCAGTCGCCTATGCCGCCTTCACACTGATACCGGCCCTGCAGAGCAACGAGTCTCAGTCGGCCGGCATCGAGGTGGCTCAAAGTACGATGGCCCCGGGATCGGGTCACGTCCACGATTTCCCGCAGCCGCCGATCACGGGAGATACGGCGACGTCGTTCGATCCGGGAATCAATCAAGTTCCGCAGGATTCATTTGGGGGGGATCCGGGAATCAATCAAGTACCGCAGGATTCATTTGGGGGGGATCCGGGTTTCGCCGGAGATGCAGTTGCCGACTACTCCATTGGCCAGGGCGGCACAGTGGCAGACTCGGACCAGCCGCGTGAGCAGCTTCCTGCGGTCGAGAGTCTGATTCCGCAACCGATGCCTCCCACGAACCCCAATCCGGTGGCCTCCGCGCCGGCAGCTCCTCGGATCAGTAGCGCTTCCGATCAGACGCTCACCGACGTGATCCGCGAACGGCGCATGTCGACTCCCGTCACATTGAATCCTCCCGCTTCCGAAAATTGGAGTGTTCCATCGATCGAGAATACATACCAACGGGAGCAGTACATCGATTGCATCAACAAGATCCTGAACCAGGATTGGAAGGACAGTTTTAAGCCCGGTCAGAAGAACGCTGAGATACACTTCGACCAGGCCTACCAGATCTGTCAGAACGATCCGGGCCTGCACTATGTGTACGCCTTGTTCCTGTGGCGCAACATGCGCCCCCGCGAGGCCATGGAACAACTGGAAACAGCCACTGAGCTGGTCCGAACAAACCGTTCTCGGCCTTACTTGGCGCCGTGGCGTCTCTTGATCCGTCTCAAGGTGCAAGACCACGAATACGAAGAGGCGATGCGGCTGGCCGAGGAGATGGCCGCCGAGCTGAAAGCCTATCCGACGGCCAGATCGTTCAATCACGTCGAAAACGAGCAAATCGTCGACGACTACGTCGCCTGGCTGGGCGCGATCTCAGGCTTCATTCGCGGCCCGATGGCCCATCAAACACGACACCGCGTCAACGTCCCCGCATGGGATGAACGGATTAACGCCCATCTGACCGACGTGCAGACTGAGCTGTATCACACCACCAAGAGCGACGTCGGCCAGATGTTTGAGGAACAATTGGCATACGCCGATCAGATTCAGCAATCGCGCGACTACCACGAGCAATACTTACGCGACACCAATCAGCGGGCGCGAGACGACATTCGGGTCGACAAGCGGAATGTGAATGCACACCGGCGCGACTACATCGTCGACGGCTGGAACAGGCCCACCACCTACTACTGGAGGACGCCGTGGCATTGGAGCTGGTCGCGCTGGAACCCGGAATACCGGCGTCGGCGGCACCATTACCTGCGAGGCCACTTCAATGACGTAAAAACCCAGCGGAACCAAACGAGGCACGACACGCCCGACAAGGCTCCGATTCGGTTCCCCTACGCCATCAACACTTATCTGCCGGACAATGCCGAGCAGGAACGTCAACAGTTCATGGTCGTATTACGTAAGAGCGAGCAGATGCCGATCGAACTGTCCAGCACCCACAGCGAAGGCCCCGAAACTGCGCTGCAGTAAGGCCCAGCAGGGGGGTACAGAGTCTCTCGGGCAGTCCGCACCTCCGGGGCGGGCTGCCCGCTGCTTTGCGCCTTCGCTGGGCGGACCCCCTCGAGCTGGGCGACAATCGTCACGGATCCGAGGAATCGGCTTGCTCTTGCAGCACTTCGGTAAGGCGCTCGCGAATGCGAGATAGCAGCCGGCGGATTGTCCGATCGGTGACACCCAGTTCTTCGGCGATTTCGTCCTGGCTGTACCCTTCCAGTCTCAGCCGCAACAAATCTCTCTCCCGCGGCTCAAATTGCTCCAGCAGGTCTGCGAATTCCACGGCCGTCGACGCGTCTGGAACACGGCCCAACTTCGGAACCAGCCATTCATCACTGTTTTCCGTGGCGTTGAGACTCGTCTCTCGCCGCGCATCGCGCTTGGCCGCCCGATTGAAGCGCGCCTTGTTCCGCACTTTGTTGAGTGCAATCGTCACCAGCAACTTCCAAACGTCATCATCCTCATCGAACTCAAAGCTGCCGGCCTGGGTACGGCGAAACATCGATCGCATCACAGATTGGACCACGTCCTCGGGATCGAATCGCGTGGCAAGCTTCTGATTGAGGTGATTCCGCACAAGCTGCGCGAGCTGGTTCGTATACCGTTCGTAAAGCAAGGCGGCGGCATCGGCGTCTCCATCTCGCCAGCGCTCGATTAGATCCGAACTCGATTTGTCGGTTGGCACGCTTTGCCCCCAAGCCCCCAAAAATGAGAAACAACGCACTGACTCATCATACCATGCGACGCGCACCACAGCCCAGCTTGGGCCGGTCTGCGAAGTCACCGGACCATTCCGATTCACGGAACCAGCGATCGTCTCTGTCGAGGCAGGAAACTGGATGCTGGCTGCTTGAGGCAACTGCTCTCGCACCGCCGGCCTATGTCCGGCTCGGGCTCTGTTTGGGGATCTTCCCTACGTGGCGGGCCTCCTGCGCCGGCCGGAGCGCGTGCTTACAGTTCGAGCTCATTACATTTCGACCGAGTAGCTAGCGGGGTGAGTCATGAAGAAGTACTTCTTTAGCGACGGCGAATCAGAATTTGGTCCACTTTCGTCCAAAGAACTAAGACGCTCAGCCGTCGACGGAGCCATCAAGCCTGACGATTTCGTCTGGCGGGCCGGCAGCGCTCAGAGAGTCCGTGCTCAGAACATCAGCGGCCTGTTCCCCGACAAACAGCCGTCACCCAGCCCCGAGGGACAGACGCCGCAGGCCCTCACCGTTCAGCCCCAGCGCGCGACGCTGCCTGAATGCGAGCCGATCGCCGCATCGAGCGGTGCTCTAGCACGCAACAACGGCGATGATGACCCGCACGTCGCCAATAAGGCGAAACGCATCGCGCGTCGCGTTGGCTGGGAGCTTTGTGCGATCTGCAGTGAAACTTGGCTGCAGACGCTGCGGTTGGTTGGCTGGGGAAAGCTGATCTGGCAGCGACGTACCGCCGACACACAAGCGGTCGACATGCAATTAGCACTGGGTCACAAGCTCTACCAATCCGACTACGGAGAAGTCGAGTTACTGCGGCAGCTCGCCGAACTTGACGAGAAAATCGAGAGCTTCCGCGCAGTCGACAACTCGACCAACCGACTTGAAAACAGCAGGCAGGCCCTGTTGATCCAGCTCGCCGCTAGTGCTCTTGATGCGCCGAGTCGCGAGCAACCAGGAGGCGTCCTGTTCCAAGCGGCAGCGGCGGCGCAGATGGAGCAGAGACAGCGTCGATTGGATGTGGATGATGCAGCCGCTTCGATTCTTCCTTTGGAGCGAGCATCCCGCATCCGGGTGGCGGCCGGATATCTGACCGTTGTCGTGCTGGTGCTGGCGTTGCTACCCAACGGCACCCAACCGGACGTGCCGTACGCCGGAGGTCTTGCTCAGCAGTGGCAGATTCCACCTGTATATCCGGCCCAGGGCCAACTGCGGGACTACGCCGAAGAACGCCGCCAGAAGCGCGAGAAAGAGAAGTCAGAAGCCCGATCGGCAGCCATGCAGGCCATTGCCGGTGGCGACAAACTGTTCGCGCAGAAGGAGTATCACAGAGCATTGGTCGCCTACAACAGTGCCGTCGAGTCGGATCCCGATTGCCTTGAAGCCTACTTTGCACAAGCCAAGGCACATACCGTCCTGCAACAATACGACAACGCGCATTCTGCCTACACCAAAGGCGTCAGCAAGAATCGCAAGTCTCACGTGGCATATGCCACGCGCGCCGCATTCGTTCACGCACATCGTCGCAAGGGGGCCAAAAACGCGATCCGCGATTACGGCAAAGCCATCGAGCTCCAGCCCGATATCGCCGACTACTACTCTAAGCGTGGTCTCTGCCACTACGACCTGGGCGACTGGAAGTCGGCGTTGGCCGATTTCAACTCCACGATCACGCTTCAACCCGATCTGCGGGAGGCGTTTTACAATCGCGGGCGCACGTGCTACGAACTCAAGCGATACGACGAAACGATTGCAGATATGAGCCAGGCGGTCGCCAGGGGCGTCGACCATGTCTCCGTGTGGGAGTACCGCGCGAGGGCGCACTTCGAGAAACAGAACTACGACCTGGCTATCAAAGATTACTCAACAGCAATCGAGCGGGACGCCGACTCGGCAGACAACGTCTATCATCGCGGCGTCGCTTATTGGCAAGCCAGGGACCACGCACGCTCGGCGGCAGACTTTACGCGGTACATCGAGCTAGAGCCCGACAAGTGGCAGGGCTACTTCGAACGCGGTCGCCAACTCCAACTGCTGGGAAAACTTCAAGAATCGATCGCCGATCTCGATAAGGCCATTTCGTTCACGCCGCGCATGAAATCTCTCGCCAAGCTTTTTCGATTCCGCGGCAACCTCCACAAGAGCCTGGGCAACGAGCAGGCGGCCAAGGATGATTTCAGCAGCGTGCAGGCCATCCTCAACCCCAACTCGACAGGCCTGGCAGGTGTGCTGCAGGAATTTCGTTCTCAAAGCCAGTACAGCGCTGGCGGTGGCGGCATCGACTACGCGGCCCGTGCCCAACAGGCGGCAGCCCAGGCTGGCTACGAAGCCAGACGAGACTACATGCTGGAAAAGGCCGGACAGATGGGTGCCTTAGGAATTCCCATGTACTTGAACTCGCCCGAGTACAGCCACCAAGAGCGGGCCGCCGGAACGCGCCAGTTCCAACAACGGCTTTATGGACGCTGATCGCGACGGTCGCTCGCAACGATCCCTCGATGGCCGATAGCCGAGCCGAGATGCGGGCAGCCTGCAAGCAGTGCCGGTCCCGCGCAATCCAGCTTTGCGATCTGTAACATGAAACACAGCGAGTCGCGACTCGGTTACGGTCGAATGACTGCGACCAGCTGCAATTCCGCAGGCCATTGCGAATAAACGCGCTCGAACGAGATTAGCATCTGCGCGATGACTTCGGCTACGACAGTGACAGCATTGAGCCGAAGGCCGCTGCTCATCGCAAACAACCGCAACCGATCATGTCCCCATCAAGACCTTGGTATGAGACATTCTTCGATCGGCTGTACGGCAGCGTATTGGCAGCTCAGTTCGAACCGGCCCGCTCGCGCAAGCAGGCGCAAGTCGTCAAGCAGTTATTGGGCGTTCGGAAAGGACATCGGGTGCTGGATGTCCCCTGCGGCCATGGGCGGTTGACGATTCCGCTGGCCCGGATGGGACTGTGGATGACGGGAGTGGACAGGACGGAAGCGTACCTGCTGCAGGCCAGGCGTGCTGCACGAAAGCACGAACTCGCTATCCGCTTTCTCTGCAGAGACATGCGGCGAATTGACTTCAACGACGAGTTCGACGGCGCCTTCAATTGGTTCGGCAGCTTCGGGTATTTTTCCGATCGCGATAATCTCCAGTTCTGCGAGCGCGTGTTTCAAGCACTCAAGCCCGGCGGACGGTTTCTAGTACAGGGCATCAACAAGTCCTGGATGCTCAAGAACTTTGAAAAACGTCGCCAGTGGCTTGTTGACGGTGTCACCATTCGTGAGCGCAATCGGTGGGATTCAAGACAACAGCGTTTGAGCGGAGTTTGGAAGCTGTCGCGGGGCCGGCAATCGGCAGAACGCCACATTCAACTACGAATTTACAACGGCACCGAGATCCGCGCTGTCTTGAGACAGGCCGGGTTCCGCGAAATCAAACTTCACGGGTGGCCACAGCTAGATCGCTTCACACGGCACTCGCCGCAGTGGATCGCCGTCGGTAGGCATCCATTGTGAGCTAGACGAACGCGGCCTTTAGGATGTTTGGCGCTCGAGCTGCAAAAGGCCGAGCGGAGTCGACGAGTGGCTGCCGTCGATCCGCCCGGCGCTGATTGCAGATAGCAGGTTCCGTTGCAGGACTCACCGACCGGGTCGTTAGCGGCGGCGTCTGCGCGCTAGTCTTTGAAGCAAATTCTGCCGATGGCGATCTGCTCCTGCACCACCCACGGGAGTTCTGTAGGTGGCCGCCCCTCGCCGTGTTCTGCGTCGGCCTCGACCACCTTCCTCACCCAAAGCCTGTGTCGTAGAATGAACGTGAGGAGGTCGGTGACCGTTGCCGCGCCCGCGCGTGGGTCCCCAGGGACGGCGCGGGCCACCAGTGCCATTTTCGTGGTTCAGGACGCTGCAACCACCTGGCCGCAGGCCCCCTTCTTCGCCCAACGCATAGGTCGTGACGGGCCCAGCCCCCTCTTCGCCCAAAGCGCGCGTGGTGACTTGCCCACCGCCTTCCTCGCCCAGAGCTTGGGTCGTTATGGGGCCGCCTCCTTCCTCGCCCAGGGCGGTCGAGCTAATCGTCCCGCCACCTCCTTCGCCCCATCGGCGCGTCGTCGGAGTGGCGGGACTCCCAATGCCCCCAGCCGGTCCCGGCGGAACGACGCCGGGCGGGCGGCGGCGACGTCGGGTTTGAGCCTGAACCGCCTGCCCCGCCAACAGAACGACTCCAGCGCCCAGCCAGCCCAGAAACGATCTTCGGCTGGATGCTGCAGGCTGAGCCGTGGTTGGTTCCGATTCCTCGATCCCGACAATTCCGTCAAATGGATGTTTCATCGCTTCATTCCCCTTTCATGATTGTTATGCAGCGCGTTGTCGCGCCAGAGATCTGAAGCCGGCCGTCGCGTTGACCGGTCTCAACAGAGACGATCACCAAACCGGCCGTCACCCGGACATCGCAACAGGGAAACTGGCAACGAGAGAAAATCTCGTGGCCGGTTTCTGGAACGAAGCACGATCTAAACGATGAGAACACGCAGCAGCAGAGCTCTACGACGGTTTGGTCGCGCGGAAACGACCGCGTCCCCGTCCCAGTTCAATCTCCAAATGAGGCAGGCAGACATGTTAGTGCTGATCCTGAGTGATGAGACGGACGAACACGCATTGCACGTTCAACGCGCCTTGCGGGACCGCAACGTCGACACCGAACTACTTGACAGTCGCTGGTTTCCAGGCGCACTTGGTCTCGACTTCGATCCCCGTTCGGGTGATGGATCCTTCACCCTTCCCAACGGGAGACGGATCGCGTTTAACGACGTGCACTCCGTCTATTGGAGATCCTATTGCGGAGTCAGCCCAGCGAGGCTGCCTGATGCAGAACAGGACTACATTGCCGAGAACGATTCACGCAGCCTGTTCGAGTCGATCTTGATTCATCTGCCGACCCGATGGATCAATTCCTGGCATGCATTCCAACTCCATCAGCGAAAGCCAGTGCAACTCGCCATGGTTGCCGGTTTGGGAGTCGATGTGCCCGCTACGTTGCTGACCAACCAGCCAAGCTCTGTCGGCGCGTTTGCGGCCCGTTGTTCAGAATCAATCTTCAAGCCCGTGCAAGGCGGCGCTTACGCTCAGCGGCTGACGGCCCACTATCTTCAGCCCAAGCACCTCGAGAACTTGAGTTTTGCACCGGTGACCCTCCAGCAGGAAGCCCCCGGTACCAACGTGCGCGTCTTCGTAGCCGGACAACGCGTGATGGCCTGCCGGTTGGACTCCCGGACCCTGGACTACCGTGATGATCCTAAAGTACACATCAGCGCGGTACCGTTGAGCCAGGATGCGCAGATCATGTGCCGCCGCATTTCGGAGAAGCTGGATCTTCACTGGACGGGCATAGACTTTCGCGAAGCTCCAGACGGCAACCTCGTTTTCCTGGAGGCCAATCCCAGTCCAATGTTCATGGGGTTCGAAACGGCAACCGACTTGCCCCTGACCGACGCACTTGTGGACCTGCTTATTGATCCTTCTCAATCGCAAGCATCGCAGACTATGAGACGGTCTCCCACGCGCTGCACAGCGTGATCAGACGAATCTCAAGTAACCTGGTCGAGAAGGCTTGGAGATCACGGGGAGGTGCGACCAAGTCTGCGCAGCTTTTCGCAGATCCTCGGAACGAGTCGGCAATGCCCGATGGCTCACAAGCAGAGCGCGTGCGCTTGGGCATCGAAAAACCTTCTCGCACTTGTTCTGCACCAGGAGTTTTTCAAAGCCGCGCAAAAAGAGACGCTAAGCCATTTCACGAAAACAGCTTAGCGTCACGGGCGTTAAAGCAGGGCGGACAGAGGGGGATTCTCTGATCGCCAACCTATTGCCAGTTCGCTTTCGCAGCAACTGCGAGAATCATACAGGGGTGCCACCGGCAGCTTGCCTGGCTTGTGCAGCAGTGCGCGTGATTTGCGACCGTTGTGCCGCATTATGACGACTGGTCGCTACGAACTTGAAAGTGCCTTCCGTCCATCTGTGGAGAGCCGTGATTGAGGAGCACCGCAGACCAGCCGAAGTCCGTCGCAACGATGATCAATTCATCACAGCGAGTGATCGTATCGGACACAAGCTCGCGCAAATCCGGTAGCGCCGCGGCCTGGCAGCGATAAGACGACATACCGCTGGCATCGTCGGGGAGCACGAAGAACTTATCGGTGACCAGCATGTCGAATTGATCGTCAGCCGCCTTGTCCCGCGCAACATTGTGCGAGTTCTGCCCATGACGTGCCGATGCGAGCAGCTGGGGGAACTCCTGAGTCCACCTGGCCAGCAGCTTGACCTTCTCGGTCTTGGATAGCGCACTGAACGTAACGCCCGTTTCTCTGAGCCGGTCTTCCAGATCAGAATTCATGGGCACGCGCCGCCTTGCCGCCGTCAGTTCTTCTTTCTCGACTTATCGAGGTTCTCCAATTCCCCTCGCAACAGAGACTCGATGGCGGCTCGGACGTGAGGCGGCAAGTTGGGCCATTCTTTGATGGACCGCTTGACGACGGCCGGGACGCTCAACTCCTGCAACAAGTCGGCTATCTCTGAATGCTCGACTTTGGGACCGGTGCCGGGGAAGCGTCCATCGCGCTGTGCAATGTAGATCGGGGATTGGCGCCGTTTGTTGACCACGTTGACGTCGGCCCCCTGTTCCACCAGGTAGCGGATGATCTTCTTCGATCGAATCCACGCCGCTCCGTGCAAAGCGCTGTTGCCGCCGCCATCGGTCTCGTTGACGTCGGCTCCCAACTCCACTGCCGTCTTGACGGCCGCCAGCAGGTCGTCTTCCGGTACAGCGTTTTCCATGCGGAATCGGTTGACCCCTGCCGCCGTCAGCAGCGGTGTGAGGCTGCTTTTTGGTTTCAGCGACAGGTCGGCGTCGTGCTTTGCGAGCAGTCGCATGACGTCGGCTGCGCCGGCGAATGCCGCCAGCACCATGGGGGTTGAGCCTTCCGACTGTCTCGTCACGGTGAAGCCGAAGCGGGCCGGGTTCTTCTTCAGCCGGGCGTTGGGATCGGCGCCGCATTTTAGCAGAGCTTTCACCAGCTCCAGTTTGCCTTCCCGCACGCCGCCCATCCGATGCCACTCGAGCTCCGCGGAGGGGCGAATGCCGTTTGCTCCGTTGAGTTCGGTTTCCCAGGTGCCCGCGGCCCAATGCAGTGCCGTAAATCCCGGTCCGTCGGCATTGGGATCGGCGCCGCGCTCGAGCAGCAAGGCCGCGATCTCGCCGTGTCCGCGGATGGTGGCCACGTGCAGCGCGCTCAATTCGTTCTTGTCGGCGGAATTGGCATCGGCTCCGGAGTCGAGCAGCAATTGGGCCGCTTCGCGATCGCCCTCCCGAGCTGCGAACATGAGTGGATTGAAACCGAGTTTGGTAGCGGCGTGGATGTCGGCCCCCTGCTCGATGAGCGTCTTGGCGACCGCCGTCTGTTTCTCACCCAGCGCCCACATGAGTGCCGTTTGCTCGCGAACGGGTTCTTTGGCGTTGACGTCGGCCTCGTACTGGAGCAGTGCTTCGACCGATTTGACGTCGCCAGTGCGGGCCGCGGTCATCAAAGGCGTTTCGCCGGTGAAGAGCGCGTGGTTGACGTCGGCACCGGCCTCAAGCAGCGCTTCGATTGTGGCGGCGTTGGCATTCGTGCAGGCCAGCGACAGCGGCGTGACCCCGAAGTCGTTGGTCGCCTCGACGTTGGCGCCGGCTTCGATCAGCAGTTTGACCGCATCAAGGTCATCGCGGTGCACCGCCCAATGCAGCGCCGTCGCTCCGTCGGGTTGAGCCGCGTCGACATCCGCCTTCTGTTCGAGCAGCCGGGCAACGGCCTCTTTGTCCTGCTCTTTGACGGCGGCGATCAACGACAGATCGCTGGGTGCATCATCACCCAACGATAAGTGAGGGCCGTTGACGCACAGCAGTGCGACGAGACCCAAGCGTCTGATGGCTCTGTTGTTGGATGTCCTCATGATTGGACCAAGGTCTTGCTCTCCCCCTCTAAAGGCGGAGTTGGATGGGCTTGCAATAGTTGTAGGCCGAACTGTTGTCGAAGAACCCCCTGTAGTCCCCCTTCTGAAGGGGGACGGTTTCGTTAGTCGATTGCGCTGTGAAAAGAAACTAAGCGCTGTGGCTCTACACCTCCGAGAGCTCCTGCATTTGGCCGGTGCTGTCTCCGATGCTGTCGGACGGCACGCCCAACTTGTTCAACATGGTCAGATACAAATTCGAAAGCGGCGTGCCTTCAGGGCAACGCAGGTGGCGCCCCCCTTTGATCTGCCCGCAGCCGCCCCCGGCTACCAGAATCGGCAAATCGCGCGGAGCATGCAGATCGCTGTCGCCCATGCCGCTGCCGTATAGCAGCATCATGTGGTCGAGCAAAGAGCCGTCTCCGTCAGGCGTCGATTTCAGCCGGTCGAGGTAGTACGCCAACATCTCCAGGTGGAAGACGTTGATCTTCGCCAGCTTTTCGAGACTCTCTTTTTTGCGCTGGTGGTGCGAAAGCGGGTGGTGCGGGTCGCGAACGCCGATTTCCGGATAAGTGCGGTTGCTGATTTCCTTGCTCATCATGAACGTGATGACGCGGGTCATGTCGGTCTGGTACGCGAGCACCTTCAAATCCATCATCAGCTTGACGTGTTCTGCGAACGTCTCCGGGATAGAACCGGACGGCCGATCAACTTGCGGTAGTTCGCGGTCGCTTTGTTGCTCGGCCTTGTAGATGCGGCGTTCGACGTCTCGCACGGCTTCGAGATATTCCATCAGCTTGGACCGGTCGCCCGAGCCGAGTTTCCCCTGCAGCCGATAGGCTTCGTCGGTCACCGAGTCGAGAATGCTGCGGTTCTTGCGAAGCCGCGCCAACCGGGCGGCCGCGCTGGTCGTGTCGCTGTCGCCGAACAGCCGCTCGAACAGCGCGCGGGGGTTGTTCTCAGACGGCAGCGGCGTAGTGGGACTCCGCCAGGCCAGCGTGTTGATGTACGCACAGCTAAAGCCTACGTCGCACGACCCCGAAAGGTCGGTGGGCTCGATACCTAGTTCCAAGGAGGCCAGCTGCGTCTGTTTCTCGAACTGGCGGGCGGCGATTTGATCCATGGTGACGCCGGCCTCGACGTCGGCGCCTTCGGTCGGCTTGGCGTGCACGCCCGACAGAAACGCACCTTGGATGTTGGCATGCCCGCCGAAGGGTTCCCCTGCCCTGACCAGCGCGGGTGTGTTGTCCAGGTTGGTGATGACCAGCACGTCGTCTCGAAAATCGGCCAGCGTCTCCAGCGTCGGCGACATTTCGTAGTCGGTGCCGTCGCTCTTGGGAATCCACTTGTCCAACACGGCACCGTGCGGAATGTAGATCACGCCCAGCCGATTGACCGGATTGGCTGCCGTATCGCGCGCGGATGCGAATGCGGGCACCATGCTGTCCAGCATTGGTAGTCCGACCGCCGCACCGACGCCGCGTAGAAAGGTTCGACGAGATAGGCTCTTTCTGGTGACCATCATGGATCCGATTCCCTCATGCGAAACGGTGTGCTGTTCACAATTCCTAAGATGACCGACGACCATCTGTAGTTGTCTGCCGCGGCTACTCGCAAGACCGCACGAACAGCCGGCTGATCATGGTAATCGATCCCGCGGCCTAGCGCATATGTGAGTAGCTTCTTGATCACGGTCGTCACGAACTCTTCGTCCTTGCCGATCAACACATCGCGCAAGCCGGCCGCTCCGGCCAGCACTGTTCCGTCAGGAAGTTCACCGTGCGAATCGACAGGCAGGCCGCCGTCGGCGGTGCTGCGCCACTTTCCGATTGCGTCAAAGTTCTCCAGCGCAAACCCCAGCGGATCCATTTTGACGTGACAGCTGGCGCAGCCTGGATCGGCCACGTGCAACTCCAGGCGTTCGCGCAGCGTAGCCGCCTCGCCGCTTTCACCCGTTTCAGGCAGGTCGGGCACGTCGGGGGGCGGCGGCGGCGGGGGCGAACCGAGAATGTTCTCCAGCAGCCACTTGCCCCGTTTGACCGGCGACGTGCGCGTGGCATAAGAAGTCACCGTCAAGATGCTCCCCTGCCCCAGCAAACCGCCGAGTCGCCGGCCGTGCAAATCGACCCGCCGGAAATGGCTCCCGTAGATGTTCGCAATGCCGTAGTGCTGGGCCAGCCTTTCGTTGAGGAACGTATAGTCGGCCCGCAACAAATCCAACACGCTGCGGTCTTCACGCAGTTGGCTGGCGAAAAACAGCTCGGTCTCGCGGCGCAGTGCGTCGCGCAGGCTGTCGTCGAATTCGGGAAACAGGTTTACGTCGGGTGTGACTGCGTCGACGTTTCTCAAGTAGAGCCATTGGGTGGCGAAGCTGGTGACCAACGATTTTGCTCGAGCATCGGCCAGCATCCGCCGCACCTGCTGCTCCAAGACTGCCGGCCGGTGAATCTCGCCGCGCTGGGCCAGATCGAGCAGTTCACTATCGGGGATGCTGCTCCACAGAAAGAAAGACAACCGCGTGGCCAATTCGAGATCGCTCAATTCATATGGCGTTCCCGGCGAGACGTCCGCAGGATCGATCTCGACGCGGAACAGAAAGCTGGGGCTGACCAGAATGCGTTCCAGTCCCCACCGGATACCCGCTTCGAAACCGCCGTCTTTATAGCCAAGCTCGAAAAACTGCATCAACGTCTGCAAATCTTCATCGGTGAGGGGCCGCCGGTAGGCACGTCGTGCGAGCGTGGAGAGAATCTCAGCGGCACAGGCGTCTTCGTCTTCGGCGCCGGTCGGCTGCCGCACGAAGATGCGGCGGCGACTCATGCTGTCACCGAGTCCGCTTGCTTCGTACGGTCCGGCAACTTCGATGTCGATCACGCCGGGCTCGACGTTTCTAAGCAGTCCCAAGTAGTCGTAAAACGCCGGCAGCGCGCGGGGTCTGATGCCTTCGTAGGCCAACGTTCGCTTCAGAAACGAGACAGCGACGGTGCGTGTCCCGGCCTTTGCCGGAAAGCGGGCTTCCAACGTCCGTGCGCCCCACCAGTCGGCTGCTTCGCGTTCTACTTCGGGGATTTCCTTAGCAAAACCGTTCTTGGCGTAAGACCATTGCGAGCTGTTCGGCTTGCCGATGTTGAACACACCGACGCGTTTGCCGTCCACACGCACGTCGAGCTGTTCGGGGGCCTCGCTGCGTTGAAACAAGTCTTGCGGCTGGTCCGACCTGGGGGATTCGACGTTCACCCTGATGACGTACTCGCCGTCGAGCGGAAATTGATGCCGCACGGCAATGCCGCCGCGCGACCCGAATGGCAGTTCCTCTCCCATGCGGTCGCCCTGCAGCAAGAGCTTGCGGACCTTATACGTCTGACTACTGGGGAGCAGGTCCGGATCGCCAATGGCCAGCCGGCTGATCTTTGATGCCGCCATCAGATAGCGTTCCAACAAGAGCGGCGACATGTTGAGCGAGTCGGCGATGTTATCGAAGCCGAAATCGGAGCCGTCGGCCGGCAACAGCGAACGGGCGTCGATCTCCAGTCCCAACAGGTCGCGGATGGCGTTGGCGTATTCGGCACGATTTAACCGATGCACAGCAGGTCGCCCCGGCTTCGGTTGAGCGGCTGCTGCCGCGTCGAGCGTCGTGGTCAACCAAGACAGCAGGCCGTCGCGGTCCTTGGCCGATGGTTGCCGTCTCTCGGCTGGCGGCATGTCTCCCGTGTGCACCTTGTGCACGACCTTTTCCCACACCTCGGCATTCTGGACGACGTCCGAGAGATCGAAGGCGGCGAGATCAAGGCCCGCGATGTTGCGGCGGGCGTTGTGGCAAGCGATGCAATGCCGATCGATGAAGCGGCGGTGGTTCGCGATCGCATCGGCATCTGCGGCCGAGCCGGCTGCCTCGGTCGCCTGAAGTCGAGAACCTGTCAGTGCACCGGCTTCCAGACAGAAAGACGCAAATAGAGCCAGGGGGAGGTAGATCGCAGCGGATCTCGACCGAAGCATTGCGTGTCCCAGTGTGAGGTCCGGTAGAAGTGCCGGACGTCAATTTTACCGCGTGCTGGCAACGATTCGCAACGGGATGAAGCCGGTTCACGCAACTCGTACGACGATGCTTCCAATCGTGGTGCCAGCCAGTAGGTCGACGAAGGCTTGCGGTGCCGCTTCCAGTCCGTTGTATTCGGTGACTCGGGGAGTGAGACGCCCGCCGGCGATCCATTCACTCAACTGGGCGCTGGCCTCGGCGTATTGCGACTCGAAGTCGAACACCAAAAATCCCTGCATGCGCACGCGGTTGTTCACCAGCAGGCCCGGAACGCCGCGCGGTCCCGCTCCGGGAGACGACGTGTCGTATTGGCTGACGGCACCACAGCAAACGATGCGGCCCCGAGTGTTCATGCGAAACAGCGCGCTTTCCAGGATCGGTCCGCCCGTATTGTCGAAGTAGACGTCGACGCGATCGGGCGTCGCCGCTTTGAACAGGCCGCGGAAGTCGTCGCTGCGTCGGTTGACTGCGGCGTCGAATCCCAACTCGTCAACCAACAGCCGGCACTTCTCCTCCGAGCCGGCAACTCCCACCACGCGGGCTCCCATCACCTTGGCGATTTGCCCCACGAGATGGCCCACCGAACCGGCGGCGGCCGAGACCACCACCGTTTCACCACCGGCAACCTCGCCCACACGGATCAGGCCGAAGTACGCGGTGAGTCCGTTGATCCCCAGCGGCCCCAGCAATAGGCCGGGATCGGTATCGGGGTCCACGTGCGACAACTGTTCGCCCACGTGGATCGAATAGTCCTGCCAACCGGTCTGGGCCCGCACGATGTCTCCCGCGGCGAACCCGGGATCGTTCGATGCCTCAACCCGGGCAATGCCCGAACCGTTCATCACCCGGCCCGCCTCCGGAGCCCCGGCGTAGCTGGCACTCCCCTGCAGACCCGCGCGCTGGCCGGCTCCGATTGTGATGGCGATTGTCCGGCACAACACTTCCCGATCGGCCGGCACGGGAGTCGGAGCCGCCTGAATTGCGAAGTTAGACGCCGTCAGCTGGTCGACCGGCAACGAGTCGATGATGATCCTGCGGTTCTGTGCGGCTGCATTCGACATGCCTGGAGTATGACGTCCACGCCCAACACCGGCAACACGACCGATCCCTTACGCGTGCAGTGCTTGGACTTCCCGCGAATAGTGGGCTCTCGACTCGTCTGGGACGGTCAGCGTGTCACTGGATGAGGAGAACCGGCGTCTTTGCGAAGAGAATCGCCGCCTACGGATGGAACGGGACATCTTAAGAAAAGCGACGGCGTATTTCGCGAAGGAGTCGCAGTGAGGTACGCCTGGATTGATGGGAAGCGAGTCGCGTTGTCCAATCCTTAACCCCGCGCCCACAAAACGTGGGGAAGTTCAAAGGGGCTGGTGGTGGGATACTTTGAATCGCGATTGCGAGCGATTGGCACGGAACCTTACGGTGCCTCCAGGCTGTAAGGCCAATCCCGAGGCACCTCTTTCGGTAGACGGTCCATAACCCAAGAGACCGGCGCGTAGAAGGCGTTGTACACCCGGACGACTGCGGGTGTGACCGGCAGAAATCCTTCGTCAAACACAAACCACACCGGCCCGGCGCTCAGCGGGTACACAATCACGAGCACGACCAGCATCGCCGCCCACGGCCATCGCCTGCGAGTCGGTTTGTCGGGAGGGGTGGGCATAGTTCAGCGCATGAAAAAGCCGCCCGAAGGCGGCTGCAAAGGGGGCAATTACTGACCGCTAGACTCAGAGGATTCGTGCTCGCCGGACCCATCATCGTCATCGGAGCGATCATCACTCGGATCAACAACGGACCGCTTGATCTTTCGCTTCATCAAGTCCAGCCAATCGTCGAGATCCTGGCGCTCATCATCCGACATTCGCGCGGGCCACTGGAGAACAACATCGCCAGCATCAACCGTGTAAACATCTTCCTTCATGTGGGTGGTCATTGGTGTTTTCCGGGCACGGGCACGCCGTTTGTGGGCTGACGAGTCCGTCGCCGCGACATCTTCTTCAGTGCCGTTGACGAACGAGCCTTCCTCACCATCATCATCCGATTTATCACCGAGTGTACCGTTTGCGAAGATTCCTGCATAGGCAAATGTGCCACGAAGACGCTCAATAAACCCATCCACGGCCTCCGGGTTAAATCGTTGACCTTCGGGCCGACCCCACACCAAATACTCTTTCAGCACGTCATCCTGCGGCAACTCCTTCTGCTCGAAGTGCTCCCAAACCTCTTGGTGAATCTTTGGAGCAAGCGCGGCATGCTGCAATAACGCCGCTTTGTCTGGCGCGTTCTTCAGAATCCGCTCGCATGATTCTGACACTGCCAGTTTCCGGTTCCTCCCGCTGCCTGTCGCATCCAGCAGGCCATAATACTTGAGCGAAGCGAACAGTTGTTTCGCGTGACTGTTAACTGATGTGTGTCCCATCGACTCAGCCGCCAGTTGTAGCGTCACAGGGTGACGCCCACACTTGCCCAGCATTCCCTTTATTTTGTCCAGCGCTGCCTTCAGGTCTTGCACGGGATGGTTTGGACTTCGATGCCGGGGAGCCTTGGGGGTTTCATTCGTATCTGTCATTACTCTCTCCAAAATAATCCGCACCTACGGACACTATACCAACCCAACCCAAGATAGCAACACCCATTCCTCAATAGTTTGTAGTAAAGGGTAAAATAAACCCCGATATCGGGTTGATGCAAGGGTTGACATTGCTATACTGGGTGGTGCCCGAACAAAAGGAGTGCGGAAATGAGAAGAGAAGAAGACCCCGTCGATGGATGGTCGCCGTTCGACGGGGTCGCCGAATGCCCAGCAGGGCGAGTCACGGAGGGCCTTAGCTTGCAGGCAATCCCCTCTCGTGGCGAGGCGACCGTTTTTCAGCAGCGTGTCAGACGGAAGGTGTCCCGCGTCTTGGTCGGCGCAACGGCCTTATAAGCCGTCGGAGGGGCTGGCGAGAGCCAGTGGGGTCGGAACCCACACCTTCCGTCTTTTCAGTGAAAGCCCCGGCGTTGCGCTAACAACGTCGGGGGGAGACGAACACCCAGACGTTTCCGTCCGAATGCAGCGTCAGCAACTGCCATTCTACGCGGATTCGTCGCTGAAGCAAAGTACGAATCCCGATGGCGAATCGACTCCCCGAAGAAAAGCAGCGCATGGTTCTCAAGCTGATGGTCGAAGGCAACAGCCTCCGCAGCATCACGCGGCTTACCGGCGTCCACAAGAAGACCGTTACGAGACTGCTGGTCAAGTTCGGTGAAGGCTGCCGGCTGTTCCTGCATCGCGAGCTACGCGACCTCAAGGTGCGGCACGTCCAGTGCGATGAGATTTGGACGTTCGTTCGCAAGAAGCAACGGCGACTCAGCGATGAGGAAAAGAGCGATCCGACCGTTGGGGATCAGTTCTTGTTCATCGCCCTGGACGCCGACACGAAACTGGTCTGCACCTACGCGCTCGGCAAGAGGGACATGGAAACCACCGAGAGGTTCATTGAAGACCTCGCACGTCGGGTCATTCTGCCAGACTACGCCCACGACCTGGACAAGCCGCAAATTAGCACAGACGGCTGGCCGGCGTACCCCGATGCCATCGCCTCATCGTTCGGCCAGCGAGCACGCTACGGCCAGTTGATAAAGCACTACGGCCATCAGGAGCAAGAGGGCCGCTATGGACCTCCAGCCGTGGTCACTGCCGAGCGGGTCGGGATAACCGCGATACGCGACCTGTTCACGATATGCACCTCGCACATCGAACGCCACAACCTCACAATCCGCACGTTCATGAAGCGATTCACGCGGCTGGCCTTGGGCTTCTCCAAGAAGCTCGACAACCTGAAAGCCGCCGTGGCGCTCCAGATGGCCTACTACAACTACTGCTGGCGACCACGCGAGAAAGGCAAGTCCGGCCGGCTGCGGTTGACGCCTGCGATGGAGGCCGGATTGGTCGGAAGCCTCTGGAAGATGGACGATCTTTACGACGAAGTGATGCCTCTGACAAAATAAAGTCAAAGTGTCCCACCACCCAAAGGGGCTGGTGGTGTTACGAATCATCGCTGTAGGTTAGACCGACGCGGAGAAGATGCGCAGTTGCCGGGGTTCGCTCTGCGGCTGCTCGTCATCCTGTTCCGCGACGGGCGCCTTTTCAGAGTCGACTGACGATGACGTCTCGCGAGAGAACACAGGTGCGTCGTCGCCCAGCCAGGCCCTCAGACTGCAATTTGCACGCAGCAACTGGGCCCGTGGTGCCAGAGGGGCGAAGTGGGTGTAGCGGTGACTGTTCACAGCCGACGTCAGCCAGCCCTCGGCGAGCGATGAGGTTGCTGTATTGAACACCAGCCGTCGGTCTTGACGTTCGAAACTGTCCCGCAGCATGCGGGCCATCAACACGTTGTTGGCTACCGACGCCAGACGACCGCGGCTAGCCGTGTGCACGATCTCGACTAAGCCGTCGCACTGGTATCCATACGCACCAGCGACCGGCTCATCGTTGAGGTACAGCAAGTTAAGATCGACAAGTCCCGCGGCTGCGGCCGAGTCGTGGAGTTCACGCAGACAATCGAAGTGCACAACCAGGTGCCGCTCCACTCCCAGGGCGCCCGCGCATCGCTGCGTCGCCGACGTGAGTCGGCCTAGTTCAGAGAGTATCGTCCAAGACGCGGATTCGTCACGACGAAGATCGGCATTTGTGCGGAACCGCCGGTACGTCAGTTTGCCCCGATCGGCAAGCCGACGTTCAGCCGTCTTGATGCCATGCCGTCGTTGGTCGGATTGTCTCTCGATGTAATCTTCAAAATCGCCGTCGACGTTGATGACCGGAACGGCCGACTCGACCGACGATTTCACGGTCATTCTGTTGGACCGCAGCGCGTTGAGCATCCGGCCGCGATCCGAACCGTCGGCATCGATGTGGCGCAGATCAATAACGTCCCAATCGCGGGTTGATGTCCGCAGATAGTCGACCGCCGCCTTCAACGTGGCCGCCGGATGGGGACCGATGGGACGATAGAAGCTGCCCCACTCATCGAGCGGGTCGGTCAACACGCGCATGCTGCCCATTGGGGTCACCATTGTCTTGACGACCAACGGGACGAATCCGATGGGACGCCCGCCGACCGACACCATCAAGACGCGTAACTTCGAGTCGACTCCGAAATGACGCCAATAGCCTTTGAGCCAATCGAGCGTTTGAAAGAACGACCGATCGCGCGTCCGCTCCCACAGGGACTTCCACAGATCTTGCAGGTTGTCCAGGCGGTCGATTTCATTGAATTCGGAAACGGCCAGCACGTCGAAGCTCCGGTCAAGAATCCTGGGACGGCGAACACCTACCATTGGAATGCAAGCAGCATGCCGCGTGCGCGTCCAAGCAAACCGCCGCACTGGCAGTCCATCAGAACCATCCGAACCGCGCCAGACAACAGCCAGCACCGCGCGCTGCTGCGGCCGTTGGTGCACGAAGCCGAAAGGCCAGTAGAACCCTCACAATCCCCCATGTTGCCGCCTGGCAACAACGTCGCCGCTGGGCCACGTCTTTGCACGACGACCAAATGGAATGGACGGGTTTTTCCTTCAATCCATCAAGATGCGGTAGCATGCAACGAAGGACGAATTGGCCGGCTGCACTGCGATTTGACGAGGACAACGATGATCCATTCGCTGAAACCGCTCTCGGCAGGTTGCCTACTGGCAATATCAGCCGTCGCCACGACCACCGCCGTCGAACCCGATCCGTCCACGCGGCAGCAAATCGAAGCCGTCGAACAAGGTCTGTTGCCGTCCGTGCGGATCAAGGGACGGACGAAGCCTTTGACGATCTCGTCCCGGATGGAGCACTATCAGGTGCCGGCCATCAGTATTGCGGTCATCGACGGGCACCGCATCGTCTGGGCGCGGGGCTACGGCGTCACCGATGTCGATGATCCGCATCCGGTCGATGAGCACACCCTGTTTCAAGCCGCCTCGATCAGCAAGCCAGTCTCAGCCCTGGCGGCGCTGAAACTTGTTGAAGACGGAGCCATCACGCTCGACGGCAACGTCAACCAGTGGCTGAAGTCTTGGGAACTGCCTGAGAACGACTTCACCAAGCAGCACCCCGTCACCCTGGAAACTCTGCTCAGCCACACGGCGGGAACGACCGTCCATGGCTTCGGCGGGTACCGTCCCGGAACAGAGCTGCCCACCCTGCCGCAGATCCTGAATGGAGAACCGCCGGCCAACTCGTCGGCTGTCCGAGTCGACAAGATGCCGGGAAAAGGGTTTCGTTACTCCGGCGGCGGAACGACGATCGTGCAGCAGTTGGTCGAAGACGTGTCCGGACGACCATACGCCGAGTTCCTGCAAACCGAAGTGCTGACTCCGTTGGGAATGCTCGAGAGCTCCTACGAGCAGCCCCTGCCGGCGAACCGTCACACACAAGCCGCCCGCGGTCACAATCCCAGGGGCCGGCGAGTTAAAGGGGGTTGGCAGGTTTACCCCGAAAGAGCTGCGGCTGGTCTCTGGACGACGCCAACCGATTTGGCACGATACGCAATCGAAGTCCAACTGGCTTATCACGACAAGTCGCACAAGGTTCTCGCCCGCGATACCGTCCGCGACATGCTGACGCCTCGCGGACCATACGGATTGGGACCCAGGGTTTCCGTCGGCGACGAGGCAACCCGATTCAGCCACGGCGGCTCGAACGAAGGTTTCAAGTGCCAACTCTTTGCAGATCTCAAGCGCGGCCAGGGCGCCGCGGTGATGACCAACGGCGACCAGGGTGCCGCGCTCGCCAGGGAAGTGCTCAACGCCATCGCCGCCGTCTATGACTGGCCGGATTTTCTGTCACCCGAACACGAAATCGCAGACGTCGACGAAGCCGTACTGAAGCGCTATGTCGGACGCTATGTGCTCAAACGATTCGGAACCGTCGTGGTCAAAGCCGAAGACGGCTACCTCTCGGCGAGATCGCTCTTCGGACCGAATTTTCAGCTCCTCTTCGAGTCCGAGACAGAGTTCTTCACGAACCTGAACGCTCTCAGCGGCAAGTTTGCAACGTCGGACGACGGCCGAATTGAACTAATCGTCCGATTCCGCGATGAACAACTCCGCGGCAAGCAGCGCTGAGGTGCCGCAGGCAAGAACCGCGACACCATTGGACAGGGTTTTGTCCATCGCGATAACTGTTCAGCAGCGATCCTCCTTCGGCTGCTGCACGAAGCGGCACCTCGAGTGATCCCCGGTTGCGACTACGCCTGCGCGTCGGCATCTCCATTTGATCCATTCGACCGTGCATCCCGTTACCACTCTTGAACGACGATTTGTCCCGGCGATAGAATCCGGCGACAGACCTAACGGTTTGTGATCACAAACCCGCATTGCACCGTATTTCAACATCCGTTCACCGGAGTCGCTCGATGGGATTTTTTGACAAGCTGCGTGCCGAACTGGTCGACATCATCGAGTGGATCGACGATTCGCGGCACACACTGGTTTGGCGGTTTCCGCGGTATCACAACCAGATCAAAAACGGCGCCCAGCTCATCGTGCGTCCGGGACAAATGGCCGTCTTCGTGCATCGCGGGCAATTGGCCGACGTGTTCGAGCCGGGCCATTACACGCTGAATACCGACAACCTGCCCATTTTGAGCACGATCATGGGCTGGAAGCACGGCTTCGACAGCCCCTTCAAGGCCGAAGTCTATTTCGTCAGCACCAAGCAGATCACCGACCTCAAGTGGGGCACGCCCAATCCCATCATGCTCCGCGATGCCGACTTCGGTCCGTTGCGGCTGCGAGCCTTCGGCACGTATGCCATGCAGGCGGTCGACCCCAAGGCGTTGCTCACTGAGCTGGTCGGCACCGACTCCGAATTTGAGACCGATGAAGTCACCGAACTCATGCGGTCGATCATCAACACGGCGTTTGCCGATCTGATCGGTGAATCGAAGATCGCGGCCCTCGACCTGGCGGCCAACTATCGCGAGCTGTCGGAAGAACTTCGAAAAATCGTCTGCGAGCGCGTCGATGACGAATACGGTCTCGACATCACCCAACTGTTCATCGTCAACGTCTCGCTGCCCGAAGAGGTCGAGAAGGCGCTCGACACCCGTTCCAGCATGGGTGTGATTGGAGACATGAACCGCTTTCAGCAGTTCCAAATGGGACAGGCCATGTTGGCCGCGGCAGACAACCCGTCCGGCGGGGGCGCAGCCGAAGGCATGGGGCTGGGCATGGGCTTCGCCATGGCGAACCAAATGGTCAACTCGCCCGCCATGGCCCCAGCGGCTGCCGCAGCAGCACCACCGCCACTGCCCGCGGGAGCCTGGCACATCGCCGTCAATGGACAAACGCAGGGTCCGTTTACGCTACAGCAAGTTGCTCAAGGCATCGCCGCGGGACAAGTCGCTGCGGCGACACAGGTTTGGAGTGCCGGAATGCCCCAGTGGGCACCGGCCGGTCAGGTTGGGCAGTTGGCCGGCCTTTTCGCGCCGGCCCCGCCACCGCCGCCGCCGGCGTAGTCGGGCACAGAGCACTGGCGCCAGTTGATGAAACCAAGCAAGGAAGGCGTGCCGCCTCGTCCTCTTGTCGCTGTGAGTGAGCCCGCCGTCGCCTATGTCTGACACGGTTCCGCCACCGCTGAGCATCTCTCCCGAAGCCGTCGGCTCGACGCAGTCGGCCGGTCAGACGACCGATGAGGGACAGGGTCGCATCTTTCCCTGCGAACAATGCGGGGCCGACCTGAAGTTCCACATCGGCCAGCAACGGCTCAAGTGTCCGTACTGTGGATACGAGAAGGAGATCGAAGCCCCTGCAGAGGATGCCGTCCAAGAGCAGGACTTCCACGCCGCCTTGGAACGTCTCAAGGAGTTGCGGGAACAAAAGCAAGACACCGAAGACGAATCCGATGCGAAAGAAATTCGCTGCGAGGCTTGCGGCGGAACAGTCGTCTTCGTCGGTTCGCTGACCAGCAGCGAATGCCCGTATTGCGGCTCACCCATCCAGCTCGAAAACGTCCACAAGGCCGAGCACCGCATCCCGGTCGATGGCGTGCTGCCGTTTCTCGTTGAAAAGAACAAGGCCGCCGCAAATCTGGCCGCCTGGGTCAAGTCGCGTTGGTTTGCGCCCAATGAGTTTTTGAAACGCGGCGCTAAGGGGAAATTCAACGGCGTCTATCTACCGTATTGGACGTTCGACACGCTGACGGCGAACCGTTACTCAGGGGAACGCGGCGAGTATTACTACGTGACCGTCGGCAGCGGGAAGAACAAGAGCACCCAGCGTCGCACCCGTTGGTACGCCGCCTCCGGATCGTTTCAAAGATTCTTCGACGACGTGCTGGTCTTGAGCACGCGCGGTATGAAACGCGACCTGATGCTGGCGCTAGAGCCCTGGCCGCTGGGCCGCTGCATGCCGTTCACACAAGAGGTGCTGGCCGGTTACATGGCGCGAACCTACGAGATCGAACTCGACGACGGATTTCCGGAAGCCAAAGGCAGAATCGATGCGGCCATTGCTGCCGACGTTCGCTCGCGAATCGGCGGCGACACGCAGCGGGTGCATTCCATCGGTTCCAACTACACGGCGCTGACTTACAAGCACCTGCTGCTGCCGGTCTGGCTGCTGGCATACCGCTACCGGCAGAAGTCATACCAGGTGATGGTCAACGCCGGCACCGGAGAGGTTCAGGGGGAGCGGCCCTACAGTTGGCTCAAGATCACACTGGCCGTTCTGGCGGGTGCCGCCGCCGCAGGAGTCGTGGCACTTCTCGCGTCGCAGTCGTAGCGTTGCCGGGTTTGGCCTCCGGCTGGGCCATTGCCAACCGACGCGGCAGGGCGACTCGCGCAAGTTCCCCAGTATCCAGCAGTTGGATGAAACCGCCGGCCGTTGTTTGGGGTATTTTCCGGGGGCAATAGGCTCCATTGAGCCCCAATCGGGCCCCCAGGAACGCCTTAACACAACTGCGAAGAGCGACTATTATTGCCGTGTAGGTTGTCACACGTGCCGATCTGAGCGACCCGGCCAATCCGCGGCCGGTGCTCCACCGACGTTTTGCGAGAGATATTCAGGAGACCAAGTCGATGAAACGCGTATGGGTTTCTGCCACCCTCTTGTCCATGATTTTGGGTGTCGTGTTCGCCGGTGTCGTATCGGCTGCCCGGTTCAACAAGAAGGTCGACATTGGCCAAAAAGCGCCCAGCTTCGAAGACCTCGCAGGGGTAGACGGCAAACAACACAGCCTGGCCGACTATGACGATAAAAAAATCGTGGTACTGATCTTCACCGGCAACGAATGCCCAGTGGCGCAGGCCTACGAGCAACGCTTCAACGAATTTCAAGAGAAGTACCGGGACAAGGGCGTGGCGTTGATTGCCATCAACTGCAACCTCGAAGACTACGACAATATCGACGCCATGAAGAAACACGCCGCCGAGCGCGACTTCAAATTCGCTTACCTGCACGATGACACGCAGGCAAGCGGCAAAGTCTTCGGCGCGACCGTCACCCCTCATCTGTTCGTGCTCGACAGCGACCGCAACATCGCCTACATGGGCGCCTTCGACGACAACATGCTGCTCGATCAGGTCAAACACAACTATCTGCCCGATGCCGTCGACGCGCTGCTGGCCGGCAAGCAGCCGGAAGTGACCGAAACACGCCAAAAGGGCTGCGGAATCCAATACCGCTGAGCCAGCCCTCGAAGGCTGTTGTCTCGAACAAGTCGGAACATTAGATTGGCTGTCGAACACCGCGTCGTGTTCGGCAGCCGTTTTTCTTCGCCGACCGTACCAAGCCAAAGGAGTGCCGCCACACATGTCCCGCAGACTCACACGATTCGGACTGGCAGTTTGCACGATCTTCGCCCTCGCCGGTTGTCCGGATGCCGGAACAGTCACGCCTGAGGGCGATTCGGCAGCGCCCGAAAGCGGATCGACGGTGGGACAAAGCGACGTGGGCACGCACGAAACCGAACCGTCGACCGAGACAGCCGTAACCGCCGATGCCGAAGTCACGCTGGAACCAATGCACCCGCAAGACTACCAAGCGTTGTTGGACCAGCATCGCGGCAAGGTAATTGTCATCGACTTCTGGGCGACCTGGTGCATCCCGTGCATCAAGGGCATGCCGCACACCGTGCAGTGGAGTCAAGATTTCGACAGCCGCGACGTGTCCGTCTTGACCGTCAGCCTTGATGAACCCGAAGACAAGACCGATGCGGCGCTGGGCATCCTGCGAGATAAAGGAGCCGCCATTCCCAACTACATCAGCAGCATCGGCGGCGCCGACGAAGCGTTCGACAAATTCGACATCGACGGCGGCTCGTTACCGCACTACAAGGTCTACGACCGCGAGGGCAATCTCGTCAACAAGTTCGGCGGCGACGTCGACAACCCCTTCGACCACACCGACGTCGAAGCAGCAATCCGCGAGGCACTGGGTACGTAGTGTCGGGTGCCACTGGCGGCTTGTCCGCCAGTGCGGTGAAGGAGTAGCTCGCCGATGCGCGCATAGGCCGCCGATGCCCTGGTAGAGAGTAATGGCAACAGAGCGTTTACTGCTGGAGTTGGAGTCACTTGATTCCGACGAAGACCCGGTCATGGTCCACAGAGCTGGTCGGTGCGTCATGATGCGATTCACGGAACCAGTTTCTGAATCCGAACTCGTTGACCTGTTTTCTCAGATCATCGACCGCATACGCGACCCAAGCGTCGATTTGACTCGCCGTGTCATGTATGCCTACACGGTAGGGACCGTGCTCTGGCAGGCGGACCGAGCTCCTGTCGATGTCATTGTTGCGATTGCTGATCTCGCGAGACAACAAAGCGTTCCGGAGAGTGTGCGAGTCCAGCTTATGTCTTCAATCTCGCATCCGGCGGAAAGTTACACCACAGAGGAGTGTTCAGCGGCAATCGAACAGATCACACGCCTGAGCACTGAGTTGGTTCCGATCTTGCCAGATGACGCTCGAGAGCATGCGTCTCGTGTGGTTGAGAGGTTGAAAAATCCGATTGACATATCGCAAGTGCTTTCTTTCGAGTTGGGTGTAGCGCGAGAAGAGGGACGAAAAAGGGCGTTGAAAAAAACCCTTCGCGCCGCCATCCTTGTCCTCGGCATTGCCGTAGCGGTGGCGGTACTTCCGTCGGCATTTGCTTGGTTCGGGATCGACCCTCTTGCTGCAAGCACTGAGATTAGCTTGCTGCTTCTTGCGATCGTGGTTGCAATCGTGGTTACGACGGTGTTCATTTGGTCGCGACCGAAAAGCATCGAGCGTGGGAGAAAGGGGGCGGCTCGAAGGAAAGGGGTCGGGAGTGAACGGCACGGTGCCACTGGCGGCTTGTCCGCCAGTGCGGTGAGGAGTACGCTCGCCGATGATGACCGGCCATCGCAAACGGGTGAAGCATTACCATGAGCCGGGCGATTGTCACGAGTTAACGTTCTCATGCTATCGCCGCCGGCCTTTGCTGACTGATGACAGTTGGCGGCGGATGTTGTGCGTGGCCGTCGATCGCGCCCTGTCGACACATTCGTTTCGGCTCGCTGCTTTCGTGCTGATGCCCGAACACGTGCATTTTCTCGTCTATCCGACCGTGACCGAACCGGACATCGACAAGCTGCTGGCGGCTATCAAGCGTCCATTCAGCTACCGAGTCAAACAGCAGTTGATCGAGAGCAATCAGCAACTGCTCGACCAACTTACGATTCGTGAACGGCCCGGGAAGAAGACATTCCGCTACTGGCAAGAAGGGCCTGGCTATGATCGCAACTTCTCGGGTGAACGGGCCACGCTGAATGCCATCGACTACATTCACCTCAACCCGGTTCGCCGCGGGCTCGTCAAGCGGGCACGCGACTGGAAGTGGTCGAGTGCCCGGTGGTACGAGAGCGAGCGGCAGATCGTCGATCCCGACCTACCGACGATTCATGGTTTGCCGTGGGAGTTCTTTGCCTGAGTGTCTGTTGGTTGGACTCTCGCAGGTCGCATGGTAACTCGCACTGGCGGGCAAGCCGCCAGTGGCACCCTCGTCGGCTAGTCAACCTGCTCGCCACCTGCGATCGTCGATAGGCTTCGATAGAGCCTCATGTCGATGTCGTCGCTCAGGAACTGAACCGAGCCATCGCCGAAAAGAAAGTTTCCACCGCCGGCGTGATTGCTACGGAAGTTGCTCGTGCGATGCGGGCCGCCTTCGGCGCTGCTGCGACAGTCCGATAGCGCCGAAGAATCGATCAGCGTGTCGGTCACCGGATTCTTGTTCATCGGCTCTCTCGTCGAACCGAAAAGGCTGGCACGCGGTCCGGCTTTGTCGATGTCTTTGTCTGTGTTGATATAGGGGATGAAATACGGTTGGTCGGGTAGATACCAGCTCCCGGTGAGTGGATTCTCCACGGGTGTCGTGCAACCGGCACCCGCACAGACATGCCAGGGGTCCCCTGTCGCGCCCTCGCCGACGAAGATCGTACTGCTCAGGCCGTCAGATACATCGTCGTTTGTAATCCAAGCATCCACGTCAAACGCGCCTCGCTGGTTGCGAGGAATCGACTCCGGCGATGTGCACCAAGCGTCTCCCGCACCTTTGCAAAAGATGTAAGTGGTCGTGGCAAACGTATTATCCAGTTCCCTGCGATGAGATCCGAGAAAGTCATCCCGCGTCAGGCCTTCTCGCGTATGGCTTGGGCAGACGAAGTAGGAGATGACAACGGTCGCCCACCAGCTCTCTTCGTCCTTCCAAGAGCAATCGCCAGGATACCATCTCATGTTGGTTGATCCTCCAAGGTACGGCTGAAGTCCGACATTGGCGGCAACCTTGAGATCGGGAAACTGGGACCACGAGAGAGCGCCAGCGGGATACATGCGGTGAGCATCGTGGTAGTTGTACAGCGAGATTCCGATTTCCTTTAGGTTGTTTCTGCATTCGGTTGAACGCGCAGTCTCTCGCGCTGATTGAATGCCAGGCAGTACTATTGCGGTCAAGACAATGACCACTGCACCGACCACGACCACTTCAATGCGCGTCAGCCCGCGGCGGTTGCTCAGCGCTGTCGTCTTTGTGTCTTGGTGATTCATTGAGCCGGATATCCCAAGCCTTCGTGTCTACAATCATGATACGTAAGAGCCATGGCGGCGCGTTGGAACATCTGGTGAACTGGTGCCACTGGCGGCTTGTCCGCCAGTGCGGTGAGGAGTACGCTCGCCGATGATGACCGGCCACTTCCCCTGGTCATCGACGCACAGGAGAACGAATGAGCCCGCCCCGCCCTTACGAGTTCGACGACGAGCAGGAAGTCATCAATCACCTCAGGGGAAACGGAAGGAAGATCTCTGAATGGTTCGAGCATCGTGAATCGTTGGATGAGGCTATCCGAGTTGCAGTCGGTGCAAACGTATTTCGGGTCTTTCGCAACATGCCTCACAAGCCATCGGTGGTTTTTCGACAGTGGGCATTCGCTGAGTTCACGAGAAAGAAGACAACGAACTACCTGAAAGCCATCCGTTCCAAAGCAGCTTTTGACGCATGGACCAGTCGATTAAGCAAACGATTCCGTGAAACGTGGTTCGACAAGATGGACTGCCGAATGCCATACGGACCAAGCAGGAAGCTGCCAGACCTGCTTCTCAAGCGGCTGACCCGGTGGACAGACCTAACCGACTCCGAACGGATGCGGTTGATACTAAATCTGAATGTGCCGCTTGATAGCTACACGCTGGTGGGAATCAGGCACTGCATTCACGACCTGGAAATCCCACGCTCAGCAACGATGAAGTTCGTGGCGGGGGAGATCATGTATGACCACATCCAACCAAAGATCCGAAGAATTGCTGGCAAGGCAAGGGTGCCCGCGATCTACTTTGATGTTCTGGCATGGGACATGGCCCATTGAAAGAGGGCCATGTCACCTACACCTCAACGTCCCCAGCATTGGATGCGACGAGAGGCTTGGAGGACACGCCGGGTGCCACTAGGTGCCACTGGCGGCTTGTCCGCCAGTGCGGTGAGGAGTACGCTCGCCGATGATGACCGGCTATCGCAAACGGGTGAAGCATTACCACGAGCCGGGCGATTGTCACGAGTTGACGTTCTCCTGTTATCGCCGTCGGCCTTTGCTGATTGATGACAGCTGGCGGCAGATGTTGTGCGTGGCCCTCGAGCGTGCCCTGTCGAAACACTCGTTTCGGCTCACTGCTTCGTGCTGATGCCCGAACACGTGCATCTGCTCGTCTATCCGACCGTGAGCGAGCCGGACATCGACAGGCTGCTGGCCGCCATCAAGCGTCCTTTCAGCTTCCGAGTCAGCGATCAGCAGATCGTCGATCCCGATCTGCCAACGATTCATGGTTTGCCGTGGGAGTTCTTTGCCTGAGTGTCTGTTGGTTGGACTCTCGCAGGTCGCATGATCCCTCGCACTGGCGGACAAGCCGCCAATGGCACCCCGCCGGTCGCTCCGTAAGATCCGTTCCCAGGTGTGGCTCCGATAAACCCGTTCTGCTCGGTTGTGCATGCGCAAGAAAGCACCGTGCTCGTTCGCCCGGGTTGTTTCCAGGTGTGGTAGAATATGCACTGCAACGAGACTCGTTTTGGATGCGGGCGGTTGTTAGCGGGACGGTCGCCAGCGCGCACGCTTGCATATCGATAACGGAAACCGGTCTGTCTCGCGGCCGGCGTTTCAACGACAAGGAGGTCGTGATGAGTGAACAGGTCAATGGAACGGACCCGTCTGTGTTGGCAACCTTGCGGCGGTTGATTGCCGAGGATGCTGGGGCGATGCGGGCCAATGGGACGCCGCGGGTTGCGGTGGACATGATCGGGAACTTGCGGTTGCCTGCCGACGGCCAGACCGCGGGCGATCGAGGGCGGTTTACCGGCAACGGCGACGGCCTGCCCGATGAGCGGCGGCTCGATCGCGACTGGCAGGTCGCCGGCGGCGAAGACGTGGATGACGGTGCCGGCGCCGGTGCGGCCGTTGAACATGTCCGCGTTGACGCTAGCGATCGAGAGTTGGCTGGCTTCGAGCAGTTGCCGTTTCCGATTGACGCGTTGCCGGAGCCGATTCGGCGGTTTGTGATTTCCGGGGCCAAGGCCGTTGGCTGTGACCGGACGTACCTGGCGCTGCCGATGCTGTCTGCACTGGCGGCGGCGATCGGCAATTCGCGGCAGCTGCGGTTGAAAAGCGGCTGGTGCGTGCCGTCGATTGTGTGGAGCGCGATCGTCGGTGCGAGCGGGACGGCCAAGACTCACGCGCTCAAACTGGTGATGGAACCGTTCCTCGCCCGTCAACACAAGGCGCACCGGCGGCATGCCGCGGCGCTTCGGCAGTATGCCGTCGACCTGGCCGACTACAGAAACGCGTGCGTCCGCTGGCAGCGGAACGGCAAGGGCGAAGGACCGGCGCCGGTGAAGCCCGAGCGACCGCGAGCCGAGCGGAGTATCGTCGGCGACACAACCGTGGAGGCGCTGGCCTCGCTGTTGGTGGAGAATCCGCGTGGGCTGTTGCTGGCCTCTGACGAACTGGGCACCTGGATGAGTCAGTTCGAGTGTCATACCGGGCGTCAGGCGAACGCCCAGGCGGCGCACTGGTTGGCAATGCACGACGCCGAGGGACTGTGCATCGACCGCAAGACGCGACGGCCGCAGAACATTCTGGTACAGCGGGCCGCGGTGTCGGTCGGCGGCAGCGTTCAACCGGCCCGCTTGCAGCGCGCGATGGCGTCGGGTCTGGCTGCACGGCTGTTGGTGAGTTGGCCGCAGCAGCATTCGAAGCGGTGGAGCGAAGCCAGCCCTAACCACGGCGCCCAGGCTGAAGTGGCTCGGCTGATCGATCGGTTATACGAACTGCGACCCGCCCGCGGCGACGACGGCAGTCCGCGGCCGCTGACCGTGGGCCTGACTGTCGGTGCCAAGACGGCCTGGAAGGCGTACTACGACGACCAAGCCCGGGAACAGGCCCGGCTGATGGGCGATCTGCGGGCCGCCTTCTGCAAGCTGGAAGAGTATGCGGCCCGGCTGGCGCTGGTGGTGCATTGCGTGCGCCACGCCGCCGGCGACGATCAACTGAGAGATCCAAACACGGTCGATGCGGCCAGCATGCAGGCGGGCATTCGGTTGGCGGATTGGTTCAAGGCCGAGGCCCGGCGGGTGTACAAGTTGCTGTGCACATGCGAGCTCGACCGTGACCACCACAGTTTGATCAATTGGATCCGGTGCAAGGGGGGCTGGGTAACCGTCCGGGACGTGCAGCAAGGACACCGCCGGTACAAGACGGCCGTCGAGGCCGAAGCGGCGCTAGAGGAACTGGTCCGATCCGGCCGCGGACACTGGGAGGAATCGCCGGGCGGCCGACGCGGACACCCCACCCGTTGGTTCACTCTGTCTACACTATTGCCCTAAACCCCGAGGAAACAGCAATACTGTAGACGTAGACAGTTCAAGCGCTTTGTTGCGCGCGCGTCACATTGAAGAGATGATTGCCCATGCCGGTCGGCCGATTTCGGGATCACATACGGTGCGCCATTTACATGGGGCGTGCGTTTGCTGGATCGCACTGGCGGGCAAGCCGCCAGTGGCACCCAAATTCGAAGGGAGCGGATGCCAATTGACGACAATGACGCGTCACTCGATCGAGACGCCCCGATCCTGGAGATGCGCTTTGAGTTGCGGCACGCCGATGAAGACCTCTGCTTCGAAACCGTGCTCGCGCGCGGCATGCACGTATTCGGGGATGTCGTCTGTGTAGAAGCACTCTTCGGGCGCACAGTTGATGGCCTGTTTGGCGGCTTCATAGATTGCCGGCTCCGGTTTCACGGCGCCGACGCCGTAAGAGGTCACGTAGTCATCGAATCGGGACAAGACGTCGAATTCGCGACTGACGAACTCGAAGTGCGAGATGCTGGTGTTCGACAGCAATACCAGGCGATGATTGCGCCGGCGGAGTGCGTCGAGGAGCGGCACAATCGGCTCGTTGAGGGTGAAGATGTCCGAGCCGGCTTGACGGACTTCGTCGAGGTCGAGCCGGGAACCGGTCGCCTCTTCGAGCCGCGCACGAAAACCTTCTTCGGAGACCTGGCCCCGTTCGAATTCCCACTGCAGCCCGGAGTCGATCAGCAGGTTGCGGACTTCCGGACCCGAGCGGCCGCACAAGGCACCGATTTGGTCGCACATGCGGTCGTGGCAAAAGTGAACCAGCACGTTGCCCATGTCAAACAAAACCGTGCGAATCACCTGATCCTCCGTTCTGAAGATGTTTTCACGTTGCGCGGTTGCGATCAACGCATGCGGCACCGTCGTGCAAGTGTTGCTCCGCCCGTCCCCCTTCAAAGGGGGACCACAGGGGGTTCCAACCCCCTCTAACTCCCCCTTGGCAAGGGGGAGAACAATCTTTGCGCATCGAGGGTGCATACACTGTTGCAAGGCGAGAACAAAACCTTTGGCGCATCGAACGTGCACCTCTGTCGTAAGGGGAGAAACAAAGTCAAACAAAACCGCAAGATC